>Ga0073936_10000392_pt1 | contig 66893 bp, 46 predicted proteins | sample AliMusrvi5mmetaG_FD_87041 | JGI IMG/M metagenome (GOLD analysis project Ga0073936, IMG submission 87041) | Freshwater lake bacterial and archeal communities from Alinen Mustajarvi, Finland, to study Microbial Dark Matter (Phase II) - Alinen... | ecosystem: Environmental > Aquatic > Freshwater >... | reverse complement strand
TTACTGCACCAATACGGTCCCTGGTTGACCACGCTGCAGGCCAGCGATCCGGTGGCCATACCGGTCTCCACACGCATGCTGCGCATCGACAATTGGAAAAGTATCGGCGGGCTGTACTTCGACCGTCTTTACGAAGCGTACAATGCTTGCCTGTATGCACATCGACCGGCACATTTCATTTTCGCGGAAGATATGAAGCCGGACTCTCTTACCGCGTTTCACGCCATTCTCCTGGTGAGTCAGACGGTCGAATGGGATCCACAAATCGCTCTCGCGCTGGAAAAAGCCCGCAAGGCCGGCGTGCCGATTTTTGCTGACGACACATGTCGAACTACACTGATCGGCGCCTGTACGCGGATCGGTACCGGTTTCACTTTTGTCGAACACGATCCCTCTGCGTGGCAAGACGATTCCGCATATTCGCGTTTCCCCGCATATTTCAAAGCGCATGCCCGGACGCTCAATATGGCGATGAAAATAATTGAACCGCCGGCTGGAATCGCGAATCCGGAAGTTATACTGACTGAACGTTTGGCAGGCGGCGCACGCTATCTCTGGGTCGTCAATAATACCATGCTGCCCCTCGACCCCGGACTTGCCTGGCGAGTAGGACTGTTGATATCCCAGCGTATCCCAGTCATTGCGCCGGTTACACTTGCGGCGAAGGGCAAATATCTTTATGACGTGTTCGCCCAGCGGCAGCTTGCGGCTGAACCGACAACGGATCCCACTGTTTCTGCTGACCTGCGCTCGATGCCGGCACGCCTTTATGCTGTCCTTCCGGAGCCGATTAGCAAGGTTGTCGTAAATGGGCCGCAGCATGCCGCGCCTGGACAAACGTTTTCCTGGACTGCCTGGGTTCAAGACTTGACCGGCACGCCGCTGCCGACCAGTATACCAGCACGTATTCAACTCCTCGGCGCCGATAATGGACTCATCGAGGAACAGTATACCGCTATTCCGGCGACCGGGCTTTCCAGCACTGCCGTCGTGCCCATCAATGCACCTCCCGGGCCATTAACGCTTGAAATCACTGAACTCATCAGCGGAAAGACCGCCTGGTTGAATGTGACGTTACCTGATGACCGTCCAACAACAATTCCTGGCGCTGCGCTTCCGGCAGCAACGAAAGTGAATGACCAGCAAGTGGAGGGTACGGATCCTGGCGTGACTTTCCTTCCCTCAGAGCAACATTTTGGACCTCATCTTAAAGAGATCGCGGTCACGCAGGATGGATCGTTGGCACTACTCAATGCTATGAATTGGGACCAAAATCTGTACGCAATCAATCTGGCGGATGGCAGCGTGAGGTGGCGCGGGCGCGTCGGACACCATTTCGCCTACGCACCCGCCGTTGCCGGAACTGGATTCGCCGTCCAGGGATACGATTTACAGACCGCGGAAGGCTATCACCTGTATATGGTGGGGCGCAATGGCGTCGCCGAACGACGCTTCGCTCTGTATGGCGCTCCGAAACGCGCCACCAGTTGGGCTGCCGGGTTCGAACTGCAGGATCGCATCAATAACTTTGCGACTGCCCCAAATGGGCAATGGGTGGCCAGCGCCGGCGACCTGGGACTGGCTGTGTGGGATCGTCGGGGGAAGCTGCTCTGGAGCCAGGACTGGTGGAAAACGACACGTAAACGTGTTGTACTCCAAGCATTGGATGACACGACGCTTCTCACCTTGTCCGGCATGACAGCGACAGCGTATCGCGCCGGTCATGGCGAGAAGCTCTGGGAATTGACGCTTGGGGATACTGGGACACTCTTTATCGCGCAGGTGAGTACCAACCGGCGTACGGTCGCCCTTGCTGCGACAACGTCAGGTGGGCGTGTCTTTATTCTCCGAGATGGGAAACTCGTGAATACTCTGGTGACCCCGGCTGATACCCTCTCACTCTCAGCAGACGGTCGCAAGCTGGCAGTGACAACGGGCAATCAACTGCGACTATTTTCCACTGATGCTGGTATCGAGTGGGCTTTCACCGGCGACGACACCCTTCGCAATCCGCGCATCACCCCGGACGGCTTGCGAATCGCCGTGGGCAGCGAACTGGGTACGCTCTATGTCTTAAATGCAATTGGCGAAGTAGTACAAGAACGGGACTTTTCCGCCCTGCCCACCCCGGCCTGGCTACCTGGCGGCGACCTGCTTGTTGCTACTTGGATGGGGTTAGTCGCACGGTATTCTCCCCTTTATATCGAACGATGGCACCTACGTCTGGAGCCTACCGAAGTAGAGATTATGGGCAAACTCCTCGCACCAAACACCGTGCCCACCACACGCGTTACCTGGGGTGATGGCGATGAGCAGGCGGTTGACCTGCGCGATAACTTGTTGATGAAATGTCCCACGTTGATCACAATGGTTGGCGATCCTCCCGTACCAGGAGACCCGCGCCCATGGCAGAATCCAGTCGAGAAACTCTACGACGGCAAACCTGATGTACCGCAACAACCCTGGCTCGCTTGGACGGATATCAACTATATTGATTCCGGGTGGCGCAGCAAGCTCGCACTGCAATTCGACACATTTCGTACCCAGCTCAGAGTTACCGGCATCACCTTGCTGGAAGATCCGAACCATCCAGAATCCTGGCTGCGCGACATGCGTCTCCAATACTGGAATCCAACCTCTGAATTATGGGTGGACGGACCATATCTACTCTCCGATTCCGCGGTGCATAACCACCATTTCACCACGCCGATCGAAGCGGCAAAGTTTCGTCTGGTTAGTACGGGCGGCGGTTCCTGGCCGGCAGGAAACATTCGTCTCGCCGAAATTATCCTTCATGGAGAAATACTCGGCGCCTCACATCCCGATGTTGTAGCGAAACGCCCGTTGGCCGTGCTTTTTGATGAAAAAGACAGCGATTTGGCGCCAGGTTCCATTTTGATGGGTCAAATTTGGGGTCGCCCTTGTGCTTTGCAGTATTCCGGCGCGTATTCCGGCGGTAAGTGCCTGGCACTGACCGGCGAGACGGCCACGGGTCCAGGATACACTGTCCCCTTCGGCCATGTGGTACCGAACTGGGATTTCGAAATCGTCGAAAAGCCGCTACCTGGACAGTACCGTTGGGCGCAGTTCGCTTGGAAAGCGCTTTCTCCCCAAACCCGCGGTATCTCGCTGCGCTTGAGCGACAGCCATTACGGCGGCTATACCTTTGTCGCCGGCGAAGCAACAGCCTTTGAAGGAGCCACTGTTGACAAGGTAACTGATACACCTTCCATGCTCTGGAGTGTCGTGCGTGTCGACCTCTGGGCACTGGCGAAGAAGTCCCAGCGTATCCGCAGCATCTCTCTCGGATGTCTCGGTGGTGGTGCGGCCTTCGATCAGATCCTCCTGGGGCGTTCTGAAGCGGATTTACCGGCTATACAGAAAAAGTGAAGGAATAACCCATATGTCGTTTCAGGCCAAGCAGGACAGCCGCACTTATTCTATCGGCGATGTCTCTATCAACCCGGAAATCGGACTCACTACATCGCAGGTTGCTGCGATGCGTGCCACCTTTGGCCAAAACACACTAACACCCCCTCTGCGGAGTTCCTGGTGGGTGCATTTTCTGGAAAAATTCGACGACCCGACAATAAAAATTCTGCTCACGGCGGCGATAGTGTCGCTGCTGATGACCATTGTGAGCCGATACATACTTCATGACCGGCACGCAACCTTCATTGATTCTCTGGGGATATTTCTGGCGATCATCCTGGCGACAGTCGTCGGATTCTTCAGTGAACGTAAGAGCGCGCATGAATTTGAACTACTGAACGAAGTCAAAGACGCCATCACTGTCAAAGTTACGCGCGATAGCCAGTTCACGACAATCCCAATCAGCGATGTGGTCGTCGGTGATATCGTACGTCTCGATATGGGTGATAAAGTACCTGCAGATGGGGTTCTTCTTGCCAGCCTGCATTTAGCCGTTAACGAATCATTGCTCACGGGTGAATCGGAACCCGCAGAGAAACAAGCGATCCCCGATACATTTACCATACTCACTGATGCGGATACTTATATGCGAGTCTTCCGAGGCACTATGGTGGTAGATGGCCATGGTCAATATCTGGTAACCGCGGTTGGTGACGCAACACGCATGGTGCTGGAGATCGCCGAGGCGCTAAAAACGTCGGAGGAATCCTCTGAAGCGTATGAAACGCCGTTACAACAAAAGCTGAAAGTGTTGGCCAAACAGCTCAGCGTCATCGGTGTTGCTGCTGCCACATTAATCTTTACGGTAATGGGGTGTGAGGCATTGTCCCAATCCGCTTTACTACATGCGTTGTTGCGACAACCGACAGTATTTGCATTGACGTGCTTGCTGGCGATTGGGTTGGGCATTCTGCTTATGGTTTACGGGCTTCAACGATTTTTAGCCAGCATGGCGATGAACATGAGCGCTCCGGTAATGAAGGTGCTAGCGATCCTCCCGATGGCCGTGGCTGCTTTCATGTTACTCGCCGGGATCTGGGGATGGTATACCGCCCCAGCCCTTGCACTTGAATTACTCAACGCACTGCTCCTCGCGTTTGTAGTTGCTGTGACTATAATCGTCGTCGCCGTCCCCGAAGGCTTACCGATGATGGTCACGATCAGTCTCGCACTGAATATGATGAAGATGGCCCGCGAAAACTGTTTAATTCGCCGTCTCATCGCCTCTGAGACTATCGGTTCCGCGACTGTCATCTGTACGGATAAGACCGGGACATTAACGCAAAACCAGATGCGGCCAGTGTGGTTCTTGCTGGGCATGCGAACGTACGATCTGCATGACATTCAGGACGCGGCTGAGACCACGGAATGGAGTCGAATTGTCCGCAATATAGCCATCAATTCTGAAGCCCAACTCGAATATAGAGAAGAATGCGTTCTCGGTATTGGTAATCCGACTGAATGCGCGCTTCTGATGCTCCTCGATGCCAAAGGCATCAGTTATCAAGAGTTGCGCGATCTGCACCCGAAACGCTGGCAAGTCGATTATAATTCCGCACGAAAAATGTCGATGGTGATGATCGAAGATCATGGTGCACTTAGTTGTTATACAAAAGGTGCACCGGAATATGTGTTGGAGTATTGCAGCCATGTAAGTATTGACGGGATGGTTGAGCCGATTGCGACGCATCGTGCGGCGATAGACACGGCACTGCATTCAGCAGCGGAACGCGCATTGCGCGTCATTGCTTTCAGTGCGAAATATCCAGATGGCGGTATCTGTCGGATGACAGACGTCAATGACTGCACTGTCTGCGGGGAACGCGTCTTCCTGGGTTTAGTGGGAATCGAAGATCCGCTGCGTGACGAAGTACCGACCGCCGTGGCCATGTGTCAGCAGGCAGGCATCGAAGTGAAGATGATCACTGGAGATGCATTGCCGACTGCCACGGCGATCGCCACGCAAGCCGGCATCCTCAAACCCGGTGGTTTGCGGATGACATCTCAAGAATTTGCTATGATTCCTGATACGGAGATGCCGGCGGTGGTGAAGAACCTGCAAGTGCTGGCACGCGCTACTCCACTCGATAAAGTCCGTATCGTGTGGGCCTTGCATAAACTAGGTGCCGTTGTGGCGATGACTGGAGATGGCACTAATGACGCCCCGGCATTGAAGGCCGCTGATGTTGGACTTTCCATGGGAAAAGCCGGCTCTGAAGTGGCCAAAGAAGCCAGTGACATCGTACTGCTGGATGACAATTTCACGAGTATTGTCACCGGTGTCTGGTGGGGTCGCACACTGTACCAGAATATCCAACGTTTCCTGCAATTTCAACTCTCCGTTAATATGGTGGCGCTCTGTTGCGCCTTAATTGGTCCACTCGTCGGTGTGCCGTTGCCGTTGACAGTTCCACAATTGTTGTGGATCAACATCATCATGGATACTTTTGCCGCGCTCGCGTTGAGTAGTGACCCACCGCGCCGCAACATCATGCTGCAACGTCCCCTATCTCGTGATTCCCATATCATCACCCCCGCCATGACCATCAGTATCGGCATCACCAGTCTGTATCAAGTAGCCGTGCTGTTTATCGTGCTGCTGAGTAATTTGTTTCAGGGGAAGAGCATGGCGGTTCAACTCACGATCTTCTTCACAGTCTTTGTAATGTTCCAATTCTGGCACAAATTCAACTGCCGGGCGCTGCGACACGATGAATCACCTTTCACATTGCTGATGAAAAACCCCCTGTTTCTCATCATCATCACCACGATTACACTGGCACAAATCGTGATGGTGCAGGTCGGGGGTCCGATCGGCGTCATTTTCCGTACCGTACCACTGGCGCCGCTTCAATGGTTTGGTATCGTGGCTCTTACCGCAACAATCCTCCCCATTGCCTGGTTGGCGCGACATGTCGCTTATGTACTCGGTGCCGAACAACAGCAACACGATCCCGCATTTGCGAGCACAGCGTCAACCGAACCATAGCCCGGGTCACGCGATACATGCGTTCATGAATTATGCCTTGACTAGCCAGAGCTTTTTGGGATATGCGCATTGAGCGGGCTAGTCACCGAGTTCATATCTGATTATACTTACTCCGGATTGTTCGAGCGTCCATCTCTGGACGATATGCGCGGCGACTGAACTTTGCAAAGAGACTTAACCAGCCTACTCCCACTACGAATCCGGAGTAATGGGTCAATATTCAAGGAGCGCAACTGTGAACACACGCATCCCCATCATCTACGATACTGATCTCGGTGAAGATATCGATGACTTGTATGCCCTGTATTTCGCCCTCTGCCATCCGGCGCTTGATGTCATCGCCGTGACGACGGCGCACGGCGATACAGTGCGCAAATCACGCCTGGCGCGCAAAGTATTGCGTATGGCGGGTCGCGAGGATATCCCGGTGGGTACGGGCATTGGTCTGTCTGAAGCGCGCCGCCAACGTGGGCAACACTGGCCCGATTCAAATGTCGCGGCGTCCTTTCTGGATTATGTCACCCCGGAAGATCCGGAATTTTCGATGGTATTTCCAGAAGCGCAGGAAGTGCTGACCACTGCGATATCTACTGCTACCGCACCGGTTGCGCTGGTAGGAGAAGGCGCCTTCAGCAACTTGGCGCAGTTACTGCTCTCCGCAAACACGACTCTTCGACAGCGTATAGGATGCATAGCTATTATGGGTGGTGAAAATGACCGGGTCATGAACGAATGGAATGTGCATTGCGATCCGGAAGCAGCGGATGTGCTGTTCAACAGTGGTGTACCGTTGTTCATGGGTACCTTTGAGGTGACGGCGCAATTAATTATGACGATGACTGAGGTTGAATACGAATTCAGTGCGCGGCCAGAGTCGCTCTATTGCGCGTTGAATGATTGCACGCGACTTTGGTGGCGGAAACAAGGGGGACGAGTTGGCCCGGTCCTTTATGATTTAGTTCCACTGTTCTGGCTTATTGACCCCGACTGTGTCAAAACACGTCCGGCCCATATTCGCGTTGAATTGGAAGGAACCTATACACGCGGTCAAACCGTCCGCGTGTCCGGCGTGGGCGATGGTGACACGTTGGAGTCTCTCTCACTCAATGCCAACGCCATGGTGCGCGACTTCGTTGCGACGATTCACACTTTCGTACAAAACACTCACGCTTCGATATAGTCGCGTATGCCAGCGGGAACCAACGGGAGGCCGTGACCTCCATCTTGTTCCTGTTTGCTATCACTGGGTACGACTGTGAATGGAAAAAGTGTAAACGGACCAACTGATCCCAGACGGGTCAACATATTATGATCTTTCGACGTCTCAATACATCACTTCAGACCGACATGAAACTCGTCGTCGGTTTGGGAAATATCGGACGCGAGTATGTTAACACCCGCCATAATATCGGCTTTGAGGTGGCGGACGAACTCGCTCGACGTTTTCTCGGTCAATTCCGAAGTGGTAAGTTCAAAGGTGAACAGACACAAATCACTGTCAACGGTCTGCGAGTATTGTTGCTTAAGCCGCACACGCTGATGAATTTGAGCGGAGAAGCCGTGCTGATGGCATCGCGCTTCTATAAAATTCCACCAGAGAATATTCTGGTCATCTGTGACGACGTCTACCTACCCCTTGGTAAACTCCGTTTGCGCGCGAAAGGGAGTGACGGTGGACACAATGGCCTGTGGAGCATTATCCACCGTCTGGGCACGGACGATTTCGTGCGCTTGCGGATCGGTGTGGACAGCGCACCGCCGGGCATGGACATGGCCGTCTATGTCCTCGGAAAATTCCTCGCTCGGGAACAACCTGTCATCAACGAGGCGCGCGACAGTGCTGCCGGTGCGGTTGAAACCTGGATAACTCAAGGCGTAGAAGCCGCGATGAATAAATGGAACGCTCAAGGAGGATGAATTGTTGTTCATTCCCGTAATGAGTATCCGTGAGCTTGCAGGGAAAACCTGTTCGGTTGTATAACCTTTTAGCTACCTTATCGTCTAACCGTACATCGGCATCTCGCCGGCGGGGAGGAAGTGACTTTGACTCCTACGGTATCCGTGGTCATTCCATGCTATAACGAAGTTGGGACTCTGCGCGACTTGCACGCGCAGGTGCGCGCGGAGTTCACCGCATTGCTCGTTGAAGCAGAAATTATCTTCATCGATGACGGCAGTACTGATGGATCCCGCGAGCTTTTACGTCAACTGGCAGAGGAGGATCCGGCATGTCGGGTCGTATTCTTCCGACGCAACTCTGGCAAAGCCGCTGCCTTGCACGTGGGTTTCGCCAATGCGCAGGGGGAATACGTTTTGACGATGGATGCGGATCTGCAAGATGACCCGCGTGAAATCCCCCGTTTCCTGGAGGCTTTACAAACATCTGATGTTGTGTCGGGTTGGAAGGTGAATCGACTCGACCCCATTGGAAAAACGTTGCCCTCTAAACTCTTCAACGCCACGGTGCGCAAAGTCACCGGGGTGCGGCTCCACGACATGAACTGTGGTTTTAAAGGCTATCGGCGACAGGTGCTACAGGAAGTAACATTATACGGCGAGTTGCATCGCTATATTCCGGCGCTGGCGGCCGCACGCGGATTTCGCATCGCGGAGTTGGGGGTTACGCACCATCCTCGTCGCAGCGGTGTTTCCAAATATGGCTGGGAACGTTTTATCCGCGGCTTTATGGACTTATTGACAGTGGCCTTCCTCACCAAGTATCGCTACCGCCCCTTACACGCCTTCGGTGGCCTGGGTGTCGTGCTGACGCTGATTGGGTTGGTACTCGGGGCTGTCATGAGTCCATTTCTGACTGTGTCGACCTGGTCACCGCCTGCCTGGCACTTCATTTTCTGGTTACTGGCGACCGCGCTTCTCGTACTCGGTCCACTCCTGATCGCGATGGGAGTACTCGCCGAATCGCTGTTGGCCAATACTTTCCCTTTGCTTCCGCCACCGCCGATTTCGGAGCGCATCAATTTTTCGCAAAGAGATGAGACGGACCATGGCCTCCGCTAATGTGACCGGCGTGCCGGTAAAACGCACGCCGGCCTGGAAAGTCGCCCTGAATCTAGCTATCCTCGCCTTGTTGATCGCTGTCTTTGTCTGGCAAATCCACAAGGATTGGAAGGATATCGCCACCTATAACTGGCATGTCTCCTGGCCCTTGATTGGGGCCGCGTTGGTGGTGCTGCTAGCCTGCTCAGCGTTGGACATCCTTATTTGGAGTATCACGCTGGGCTGGTTTACCGATCCCCTGCCCTATCGCCAGGCGGCGCCAGTGTATATCTGGTCCTATATCGCCCGTTATTTACCCGGGAAAGTCGGCAGCCTTATACTTCGCGTCGCGTTGACAACTGAACTTGGCTGTCCCCCTGTTGCGGTGTTGGCCTCCAGTGTTGTCGAGTTGGCATTACGCACTGCTTCTGCGTTGTTCGTCTTCCTTGTCCCCATGCTGCTCTGGGGTCTTACACTTCCCCATTCCGGTTGGCTGGCGAAGGCCGGGCAATTTGCCCCACATATCTTTATCGTGCTTATCGTTCTTGCGCTCATTTGTGCGCATCCACGTATTATGCTGCCAATTACCAATGCCGCACTCAAAGCTTTGAAGAAATCACCTATCGAACGAAAGCCGCGCTACCGGGATATCTTGACACTTTTTCTCCTGCTCCTATTGCGCTGGCTAGGATATGGTCTGGCCTTTGTCGCGTTGGCCTGTGCACTTAACCCGCAGGCGTCACAATACTTTGCTGTATTGCTGGGCACTGCGGCAGGTTCTTGGGCGATCGGCTTCATTGCTTCAACACCTGGCGGCCTGGGCATGACAGAATTAACCATCCAGCAAATCCTCGTGTCGTTGCATTTTGACAAATCAGTAGCGGACATTCTCCCATTATTGCTCCGTTTCACCACGCTGATCGGTGAAGGGATATGGGCATTGATTGCGGTCGTGTTGTGGCGCTCGCGTCCTGCTGTGGTGAGTATCGATACCGCTACGCTGGATCGCGCTGTATCCTCCTGACAAGCTTTGGCTAGCTGTAGCATTAGTCATGCGTTCATAAATAATGCGGGCTAGATACGATGATCAGAAGAACACCTAACTGGTGGTCAAACGCGAACATTTATCAGACGTTGCGAGGAAGCCATGATGTCTGACCAGAAGCTTCTTTGGGATTCTATCGCGCAGGAAAACAACTTTGCCGCACAACTCCGTCAACTGCGCGAAGAATTGACCAGACACAACTATTTCTACTATGCACTCGACCAGCCGAAGATCAGCGATGCTGAATACGATCGCCTTCTTCGCGAACTGGAGAAGTTGGAACAACTCCACCCCGAATTGATTACCCCGGAATCCCCAACACAGCGCGTTGGCACCCAACCGGCAACAGATTTCGGTACGGTGACGCATCGCATACCCATGCTTTCGCTCGGTAATGCCTTCGGACATCAGGAGTTTCGCGAATTTGAGAACCGGGTGAAACGTGGGCTGAATCTCTCGCCGGACTCTGTTGTCGAATATGTCTGCGAACTAAAGATCGACGGCTTAGCGGTATCGCTGACTTATGAAGACGGCATGCTGCGCACCGCAGCAACACGCGGCAATGGCGTGGAAGGTGAAGACATCACCCAGAACGTCCGCACGATCCGTGCCGTCCCCTTGCGTCTACAACCGGTCGAGGGACAGGATCTGTCCGGGATTATAGAAATCCGTGGTGAGATTTTCCTCTCTCGCGAAGAGTTCGATCGTATCAACAATGAACGCGAAGAGCGGGACGAGTCGACTTTTGCCAACCCACGTAATGCAGCCGCCGGCTCCGTGCGCCAACTTGATCCCCACGTCACCGCCTCCCGCCATCTACGGATCTTCTGTTACGCTCTGGGCGAGATGAGCCATGTGCGAGTCGCTACCCAACGTGAGTTACTCGATTTCCTCAATGCCGCCGGGTTTCCGGTCAATCCCAACGTAATCATTGCGTACAGTGCAGATGAGGTATTAGGTTTCTGTGACGCCTGGGAACACGACCGCCACACGCTGACCTATGACATCGATGGCGTGGTCATAAAAGTTAATCATCTGGATCGGCAACGCGAATTGGGTACGGTTTCACGCAGTCCACGCTGGGCCATCGCCTATAAATACGCACCGGAACAGGCCGAAACAGTGATTACCAATATCATCGTGCAGGTTGGGCGTACCGGCGCGCTGACTCCCGTGGCGATAATGGAACCAATATTGCTGGCGGGTTCCGTCGTCTCCAGAGCTACCTTGCATAATGAAGACGAGATCCGTCGGAAGGATATCCGCGTCGGCGACCATGTCATTATTCAAAAAGCCGGTGAGATCATCCCGGAAGTCGTACGCACGTTATCGGAGAAACGGGTGGGCAGCGAACGCGAATTTTTCATGCCCGATCACTGCCCGGTTTGTGCCGCGCTAGTCACACGTCCGGAGGGTGAAGCTGTCGCGCGCTGCAGTGGTATCGCCTGTCCGGCACAAATGAAGCAATGCCTGCGCCATTTCGTTTCCCGCGGTGCTTTGGACATCCAGGGCGTCGGTCCGGCACTCATCGATCAACTCGTCGAAGGCGGATTGGTGCATGATCCGGCTGATCTCTTCACGCTTACTGCAGACCGACTCGCCATATTGGCGCGCATGGGAAGGAAATCGGCGGAAAATGTGGTCAACGCCTTTTATGCCTCGAGAACCCCGACCCTCACTCGTCTGCTCTTTGGATTCGGCATACGGTACGTGGGTGATACCATCGCTGAAATTCTCGCACAGCATTTCCGGAGTATCCCCCGGTTGGCGCAAGCGACTGAGGAAGAGTTACGCGACATCCCAGGGATTGGTCCGCAGATCGCAAACAGTGTTGCCATCTTCTTCCGGCAGGAGCAGACGATCGCGCTCCTAACCAAACTTGAATTGGTGGGGGTCCGTCCCGTCAACCCCACAGCACAGCTTGAAAGCGGTCCGCTCGCTGGTAAATCTTTCGTATTCACCGGGACATTATCCATCCCACGTGATGATGCGGAAGCTATGGTTCAAGCATTGGGGGCCAAGGCATCATCCAGCGTCAGTCGTGTTACGGATTATGTGGTAGTCGGCGAAAAGCCGGGGGCCAAAGCTGAGAAAGCGCGATCCCTGGGAGTGCCATTGTTGGCGGAAGACGATTTTCGTGCGTTGCTCACTACAGTGATGAAGAAGGAAACATGAGTGGTCCCATCGCACGGTTAGACCAGTACTGGGCGCACGAATTAGGCTGTATGAACAGTGCGTTATACAGTGGGAAACTGGTCGTCATTGCACCACCACATCGCGATGGTCCACGCTGGATGGGTTGGTTAGTTCCGCTGGAATGCATCGTTGTCAACGGTGCTGATCCAGGCTCCGGCGTCGTATCGATCGCGCCGAATCTCGCCGCCGGTCTCACGCGTTATCTGACTCCTCCAGTAACCGCGCGTGATGTGCTTCCTCCGGGAGGATATGTTCTGCAACGATTTGCACGCGCATCGCTGCCGGGCGGCATGCCGCGCATACACAACATCCTGTATTGTGCTGACACGTCATTTACCCCGGCGCCGGATATCTTCCCGGTCGATCTCCTCAGTGAAGACGACATCCATGCCGATTGGTACCGATTACACTTTGATGGCCCGGTTTTTGTTGCGCGCAATGAACGCCGATCCATTGTCTCCTGGGCTGCGATCAAATGTAAATCCGTGGATATCTGGGAGATGGCCGTTGCGACGGAAACGGCATATCGTGGTCTTGGGCTGGCGCGGAGCGTTGTCTCACATGCCACGCGTGCGGCACTGGATGCCGGAAAACAACCACTCTACCTGCATGAAATCAGCAATCAAGCGTCAGCCCGTGTCTGTCAGGCACTTGGCTACCAATGCTATGGCTACGAACTAACCTGCGAGACAGGCCGTATCATGCCAAAGCGACGATAACGGCAAGTGACTCTGAAGGATTTTTCTTGTCCGTGGCCAATATAAACTTCTATCCATTCCGCGCAATCCACAAGCGACTGAGAATTGCCCGATCATCTGACTATTTTCGGTCGAATCATCATCGCGGGGTATGGTGATTCTATATTTACGGAGGCGGTACCATGACTGACGAATTCAAAGACGAACTCACCGAGGACGAAATTACTCCGCAGACCACTGATGAGACGGGTAACGGCGAAGCGCCGCAATTTCGTCCGGAAGACGTCATGGGGTATGCGATGCAACTCCTTTCCTTCCTGCCGGCGGAAATGGCGTTAATGTTTTGCATCAACCTTTTTGGTGAGATGGCCTGGACACATCTGGGTATCCGTGCCGATCGTGCCAGTGGGGAAACAAAAACGGATTTCCCGCAAGCGCGCTTGTCCATTGATGCCATTAACGCACTCCTCCCACTGACGGAAGGCCGTTTTGATCCGCATGCGGTCCGGGATCTGCGCAATCTGGTTTCCTCACTCCAGATGAATTTTGTGCAACGCTATACACCGGAACAACAGTAACTTCCCCTTGTAGCCTGCGGAGAAAAGTGCCGTTGTGTGATGATTCCGGGATTTGTGCGTCAGGCGACATAAAAACAGGATCCTCTATGGGGATATAGACGGCAGAGATCGTGTGACACATCACGCGAAAAGATCGGTATCCGCGCCAATACGATTGTATCTGTAGGCAGCAACGTTGCGGCGACGCCCCCGAGAATTACCCGGGGGCGTCGCCGCAATTGTACAAAGGCCCGCAATGTTTCTGTCTTTTCTACGGGAGCGAATACGGCGGGTTCAATGCTTAAAATGCCGTATCCCGGTTACGACCATCGCGATACCGTGCTTGTTGCAGGCGGCAATCACTTCATCGTCTTTAATCGACCCCCCTGGTTGTATGATGGCCGCGATACCCGCTTCCGCGGCGACATCAATGTTGTCTGGCTGCGGAAAGAACGCATCGGAGGCCATCACAGCACCGCGCGAGCGCCAATCCGCCTTCATCGCGGCGATGCGGTTGGCGTCTACGCGAGAATAGACACCGCCGCCAATGCCGACAGTATGAGTTCCTTTCGCGTAGACAATAGCGTTGGATTTGGTACTTTTCACCACACGCCAGGCGAAGCGCAATTCCTCAAGCTGTTCAGCGGTGGGCGTCACCTTCGTTACGACGCGCATTTCATCCGGATCAGTTTTCATATCCGGTTCCTGCAAGACAAAGCCGCCGGTGATACGCTTGTAATCGTAGGGATCCTGCGCGTATACATCCGGTACCTCTACCAGCCGCAGATTCTTTTTCACCGCCAACAACTCACGAGCGCCAGCGCTGAATTTTGGTGCGAGAATGCATTCCAGAAAACCATATTTATCGATGCCGGTGAGTATCTCCAAGGCCGTGCCGGGATCCACTTCGCGGTTGAAACCCACGATGCCTCCGAACGCTGAGAGCGGATCACATTCTAACGCTTGCTTGTACGCCTGCGCCAGATCGGTATTAGTCGCCACGCCACAGGGGCTCGGGTGTTTCACGATGTAGGCGGTAGGGGCATCGAATTCGCGCACGCCCGCCAGCACCGCTTCCAGGTCGAGGTAATTATTGAAGGACAATTCCTTCCCTTGCAGCACATCCGCCGCTGCTAACCCATAGGCCGTTCCACCAGTGAGCCGATAAAAAGCGCCTAACTGGTGGGGATTTTCACCATAGCGCGCTTGATGCATTTTAGCGCCCCGCAATGTGAATATCGTGGGTAATCCTTCTTCGACCAACATGTTCTTGCGCAGCCAGGTGGAAATGGACGTATCATACCCGGAGGTTAGTGTATAGGCTTCCACGGCTAACTCGGCGCGTGTCCGATCAGTGACGCCACCGTCATTCGCGCGCATCTCCGACAACACTTGCTGATAGCGGGCGGGATTGGTAACAATCGCCACACTGCGATAATTCTTTGCCGCTGAGCGGACCATTGACGGCCCGCCGATGTCGATATTTTCGATTGCCTCTTCCAGCGTCACACCTGGCTTGGCTACCGTCGCTTCAAAGGGATAAAGATTAACGACCACCATATCGATCATGCGGATCTGATGCTTTTCCGCGGTTTCCATGTGTTCCGTATTGTCGCGAAGTGCCAACAACCCGCCATGAACTTTGGGGTGCAATGTTTTCACGCGCCCGTCCATCATTTCCGGGAATCCGGTATATTCGGAAATATCCCGCACGGCAACTCCGGCTTCCGCGATAACTTTTTTCGTACCGCCTGTTGAAATAATCTCAACGCCCATACTCTGTAACCCGCGGACGAAATCGACGAGTCCCGTTTTATCGGACACACTCACCAGCGCTAGTTTAATCTGTGGCGCCATGGCTACCTCCTGTGTTGAAAAATTCATCTGGATGTCGGCAGTGCACCGACCGAGTCGAATAGCAGCTATGTTTGACTTCACCGTCAAGACCGCAATTCCTTCTCGCGGAACGAAATGCAACAACTCTGGAAGGCTAGAAATGTGACTCCCAAATTAGTGAGAAGGTAAAGATCGCCACGAGGTAAACCCATCAATTTGTCGAAGAGAAGATCTGGAGGTAGTACTATGGTTACCGCCATCATACTCATTGATGTCGCGCAGGGGTGCGTCTCCGACGTTGCCGACGCGCTAATTCGTGTGCCGGGTATCGCGGAAGTTTACTCCGTTGCGGGTACGCATGATCTGGTGGCTATTGTCCGCGTGCGCCAGCACGAGGAATTGGCGAATTTAGTAGCCGATCATCTTCAACGCATTCCTGGCATCACCGCGACAAACTCCCTTATTGCTTTCCGCGCGTATTCGCAGCGCGATCTAGCAGCGATATGGGAAATAGGCTTTGAAGGTGAAGCAGCGGAGTAATACACCCATGATGACCTCAAAAGAGATCACACAACGGGCTATCACCTTTACCGGCCCACCGCGAATACCCCTGACATATTGTAATCGTGATTTTGAGTATTCAGATGTGTTGTGTGCCGGATATGCGCCGGCGCGCACCTTCTACCCGATGGCGTCGGGTATGACGGAATGGGGGTATTGTTGGCACTCCCTCGACGGAACTATGGGCCAACCCCACTCCCAGCCGCTTGTTGCTGATGCCGCAATTGCTAGCTACTGTCCGCCGGACCCTTACGCCTCTGGACGTCTCGACGGACTATCGGGCTGGATCCAGGAAAATCAGGATAAGTATCTCCGGTTTGGCCTTGGCATCAGCGGTTTCAACCAGGCAACTTTCCTGCGAGGATTCGAACCCTTCCTGATGGACCTTTCCAGCGATTCCACGCAGGCTGATCATGTGCTGGATATCGTTTTTGACTTTGAGAACAGCATCATTGACCAGGCAGTCACCTTTGATATCGACGCCGTCACCTTTGCGGATGACTGGGGCACACAACACGGGTTAATGATCGCACCAGCATGCTGGCGCGAAACGTTTCGCCCACGCTACGCTGAGCAATTCGCTCGCATTCACCAGGCCGGGAAAAAGGTTTGGTTTCACACCTGTGGTGACGTCTGGACCATTATTGGCGATCTGTTGGACATCGGTGTTGATGTGCTTGAACTGCTGCAACCAGATCTTTTTGGCGTTGAACGCCTGGCCGCAGAATTCGGTGGTCATGTCTGTTTTTGCTGTGCGGTAGACCATCAGCGGCGTGCGGTATGCGGTTCTCGTGAGGAGATCTTTGCCTATACACAATTACTAGCAGATTCCCTGGGTAAATATCATGGCGGTTTTATTGGCTACCTAGAGGACTACGCCAGTTTGGGTATGACAGCAGAAAACTACCAATGGATTCGCCAGGCATTCCATCGTCTGGCGTGAGGAGTTCATTCGATGACAGAAACTCCCGCTGATCGCGCCGTATGCTTTTTTGCTGGAGGCGCCAACTGTGCGCAGGCGGTACTCGCGGCCTTCGGGTCGGATGCGGGTCTTTCGCATGAGTTATGCCTCTCGCTCGCGGCAGGATTCGGGGGGGGCATCGGACGTACAGCTGGTCCCTGCGGCGCTGTCACTGGTGCGATTATGGCCCTCGGGTTGCGGGAAGGGAACTTTTCCCTTGAAGATCAGGAGGCGAAAGCCCAACTCTATGCATCGGTCCGCTTGTTCATGGAGCGTTTCGCCGCGCGGCAGGGATCATGTCTTTGTCGTGAACTCCTTGGATGTGATATCAGCACCGTAGAGGGTTGGGAACTGGCGCGTGCACAGAACCTACACACCACGCGCTGTACAAATATAGTCCGGGACGCCGCTGATTTACTCACCGGCATGCTGCGTTCCGCATAGATAGGTCTGAAGGGAGGCTGTCATGTCACCCAATGTGCGGTGGATTTCGACTACTGCAGAATATCCCTGGCAGGAATGCAACGCGACGCGAGTAGTCGCGAATACTGATCTCACCCTGGTGCAGACCGGGACGCATCATCAAAGCTGGGAAGGCTTCGGCGGATGTTTCAATGAGTTAGGATGGCGCGCCCTCTCCGGACTGTCGACATCCCGTCGGGAGGAAGTGCTCCAGGCCCTTTTTCATCCGCGGGATGGTTGTCGGTTTAACCGCTGTCGTCTCCCCATCGGCGCCAGCGATTATGCCGTGGAGTGGTATAGCCACAACGAAGCTGATGGCGATTTCGTCATGGAGCATTTTTCCATCGCACGTGACCGCCAGTTATTGATACCCTATATCAACGCCGCAAGAACGATTCGGCCCGATCTCCAACTCTTTGCCTCCCCCTGGAGTCCACCCACCTGGCTAAAATCACCGAAAGCGTACAACTACGGTACGCTGCGGTGGGAACCGAAATACTTGCAGGCTTACGCGGACTATTTCCTCTGCTTCATCCGTGCCTATCGAGATGCAGGGATTCCTATCCATCAAATCCATGTGCAAAACGAGCCATCGGCAGATCAAAAATTTCCCTCCTGCTTATGGTCCGGCGCCCAACTGCGCGATTTTGTCCGGGATTATCTTGGCCCGCTCTTCCGCCGCGAAATGGAACCTTGCGAAATTTGGCTGGGGACACTGAACAGCGAGGACTACGATGGATTTCCACACCTTGTATTAAGCGATCCGGTCGCGGCAGCCTATGTCAACGGTGTAGGAGTGCAGTGGGCGGCGAAAGCGATTGTGCAGCGCATCGCCATGAGTTTGCCGGGCGTGCGACTTATGCAAACCGAAAATGAATGTGGCGACGGCCAGAACTCCTGGGAGTATGCCCGCTATATCTACAATTTGCTATGGCACTACATCACCAATGGCGTACAGTCTTATATCTACTGGAATATGGTGCTGGCCCCCGACGGAATGAGCACGTGGGGTTGGCGGCAAAACGCTATGATTACGGTTGATCCGACTACGGATTCCGTCACCTATAACCCCGAATACTTCGTCATGAAGCATTTCGCACATTTTGTAGTGCCCGGCGCCACGCGCCTGGGACTGCAAGGCGCCTGGGCTGGAAATGCGGTGGCGTTCACCAACCCGGATGGCTCGCAGGTTATTGTTGTGATGAACCCCTTCCCCACCCCATCTGAATTCATGTTCAAAGCGGAGGACAGTACCATAGTCGCTCAATTAGATGGCTACTCTTTCAACACTTTTGTGGTATAATGCGTCCCTAACCTGCATTATTCATGAACATATGAATAATGCTTTGTTTCGCGGGCTAACGTTCGGATCAATGAAGACTTTGTAGAGAATGGACCATCCGGAAGGCTGCGCCTTCGTTTGAGCGTCTCGACGCAAAGAAACATGAAGAATCCGGGCCGGTGTTGAAGGTTATTCCCGGAGGTATCGTCCTATGCCGACCATACTGTCCCAGGTGCAGGCTCCCCCCATCGCGACATCGATGATTGCCAGTCTATATGGCGCTGTACGAACCTGGGATGACACTGTTTCTGTAACCGACATATTTGGTTATTCAGGTCATGCGTTTATCTTGAATATCGAACGAACGCTTTGTCCCAGCGGTCCCACCGCCTGGGATTGGGGCGCTATTCTTTTTCCACTGCGACAAATGTATACACTACGCCGTTTATGCGCCACGTGCGACATGAGAAGTACGGACGAGGCACGTGAGCTCATCTGGCAGCGCACGATGGAAAGCCTTGATGAGGGGCGGCCCGCTATTCTCTGGGATGCTTTGCTGCCGGAATTCTACCTGGCGTATGGGTATGATGCAGAATGCGGCGATTACCTGGTACAGGGACCTGGTGCAGAGCGTATGGATCATCGAGTCTCCTTCACGAAACTCGGCTTGCATACCGGTCAGGTCTGGGCGTTGTTCCCTGGACCGCACGAACAACCCAATCGGCAGAATGCCCGTGACTTGGCATTACGCGGAGCAATTACCTGGCATCGTTGGCCATGTGATAACGCCTCACAATGGACTTTTGGCGGTGATGCCTGGAATGTCTGGATTAACGCTCTACAAGAAGAAGAATTAGCCCACGATCCACAATCCATCGCCTTCAATCATATCGTCTATGCGGAATGTCGACGTCAGGCCGCTGAGTTTTTGGCAGTGCAGGGCGACGCCTATGCAACGGCAGCCGCAGCGTATGACCGCGTCGCTACTGCACTGGAGATGTTGTGTGTTGCGTGGCCGATTACTGCACCGATTCCTTCTCTCGAGGAACGGTGCGAGTTGGCGCATCATTTGAAGGTCGCGCGTGATGCTGAAGATGAGGGGATCGCCGCCTTGCACACGATTTACCCGCGAAAATAGTCCGGGTATGCCAGGAGATATTCGGAGCAGAGGCGTTCACGCTTTTGCCATCGACTGTATTTTCCGTTATGCTAATGCCATAGTGAGTCAAAGCGTTACGCACTTTGGTCATGAAACGAACTAACCCGCATTATCAAAAAGCTACTGACTATTGCTCTTACTCGTCGAAGCAACAGTCGCTTCGCGAATAATGCGGGCTCGATCTTTGCGCACGGGAATACGCAATGGCGATAGCTTTCTATATATTGGGATTCATTGCCGTCGGCTTGCTGATCATCGCCGTACCGCTAGTTACGATACGCGCCTTGATCCTGATGGCTCGCCTTGAGACTACGCGCGCAGATTTGGCGAAATTCATTGTAAACGCTGACTTGTCGCTCCATCATGGCAATCGTGTGCTGGCGCGTTCCCAGGAGAGTGCCGAACGTTTGAGCGCGGCGCTGGAACATATCGAACACTTACTCACAGTGCTTCAACCCGCAACCGCGCTTAGCGGGCTATTTTCCGGTGTGAAGCGCGCGATGAGCGGCCAACGCCAGCCGGATATTCAACCGGCGAAATCACCAGAAGGAGGCAAAGGATGACAGATTCTCCGCAAAACGCGGGCACATGCCCGGGTGTAATGCTCGCCGGCATCCTGGTAGGTGCGGTGATCGGTGCAACCTTTTCGCTGCTTTATGCCCCGAAAGCTGGCCAAGAGACACGAGATGATCTGTTGGATCGCTTGGACGATTTAAAACTTCGCGTGGACACCACAGCTCGCGAGCTGGCGTCCCGGGCGCATACGCAATTCGACGAGGTGCGAACCGACCTTGCGCAAGCGGTTTCCGTTGGATGCATCGCGGCAGATGAACGTGTCGCTGAACTGAAACAACAGACAGGCATGGAGTAGCATTTCTATCGCACGTCCGAGACCAGGTCTCGCAGGCAAGAGATGAAACCCTACAGGGAGGACTCAGTGGGCAGTATGAATCTTGAAGTTCAAACGCAGAGTGTCAATACGAATACCGCCATCATCGCGATTACCGGCGAAATGGATGTGTATACCACGCCGCAAGTAAAAGATGCGATGTTAGCATTGCTCGAGAAGGGGTATTACCACCTTATCGTCAATCTGCAACAGACTGAATATCTCGATAGTACGGCGCTCGGTGTCTTGGTCGGCACGCTGAAACGTGTGCGAGAACGCGGGGGAGATTTACGCTTAGTAGCCCCACAACCCAAGATTCGCCGGTTGTTGGAAATTACCCGCCTCATCAAGGTCTTTTCCATCGACGCCACCGAAGAGCAGGCGACGCAAAACCTTGCACAAGAGGGGAATGAGACTGAATGACTACCTGGACTGGGTGCCATGTGGAATTGCGTATACCGAACCGTCCGGAATTCGTGGCAGTGGCCCGGATGACTGTTGCGGCAGTCGCAGCTCGCATGCACCTCACGATCGAAGACATCGAGGACATCAAAGTCGCGGTGGGTGAAGCCTGCACCAATGCTATCCAGCATGGTTGCCCGACACACGCGGGCGCTGAGATGATCTCGCTGCAGTGCGATATGGAAACCGACGCTCTGGTGGTCACCGTCCATGACCCGGGTGATGGTTTTGATCCGGCAACGGCAACGCGACAGCATCGACACAGCGCTATAACGCTGACCGAACGCGGACTGGGAATGCTCCTTATCGAATCGTTAATGGATGAGGTGGCTTTCTCCAGTAATACCGGCAGTGGCACGGAAGTACGCATGGTGAAGCGTGTTCGACCCACGGAGGCGGAGGAGCGTGGATGATGTTTGGCATGGTCGCGGGACCGGATAACGTAGTGCCTTTGCGCGACGAAGAAGATACGCCTCAGCACGACCTGCGGGAAACCGAAGACGACGAAGTCGAGGAACCACAGGAAGAAGAGGAGCAGGCGCGCGAACCCGTGGTGCGTCAGGAAGAGTCGCGTCACGATTATGACGAATCGTTGTTTCTTCGCTATTATCGTTCACGCGATCCAGCGATCCGTGAACAACTTGTCATGAATCATATGAACCTCGTACGGTTCCTGGCGAAGAAATTCGCCAATCGCGGTGAACCGCTCGATGACCTGATCGGCGTTGGCAGCATCGGATTGATGCATGCGATCGACCGTTTTGACCCCGAACGTGGCATTCGCTTTGCGACGTTTGCGACCCCAACGATTGTCGGTGAAATCAAACGTCACTTTCGCGATCGCGGCTGGGCGATTAAAGTACCCCGTCGTCTGCAAGAGGTGAATCTGGCAGCCAATAAAGCAGTCGAGCACCTGACTACCAAACTCAATCGTCCTCCCACCGCGCAGGAAGTCGCGGAAGCCATCGGCGCCAGCCTGGAAGAGACGCTGGAAGGTATGGAACTCGGGCATTTATATGAGTTAGTCTCCCTGGATAATGAATTGGGCGACGACGATGATGATTCACGCTCTCGCCTGGAAGATTATGTAGGCAAAGAGGATGTGGCCTTCGAAGAATTGGGAGTGCGCTCCCGCCTGGAAGACGCCATTGGCCGGCTCAACCCGCGCGAACGTAAGATCATTATCCTCCGTTTCTTCAAGGGTTGGTCGCAGACCGACGTCGCCCGGGCATTAGATATCTCACAGATGCACGTGTCGCGTTTGCAGCATAAAGCACTTGCTCGGTTGCGCGAAATGGTGGAATCCGAGGAAGTCTGACCGGCCGGGGGATGTGCTTGTCGCTATTCCCCGGTCATCAAAGCACGGGACGTATGCAATCAGTCGCCCCAGGCTATCTCCCCCTGCTTCGCCACCGTCGTTACTGGTGGCTCCTTCTTCTCGCCATCTGTGTACTGTTTCTACTCATCCGCGCGGTCTATATCGCCGGCATCTCGGAACGCAACTGGCTGAATGACGGCTGGATGGCGATGCAGGAAGCGGATTTTCCCCGCGCAGACAACTGCTTCCAACACGCAACGCGAAAAGCACCGGATGATGTGCTACCGCAAATCGCCATATCAAGTTTGCGGACAAGTATGCAACAGCACCAGGAAGTCCAACTCCCGCGGTTGTTGAGACTCCTCGGTGCAATTCCGTCACTCGGACCGTTGATCACCGCCCATTCCGAACTGCAGGCAACACGCAATCGAGGGGCACTGTTTGTGCGCCTTGATCAACAGCGTCGACAATTTCACAGCATCTTCTTTCTGGAGGACCGCAGTGCGGGCTTGACGTACGCGGAGGAGCTCTTTACCAGCTACTGGGGGAAATCACCCGACGATGTCGAGAGCGCAATCCTGGCCTGTTCAAGTCTGCTTTCCGGCGATGGCGTTGCGTCATGGCGGCGCTACCAGCAACTGGAAAAGCACGCCCCTGGCGCCTTCACTGACTGGTCTTCACCGGTGCGCGAACAACACTATGCGTATCTCATCGCCGCAGCCAGCAAAGTCGGACAGGGGGGGACGGCACGCAAACTGCTCTCGCTCTGGCATCCAGGTGCGTTCGATGACGACTTTGCCGATAATATTGCCCTTGGTCTCAGCGAGGCGCTAACCTGTCAATCCTGGGGCCGGGGCTCTCTGGACTTTACTGCTGATTCGCTCTTTCCGCGGGATCCTCCGCACTGGGCGATCGTTGTTCCGGATGACGAAAACCAACCATTTCTCCTGGATTATGGGTCGAAGACGCCGGTACGACACTGGCAACACCGCGCCTGGCAACCGGTGCAGGTGACGAAATCGCCGGGCAGTGTCCCAGAAGTCATGCCCTACACCGGCAATGCCAGCGGTACTACTAATGAGTTGTACCTGAATTGCCGGGCAATCGAATCCGCATCATATACGCCGTGTCCCAAGTACGAATCCCCATCCGGCTTTCTCTTCAAGTCGCGTGAACAGCGGAGACTCTTTCGCCTTGGTACGCATCCGGCAGTGCTGCATGATTTTTCACCGCTGGAAATCGTCGCATTGCAGAACGATTTGTGGATGAAACAGGATATCGGCTATCTCCGCAGGACGCCGGATGGGACGATCACCGACTTTGTCGGGCGCCAAGCAGTGCGGCGCGGCGCCAATATTTTCAGCGGGGGTGAAAAACGCCCCTCATCGCCATTTCCCCTCGATCCATCCTGGCATCTGGCTACCGACAACCAACATCGGCTATGGCTGGTTGCCGCCGACAACGCACAGCCCGTCTTATGCGCGAGATGGACTGGCGACACGTTTCGTGCGCCGACTCAAGAGGAGCAGGTGTGGATACGCGGGGGCCTTTTCGACGTACATCAGCGGCTTTGGGCCACAACGGAGTTACCCACCGGTTTCACGCGGACTGGATGGCGAGTGGCTGGAAGGCCCACCGGGCACAAGGCAACCGCGATGTATGCTGTTGACGGTTCCGGACGTGTGTGGATGATATGCGAAGGCATCGGCGCCGTGTGGCAACACGGCTACTGGCGCAGCTTCGTCAACGTCTTAACCCCGCTTGCACCGCGCTTTACCAGCATCGCCGCGACCACAGATGGAGTGATCGTGACGACGAGTACAAACGTGTATTACCTGCATTAGCAACCCGCGGATAAAGTATCGTTAGCGCTGCCACCGATCTTTCCGCGGGCTGCTTGCCAGCACGATTTGCGAACTTCAGATCGATAATCCGGTATGCCGATTTGATACACCGGACAGCCTCATTTTCGTAAGCGCTCCGGTACCAGATCATGACTGAGCAGATCGTCAAGGGTTTCACGAGCGTTGATCACCTCAGCCTGCCCTTCATTCACCAATACGACCGCAGGACGCGTAAACCGATTATAGTTGGAGGCCATAGAATAGTTGTAGGCGCCGGTGGTTTGCACGGCGAGGATATCACCCGGTTCCACTTCGGGCAACTCCAGATCGAAGATCAGGTTATCGCATTCACAATGCTTGCCGGCGATGGTAACCTTCTGAGTAAGCGGCGCCAATGGCTTATTTGCGACTAACGCGGAGTATTTTGCCTCGTAGAGCGCCGGGCGCGGATTGTCGCTCATTCCGCCATCCACGCTCACATAGCGGCGAATGCCGGGAACATCTTTGATCGTGCCGATGGTATAGAGCGTGGCGCCTGCCTCACCAACAATAGAACGTCCCGGTTCCTGCAGCAGACGCGGGTGCGGCAACCCATACTTCTCCAGTTCGTCGTGCAATCCAGTGATCACTGCATCCGCATATTCTTCTGCCGACGGCGGTTGCTGGTCATCAATATAGCGCACGCCAACACCACCGCCCAGATCTAACTCACGAATGACCAATCCCAGTTCGTCACGCACGTGTGCCGCAAAACGGATCATCAAGCGCGCGGCCATTTCGAAGGAATCCAGACCCATTATATTCGAGCCGATATGGCAGTGCAGACCCACCACGTTGAGATTCGGCATGGCCAGTGCAGTGCGCAGCCCCTGCATGGCCAAACCGTTGGTGATGCCCAGACCGAATTTTGTGTCAATCTGTCCGGTTTGAATGTAACTATGCGTCTGCGGCTTAATATCCGGCGTCACGCGCAACAATACGTCCTGCTGTTGTCCCCGATCGGCTGCCAGTGTTTGTAGCAGATGCATCTCGCGCTCGTTGTCCAGCACGATACGCCCGATCCGCGCGTCCAGCGCCAGCGTCAACTCCCAGGCGGCTTTATTATTACCATGCAGGTAAGCGCGCTCCAATGGGAAGTTCGCGCGTATTGCGGTATACAACTCACCGCCGGAGGAGAGATCCAACCCGATCCCTTCTTCATCCATAATCCGGCAGATAGCCATATTCATAAAAGCCTTTGAGGCAAACAACATCAGCGAATCCGGATAGCGTTTCGCATAGGCGGTGCGCAATGCCCGGCACTGCTTGCGGATCGCCAATTCATCCATCACATACAATGGGGTGCCGAATTCGCGCGTCAGCGCGATAGCATCACAGCCCCCGATTTCCAGATGGCCCGCTTCATTGATACGCTGTGTCCCCAACAGCATGGTGTCCTCTTTCGTACCCTGGCAAAAAAATCGCCGCCGGAAGATTGTCTTCCCGCGGCGGGTTGGCGCGTCATTCCACGCGGCTACCCGCCGCGTCGTTTCACGCACCTTCCCGTATGTTGTGTCGCCAAGGTGGTCTTCATCGTAATTCCCGCAAAGTATACGAAGGCACATGATCCTTGTCAAGGAGGACGATTCGCCGTGATGCACCCGATTCTCGTGGCGTTTTTGCAGTGACACGAATTAACCGCAGCCGGACTCTGCGCAATTTCACGGCAGTGTTACCGACTGTCGTGCCAACAACGGCGCGGGATCGACCAGGTCGGGTTCCAATAGTAATAGAGCGTTGATTTCCTCATCGCTGGCGGTATACCCCAACACTCCCAGCGCCTTGCGCCAGAGCGCAGTGCGCGCGGTGCGCGCGGCCAACAGGCGTTCGAGTGTCGTCTTGAGGTAAGTGGTGCTTTGCGCGGCATCGCCCGCATGCAGGTAGCTGGCCATCAGGCTAACGCCGGCGCGGATCGCTCCATCGGGCAAACCTTCCGCGGTCTGCCAGCATTCCCGTGCCTGCGGGTTATCGTTCTGCAGTTGATACAGATCGGCCAACTCCAGCCAGGGTTCCGCGGACGTTGTTAACGTGGTGGCGCGGCGGAGATTCTGCAACGCCAGTGGATAGTTGCCGACATGACGCGCGGCGCGGGCCTGATCCAGCAGGAAACCGACATCGTCATGCCAGCAAAGCAAAGCTTTGGCATTCAGACGCATAACATCCCGCCACAGTCCCTGATGCGCAAAGAGGCGCGACTGTTGCATATAGGCATCATGACTGGCATAGTTTCGCTTCAATATTTCATCAAGCGCGGCGTCGGCCTCCGCCATGCGATTATCTTCCGCGGCATAGCGGGCGATCTCCAACATGAGTTGTTCCCAGGTGAGCGGGGAGTCCATGTTTGGCCCCAGATATCGCGCTAGCACCAGACGTGCTTCCGCGAACGCATTCAATCGTCGGAAGATTTCCACTGCCGCGCGCGCGGCGACCACATCCTCGGGGTAGTTGTCGCGCAACGCGCTGGCCATGGCATACGCCCGTTGTGTGTTATTATTGTTGAGATATCGTTCGGCCGCGAGTTGATAGAGTTCGACCCCGATGTTTTCCTTCCGGGCCACGGTTGCCAACAAATCCGCAGCCTGTACCAGGCGGTCAGTGTCGCGATAGAGAAGGGAGAGGATGACTTTCAGCATCGCGTCGTCAGGAAACTGGCCGATAGCGCGCTTGAGTAATTCCTCGGCATCCACCACGCGGCCTGCTGCCAGCAACGCGGTGGCATATGCTTGTGCGGTAACGTCGTCCGGTTCTTTCAGCCAGGAAAGACGCAATGCCGGCAACGCAGTGTCGGAATTCCCGGCCAGCAACGCCGCGACACCGAGTTGGCGGTTCAATAGCGCATCGACAGGATTACGCAGCAGCAGGCGTTGAATCGGCTCCACAGCATCGCGGTAATTCCCCTGGGCAATGCTCCACAATGCCAGTGCATGATCGAGGGCATAATCACCGAGTGGGGCAGCGGCTTGCAGTGCAGCCAACGCTTCCTCCACATGCCCAGTGCGGAGTTGAAGATGCACGACATTGCCAATAACGACGACATCGCGGGTGTATAGACGGTATTGCTGCTGTAACACCTCACGAGCGGCATCCACATTACCCGCGCGCCATTCTTCGCCGGCCAGCGCTCCGAGTAACAGACCGTTTTTGGGGTCCGTCTGCCGCAAGGCGCGTAACTCCGCCAGTGATGCTGTATGCTGGTTGGTGGTGTATTTTGCCTCCAGCCGCAATGGCGGCAACGTGGCTTGCCAGGAAGCGTCCATCTTTGCCGCGTCATCACCCCGACCAGCTGCCCGATAGGCGGCGGCAAGTTGTTGTTCCAGGCGAGGATTATCCGGCAGAATGCGCAACAAACCGGAGAGCGCGGTGATCTCCAACGCGCTGTCATTGAGATCATGCGCCGCCTGCGCCATGCCTAACCAGGGTTCTGGACGCGTCGGCGCTAATAGCACCGCACGACGGAATTGCGCGCGCGCCCATGCTGAGCGTTTCATTTGCACCAGCACCTGCCCGTAGAGCATCTGCACGCGCCATTCTTCCCCATGAACACGCGCCGCCTCGCGCAGATTGTCCTCCGCTGTCGGCATATCCCCACCGGCAAACGCGATAATGCCACGCAAAAAGACCAATCGTTCCGGCGCCGGCGCATCCGACCGGCAGCAGGAACTCATGGCCAGCAGGCATCCGATTATCACCATACGACGAAGCATAATAATCCGTAAAGACGCATAGGTGCAACGATGAGTCCCTATGCCCATTCCCTTAAATTTCCACCGTTTCCCCGTGGCCGGGTACTTCCAATAAATTCACCGCCGGACGCAACCGGCCTTCTTCGACGCGCCCCAAGCCCATAAACAATCGACCCTGATAGATGCGATATAATCCCGGCATTTCTGTGACATCCAACATAGCGCCATAGCGATACCTGACGGCAGTGGTAGGGATGGAGAGCGCAGGGATATAGTTGATGGCGGAATCCGGGGCGCGCAGGCAATCCTCCAGGCGTTCTTCTTCAACAGCGGATGCAATTTCGTCAAGTGTATAGGAGTTTTCCAGCAGGCAATCCCCCACCTGGGTACGAACGAGAAAACTCAATAATGCTCCAACGCCAAGGAGTTCTCCAAGGTCGCGCGCTAAGGCGCGTATGTAAGTGCCTTTGGAGACGGTAATGTCGGCAAGCAAGCGTGGTGTTGTGCCGGGTACAAAACGCACCGGCGTGAACGCATACACCGTCACCTCGCGCGCGGGTAAATCCACAGCCTTCCCGCGCCGCACCAGATCATACGCGCGGACGCCTTCGACAAACACCGCGGAATAATCAGGAGGACGTTGTAGAATCGACCCGGTCAATGTCGGCAACACTGCGGTCACCTCCGCTTCCGTAAGATGTCCCGCATCGCGCTGCTCGGAGATTTCTGCCTCGCTGTCGTAACTAAGCGTTGTGACACCCAGCAGAAACTCCGCCCGATAAGTTTTCGGACCGGCGGCGATATATTCTGCCAGACGTGTCGCCGTGCCCAGACAAATGGGGAGCACACCCGCAGCCGATGGATCTAACGTGCCGGTATGCCCCACCCGCTTCATGCCCAGCAAGCGCCTAATGCGCGCCACCACCTCATGCGACGACAAGCCCGGTAATTTACAAATATTGAGTAAGCCAAAGAATTCCATGTCTGTCTTCGTTACTTCGACAGTTTTTATGCTGATCCCTGCGCTGTGAAAGGAAAGACGATGAATGAAGCGAACTATCGATGTAATATCCTGGTGCTGATGCTCCAGATGGCGTACTTTTCACACAGATTCAGCGCGCATCAGCAATACTTCATGACTGACCAGTGCCAATAGCCAACCGCATTAGTCATGAACGCATGAATTCTGCAACCGCTAACCGAAACTTTCCCATCGTATGCCGGAACAGGAGACCACTCATGCTGGAAGCACCAATCAAAAACGACCGCCTTTTGGCTACCTTCCTCGACCTGCTGCAGGTTAAGGCTACCTCCTGCCATGAGGCACAGATGGCACAAAAGCTAACCATACTGCTGCAGGATATGGGATGTACAGTACGGGTGGATAGCGCGGGGATGCAAATCGCGGGTAACACCGGCAATTTAATCGCTACTTTACCGGGCACTCTGGATGCACCACCACTGCTCTTTTGCGCCCATATGGATACCGTGCAACCCACCGATACGCTGCAGGTGCAGCGCCATGATGGCCAGATCACCAGCGACGGGACAACCATCCTTGGTGCAGATGACCGGGCAGGCATCGCTGCCATTCTGGAGATGCTGCACGCCGTCCTTGACGCAGAGCTTCCCCACCCCACACTGGAGATTGCCTTCACGATCGCCGAAGAAATAGGGGTGATGGGTTCCATGGTCATGGACTATGCACCAATCACCGCGCGTGTGGGATTTGTCCCGGACAGTTCCGGTGCGGTGGGTCGCATCATCACCCAGGCGCCGGCCCAGGTGCATCTGGATATCACTGTGCATGGAAAATCGGCACACGCCGGTATGGCTCCCGAGGACGGCATCAGCGCCATCGTCATCGCCGCACAGGCGATCAGCAGGATGACCCTCGGGCGTGTGGATGATGAGACGACGGCCAACATCGGAACTATTAGCGGCGGCAAAGCGACGAATATTATTCCGGACGTCGTGGAAATGGAAGGTGAGGCACGGAGCCGTAACCCACAAAAATTGACGACACAGGTTGAGCATATGCGCTTCTGCCTGCAGTTGGCGGCCGAACAGGCCGGCGGCAGCGTCGATGTCGACGTCTCAGATGTGTATCCCGCGTTCAATCTTTCCTCTGAGAGTCGCGCCGTCATCCTGGCACAGCAAGCCGCCTGGAATCTGGGGATTCCTTCGCTGGTGATGGCCACCGGCGGTGGCAGCGACGCCAATTTTCTCAATCAACACGGCATCGAATCGGTCATTCTCTCCACCGGCTACCACAACCCTCATGGGCTAAATGAATACCAGGATGAAGCAGAACTGATCAGACTGACTGAATGGCTCTACGAAATCGTGCGGATCGCGGGCGCGTGACGCGAGCGGACGCGCTAAGTACTGATCACGATTCGCCATATAACGAGCGATCAGCGCGCCACAGACTCGTGCGCGTTTTATCGCACTCGTCTAATTACCCACACCGCCGACATCGATGTCCTCCGGTCCGAACTTCATGTCTTTCTCCGGCTCGATAACAAGCAAGTCGCCCCATACCGCAGGGGAAAGGCGGGATTCACTGGGAATATCGGATACAATGGTTTGCGACTTACCAGACCAATAGTGCCGCGCCATGGTTTTGACACCGTTCTCATCACCGACCAGTTCCCCGATATCACCGCGCAGATGTAAACCGGGTACAGGCGCCGTTAGACCCAGTAGTTGCCAAGGGATCGCGGCCTCGATAATAACCGCCGGCTTCTTATCGAGTGTTTCCTCGCCGAAGGCGACTTCAGGTTCAGCAATGACCGTTACCGAAGCAAACGCTTCTTCACCCACGGGTGAAGTAAAAACGGTACGCGCATCCGATTTCGCACTCGGATCAATTGGGCGATAAATAACCATCACCGGGTTCCCTTTCACGCGGGCAATGAGGATACGTACGTCCCCGCGCGCCGGTGTACGGCGCTTCGGGTCGGCCTTGGCGTCCAGGCCCAACGTCAGTTCGATGGCGTCCCCGGATTTGAAGAGCGTCTTCAGATCGCCGCCGGCATTTTTCATCGGCAGTTTTGTACAGACCGCAAGGTAAAGATTTTCAGTATCCATAGCCAATGCCGCCTGACTGTCGAGATGCGGGGTCGACATACCGAAAGGACTGCGTTCGATCCATTCGTGAACGGGTACAAAGAGCGAGGTAGGCCAATCATCCAGCGTGCCATTCACCTGAATGCCTTTCTCGATACGGGGCACACGGGCGATTTTTGTATCCTGGTGCTGTTTCTCCAGCGCAGCCTTTTCGACTTCCCAGGCGGTGGTTTGTTGTTGGGCTTCTTTCGTCACCAACAGCGGACCACCTGGCAGACGCGTGAGTTTCTCCAGTCCATCAACGCGGACCACCCCTACAAAGTTATGACCGGCGATGGCGTATACCTTTCCATCTTCCGCTTTCGTCACGAACCCCTGATAGTGTTCTCCGGGTAGGCGTATGTCGGAAAGATCGACCTTCCCGGGTTCCCAGCGCGGCATCGTCCACCAACGTTTACCGAACCCCGAAGGGCCTCCGAAAATACAACCAACTAGAAACCCGTCGCCGGTAAACAGGTACCAGTCACCCTGATCGCTGTTGGTGGCGAAATATTCTTCCTTCCCCAGCATGAAGTGACCGACAGCCTGGTGCTCGCCGTTGAGGACACCTGCCGGGCGGTCGAACCCGAATCCGCTGCGGTGATACCCAAAACCTCCCAGGTAGTCGTCGGGATATTCCCAGAGGACGGTTTTTCCATCCGGCGCCAGCAGACGGTCAGCGACCACGAAGGTGCGCCCATCTTCCGTAGTGTAGTTCTGTCCGTCGAGTAATTGTAAATCTTCGAGTTTCGCCATATCGTAACGGGGCGTTCCAGTGGGCGACACGTCACTGGGACGAAGGCGCGCCTTGGGGAAGGTGAAGCTCAAATCATCCCCGATCTTTAAGGGAAACCCGGGTTGGAAGCCGATATTCCGGTCCGTTACTTGTACTTCATCCGGTTGCGGTTTTCCGTCGCTGTTCGTATCCGACCACACAAAGGCGTATTTCAAACGGTCGCGCCGTCCGAATGCTTTCTTCAACGCGGGGTAGGCATCGACCGCGTCCCAGTACCCCAGATTACCAGCCGCGGCCAACGTCACGGCGACGTTATTTCGTTCTTCGCAAATTACCGACACACCAAGACCGTCTCCAAGTAAATACCGGTGTCCATGTGTATAAACAACCCGGTCTGGATACCCGGCTTTGAAGACGTCCGGAGAGCCAGGGTGATACAGAACACTCTCCAGTTTCCAATCCTTCGATTCCCAGTTGATGCGGAATTTCATACCATAAAAATTCACCACGGAGCGGTCGTGCGGGTCTATAGCACCACCACCGCCATATTGTGTGGGACCGAGGAAGGTCTTTTCGACTTTCCCGTCCGACGAGTAACGTGTAACGCATTTCGGCTGGTAGGTGCTGTTGACGACCCATACCTTGCCGGATTTGTCGACGGCCAGATCGGCGGGGAAATCCATGCGCGTGCCGTCCCACGGTCCTGGCACCAACCCCCCAGGAGTACCCATGGTGCGCAAGAGCTTTCCATTGGCAGGATCGAAGACTTTGACCACATTCGGTCCATTATCGATAACATAAATCAACCCCGTGGCGTCTACCGCGAGTCCTCCCGGCCTGCTAAGCTGGTCTTTCGGTATGATCACACGCGAGCGGTCTTTCTCCTCGAGCGGTACGGTGATAATGTCCCCATCAGAAACCGCATACAGTGTTCCCTGCGCGTTCACGGCCAGGTTCCCCGGGCGCTTGAAGGGAAGTTGTCGCAACAGGCGCGCCTCCTGTTCATTTTCCGCGGGCAACTGAATTTCCGTGATGCGATCGCTTAAAGTCTTTGGCAAACCTTCGGGATCGTCGCCCAGATAGCGGTAAGCCACGAAGCCGTCGATGCTTCCGGTTTCTGCACCCGGAACGCTTTGATACTCATCAGTATAGGGATTTAGACACCCCTGGGGGCGCAGGTAACGGATGCGCACGGCACGCGTGACGCGCAACTCAGCAAAATCGATGGTGCGGATCGTCGGTGGTCCGGGATCACCGATCCATTGAATGAACTCTGGACGAATACTGCCTTTTTCCGTCCAGTATTGGTCGTCGTCCAATGCGATGTGCGGGTCAGCTGTCTCAGGACCCGTCCAGATATCAACCGCGATGACTCCGGTAATAGGATGAATCAACGACACACCGCGTAGCGTGACCGGTTGTTTCCATACCAATGCCATCGTCGCCGGGGTATAGGGGGTCAAGGGATTCTCCGCAGGACGTCCAAAAGTCCATCCCCCCTTTTTTGTCACCGTGCCTTCCCCAAGGACGCGTTCAGCGCCGGGTGCGACATCCTCGAAGCGTCGCGCCAGTGTAAGCGCAAAGGTTAAACGCCGAGTCTTAAAGCGCAGTGCCGTGGTGCGCAACCCCTTCGGTGGCGCCAAGGCGATCGCCGGACACCCCGCCACACCTTGCTGTACAGGAATGGGTATCCAGTGTTCCGTATCGAATGGATCGGTTTCTTCAACAGCACCCACACCACCACCCAGATCAACATCCCCGGGTTCCCCTTCGCCAGCCTCCGGCAATTTCGCTCCCGGCTTTAAGGCATACACCTTAGCGCCACCGTCTGAAAGCAACAAAGAGCCGAGGGTGATCGGTTCTTTGAATGCAGCCGTGAGCGTGCCGGCCAAGGCGCCGTTCTCCGGCGCATCACCGAAGTAGGCTTGCACGCTACTCGGGAGATGAATACCGGCCAGGGACGGTGTATCCGCGGGCATGGAGTCAGTGAGAAATGCACCGTAGAGCATCATCAACTCGTCATAGCCGGCAAGATCATATGCCGGGTCCTTCCCGAGTATGCGGTGTCCCCCACCCTTGCGCAGATAGGCGATGGGGTTACAGCGCGTGGGATCCAGGGCTTCGGGAAGGAATGATGTTTGCAGCCAGTTAATGGCGTCGCCGCTGAAGGACACATATAATTTGCCGTTGCGAATAGCCGCACCACCATTAAACGGACTCCAGTACCCACTCCGATAGGGAAGCTCACGCGTATAGGGGAAAGTAAAGATCTTCTGTGTCGAAAAACCATGCTGCGGGTCAATGCGCTGCACCTGCCAGATATTTAATTGGTAGGCGAAACGCCCATCGCTGACAATGCGATCCGGACCGTGAAAGCCAGAATCGATCGGTCCGCTGCTCCACACGGAATTCCCGTTCAGGTCTGTGGCGATGATCGTGTGCCCACTTTCGCAAACCTGACAACCCATGAACATTAGATCACCCGCGGCACAAACCGAACTGGGCGGTGTGTGATCACCCAACCACTGCCCGCCTCCTTTACCCGGCGGCGGCGCCGGCCAGGCCGGTTGCCCGGCATTATAAACAGTATTCTCATATGTCAGTGTGAATGGTGGACGCGCGATTCCTGACCAGGAGTATACGCCTGGCGGAACAGGTGCCCCTTTATCATCCTTCAAATCCCAGCTTTCGCTGACTTTTCCCGTCTCGCGTGGTGTTTCCGCCGACAAGTGGCGGATTACTTTCCCTTTCGCATCGCTGATCTGGATGGCGGTAAACCCAGTCAAGGGCATCTCGTAAGTGAACCGGTAGGGAGGCGGCGGTGCTGCCAAACTCGGGGGGTCTATCGCGACGCCCAGTTTGACCAGCGGAATTAGGCACGGAAAGCTCTGCTCCTGTGCAGCCTGAAGGGCCGTGAGACGTATTCCGGTCGTTTGTAGCGGTGGGTCGAACGCCGTGATACTTGGACCTTGCCCCCCTGTCAAGTCTTTCTGGCGCAGCCATTGCTCCGTTGTCGCCAATTCCGGCGCCTCAACCGCGGGTTTCAATACTTCCAGCCGCGTGCGCGTGGCCTGAAGCGGGAGAGCTACTACCCCGGACAGTGCCTGTGACGTATTCCACGAGCCAGTCCACACCTCTGAACTATTATTGCCTTTTGGACGTACTGCGCTCCGACCCAGGTTGAGCGCATTATAGTACCGGTCACGCAGCAGTACCACGGGAGCAAATGTCGCGTCTCCTGCCACCGGTGCGGTGGCGCGCTGAGAAAATCGCAATGCACGCACCTGACAATTTGGCGGAAGAATTTTCACCTCACCGGTGGGTAGCGACACCCATTGCGCATCATCGGTCACATCACCGGGATATTCCACCCCGGGTTTCAAGTAACTGACGAAGACGCCTTCATATGGAGCGAACATGTTGGCGCGTACCGGACCGGAAAAGGTTGTACATATGGTTCCGATGATGATCGGATGCTGAAAGGCCAGCCGAAAATGTCGATTGACGCCTTTACCCGTGCCTGTCGTCCATACCGGAGCGCCTTCCAATGCACCTGGTAAACCCAACATGGCTTCAATACTCCCCGCTGGCGCGGTGTTGACCACTTTCGTATCAATGAATGCCTGACACCTGACTGCATCCAAATCAGCGGGAAGGACCGCCGGCGTCAACTCAACAGCAAACAGCACTGTCTGCACGAGAAATATCAGGCAACAAACGCCGGGTATGCGTAGCTTCATCCTCGTCAACCTTCCAAACGGTATACCGTAAACAGGAATTTCGTACCGCACGTCGAATTAGTAGATACACGATATTATAGTTGATTTTGCAATCGCTTACGATACGGTTTCGTGTGATCCGTTAGTGCATCGGACGATAAACGGTAAAGGTTGGTCGATCATGCCGGTGACAATTCAGGATATCGCCGACAAATTGAAGCTATCAAACTCCACCGTGTCGCGCGTCCTCAACAATAAAGGCCACGAATTCATCTCCGACGCCACTCGCCAGCGCGTGTTGACCGCCGTCCGTGAGATGGGGTATCGCCCCAACCCGGCCGCACGTGCGCTGGTACAAAAACGCACGGATACTATTGCGCTGTGGATACCTCGTCCTCATGCATCATACTATGCCCAACTCGTTTATCAAGTGACTACCGCGATGAATAATTCTGGATTGGATGTCATCACCAAGGAAGTTGGTCTGAAAGATGATGTGGAAATTGGACACATCGAGCGCTTTTTTCGTTTCCCGGTCGACGGCATTCTTGCCTGCGATGCGGATAGCTCTGTCGCGCGGTACCAGCAAACCTTCCCCGATACCGAAACGCCAATTGTCGGCATGGGGTGTTACTACCTTCCATCCCACGATTATGTCGCTATCGACAACTCCGCCACCGCACGGGAAGCTGTCCTGCATCTTCGCGACGTTGGGTGCCGCAGGATTGCGCATCTCCTCGCCTTTTCATCAAACCATGTGGGAGAATGGCGACGGGATGCCTATCAGCAAGTGATGGATGAACAACGGATACCATGTGAATTGATCGTATGTTCGGAAATGAGCCGCTTGTCTGCCCGAACATCGTTGACAGCCTATCTTCACACTCATGGGTGCCCGGATGGTCTTTTCTGTCATAATGACGACATGGCGATCGGCGCCTATCGTGCCCTTTGCGACCTGGGGTATCATGTACCGCGTGATGTGGCACTCATCGGATGCGATGGCATCATTGAGATCGAATACCTGGAAACCCCGTTGAGTACCATCGTCCAACCGACTGAGGAGATGTGCCGGTTGGCTTGCCTTTACCTGAAACAGCGCATCGATAATGCCACCTTACCCCCGCAACAGTGCACTTTAGCGTCCCACCTCGCCTTACGCGCCTCGACGCGACGCTAAAAACCAGCGGTAACGTTGCGTGTGCATCGTTCGTATAGGTTATAGAGCTCTAACTCGGGAGGTATTATGCGCTACTTACGTCTGGTATTGTCCTTCCTCGTGTCGCTGGGAGCCATGGTCGGTTTCACCCAGCAAGTAGTGACCTCACAAGTGGCCAGAATCGCCGTGTTTAAACAAGGCTATGGCGTGGTGGTACGCGAAGTAACGTTGCCGGCGGGCACGGTGGATGCTATGATTACCGATGTACCGGTCCCCGTCCATGGTACATTCTGGGTGATCACGCCTCCGGAAATCACCCTGAAGACGGTAACGGCCACACAAGGTGAACACCCTGTGCAATTACCGGCCATTAGCCTGCCCGAACTGCTCCAGGCGAATATTGGAGAGCAAGTCGAGTTAAAAACTCCAGATGGGTGGATCAATGGCAAGTTGCTCGCGGTTGCCGGCGCGCGAATAAAAGACGAGCATCTCCCCCCGATCATTCCGCGCGATTACCGGTTTGACCGTTACGCCTCCAACTGGGCGTATCGCCCCACGCCGGAGGTGTCCGGCGGCACGGAAGTGGCCAATCTGCTATTGATGGAGACTGCGGAAGGACAGACGGCCTTCCCGCTGTCCAACGTCATGCAAATGCGCAAAAAGCCGGGCAACGGCGCATTGAAAACGACCTTTACGCGTCCGGAGACCGGTGCGGAATTGCACATACACACCGCAGGACCGGGAGGAAAAGTCCAGGTTGTCTACTTAACGCGCGGCATCACCTGGGCGCCCAGCTATCGGTTAGAGTTGGGCAAGGTCACCGCGCATCTCATCGGTAAAGCGGTCATTGTTAATGACGCGGAGGACTTCACGGACTCCGAGTTGACCTGTATGGCCGGTTTCCCGAACATGAAATTTGCCGCGGTGGTCGATCCGCTGGGACTCAAGGGATCAGTCGCGGACTTCCTCGCCGCGCTACAATCACCGACAGGCGCAGCGGATCGACCGAGTGTCATGACGCAGGCGGTCATGTATAACAGTGCGCCACCCCCAGATGCACTCGCGCAACCGGCGCCTGATATGCCAGCCGAACCAGGCGATTTGCACCACTACCTCTTTCCCGCCATTACACTCGGCTTTGGCGCGCGGGCGTATCTGCCATTATTTGACATTGAAACGCCTTATACGGAAATCTATCGTTGGGATGTGGCAGATCGCTTTCAAGACTACAATCGTAACAACTACAACACAGAGGTTCCCGTGTCACGCGGTGAAGACGTCTGGCACGCGGTGCGTTTGAAACATACCGGCAAACTCCCCTGGACCACCGCCCCGGTAATGGTCGTCAACGATGGAAACTTCCTGGGACAGGATACACTCTATTACACACCCATCGGTGGCAGCACCCTGATTAATATAACCAAAGCCGTCGATGTCGCGGCCACGATGAAGGAGACTACGGTGGCAAAGGGTGAAGTGGAACGCATTGGTGGCAATCCTTATCGGTTATTAACCATGCAGGGAGAATTGGCCATTACGAACTTTAAAACCGTCCCTGTTCACTTGCTGGTGACAAAACAAATGACTGGCGACCTGCAGGACAGCGCGCCGAAAGTCGCCACGAACGAGGAATCCGCGCGTGTGAATGCCGTGAATGCAAGACGCACCCTTACCTGGGAGATCACTATCCCCGCACAACAGCATGCCATCATCACCTATAAATACTCGATGTATTTGTACGCCGGATAGCATGGTGCTTTGCAGGATGGATGTCAGGAGGCGAACACGACCTTTTGGGGTGGTATTGACGTTACTCCGCTGAGTAACGTCAATACATATTCCCATTCATCAGGCTAATCGGCACCAGCATCACCGTGGGGCGTCCGGCCAGTGTGATTTCCACTACGAGACGGGTGAGTGGATCGCGGATAGTCTCCGTGGTTATGGTCAGGATGACGGACAGTGGTTTGCCGAGGTGGCCGGGTAGTGAGAGCAGACTTCCATTGGTCGGCGTGATGCGCCACCCCTCCGGTGCGTAACAGCGCAATGCCAGGCTGGCCTGCGTTTTATAGGTGTTGTGTATATGTAATGTGATCTCCTTTGCTTGGTCATCTCGCATCGTCGGACCATCTGCGCCGTAGTCAACCCCAATGGTGAAGTCGGGGAATTTGAAAGTTGGACCATGCGGGTTGGCGTATAACTCCTCGCGTAGCGTTCCGGCTGTCAATGCGTCCACCGATAGCTCCCCGGTCTCCGTATGCCCATCGGTGAATGTCAGCGGCGTGTTGAAACGCAGGTGAACCTGCTGTGCCACACGCAGCGTGCGGCCAGTGAGCGCATCGACAGTTCGTGGCAATTGATCGCCAAAATACCCCAACTCTCCGAGATTGAGACAAGCGGTTTTGATGGCGCGCCCGATCGGTGCAATCCACGATTCGGGGATTGCCTGAATGCCATGCATGATGCCGAAAATCGACCCAGCAGTGGCTGCCGTGCAGTCAGTATCTTCGCCACAGTTAACGGCGATACAGAGTGTGTTGACAAAATCACCTTCCCCATACAGCAGACCGATGAGCAGCATGCCAATATTGGAAGGTGCATCCCAGCCGACCTTGCCGGTAAAGAACCCTTTCGCTTTATCCGCCGCGGAAATAGCCCAGTCCGCTTCAAAAAAGGCGCTGCCGCGATACTGCTCAAGCATCCTGTCGCGCGCGTCCAGCCAGGGGATCCCTGCGCGATAGCATTCCTGCGCTAATCGCACCGCGCCGGCGACACCACATCCGTCAGGGATATACGTGAGTCCGATATCGATCAGACGTTGCAGGTCGTCCAGCACAAAAGCCGCACTCTCCATCGCAGCACAAAAGACTTCGGCAAAGGTTCCTTCGCCATCACCATGGTCGAGAATGGCATCCTCGTAAGCGTAGCGCGCGGCAATATGTGGAGCGCCCGGTGCAATGCAGGCCCAGATTTCCGAACGGATGAACGCTCCGCAGCTATCCTTATATTCGTTCCGGTAGGTGCCGGACAATGGCGGTAACAAGCCGGCGCGCATATTGATTTTCGCTGTGCCGTATTCGCTCCAATGCGGCGTGACATACAAGCACCAGTATTCTGCCAAATCGTGTGCCGTCAAGTGCAGTCCGCGCTCTTCTAATGCTATTAACCAGAGCAATTGAATATCCAGGTCATCGTTCGGCAATGGCTCACCGCCCAATTCTTGGGTATAAAAGGTCACGGCGTTAACCTGTCGCCGCCATTCCATTGGCGCGCCCAGGGTACCGCCGATATTCTTGCCCATCCAGCACCCCAGTATTTTGTCGCGTAATGTATCAATATTCAGATTCATCGGTTACTCCCAACGTAAATCATCGGCGAAAAAGGTGTCTCCGAACTCAGACGACTCTATGGTTCGGAGACACCCTATACAGCAGTCCAGCGTAGGAGAATCGCGAGCTACGATAATTTCCGTACGCTCAATCGCGGCTCCGCCATCAAGCCGCATGGGACAAGTTGATAGCCGTCAAACCAGCGATCGCCTGTATCCTGGAATTCTCCGGGGCCAGTCCATGCTGGCCATTTCTCATGGTGATGAAACGGTCCATGAGAGTTTCGCCGGTGGCCGATCACTTCAACCTGTAGCATGACGGGAGTATTGCCGATAAGATCGGTGATTTCGATTTCATTCGGTTCCCAGGCAATGATGCCCGCTGGTTTTCCGTCGACCAACACGCGGATGGCTACGCCGCGATAGTCCGGTACTTCAACGAACAACCGCTCATTCTCGCGCAATTCGAGATGAATCTCCCGGCGATAGATGACCGAGCCTGAATAAAAGGCCAATCCCTGCTCACACCAGTCGCCGATTGTTAGTGTGGCCGGTGGTGTCGTGAGCGTCACATCTCGATCGAGGACCGTGACGCCGAAATTCCCAAGTAAGTAAATGATCTCCAATCCCGCATGATTTTCCGGGTAGGCGCACTCCAGCACCAGTTCGTTCTTCCCGCGCCGCAGCACCGATGGATCTAGCGGCACTTTCTCCAGGGAGCGGTCCGTCCACCATCCAGTTGTTGCCTCGTTCTTGGCCACGACGCCATTCAAGGAAATCACGAAGGAACTCGGACTCTCAATAGCGAGAAATAGGTCGCCGGATGGCACTTCTGTCACATCAAAGCTATATGACAGGACCAGATTCACTGTTTTCGGTTTGCGGATCTTCTTCCGTGCCCAGGGTTGTACCATGGAACCACTGCGCGCTGGTACCCCCAGCGCCTGGCGCACGGCACGGTCGACTCTAAGTACTTCAGTCGCGTCCTCCCAGGGGTGGTCAGCGATTCTGTACCGGGGTCGGTCCAGCACGAGATTATTGGCTTCCGTGAGTTGCACCGTCCACCCATCTGCGGGCAATATTTCAGTGCGCACTTCCGTGGTGAGCGGTAATGCCATGGTTTCCGCGATAACTTGCTCCGTTTTCGGAATAATGAACAGGCGGCTAGCCAGGGCGGGAAGATCCGTGTATATCTGCCAACCATCGTCGTCTCTTATTGCCCGGGCGCGATAAATTGCACCATTCTCCGGGTCAAGTTGTAATGGGAGGCCAACTGCATCGGCGAAACCTCGAATAGTCACTGCGGGATACGACAGCGTGCGCTCGCGAACCAGTGGCTGTCCCATATAGTTGTCGGGCGTGTGCGCAAAATCCTCGCTGGTATTACAGACAAAGAGGTAATAGGCTTCTTCGTCTTCGCGCAACAAGTAAAGCGCAGCGGCAATTTCCTCGTCCGCGGCATCGGTAATCGCGATGCGACGGCACGATGCCTCCACCGCGTGTACCAGTTCCGCACCTTTAACGGCCACGCCATGCAGGCAGCTTTCACTAAATAGGCGTGGCGCATGGGAGCTTGTAGCGTTCAGGTATTGCGGTGCATCACCGGCGAAAATAACTGTACCACCGGCCTTATTGAAGCGCTTGAGCATTTGCAGTGTGCTGGCGCGCATGGTGATGAGCGGTGGCACGAGAATGGCACGATATGTTGCCTTTCCTACTACCAGTTCCGCGTGCTCATCTGTTTTGCGCACTCGACCATGACGTGTGAGCATCTCTTCATCGCCGTAATCAAAATCGACATGCCCGGCGAGTAATGACTCACACATTTCCGTCAACATTGTGTCGTAGGCCAGGGTGTCGGGATTTTGCATCCACCCGCTTTTGACTTTGAGCCACATACTTTCGATAGGATGGATCACCAGCAGGTCGCGCACCTCGCTTCCCTGCGTCATCACCGCCATCACACGAGCAAAATAATCCTCCACCTTGGGGTAAAACGACCACCAGGGAGACTGGTAGAAGATGCTCGCCGGATAGTCGCGTTTTGCTTCGCCGCGCATGGTATACCAGGCGAGGTGCTGGCAGCGTAAGTTAATGCCTAATGCCACTTGCCAGTCTCCCAGCGCTTTATGACCGGCAAAAGGAAAGTCCCATCCTGTACACCCGTACGTCTCCGTTAACCGCCATTTCCGTCCAAATTGCCGGGCAACCGAGGTTACCTGTTTCGCTGTATTGAAACTGCGCCAATGCTCTGTCAGCAGATCCATGCCCGGTGCCTGCATATATTCGTAGAAACGCATGGCGTTGCTGACCACATTCGTCTGCCGTGACAGCGAGTCTTCTTCCAGGACGTGACCAGTGAATTGGAGTTTATGGTTGTCGCACCATTCGCCAATCTGCCGGGAGAAGGCATCGACAAAGAGGAAGGCCAGACATTCATGGAAGTGATAACGTGCTTCGGAAACCGGTTGGGCGTCCACATCGTAGAATAACTCGACCAGACGCGGCAACAAATCGTAACCATAGCGTTTTTTGAAAGTTTTCAACAGCGCCGGCGTCCATGGCACGCCGCGTGGAGTACCGGTATTGTTGTCGTGTTCCAAATTGTGTCCATGGTTCGGTTCGTCAGTGAAGATGCCGGGGATCGTGCGAGCGAAATACTTGCCGGTTTTTTGCAGATAAACCGAATGCGTGGATTTAATGTATTCGCGTACCGCGTCGTGGCTAAGCGTATCCAGGTAGGTGTGGCCATTATACCAGGGACTCGGTTCCTGGACGATAATTTTAAACTGCAAAATCACCTGACCGGGAAGCAGTGCCGGTGGTTGTTTACCGGTTGCCACCTTCACGACCTGGTGCGCTTGATCGCCATCCAAATAAGCAGTAAAAACGGCCAGTGTATCCTTGGACCAAGCGAATTCTTCCGGCGACATCAGGATATCGAGCATCAGGCTGCGCATGCGGTGTTTGGGATTTTTGGTCACCAGGCCACCCGCGGCGCCGGACGGCCACCGATCTTCGTCGTAGAGCCAGGCTTCCATTCCCAATCTCTCCGCCTCATCGATGCACGCGTCAATACATTTGAACCAGTCACTGGAGAGATAGGCGGTATCCAGTCCGACGCGCGAATGCATAAAAAACCCACCCAGCCCCATTTGGTGCATCAGACGGATCTGACGACGAAGCTCCTCAGGTTCCAACTTGCCATTCCACGCCCAAAAGGGCTTTCCGCGATAGGCGGCGCCGGGCGCAACAAATTCGTGAAATACATTCAGCGGCATTAGTAGTCACCTCAATTCTCGCAGTTTTCAGTTATTTGCAGCATCTTGCGTGAATGGCAAGCACCTTTTCCCTATTCCGGTCAGTGCTGGTGAATCCTCTCATTTACGACAGGATTTAATCTTTCGGAAATGGCTTCCGTTGGTATTGTGACTTCTTGCTTACTCCAACACCAGGAGATGGAAATCATGCCGTTTAAGGGTCAACATTGACTGATGCTGGTCGTCACGTGCGATTTCGCGTGCGGTTTCCGCGTCCCACAAACGCGTAGCTTGCTTACCGAGGAGTTTGCTATCGACTGTCTGCAGTTTTACATCGATCGCCGTATCTCCGCCATTGAAGACGACCAGCAAGGCACGCGCCGGCTGGTCCGGTCGTTTACACTGATAAACAGTCACTACGGCCCGCGCATCGCTACAGCGCACCAGTGTGTCGGTACGCCAATATGGTACCCAGGTATTACCGGACGCGTAATAATCAATGGCGCGCAAGACATCGAGCAGATGACGGCGAGTCTGATCATCGTTAACACCACTGCCCACTCCAACGTCCATCAACAAGGCGATGCCTAGACAACAGCGCATTTGTGCTTCATCGGCAACAAGTGGATCTCGCCTTTTCATATCGGAATATATGGTCACCGGAGCGCCGGTGTACCGGGCCAGCAACACTTTGAGACCGTCAAGTCCTCCATTAATGTGATCCAGCTGGTCACCTTTGATGCCGGATATATTCCAGGAATCGGTTAAAGCGCATTGGAACTGCATGAAGCTAGCGATGGGTCCCACCGTGCTATAGGCATACGAGCCCTGAAAAGGGAGAACGCCGTTCAATTCGGCCACCACCGCCATGCGGCGCATCATCTCGCGCATCGCGCCGATATTATAGACCCCTTGCGTCTTACCATCGTCTCGCACATACGCGCTGCCGTTAATCAGGTTGCCACTGGCCCAAAAACGTGCATGATCCCACCAGAAACCGTTTAGCCCGGCGCGCCGTTGCATCTGGTCGTAATAGTAAACACGCAAATCGATAACCGACGGTGTAAGATCAGCAGGAACACGCGATTGTCGGCGCGGGTCGGACCAAGCGCCCCAGGCATTGATATAATTACTATACTCCGCCTGCACGTTGGGTTCGGCATGAGTGACCCCAAGCCATTCTCCGGCATAGGTGTCATATTCCGGCATAGCCAAACCCATGGCGTCAGTTGCCGCATAGCAGCAAGACAGCGGGGTGAAGGTCAGGTCCATCGCCTGGGCAGTATTCGCAGACATGTGCACGCGATCTGCTTCCAACGAATCGTGTAAGATGGCGTATTGGTCGTCGGTCTGAAAACTCATCGTCGGGCCGGCGCCGTAACTCCACCTATCGTTACCCAACCGACCGGCCTGTTGACTCGAAGGTGCGTTGTCTGTGCCCCACATACGATATCGGTATTCCGTCGGATACGGCTTCTCCGGCAACGCCTGCAGCATGAAGCGGATGCTGCGCAGGTCTGTCAACACCGCGGGGGTGTTCACGATACGTGCGCGCATGGCGACCTCCCCATGCTGCCGTTCTAACTGAAACGCCGCCTTATTGTCAACAAGTAGCCATCCGCGATCACTGTCCGCCGCCCATGCCAGTCCCCGTTCACCGTCACCGAGATAACAATACGGGAGAAAGGCGCCGTGTATGGTTGTAGAAACGGGCAACGCCGTTGACTGCCAGAAGATGCCGTTGCGCAACGGCGCTGTACCATAGCACAACTCTCGCCCGTCCCGCATCGCTTGCCATCCGGTGGCATCGCGCAGCGGAATCACCAGGTCTAATCGCGTAATGCGCGTGAGACCGGCCGGTGCGTAGGTAAGCAAATAGCTGATGGTCCCGTCATATTCGGTATCCGCGGTCATGGTGACCGGCATTCCAGCTAAGGAGCCATGCGTAGTTAGCGTAGCATGGTAGTCGGTACGATGCGTCCACTTCGGAGGGCCATCCGCGACGAAGATGCCACTTTTACCATTCACCTCGCCTTCAAGCCGCATCGGTGACCCCAGTAATTCCTGCTCCTTAGCGATAAGCGACGTACAAAGCGCCGTATCGGCGAACGTGTATGTGCGCCCCCACACTCGCAGGGTTTGTCCGTTGACGCGCACGGGCGTGAAAGGCTTGACAACGATTTTTTCCGTACCAACCTGGTTGTGTTCCCAGGGATACCGTCGCACAATGAACGTGTCACGACGCACCGTCAGTACCTGCCCAGTGGTGTCGAGGATTTCTACCAACGCGGCATACTTCCCCTCGCGCAACTCAGGTACATCGCAGAGAAGTTGCCCCTGGCCGTTACTCAGGCGCCCCAGCTTACTGACCACCTCGACGCCTGTAGGCATCATTACCACACTGGCGCGAAATGCCGGCGCCGCGCGTAGAGCCGGTGTGCTGCGTGGAAGATCGACAGCGACGGTTACTTTAAGTTTCCGCGCGGTGTGGTAGTAACAGGTACGCAGCGTCGGTAGTCCGGAAACGGTCCGTTCGGTGGACAACCCCATCCAAGCCTGATCGTTGGTAATGCCATCAAAACGCAGTGCTGGCGGGATCAGCGGCGTCGGCGGATCGCAACGCGTCTGTTCTACAGCCGGCACTGGCACACCGCATAAAAACAAGAACAACATCATCCAGCAAATAAGCTGACATCTCTTTGTCACGACACGTTCCCTCTGTGATGTCCCCGACGGCTTCTTCTTCTATGTGCAATTAGCTATTGCTACCATTATATTTACCTTGCTGATTCATAATGCTGTTACCGGATAATGAACCAGAGAACTCATGCGGTTGCCGGATAATCCCTTGGCACGCAGTTTAGTGAAATCGCCGATTCTGCTGTACAAAATATCGCTTCAGTCCGGTGACAGCGCACCAGGTGGTCCGATTGGTCAACAACACGCAACTCTGGTGTTTGACAGCGGCACTCAGTGACGGCGAACCGACAACGAGGATGGAATGCGCAACCTGCCGGGGAAACACTGGAATCGGTGATTTCCCCGATCAACAACTGGCGCGTGTGATACACCGCGGGGTCCGGAATTGGAATCGCGGCGAGAAGCGCCGTAGTGTAGGGATGTCGCGGTGTCTGAAAAAGAGCCTGAGTCGGTGCGATCTCAACAATTTTCCCCATATAGAGCACCGCAATCCGGTCAGCGATATGCCGAACTACGCTCAAATCATGGGCGATAAAGAGGTAAGTCAGCCCTAGTCGCTCCTGCAACTCCTGTAACAAATTTAGCACCTGGGCCTGCACCGAAAGATCCAGCGCGGAAACCGGTTCATCGGCGACAATGAATTGTGGATGCAAAGCCAGTGCCCGCGCAATGCCGATGCGCTGTCGTTGCCCACCGCTGAAGGCGTGCGGGTAGCGGTTCAGGTCGTGTTCCGGCAATCCGACCTGGCGCAACAGTTCGCGCACACGCGCCTCGCGCGCGCGTCGTTCGCGCATACCATGGATGAGCAGCGGCTCACCGATAATGTCCGCCACCGTCATACGCGGATTAAGCGAAGCGTAGGGATCTTGAAAGACCATCTGCAGGTGGCGACGCAAGTCGCGCAATGTTGCCGCCGAGGCCAAAGTCAGGTCAGTGGTCTGTCCGTCTACTGTAAAGAACACCTGCCCACTCGTCGGCGCCATTGCACGTAAAATCGTGCGACCTATCGTCGTCTTCCCCGAACCGCTTTCACCGACCAAACCCAAGCATTCGCCAGGATAGACGTCGAAATCCACCCCATCCACTGCTTTGAGGTGACCAATCGTTTGACTGAATACCCCTCCGGTGATGGGGAAATATTTTTTCAGTCCACGCACCTGCAGCATGGGTAATTGCACGGTCATGGTCACTCCTTGTCGTACCGATCACGCAGCGCCGATGCGCGCAGGCAAGCGACGGCATGCCCGGGTTCGAGAGCACACAATGGTGGTCGAAACCCTGTATCGCAGATTCCAATCTGTGCGTCTACGCAGCGTGGATGAAAAGAACAGCCAGGTAACACGACAAATGGGTCGGGTACCCCGCCAGGAATAACCTGTAGCGGTGTTTTTCGCGATGCACGCGAGGGCATCGATTGCAACAAGGCGTACGTATAGGGATGCCGTGGTTTATGGAAGAGTGCCTGTACGCCGGCATACTCGACGACACGACCGTGATACATTACTGCCACTAGCTCCGCCATCTCAGCGACTACGCCAAGATCGTGCGTTATCAGCAGAATCGCCATGCCAAACTCCTGTTGCAATTCGCGCAGCAGAATCAAAATTTGCGCCTGAATCGTTACATCAAGCGCGGTGGTCGGCTCGTCAGCGATCAGCAGTGTCGGCCGGCAGCAGAGCGCCATGGCGATCACCACTCGTTGACGTAATCCACCGCTTAGCTCATGAGGATATTGCGAGTAGCGCCGAGTACCATCGGGAATACCCACACGCGCCATCATTTGCAGCGCGCACTGCCGGGCTTCCTTTCTTGATAACCGTAGATGTAACCGAGGCACTTCGCTGATTTGCTCACCTATGGTATGCACCGGGCTCAACGCCGTCATCGGCTCCTGAAACACCATGGCGATCTCTTTCCCGCGTATGTTCCGGATCTCCTCGCCATCATCCGGCAACGCGGTAAGATCAAGCGAACCTTTTTCTCGTTGCAAAATAATGCGTCCCCCGGTAATCTGTCCGGGAGGTGAGATCAAACGCAGGATGGATAATGCCGTCACGCTTTTCCCGCACCCGCTCTCCCCTACTAATGCCACAGTACTCCCGTGTGGAATCGCCAGGTCAACGCCTGCCACCGCCCGCACGATTCCCTTGTCCAGGTAGAAACTGGTTTCCAAACCGGTTATGGTCAAAACGTTGGTCATTAGTCTCCCACTATAATGCTACAGCAAGCGGGTTAGGCCGCATTATTCATGAACAATGGATCATGCTCTAGCTCGCCGAAGCTATATGCGCTTCGCGAATGAAGCGGGCTAGAAAAAATACGATATCTCCACGCCTTCGCGTCTTTCAGGATAAGCATTACCGCGTATACGGATCCGCCGCGTCGCGCAGGCCATCGCCGACGAAATTGAATGCCAGAACAGTGAGGATGACAAAGATGACTGGCACAAGAATCCACGGATACATCGCGATGGATTGCACATTCTGGGCATCCTTCAGTAGCACGCCCCACGAGGTGACTGGCGGGCGCAGACCCAGTCCGAGAAAACTTAGCGCTGTTTCCCCAAGAATCATTGCCGGTATGGCCAGCGTCAGACTGACGATAATATGACTGGCGAACGAGGGGAGCAAATGGCGAGTCATGATGCGCCACTGGCTCGCGCCGGCGAGTAAGGCCGCAATTGCGAAATCTTCTTCGCGCAATGAGAGCAGTTTTCCGCGTACCTGGCGCGCCAATGTGGTCCACCCGAGTAGGGAGAGCACCACGGTGATGCCCAGATAGGTACGTAACGGAGGCCACGTTGCCGGCAGTGCAGCAGAAAGCGCCAACCAGAGGGGAATGGCCGGAAAGGAGCGCACGATCTCGATGAAACGCTGGATAAGATTGTCCACCCAACCACCACAAAATCCAGAGACTGCACCGATAAGTAATCCCAGCACGAAACTGAGACCCACCCCTAATAATCCGATTGTCAACGAAATACGCGCGCCGTAGGCGATGCGCGAAAAGACGTCGCGGCCCAACCGGTCGGTTCCCAGCAGATACAATGTGCCGGAGGAAACACCGATAAGATGGCGATCAGTGGAGAAAAGGCCCCAACAACGATATGCTTCCCCATGCACGAACAGGCGAATCGAACAGGGTTGCGTCTGGTCCTCCGTATAGACTTTCCGCAATGTTATAGGGTTGCGTGTACCGCGCAATGCATACACGAAGGGCCAGGGGTGCAGCGTGCCTCGATCGACCCAATGTAGACGCTGAGGCGGGGCAAAGGCGTTATACACTTGACGGGATTCAAGCGTATAGGGGGCAATAAATTCACACGCCGCCGCTAGCAAGTACAGTGCGACGATCAGTGCTGCGGAGGCTACTGCCAGCCGATGTTTGCGATATTTCCACCACATCAACTGCCACTGGGACGCAGCGTACAGCGCTGACTCCGCGGAGGCAGTCTCGGGCATCTCCAGGTTGTGGACGGGTGTTTCTGGCATATATGATCTCGTCTATCCCACGCATGAATAATGCGAGCAAACATCATTATCATACCAGCACGTAAGCAGGTCAACAAGGAGAGGGAAGGTATTCCCTGGAGCGTGACATTAACAGACCGGAATACGGAAGACATAATGAGAGAATCTTAAGTATTCGGCTCACTTTCTCCTCATTTTTGCTGTGCGGCTAACCAATTTGCCCAGCGTGTATGGGAAGAGAGGGCCAGAAGTATATATCCAGGCGCGGCAGGTGTGTAGCTCCCCGGTGTCGGTAGATATATGCTGATGCCATGGGAGTTTTGATGAGCGGAGCCGTGCGTATTAGCGATAACTGCCGATGAGATGGTGGTGAGTAGGTCAACAGCAGCTATTTTTACCTGCACATCCGTCACTCGGTCCTTGACTTGCATTGCGTAGTCAGCCAGATCTCTATTGTCCAGGGTCGCATAATGCTCTGTCGTGTCGCGCGCCGCGCCCAGCATGTCGGCTTCAGTAGTTGCCAGCGGCAGCAAGGCGCCGGCGAAGCGATCCAAGGCGCCGGCAAGGTCGTCCAGCCGATTGATCTCGAGGGCTGATTGCGTAATCCCCGAGTTCACACCATAGTAGTCCAGCGTTTCTTGCGGTATGGCCTGCGCAAGTTCGCGCGGTGACTGTTGTGGTTTGGCGATCAGGTTGCCCAGGATGTACTGGTAAGGATACCCGGATCCCGGTGGGCTCTCCTCTGATCCGACGATATAGCTACAGGAATTTCGCAATTGATAAGCAACCTCAAGCATTTGCATCAATGACGCATCGAAGGCTATAACATCCAACGGGGTAGCCGCAGAGACCGCATTGGGCAGGTCTGTAGTAGCGATAAATGTGCCGTGCGTGTCGTCAAAGGAAATCCCGCGCATCGTCCGCATCGCCGGCAGGTTCGCCCGCCAGCCGGCGCCATGGTTCCAGATCACCAGCAGATAATGCCGGGCCGGGAACGCTGACATGCCCCAGGATATGAATTCACGCAGCGTGGCGGGTTGCCCCATATCAACAGAGCCCAAATCCGCAAGTTGTACTGAGGTGATCGTATGACTATCAGCATCATGCTCGATTTTGTATCTGCGTGTCCCGGACCAGTCGCCGTTTGATGTGTCATAACTCGGCGACCTGTCCAACTGCACCGCGACCGTCACTGCCTCGCTGTCCGGTGCCGACTCCATTTGATTCATATTCAAAATACCGAAGCGTTCCAGATTGTTGTCTGCATTCATAAAAACCAGTACAGTCCATTGTCGGTCGACGGGGGTAACGCTTGCTGCGGCGAGGGTGGTTGTCGATGCCGGACTGATAGTCACACTGCCGGAGAGGCTTTGTTTCCCCGGTGAAGAGATAAATACAGTCGGCGATCCCGCCGGCACCAGATCGAGCGTGAAGGAGCCCTGGCTGTCAGTAAAGGCGCGGAGCTGTTGGTTGGCCAAGCGCACTTCCACACCAGCCACCGGTCGCGCGTCTGTCGCGGGAGCGATCGTCAGGTGACCATCAGGAGTCTGGTAAACGACTCCCGTCAGTCGCCCCAGGGTTGTCCCCGTCATGTCGGTACAGCCGGAGATCCCCCACATCAGCATGAGGCACAAGAGGATTGTGGTATGCGTTGCGTATCGTTGACGGTGTTCAGGGTTCAACACGAGCATGGTATACCTTGTCATCATGCAGCTTATCCGTCGACCAGCGGACGCATCTAGGTGTCCTGGCCCAGTAATGTTGTTCTGTTGTTGAGAAATATCACACAACATGAATTAATCCGCGCTTTGATTAGGAAGCTTAGCCAGCGCCACTGGATTCACTGCGTTCCGCCAACAGATGGCGAGGGATGCCGCTATAGTCGGTGATGATCTGCACGTTGTCCCACCCCAGCACGCGCAAATGTGCCGCTTCTGTCTCGCCGTGCTGCCACCCGACTTCAAGCGCCAGTAAGCCACCGGGTCGCAGCAGCGCCGGGGCGGCGTCGATGAGCCGGTGTATCACACACAGACCGTTCGGGCCACCGGCGAGCGCCAGGCGTGGTTCGTGATCGCGTACTTCCGGCATCAGTTGCGCTAATTCATCATCACAGATGTAGGGGAGGTTCGCCACCAGGGCATCAATGGGAGGAACGTCGGCGATCGCTAACGGGTGCAATAAGTCGCCGATGAACACTGTGATGCGTTCGACCACTCCATGACGCACGACGTTAGCACTCGCGACTTGTACCGCCTCCGGGGAGATATCCACCGCCACGATCTCCGCACTCGGTAATTCCAGCGCCAGAGTGACAGCGATCGCGCCACTGCCGGTCCCGATATCCGCGAGTCGTCGCGCGTCATGAATTCGCGCCCATGCTACAACCGCCTCGACCAGCAATTCTGTTTCCGGACGCGGCGTCAACACTGCCGGCGTCACCGTGAAGTCGCGTCCGTAAAACTCCCAAACCCCAAGAAGGTAGGGTAACGGCGTCCGTGACTGACGGGCGTCAAGGAGGCGAGTGAACTCTGCATAGGCCGCGGGTGAGACACACTCCTCACGGTGTGCCCAGAGCCACCCACGCGATGTATGCAGGACATGCGCAAGTAGCAGTTCGGCATCGAGACGTGAGGTATCGATGCCGGCGTCAGTTAACAGCGGAATCGCGTCATTCAACACTGATGCTACAGTCATCGCCTTCCTCACCATGGAATCACCATTCAGGTTGTGGTGATAAACGGTAGAATCTCCGCGAGATCCACCGGACCAATCGCCGTAAACGCCCACTGGTCCAGTTGCAGTAAGTCCTCCGCAACGGCCATCACCTCGTCGCGCGTCACGGCATTGGTACGCTGCAATAAATAATCCAGTGGATATACTGCTCCCCAAGTGAGTTGGTGCGTGGCAAGTCGGCGCATGCGCTCTAATGAGCTTTCCAGGGATATCGCCATCCCGGATTTCATTTGCTCCTTAGCGCGGGCCAGCTCACGCTCAGAAATCCCGTTTCGTTTTAACGTCAGGATTTCCCGGTGCATCAATTCGATGACTTCGCGGAAGGTCTCCGGACTGGTGGCACCAGAGGCGCAAAGTAGTCCGGTAGTACGGAAGGCCATCGTGTAGGACGCAACATCATAGGCTAATCCGCGTTTTTCCCGAATTTCCTGGAACAGCCGCGAAGTTGCGCTGGCCCCTAGAATAGCATCGAGTATCGTCAGCGCATAATTGCGCTCATCCGCCGCCGGATAACTGCGCACACCCCAGGCAAATTGGATCTGCTCCTCGTCTTCATCGAGCACTTTGTGCGCTACTCGATTGCCCGGTGCTGCCGCGGGCAGCGATGCCGGGACCGGAGCTGCGGCGAACGCTTCAGCGACTTGTGCAACAAGCGGTTCGTGTTCCAGTTTACCAGCGACGGTGATGATCAAGCGGTCAACGGAAAAGTGGCGCAACCAACACTGGCGGATCAAATCCGGAGTAAAACCGCGCACGCTATCTTCTGTCCCTAGAATGGCATGCCCCAACCCGCCATCTTGCCACAAAGCTTCCATAATCAGATCATGAATACGCTCGTCCGGCATAGCCTCATATTTACGAATCTCTTCGATAACCACCTGTCGTTCCCGGTCGAACTCCTCGGCAGGGAACGTGCTATGGCAGACCATATCCGCCAACAGTTCGAGTGCCGTTGGCAGGTGATCCGCCAAAACACGCACATACAGATGCGTCGTTTCGCGCTCGGTAAAGGCGTTCAACTGTCCACCAACATCCTCGATGGCTTCAGCTAGCGTATACGCAGTGCGCGTTTCCGTCCCTTTGAAGAGCATGTGTTCCAGAAAATGCGCCTGACCATACACATTCGGCGTCAGTTCATCCGCGGACCCGGCATCGACAGAGATGCCCAACGCTACGGAAGCAACACCCGGCATGGATTCTGTGATAATATGCAAGCCAGAAGGCAGACGAGTCGTTTGAATGGCTTCACGTTCATGCACGTAGATTACCTCAACGATAAAAAATGACCGGCGACGCGATGCAATCCTCGGCTGGAAAGCTCGCGAACCACCACAGTGACTGGCGCGGGCGTATCCGGAAGTGCGATACGGTCGCCGGCATGTAGTTTCCTATGAGTGAATCCTGGATTGAGGGCGTTCAGTTCCGTCACGGAGATGCCGTTGGCGGTAGCAATAATCCAGAAGCTGTCGCCTTTTCGCACTGTCCAGCTATTTTTGTCCGGAGGGTGCACGAGAAAGGCGGCCGCACGATCGGGAGCCAGTAAGGGGATCACCCCGTGAGTCTGACCGGTGACATACTGATATGGTGCTATTGTCACGCGCTCTTTGAATGTGGGAATGCCTGCGCGGCCAGCCAGGCCGCGAGTGAGCATCAGCGAGATAACCCGGGTAGCATCATCCTGGGTGGCGACCATCACCAGGGGACGTCGATTTACACTGAGCGCATAGCCGGACAATGAGACGGCGACCTGGGCATTCAGTACGGCGATTGCCCCTTCGACGGTTTTGATTGGCATGCGGAGATGCAACGCGCGCACGGAGAGTTCGCCTTCCTGGCAGACGACCGCCCGCGGAGTATCCGGGGCAAATTGTTGTCGAAATTGTTGTATGGCCTGTGCAGCAGCGTTCGCCGACGGCAAGGCGGCCAATGGTTTTTCACCGATGACGATCACGTAGCGCACCGTCTTCGTGGCATAATAGGCGAACCCAATACCGAAGAGCACTGCAACAAAGAGTAACGCGAGAATGAGCCGTGCCGGCTTCGTCGGCTGGCGCATGCGTGCCTGTCGACGTCGAAGACGGCGGCGTTCCAACGGTGTCAGCTCAGCATCGTTATGCATGTCGAAATCACTCATGTATATCGGCCGCGGTTACGTCGCTATTCGCACTATCGCTCATACTTACTTCGCGCAGATAGCGCGCGGCGTCTTCCGGACTGGTAACGTTGATGTAGATGCCCGTTCCCATTTCAAACCCCGCGGCGATCGTCAAACGCGGCATGATGACCATGTGCCAGTGGAAAACTTCAGAATCTTCACGATCGCAAGGGGCGGTGTGGATCGCATAATTATACGGAGGCGAATTCAGACACCGCGCGATACGCCCCAATGTGTCTTGCATCAACTGGGCGAATTCCACCATACGATCCCGCGACATGGCGGAAAAGCTGGCTTGATGTTGCTGGGGCAGGAGCCAGGTTTCAAAAGGATATTTCGACGCAAAAGGCTCGATAGCGATGAAATGTTCGGTTTGATTGACGACGCGCACCGAAGAATCGAGCTCATCCTTGATCATATCGCACCAGATGCAGCGGTCGCGATATTGGTAGTAGCGTTCCGCCCCCTGCAATTCATTGACGACGTCGATGGGAATCATTGGCGTTGCGATCAATTGCGAGTGCGGATGTTCCAATGAAGCGCCGGCGACTTTGCCATGATTGCGGAAGAGCAAGATATACTTGAAGCGTGAATCTTTCCGCAGGTCCAAATAGCGCTCCCGGTATATCCAGAGCACCTCTGCCAGTTGATTCAGGTTCATGGTCGCCGGTTCCAGGTTATGCTTGGGCGTCTCAATGATCACTTCATGTGCGCCTACACCGTTCATTACATCATACATGCCCACGCCGTGTTTATGCAGATCCCCTTCGATGGCCAACGCGGGAAATTTGTTGGGTACAACGCGAACCCACCAATCCGGCGTGTTCGATTCACTCCCCTGGCGAAACGCCTGAACTTCAGGCGGGGTCAACAGCTCTTTGCCGGGACAAAATGGACAGGTCGGCGAGTATTCCGGCTTCTCTTGTTCATTGATCGCTAGATGCATAAAATCAGACGGGCGCCGCGCGCGCTCCGTCGCAATGATGACCCATTCCTGGGTAATAGGATCCTTCCGTAATTCCGGCATATCGTACTCCTATCCCCGAACGCTTTCTTTCTGTTCTCCGTGCCGCCAGAAGCGGAGCAAGGAAACCAGTGACGATACATTCAGGAACGCGCTCCCTCAACGTTCATGTAGTTGCGTCTTGTGCAGTCGCGAGCACTGCGAAGTTCAGCGTCAATACCCAGGACGCCTTGGGCGCCAGTTGCAACTGCCATGTTGGCAGCACAATGGTACTCTGATATACCCATTCAACCCCGCTTAATGAACGCAACGGGGTATAAAGCGGATATATGTACGTAGCAGCCGGCAATGACCATGAAACAGTGAACGCGCCCCCCAACCAGCTATCCTGATAAGTAACTCCGTGCAGATCAGGCACTTTTTCGTGCATGGTCAACTCACCGTGCTGCACGATCGCCCCGAGTAACTCCAATGTGCGTTCTGGGGGGGTACAGGCGGAGACACAGGCGTTTATTTCGCTTCCAAAGCGAAATGACCTTGCTTTATTCGTCGGATTGTGAATCCGATAGGACACGCGTACTCCACTATCAACCGCTGTATATTCTTTCTCAATGGTCAACCGCACGAAGTCTGGGCCATCCCAGAAATGCCCTTCACGCTGGAGACATACGCTTTGCTTTGTTGAGGAGAGGATTGCATACGAGCCCAGGATGAAATCTCCGCGCTCTCCGTAGTGTCCAGCTGCCAGATCATCCACTGGCACCGCATCGGAGAGAATATGATCCAAACACGCCAGCCGCGGATACCAATCTTCCGGCAGTTCATCTCGCAGGACGATGTCATCATCGACGTTGCGCAGCGGATATCGCCCCATGGTGTCCAAAAAGTTATGCGCCAGATCCAGATGCTCCAGGGCGAACACCCCCCCACCCTGCGCCGGCGCGATGCCCACCGACAGCGCACCGCTGCGCAAGAAGACTTCATCACACCCATCCAGGTCATGATCCGCAATAGCGCAATTCGGGCGTTGTTCCTCCATCAACGCGGGTAGCAACAGGTGCTCCGCGCATAGTAAATGGTGATAAACAGCACGGCGCAAATGAGGCAGATACAACCCGCCGAATGCCCCGTACCAGTATGCACAGTTACATTGTGCGGCATACAAGTGGCGCTGCGCATCCGACACTGCAGAACCGGCGGCTTTCGCCTGTGCGCACCACTGGCTGACCTGATACATCTTTTTATGCATCAGGTTGCTTTCACGGTAGCGAGTGAGAAAATTTCGCCAGAATCCTCCCGACCAGCACAGCATCTCCCGGTAACTTGTTGGGGGCACATAGACCCGTTTCGCCGGTTCTGTGCGGGTCAGCAGAGCACTGGGGAGCACCATCTCGATAGCCGGATCTTCTTCCAGCGCGGAAAATAGCCGGTCCAGATATGCTTCGTCGCCATACAGGTAGTGCGCGGTTCCCGGCCAATTTCCATATCGCTCACCATCTTCAGCATAGATGAGCACCTCAGCGCCTTCCTCGCGCATCTCGTGCAATGTCGCAATGATTTCGGAGACGGGTTTCGTAGGCAGAGAGTAGCGCAGGCGATCACTTATCGGAAGGAGATACAGCGCGGCTCCCTGATCTTCGGTGAGAAATACAGCGCGCGTGTCGCATGCGGAATAACCGAGACGATGAAAAACGTCATCATCTATGAGCACATAGCGCACACCGGCCGCGACAAGTACCGTGGGCAATTGCGGTTCCCACACACGTTCCGCCAACCAGGCGCCGCTGGGGAATTGTCCGAATGTCTCCCGCACGCTATCGCGAAGCAGCAACAATTGCCCCAGGCGGTCGCGCTCCGGAATTACCGGAAGGATTGGTTCATAAAACCCACCCCCCAGCACTTCCACTTGACCTGCGGCCACCAGTGCGCGAATGCGCTCCAGGTAAACGGGGCGTTCCGCGGCAAGCCATTCGAGAAGCGGGCCCGTGAAATGCAAACCGACACGCACCTCAGGGTGCCGTTCCAGGATTTCCAAAAATGGGGCATACGCCGTCTCGTAACAATCTGCGGTCACCCAGGAAAAGTTGCCGACCGGCTGGTGGTTATGAATAACCATCACCATCGGCGTCGCGGGCAGTAAATTTCTGTTACCTGTCGTCATTGTTTCGTTGTTATTGTACCGTTTTCTGTCGCGGTCGGGGGAAATGCGGCTACTTTTCTTGACAGCGAACCGGGTGTTCCTTACAATGGAACTGGATGCCAGGGGTTAGCACTGACGCGAGACGGGGTACGCTGATAATGATGAGAAACGCATTGGCACTGGTACTCCTGGGGTTGATGTGCGTGTCCGCACGGAATGTCTCGGCACAAGAGATTACCTTCCGTGGCAGCGACGTGATGCAATTGGCAAAGATCATCCACGCGGAAGCGCGGAAGACGGGTCTATTGCCCTCTGCGTATCTGGTACCCATGAGCAATAACCGCACCATGGTTATTACTGCCGCCAACGCTTTTGAAATCCTCAGTCGTGCTATTGCCGCCTGGCAAGCGACCAAAGATTTTCCCGCTACTGTTGCCATGCATCTTCTCGATCTCAGCGGACCAGCGTATGACCCGACTTATGAGCCAAAAAGTACAAGTACAAACATCGCGGTACCCAGTGTGGATATCGGCACGTATGCGCCGGTGTGGATTGGCATGATCGAAGCACCGGGACATAAGCTGCTGAAAGGTATGACATTCGAATCGAATTATCGGCTCTCAGCGGCGCAAATCATTCTCGCAATGGCGACGCTTATTGATGAAACTCAACAACGAAAAGAGATGCCCTCCGCAGTTGCAATTCGGGTTATTGCCTCTCCCCACGATTGGTCCGATACCAGTACCCCGTTGCCCACAAAAGCCGATTTGCCTGATGAGCCGGATTTGACTCGCACGAATAAAACGCTGATGCCCGATACACGCATCACACTGAACGGCATCGAGATGACGGAACGCGGGCCACGCGCGCCCGGCATAACCACGCTTCCCCCTTTTTGCGGCATGATTGCGATGGAAGTCACCGGGTTCGGCACTTTGACGGGAATGCGCGTTATGCTGGACAGCACCCTCCTCCACATATTAGAAGGACTGGGACCGCATCAGTTTACGTTAAACAGCGCCGCGCTCAACGATGGGGGTCATACACTGGCCATTACCTCGACCGATACGCAGGGGCGTAATTACGTCTTCATTTTCTCCTTCACCGTAATGAATGGCCGGCAAAGCGGCTTTACCCCGGCGGAACAGGACGACACATAAATCGAAGTCGTGCCTGCCGTGAGAAAATAACCATCTTCTTCTACTGAAAGATGAACTGTCGCTCGTTTACGCCTCTACGTACTTCCGATCCCGCCTTATTCATCAACGCATGAATAATGTGAGTTTGCGGGCGAAAAGGGGATTTTTCACGGAACTACATCGAAAACCGATCTCCCAGGTAATGCTGTTGTGCGATGGGGTCGTTCGCAATTTCCTCCGATGAACCGTGGGTTAAAATTTTGCCTTCGAAAATGATATAGCTGCGTTCAGTGATCGCCAATGTCTCGCGTACATTGTGGTCGGTAATGAGTACGCCGATGCCGCGGTCGCGGAGTTTAGTCACCAACTTTTGAATCTCCAGCACCGCGATAGGATCCACGCCGGTGAAGGGTTCATCCAGCAGAATATACGCCGGATCGCTGGCCAGGGTGCGGGCAATTTCTACGCGACGGCGCTCCCCGCCGGAGAGGACGCCGCCTTCCGCGTTCCGTCGTTCGGTCAGGCTGAATTCCTCCAGGAGTCTTTCCACGCGCGGTTTTCGTTCTCGGATAGACATCCCACGCATCTCCAGGATCGCATGCAGATTCTGCTCAACGGTGAGTTTGCGAAATACCGAGGCTTCCTGCGGAAGATATCCCACTCCCAGACGCGCGCGCTTATACATCGGATATCCGGTAATAACGCGATCACCAAGCAGCACGCGCCCGGCATTCGGTCGAATCAATCCGACCAGCATGTAGAATGAGGTGGTCTTACCTGCGCCGTTTGGTCCCAGCAGGCCTACGATTTCCCCCGGGTTAACCTCAACGGACACGTCATTCACCACAACGCGTTGACCGTAACGTTTCACTAAATGCTCTGAGCGGAGAATGCCAGGGTGTGGGCGCGAACTCTGGAATTCCTGAGGCGCCGCGGTAAGTCCTTCAGTCACTGGACGCCCCCTTTATTTTCGGTTTTTACGTCCTCGACTTCCAGTTTTCCGGTTTCCAAGGTGTAGCGAATCACATTGCCGGTCAAATCCGCCACTACTTCTTGTGTAGCCATATTGGTAATAACCAGTCGTGGGAGTACATCCTTGTCACGCAATAGACGTACGGTATGCTTGCCATCCTGTAAATCGTAGACCATCAACTCCGCGTGTCCCACCACTTTATACGGGACATCATCCTTCTTTGCCGGCTCCTGTACCAGCGAGAAGACCACATTATCTTGCGCCTTCATGTTGGAAACATCTTTGACCGAGCCGGGCATGATGGCTTCCAACCGTCCACAGGTGATGATGGTTTGATTCATCGGCGAAGTGGCCTTCACATCGCCACTATAAATCAGTGTTTTTGGGGATCCTTTTATATCAGCGCGCATCAACCGTGCGGTGATAACGAACGGCGGAGCCCCCGCTGGTTTGGTTTTTTCTTTGTCCTGCGCACCAAGAAAACTACTGACGCCGGCAAACAGCACGAGCATAATCAGCAACAGACGCCTTGATCGATGCAACATTTATGGTTCCTCTCGCGACGGGCTACACCGCCGTTTCCTATCCCCGAAGTGTTCTTCGCTTCGCGAAGGATACAGGTTATTGATGTGTTACGCGACGTGGACTTGTCGGAATCGACAACGCATTCTGCGCGGCAATCTCCGTTTTCACCTGATCAAATATCGCTGTTTCCAGCGTGGTGGAAAAAATGCCGCTAACGGCGGAATGACGGAGATCCGGCATCTGCCAGAGCAGCGACGTCGCCGCGATCTTCCCGGTATCTGACGCCCAGCGCAACGTCTCAGCATCCAGTGTAATGTGACGTTGCACACTTACCGCATGTACATGCCCGCGTAAGGTGACGTGGGCCACTTTGCCGATGCGTGCCTGGCCACCATCCGCCGTGATGCGCAATTCTTCCCGGCCTCGAGTGAAAACTTTACAGCGCACCCCAGTAAATTGCATCACACCGGTTTGCATATCGATCTGGGTACGCACGATATCAGCTTCCCAAACGTGAACGCCATGTTCGGGATATACGAAGTGGTAATTCCGCAAAATCGTCGCACCTTTCGGCGCGGTGGGAGTTGGTAGAGATGTGGCCGGCAACAGTTTCCCGACCGGCTGGTGGCGAACCGGACACCCGGTCAGCAGCGCCAGGATCCCCAGGAACACTGCCCATAAAATCAGACGATTGCGACACCGCACAGATGGAACTACCCTTTCACACTCTGGCCGACCGGAGAAATGCCTCCGTATTATACTCTCCGAAGCCGTAGTGGACAAACAGCGATGGATTATTGGGCAAGCGAGCTAACAAGTTACGCAACACACGGGTGAACTATTGGCATCTTCAACCAGGTTCAGGTGTTCTGTTGATTCAAGAAGAGCTCTCATCGGGGGAGGGTTGGCTGCGGCAGCATCTTCTGCAACATGAGTAGATCGCGCCAGCTGTCAAATTTATACCCAATTTCACGAAAATTTCCGCATTCCGTAAAACCGAATGCTCGATGTAATCGCAAACTCACAACGTTAGCCGCATCAACCCCGGCCAGCATCGTATGCACGCCTTGGTGAGTGGCGATACCGATCAGTGCTGCCAATAGGAGCTTGCCATGCCCGCGTCCTTGCCGCTTGTCGGCAACATATAGAGAATGCTCTACGGAAAAGCGATACCCGGCCCACGGACGAAATTGCCCAAAACTTCCAAATCCGGCGACTCCGATCTCATCCTCGACCACCAGCACCGGCATCCCGGCGGATTGTTTTTCAGCGAACCAATGTCGTCGCATCTCGAAAGTCTGCGGGATAACATCGTAGGTCGCTGTAGAAGTCAGAATGGCCTGATTATAAATCGTGAGGATACTCGGTAAGTCATCTTCATGTGCCGAACGGATTATCGCCATGTATAACCTCCATTTCATTTCGCAGATTGTGTCCGTACGGAAACCTTGGGCGTCACACCGGGCATAAGTGGCAGGATGTCGCATATGTGCGACGAAAGTTGAGAAAGACACTTGCGCGGGAAGCACATATTCCTGGAGAGAAGACCGCAACGGAAAGGTGACACTATGGAGTTCACACCCCTGGATGTTAGCGTTAATCTGATCAATGACCGCTTACAATTCACCGGCATCGCGAAAGAACACCCGGTAATCGCTATCGATTACACCCCGCCATTGGGCGATGGACAGGGATACACCTCGCTCGAATTGCTGTTACTCAGCCTGGCGTCGTGCGCTGGTTCTTCAATCGCCGTGCTGTTGCGCCGAACCAAGAAAACAATCACTGCACTCACCGTCGCCGCCCATGGTGTCCGCCATATCCAGCATCCCACCGGTTTTCAGCAGATTACCCTGGACTTTCAACTGCACTCCCCCGATGTGAAGGCAGAGGATTTGAAACACGCCTTGCATGTCTCTGAAGAGAAGTTATGCCCGGTATGGGCCATGCTCAAAGGTAATGTCGAGATCACGGCCACCTATCGCGTGTATCCTGAACCAGAGAAAACCTGATAAGCTTTGTGTCAGTTCATTCGCGGGGAACTGTTTGTACTCCTCGTACTTCCCAATAAGCTTCTCCCTTAACCGAAAAGTGATTGATCTGTGGCTCGCGATTCGAAACACTCGAACCGCGAGCCACACTGTATCGCTATTGGTCTATAGCTTTCCGAAATCTACTGCTTGAACTCCATTTCACCCCAGTTTTGCGGCTCCATCATCAATTCAAAGACGGCGTCGTCAACGATGCCGGTATGCTGATTGTTCCAATAACTGCGCAGACGCGTGCGGGCGCCGGCGGGATCACCGTGGGTTACTCCCAGGTCGCCGCGCAGGAGTAAACCGTCAGTCGGAGCCAGCCCCAACGCCACCAATGGGATAGCGGCTTCTACCAGGTAACCGTCACGCCCACGGATCGTCGCTTTGATTTGCGCTTCGGGGATCACGTCCACGAAGTCCATCCAATATTCGCGGATCACGCCGGAGCTGAAGAGCTTCTTTTTCTTAAGGTTTGCCACTTTCCGGTAGAGCATCGCAGTGGCTTTCCCCTGGTAGTTGCCGATGGAAAGCCGAAGATCACCGAGCACAGCTTCCGTGCGGTTCTTATCCGCCTTCGGATCGAGGCCAAGTTGAAAGTCGACCGTGTCGCCGCCAAGATACATCTGGGCGGGATCGGTCGCGCCGTTCACCCACGGTGTGTTGTCCTTTACCTCCCACGCCAGATACAGGTTTTGTGTATCCCAGGTGATGGTGGAGCGCACAGCGGCGTCATCTTGCTTTGCGAATTTCACGATCTCTGCTCCGGCGAAATCCTGATCCAGATTGTCGGTGAATGCCGGCCTGAACTTTTTCACAGTCAGGTGATTCTTCCCGGCGGTCTCCTGCAAATAGCCTTCGCGGAACGATTGCGCGATTTTCACATCAGCAGCATTGATCGAGATCTTCGCACCGGTCAGTGCATGTATTTTATCTAACCCGGTAACTTCTACGTTCCAGAACCCCGTTTTCCCAGCCTGTAAAAAGAGGCGATTGTCAGGAGTACAGGAGATCGAACCACCGAAATCTTCTCCACCCATCCCGCAGGGAACATTGTCCATGCTCGCACCCGGCACGGCATCCGTCGGCCATTGAAACTTCAGGGGGTCCGGTTGGAACAAACGGGTGAGGTAATACCCCTCTTCCGTCAACATATGCCATTCGCCCACATTGGTCGCTATCACCCACACATTGCCAATCGGCGCCGGGAGCTTCGCCACGCCACAGGGGCCATACGAACCACGGATCATGCCGGTTTCCGGGGGTACGGCATTATGCGAACCATGAACGCCGACAAAATTATCGGGATACGTCCAGCGCGTTTTTCCGGTCAGAATATCCGCGCAGGCATTCCAACCGCAATTGACCCCGTAGTCGCCGTTATGCATCACGAAACGCCCATCCGCGGAAACCGTGCCGGCAAAGGGTAGTTTCACCGGATGATCCAGATCGTATTTAGGGGCGCCGCACGCGGTATAGCCCGCAACCTTGAACAGCAGATCGCCACAGTAGAGATCGAGTTGCGGCGAGAAATTCATATACCAGCCACTGAAACGCGATTCGCCGGGCACTCCGGTGATTTCCCCGGCCTGACGAAGTCCATCGCCGTTCTCGTCGCTCCAGATCATAGTGCGTTTGCCTTTGCCGGTTTCGCCATGCCCACTAGCGCCCAATTCATTTCCGTTGTCGTCAGCATAGAAGATTTCCGTACGCAATCGGTAATCGCCTTCGGCAACTCGTTCATAGATTTTCAAAGGACCGACGTTGAACGCCCAGGTACCCGCAACTGCCAGATACAGACGGTTTTGCGCTCCTACGGCGAAGCGGGAGACTTCCATGCCGTTGCGTGTGATCGTTGCCGTGGGTTGCAGCGCCTTCCCTGTTGCAGGGTCAAGCTTCCATTCGCAGCCGGAACCGATCATGATATTCGGATCCAGCGGATTAATGGCGCCGCCCAATGCGCCATAGGTGGTGGGACCAAAAAATTCTTTGACTAACTTGCCGGTCCTGGTATTCCACACGCTGACACGCTTAGGTGTCATGTCGCTCTCGACGACCCAGAGTTTACCGGCACTGTCCACCGTCATGTTGCTGATAAAGGCCATGCCATCACTGGTCCATTTACCGACTAACACGCGTCCACCCTCACGTCCAATAACCGCGACTTGCTTCCCATCCGGCGTGAAGACCTTCACCTGGTTATGTGGCGCAACTTCACCCACATAGATGCGTCCTTCGCCATCCAGCGCGAGTGCCGCGGCATTCGTCAACCCGGTGATTACCGGCGTTGTCTCTCCGGTGTCGGCATTGAGCACGAGCACGGACTTAGCTTCGCTCAATATATAACCCGTTGTGGCATCCTTCAGCGCGATGGCGCCCGGTGATTTGATGGTGTAGCTTTTCAGCAGCTTACCGTTTTGGCCGTCGAGGGCCATTACCGTATCGACCGCAGCGAAGGACAGGAACAACTTCCCGCCTTTGGCCGCCAAACCATTGGTGCTCTCTGGTTTCCCTTTCGCATCGGCCCACAATGACTTTACAAACAGGTCCGTGGAATCATCGGTCCCCGCCCAGGAAGTGAATCCACCTGTTTTCGCATCCAGACGAAAGATGTCTCCACCCCAGTTTTGTGCGTAAATGGTGCCGTTATCCACGGCAATCTGGTCGGCCCCGGACATGCCGCCGCGGCTGGCTTTCCATTGCACATTCCCATTTAAATCAACCGCTAGCATTGCTTTTCCGGCTTCAGCGCCACTCCACCCCAGGTAGACATGGGTTCCGTCACTCACACAACTACTCGGTGCGCCATGGTCGCCACCCCAGTTGGAAGTTGGCGTTGAATCCCAGGGCGCGTTGCCGCTGTTGCCCGCCCACCCATGGAGCTTGAGACCAATACCCGTATGCCAGATCGCATGCCAGGTATAGGCGCCCGGTGAAACGGGAGTACCCGGGGTACGCCAGTTCATCGTCGTTAAGCCATCCCATTTCACGGTGTGCTTGCCTTTTGTGTAAAAGGCACAATTCAACAATTGACGCACAACGGTTCCCTCGGGATCCTTGATCAGCAGTGATATATATCCATCTTCAGGCATGGTAAAGGTGATTGTTTTGAACCCTTTCAATTCTTTCACCTTGATTAGTCCAGTCCAGTCGACGACCAGACCATATGGTGTACCTTTCGCCACTTTAACTGGAAATTCTCGACCATCAGCCAGGCGGACGGGGTGCGGCGTGATATTTCCTTTCGGCAACAGTGTCCCATACCCCCAACAATTCGACGCCATGAACGTGAACACCCGATCCGGGGTGACGCCTGGTTTGAAGATATCTTTCATACTCCAACGTCCATTAAGGCCGATAGTAAAATTCGGCTCAACGGTAATAATAATTGATTCGCCGGCCTTTGGCGTGTAGCCGTTACGGCACAGGAGCATCCAGGGAATGGCGAGTTCCTGGGTATAGCCTTTACGATCAGCATCGATTATAAACGCCTGCTGGCCGCCCTTGGTCTTCGCGTTTTTCAGGTACCCCATATCAAAACGTGTGCCTAATTGGGCTTCCATAAAATCAACGCCATCACGGTCGCGCCAACACGTCCAGTGAATGCCATATTCATTCGGACTGCCGGTCCCTGTAATGGTACGGAATTGCAAGCAATCACCGGCGAAGCCGTAATCGCCCTTGACGCTGCCGGGGTTGTTCAGAGGGGTCTCATCGAGCCAATGCGCCAACAGATACAGGTTCTTGTCGTCATACATGGCGTAACACCAGACGCCAAATTTATCATGCTGGTTTTCCGCATCGCTGCTGGTGAAAATCCCGCCGGAAAGGTCCCAGTCATCCGCTTTCCCGTCGATGACGACTTTCCCAGGCGCGGGTACAATGGCGAGTCCCAGATTTTCCGTCTCGGTAGCCTGCGAGACACTGAAACTGAAGAGCAGTGCGCCCAGGACGAGTAACAATAACAGGGGTCGGTTCATGACATACTCCTTCAAAAACCTGTGGTGGAAGCGATTGTGGTTTAACGGTAAATTGTTACCAAAAACCGGTAAACTGTCAAGGGGATTAGACAGCTATGGCTGAAATAAGTTACATAAGATCCATCACCGCTCGCTAAACGGCATCACTCGCGAAATGATAATGCTTGAGCAACGCGGCGAATTATCCATAACTCCAGAGATGATGCGGAAGAGAGGTGGATGTTATTGTCTTTAGCCCGGATTATTCGTGAATCGTTTTGCATCGCCTTCCAACCGTTCTTTTTTCGGTGGGCAGGCGATTTTCCGGCTTCGCGGACACCGCGATCGGGCACCGGCGGTCGACTTTCCCGCGTCTTTG
>Ga0073936_10000391_pt1 | contig 66903 bp, 77 predicted proteins | sample AliMusrvi5mmetaG_FD_87041 | JGI IMG/M metagenome (GOLD analysis project Ga0073936, IMG submission 87041) | Freshwater lake bacterial and archeal communities from Alinen Mustajarvi, Finland, to study Microbial Dark Matter (Phase II) - Alinen... | ecosystem: Environmental > Aquatic > Freshwater >... | reverse complement strand
CGTTACAAACGACCAACAATTAACCCCTCCCCGAAAAAACGGGGCAGGCTGTTACAAACGAGGGGTAGTGGATTACAATCTCTTTGAATAACTCTTTTATTTTTCTCCGATTCTTTCTCCCATCTTAACAGAAGTTTCATAACCCTTTGCTGTATTGTTCAATAAATCCTCATCAATATGGATTTTACTTTTTTCAAACAGCAATACCACCGTTGAGCCTCCAAATTTAAAGTATCCTTTCTCTTCGCCTTTAATAACAGAACTACCCTTAAAAGTTTGTACGATGCTTCCTACCATGGTGGCACCAACTTCGGCCATCACAACATCACCAAACAAAGGATTTGAAAGGATTGAATATTCCCGTTTGTTCAGACAGAATATTTCAGCCTTTTTACGCAAAGCCAGGGGGTTGACTGAATAAAAGTCACCATCAATCTTTTTGTTATGAGATACATTTCCGCTGACCGGAAAATGAAAACGATGGTAATCCATCGGGGCCAGCCTGATGATCAGCAGGGCGCCATCATGGTACTTTTGTGCAAGAGTTGGATTATCCAAAAAGGAGGCTACATCAAAGCGAACTCCTTTAATGATAAACCAGGAGTTGCTGATATCGGCATAAGCCAGAATTTTACCATCGGCTGGTGAACCAACAACTGTAGAAATGGTATCGACCGGTCGTGCATCAGCTTTTAGTTTTCGCGTAAAAAAATCGTTGAAATTGTTGAACTCCTGTTTTTGGGCAATGCTCATATCAATATCAAAATCTTCAATAAAGGGATGTATCTTTTTTGCTGAAGAAGTGCGATCCATCCTGTTTCCATAGATCGACGAAACCAGCTTTCTTTTCGCCAACGCCCACAAAGTTGCTTCGCCGATTGGATTGTAATACAACCATACCAACCACTTTTCTCCGGCCACCTTTTCGGTTTTCAGTTGCCCGCTTTCTCTTTCATAATATTGAATGGGAGCTTGAGTCGGAAGTGGATAAATGGCCGGGATGATAATTATTGCAAGCAACAACAAAATGATGCCCCACCTCTTTTTAGTTTTTGATATTTCCATTTTTACTTTGTTGCCTTGAGACGCAAATATAATACAATGTCCTCTATTTTAACCCAATTCCCATTCATCAATAAACTTTCAACAAAGCGGGCTTCTTTCCGAAATCCAATTCTTTTAACCAACCGGGGTGAGCGAAGAGTGATGAAGAAAATAAATAAGGCTCCGACTACTCATCCAACTAAAAAGAGAAAACCGTCGTTAAGTGCATACTGCCAGAATCAGGGATGTTGCTCAACCGGGCGTTCAAGTTGGGTCTTAAAGACCACTTGAACTCCTAATTATTGGCAGAAGTTATTTTTTAAGTCTATTTATCTTTTTGATTACTTCATTGTTTTGGTCTACTCCCAAGGTTAATAAAAACTCTTTCAAAAACTGAATTAATAAGTAGTACCGGTCTAATCTAAAATCTTTTTTAAGTTTTAAATCAATGAAGAAGTTAACTGAAATACTTAACCATTCATTTGTTCCATTCTCAACATAGTCATTAATTTGTTCTTTAAATTTGCTATATCCAATGATGTTTTTTGGTGTAGCTGAAAATAAAATCATATTCTCTCCAATTTCTCTTTGTTCTTCTCTAAATATCAAAAAGTCTGTCCAAGCAATCCAATCTTCATTTTCATTTAATTGCCCATCTGCAAGAACTGAACGAATATTTGAAAGACAATTTTCAATTTTAATATTTGTCAAACTATTTGAGCCATTAAGAAAAGTGATTTCTTGACGATATAATTCAAGCCAGCCTAAAAATGAGTTAAATCTGTAAACTGTACTATAAAATTTATGTTTCTTAAAATGATTATCGTCAATTGTGTTTATAGTAAAGTTTGTATGGTTTAGTTTCAATGTCTCGCTAGTTAAATAAACGGTTGGATAATGTTCTATGATTTCTGCAAGCCTTGAACTTAATTCAAGAGCAGATAAAGTAATTGGGTCTTTGTACTTTTTGAATACATCATCTAATGCTTTTGCATATTTTCTTTTCTCAAAATAATTGGCAAGAAAATAATCTCTAAAAAATAGTGTTAACATTGTTCCTATAAAAGTTATAATAGTTCCTGCTATTCCTAATTTTACAAAAGTTTCAAAAGTCATATTATAATTGGTAATTTGGAATTTCGGTTATAATTTCTGCCAACTTGTTTATACTCACAATAAATATTCCCTATTACACCATAAGATCTCGGGATAGGCGCAAAGCTGTTGCGTGTTATTTTTCAAATATAGTAACAATTTACAAATCATTGAAAGATGACATTATTTTCTTTAAACTTTTCCCTCTTCTGATATCACTCCATAAATGTTCAACACAATATTTTTCAATAATGAAATTACGCAAAGAAAAAATGGGGAATGCGAACAGATATAAGCCGTCCTGACATTGAAGTATTGTAAAAAAGAAATGATAGCGTTTCTATCACAGATAGCACTTATGGTTTGTTCCTCAGTTGTCTGCGCGTAATAAAAGATGACAAAGATGAGTTTTGTCATCTTTTTTATTGTTTGATGAAATCAATTGCAAAATTTTTAAAAAAAAATAATTTTTGATAATATTTCCGGCATTTTAATTGGTTATTCCAAATATTATGCCGTAACTTTGGTATTATATCATCATTTTTTACCATTTAAATAAATTTACCATGAAATTAAAAACTGTAATTAAGCAAATTACCGCAGTGTTAAATTTCCCGGCCGCCTTGGGTAACTTTATCATTTATGCGAAGGCCATTTTTATGGCGATGAATAACAATGATTACTTCACAGCTTATGTTGCGGACATCAACAAACTTGGTGAAGATATTGCAAGTCTCGAAGAAATCGAAGCGGCTTGTAATACAAAACCGCCGACAAAGACAGTCGATGAGCGTGATGCGGCGCTCGAAGTGGTTAAAATGGATTTGCGCACGTTGCGCAACCACGTTCAGAATGTGGCCAATGCGAATCCACGCATGGCAAAGGCAATTATTATCAGCGCCGGAATGTCTGTTAAAAATTCGGCAACTCATGGCAAACAAATGAGCTCTGCTGAAAATGGTACAGAAAAGGGGAGTGTAAATTTAACCGGCGAGGGTGCTGGCGCTCACGACTGGCGTATGAGTTTAGACGGAACCACCTGGATACAGATGACACCGAGCTTTTCATCGAAGACAACTTTTAGTAATCTTCAATCGAATACTGATTACTACTTCCAGAATCGCAGGATGGGAGCCAATAATTTCTATGGCGAATGGAGCCAAAGCGTAATGATAACCGTCAAATAGAAGACTTTTATCGTTTTCCTCAACAAGCGAAGCATTCGTATTGACCTTTTGAATAACGGTTCATACGAATGCTTCTTCTCTTTTACAGACCGGGACATCAATCCAGAAGCGATGTTAGATTCTTTCAATGAGACCTGCAATGCTCTTAAACGAACGAACCATGCACCCAAAGTATCCTACGACTTCTTCAAAGCATCCTACGACTCTCCCAGGGGAACGATCGATGCTCTTAATGAATGTAACGAGTCTTTTAAACCATCAAAGGAATCTCCCATATCATTGAATGATTCACTTAAAGAGTCGTTCAATGCTTCGAAGACAATAACGACTCTTTCAGTGCGTGATACGATTCTCCCGAAGAATAGTACGACTCTTTCAAAATCTGCTTCCATTCCAATAAAAACGGGTTAAATCCACCTGTTATGATGCTAAAAAGCTAAAACCATATGGTAATTCATGAAACAACCATGAATTGCCTGCTGCTTTAGCTGGAGGGATAGGTGAATTAATTCCATTATTGGCTTTAGCCGAAAAGATTATGGGTTCATTTTATTTTCGAAATTGATCACCGCATATTCAGTATGCCTCGTTAATTTTGGCTGAAGCCAATCTCTATACCCCCCACTTTTAACCCACAGGCTAAAGCCATGTGGCAATTCATAAAACACATAAAACTTCCTCAATCAAATTGTCCATTGTACAAGTCAAAATACCTTCCTTTCTGCTTCAGCAGGAAAGCGTGATTTCCTCTTTCGATGATTTCGCCATGCTCGATCACCAGAATTTCATCCGCATTGCGGACGGTCGACAGCCGATGTGCAATCACAAAGCTTGTGCGCCCTTTCATGAGCTGATCAAGCCCTTTTTGGATAATTTGTTCTGTACGCGTATCGATCGAACTGGTTGCTTCGTCCAAAACCAAAATAGAAGGGCGGGCAACCGTGACACGCGCAATGTTCAGCAATTGCCGTTGTCCCTGGCTCAGATTTCCACCATCTTTTGTAAGCGCTGTCTGATAACCATTGGGCAGGTGCTGAATAAATGAATGGGCGCCCGAGAGCATCGCGGCATCCATCACCTCCTCGTCGGTGGCTTCTAACCGGCCGTACCGGATATTCTCCATCACCGTTGCACTAAACAAGTGCGTATCCTGTAGTACCATCGCGAGCGTACGTCGCAAACTGTAACGCTGTATGTTTTGTATATCGATCCCGTCAATTGTAATATGTCCTGACTGAATATCGTAGAACCTTGTCAGCAAATTAACAATGGTTGTTTTGCCGGCTCCTGTCGAACCCACCAATGCAATCTTCTGACCGGCTTTCGCGCAGAATGAAATATCTTTCAGGATCACCTTATTGGCATCGTATCCAAAAGTTACGTCATCGAACCTCACGTCGCCTTTTACATTTACCAAAGGAACAGCATCCGGGGCATCGGCTGTTTCGGGTATTTCATCCATGATCTGGAAAATACGTTCCGCCCCTGCCAGCGCCGACTGCAACGCATTATACTGACTCGAAATTTCGTTAACCGGTCGTCCAAATTGTTTGGAATATTGAAGAAATGCCGCGAGACCACCTATATCCAATCCTCTTAAAACTGCCAACATACCGCCCACTGTTGCGGTAATTGCAAAATTGATGGTATTCAGATTCTGAATCATTGGCATCATCACCCCTGCATACAACTGTGCTTTCGTGGCTTTGTCACGCAGGTCATAATTGATTGTTTCGAAATCGTTGGCCGCACGATCTTCGTAGCAGAAGACTTTTACCACTTTTTGGCCCGTGATCATTTCTTCGACATAACCATTGACAGCGCCCAACGCCACCTGTTGCTTCGTGAAATAATCCTTACTCTTACTGATGATTTTAGCTGCCACCCAAAGCATTACGGGGACAATAATCAACGTAACACAAGTAAGCAACGGACTGATATAAAGCATTAGAAATAAGATGCCCGATAAGGTCAAAGCGCTCGCGAATAACTGCAAAACACTTGTGTTGAGCGAATCGCTGACTGTATCCATATCGTTGGTAAAACGGCTCATCAATTCACCATGCGTGTTGCTGTCGAAGAATTTTAAGGGCAATGATTGTAGTTTCTTGAACAGATCGGCCCGAATGATGCTCACCGTCTTTTGAGCAACGACAATCATGATCCGGTTTTGCCACACTGCAGCCAATGCCCCCAATCCATAAATTATCAACAATAAAACGATCATCCCGAACAGGCCCGACAAGTTATTGGGAATAATATAGTCATTGATAATTGGCCGTATCAGGTAGGAACCCGCCACCGTAGCGCTTGTATTGATCAGTACAAGCAAGAAAATGATTCCCATCAGTAATTTCTACATTCGCAGATAATTCCATAAACGCAGGAAGACTTGTTTCGAGTTTTTGGGTCTTTCGACAGCAATACTTCCACGTCGTCCGGGAAGACCCGAAATGGACAACTTTGTATTTGAACTGTTTGGCGCGCTCATTGGACACCCTCCTTCTGTAACTGCTGCGAATTATAAATATCCTGGTAGATGGTGTTGTTTTTGATCAGTTCATCGTGCGAACCGGTGCCAATAATTTCGCCATCATCGAGCAGAATAATTTTATCGGCGGTTAAGATCGAACTGATTCGCTGAGCAATAATAAGTATGGTCGTGCCTTTAAGATGTAGATTGAACGATTCCCGCATCTTTGCTTCAGTTGCAGTATCGACGGCGCTCGTACTATCGTCAAGAATTAGGATGGCTGGTTTACGCAAAATAGCCCTTGCGATACATAGTCGTTGCTTTTGTCCTCCCGAAACGTTTACACCGCTTTGCCCCAATACCGTGTCATATTGTTTTGGAAGCGCCATGATGAAATCGTGTGCCTGTGCATCTTTAGCTGCATTCATGATCTCTTCATCTGTCGCATCCGCCTTTCCCCATTTCAGGTTTTGCCTGATCGTGCCCGTAAATAGTTCATTCTGTTGAAGCACAAGTTTGATACTGGTGCGCAGGTTTTGTAAGGTATAATTATGGACATCCTGATCGTCTATCAATACATGACCTTCCGTCGCATCGTATAATCTTGGAATCAACTGTACAAGGGTACTTTTAGATGATCCGGTTGCGCCAATAACCGCAACGGTCTCGCCGGGGTTAACCGTAAAGCTGATGTTTTTGAAAACGTATTCACTACAGTTCGCGTGATATTTAAAGAAAACATCCTTAAATTCTATTTTACCCTGTTTTACAGACAGGTTGTTTTTTTTCGCCGCCGGTGAATCGACGACATCTATTTCGGTGTTCAATACTTCGAGTATGCGTTCGGAAGAAGCACCAGCTCTTGCAACCGTCATCAGCGTCATCGAAAGCATCATCAGCGACATCAATATCTGGGTGATATAGGTGATGAACGACATCAGTTGCCCCACCTGGAAGGTGCCTGAAATAATTTTATTCCCGCCAAACCAGATAATGGCTACGATGGAAATATTCATCACCAACTGCATTACCGGGAGGATCAGCACCACCATCCCTGACGCTTTAACGGCTATTTCCCTCAATTCATCATTGGCGAATCCGAACTTTTTCTTTTCAAAATCTTCGCGGACAAACGATTTTACAACACGCACATTGACGAGGTTTTCCTGAATTACGCCATTGACGTTATCGAGCTTTCGCTGCATCTTTTCGAAAAAAGGGAGACCGCGCCGAAGGATCAGGTAAATGCTGATTGCTAAAACAGGAATGGCAATCGCGATGATGGATGCCAGTCCGGCATTGATGCGTACGGCAATGATGACCGCAAACAACAACATGAGCGGGGCGCGGATCAATAACCGCAGCGACATCATAATCACTTGCTGTAATATATTTACATCGTTGGTCAGTCGTGTAACCAACGACGCGGAACTTAACCGGTCGAGGTTGGAGAAGGAAAATTCCTGGATCTTCCGGAACATCCCTTTCCTCAACTCTGCCGCAAAACCAACCGACGCCTGCGATGAGTAATAGATATTCCCAATATTTGCAGCAATGGCAAGAATAGACAAAGCCACCATGATACCCCCGGTCTGGAAGATATACGGCAAACTTTTTTGGCTGACGCCGTTGTCAACAATTTTCGACATCAGCTCTGGCTGAACGATTTCGCAGAATACATCAACTATGACAAATGCAGGCGCCAATAACAGCGCCTTTCGATAGTTGCGGAAAAAAGGGAAGTATTCTTTCATTTTAAAAATATATTCAACAATACATTATAAGTAATGAGAACACTTGACAGAGCCGTCGGCTCGATTCATTTTGTAACAACGGATTTTAATCCGTTGAGGACGAATGTTGATAGTAATGTGGAGTGCCGTAGGTACGATTCATATTTATGCTTTAGCCTCCATATGGGCCGAACCTACGGTTCTCATGATTACTTTATGCATCTATCTGCCGGATTAAAATCCGGCGTTACAAGATTTGCCGAGGCTACGCCTCTATAGCCATTTTACAATTTGATGGTCAGCGTAATGTTACCCACTTGTTGATTCACGCCTTCTTTGAATTCTTTTGTTTTTAACTTCTCATTGAATGACAATCCCACTTTTTTGTTGGTGATCACAAAACCATAATCAAATTCCAGGTGACTATTGGTAATCTCATCTTTAGACAGTATATAAGGGCTTTTATTATGCGTAAAGAACCCGCCCTGAAGTGTTGCATCATCCATTACTGCCCGAAAAATGGGTCTCATAAAAAAGTAAAACTGAAATTTGCGGAAGTTCACCAATGCTTTTTCGGCATTTCCCCTAAAACCTGAATTTTCGTAATTGCTGAAATAAGAATTGAATATACCGCCTCGGAATGTAAACCCAAGACCAAAGGTATTTTTCCAGGTACCAATATTCGACTCTAATCGCCCAATGATTTCAAGATTGGATGATGGTTGCGCAACCAGCCTTTCATATTGAATAAAATAATTCAGAATAATGTCCGTGTAGATCTGGTTATCCCAGCCTCGCGGAAGCTGATAATCAATAACGCGATGTGCTAAAGTCTGTGCTTGTTCGGCCAATGAGTATTTACCAATCACACCGAAATCGAGTTCAGTCGTAATTTTTTGTTTCTTCACAATATCGGCCGAAATAAGACGGTGATTCAGATAAAGAATTCCTGCATAAGGACGATCACCTTTGATGATGTTCGGATCGGCGATGATATTGGGAGCAAACATCAATTGAGTGAGCCCCCATTCGTATAAGTTATCGGGAGTGCCCGATAATTCCATTAACAGATTATCCAAAAATGTGGTTTTGATATTCCTCGTATAATAAAAATCCAATTCAATGCCCGACGTATATTCCCTGTCAGTTCCTTCGCCCCTGTAATTAAAGAAATCGTTATCATACGAAAGCTGAACACTTCTTAGAGTGGAGTTTTTTTGAGCATAAACAGACAATGGCATCAGCAATAAAAACAATGCCCGCCACGCGAACGAAAGCAATTTTTCAATCATGGAATGACGGGTGAAATGAATTTGGATTATTTGTTATTACTAAAATAATCTCCAATAATCCATTAGCAGACTTGCAAACAGACCATCAGAGATTATTAGCTTACGCCTACGCCTGAGTGATTTAGCTTTGTCTCGCTAAATCATTTTCAAGGATTTTTTTCTTCTCCTCATATTGCTCTGTTGTAAGTTCGCCAGCTGCGAATCGTTTTTGTAAGATGTCGAAAGGTGAATCCTTACGATGTCGCTGACCGGGGATGTTATATGGAATTGCAAAAATCCAGATAAGCAGCATTATCCAAACAAACCACCAAATGAGGTCCATGCCCCAATAATAATTTCCGTTGTACATGTTATTTAAATTTAAAAGGTAAAAATCTATTCATTAACTGACTGCCTTTGCCAAAAGAAAAGCGGCTCCGGCAGCAATTATTCCAATGAACGCCACCTTTATCGTCCCTTTTAAGAGCGGCTGCCCCGTCACTTTGCTTTTGAAAAATCCAAAAATGATCAACGCAAGTATTGTGACAAGACACGACAAATTGAAAGCGGTATGATTATCGCTGAAAAGGATATAAGGTGAGAGGGGAATGAATCCCCCAACGAGGTAAGAAATTGCAATGGTCCCCGCACTAACAGCCGCCCTGTCTTTATCGGGCTTTTCGAGCTTTAATTCAAGTTTCATCATAAAGTCGGCCCAGCGGTTTTTGTCCTGGCTCACTTGTAATGCCACTTGTTTGCTTAACGGTTCTGCAACTCCCAAACTTGTAAAGATATCCTCTACCTCTTTTAGTTCGATAAATGGAACCTTCTCAATTTCGTCGTATTCTCTTTTCAATTCCGTTTCATAATGCTCAACTTCAGTTTGCCCTGCCAGATAACCACCCAATCCCATCGAAATACAGCCAGCTGTTATTTCAGCCAAACCCGATATAATGATCAGATGATTCGTACTGAGCACACCGCTTAAACCGGCGGTCAGCGCAAACGGGACCGTCAAACCATCAGACATTCCGATGATGATGTCTTTTACCAACGTGGTATTTTTATTGTGCAGTTCTGGCATGATTGACTAATAACAGATGATTTTCATGAGATCTTTTATGGGTTACCTGGTAAGCGATTGCACCGCTTTTAACAGGCATTCCGGTTTGTGAATCGAATCGTAAACCGGCATTACTTTCTTTCCGGTTTCGAACAATCCATATACCGCCATCTGTGCTGTTCGTACAGAATACTCTACTGTAAAAACACAATCGATTGGCGCTTCGGCGAATTGACCTAAGAAAGCAAAATTGGTCGCTCCTTTGGGCAGAACATCAGGCCGGTCTCCCTTTTTTCGTGGCATAAACAAGCTATCAACAAAAGGCATTGCAACCGGAATACAGTTTACTTTTCCGGCATCCATCACAGGTTTCATGATATCCTGAATCTTGAGGTGATACCATAATTCTTCCAGCATCTCTTCGCCATTGCATTCGGCCATTGTCTTATTCACAAAATTTCCTTTCCTGTCGGGATACAATCCATAGCCCCAGAATATTTTGACATCAGCGGGTTGATTCGGGAAATGCGGCTGACGTGCAATCACAAAAGACATCAACCAGTTTGAATCGGTCAATGTTACCAAACCACCTGTTCCATCCACATTGCCCGAAAAGTTTTCCATATAATTGTGGAAGGTATTGTCCTTTAAAGTTGCCGTAAACGAATACCATTTTTGCCTGTTAATGTGATCGCAGAAAGGATCGGGATTTCCAAAATACGAATCTTTCGCAGCAATCTTCTTCCACAATTGCCATGCTCCTGATTCTGCAAGGCCTTTAAGTTTCGTAGGTTGTTTCCATGTTCCGTTGTCCGTACTTTCGGTAAGTGAACCATTAGTAATAAAAACGTAATCATTTTCGCGAAGTATAATTTCGCTCTTATCTTTCAAATGGATAACGGTTGCCGTCCGTTTATCTGATGACAGGTTAAAATCAACATCAACGACTTCGGTTCCTGCCTGAAATTGTACCCCTTTTGCTTCAAGGTATCTTTTCATAGGAATCACAACCGAATCATTCTGGTTATATTTGGTTCGGAGAATGCCCCCTAACTTGGGAAGTACATCGACCAAATGAATAAATCGTTTCATATATCTGCGCATTTCGGCCACGCTGCTCCATTTCTGGAAGGCGAACATGGTTGTCCAGATCAGCCAGAAATTGGTTGTAAAGAAATCCTGGTCAAACCATTCTTCGATACTTTTGTCTCCCAATGATTTTTCGGAAGCGAATGTAAGTTTGAGTAACCTGGTTTGCTGCGTCAGGTTAAGGCCAAAGGATGAAACGTCTAATTTCTTGCCATCTTTCAAAAGTCTTGCCTGTGCATTCGATACAAACCGATTGTTGAAATCAAACGATTCGTCTCTCACAGATGTGTTTGGATCTTCCAGAGATGGGATGTAGGAAAGCAGATCCCAATAACAGGTGTAATGCAATTCGTGCATTCTTCCGCCTCTTGTAACAAAACCTTTTTCTGCATCACCTGCTCCATCAAGCGCGCCGCCAAATATTTTATCTTTTTCGAGGATATGTATGTTCGCACCAGGAACACCCGCATCTTTTTCAAGATAAAAAGCACTTGCAAGCGCAGCAATTCCACTTCCGATAAGATATACTTTTGAGTCTTTTGGATTTATGTTTTTTCCCTTTTTCATCGCTTTTGTCTCTAAAGCTGAATTTCTTTTAATTCCGATTTTAAATCTTTGAGTTTAGTCTCATAAGAAGCTATTCTTCCTTTTATCCTGCTTACTCTGCCTTCTTTTACAGATGCACTGATCTTTTCACCAAAATTTTTGACATCAGATTTTACTCTATTAATACCTGCTTCGGTTTTATCCTCCAAATTTTTGATTCCATTTTTGCTGGCAGTTTCAAACTCAGTAATGATTAACTTTCTTTTTGTCTTCAGCGCGGCAATCTTTTTCTCTATTTTTACCTTTTCGTTTCCAATAGATTTCTTCAATTCAACTCTTGCATCGGCTATGTCCTCGTCGATTTCATCAATATCGTCTTTTACATATTGATCGAATTCAAAATCAACGTCACTTTTTAAAATTTTTGCTCCAAATGGCTTTAAATAGGTCTCAATAAATCCTATGCTGTACTCATCAATTTCTGCAACGATTGAGATTTCACCAACTGGCATACTTTTTTCAATTTTTGCAAGAAAGTCACCTTCCAAATTATAATGACTACTTTCAGAAATACCGCCAATAACAGTACCTGTACACATACCAACCACAACTCCTACAGGACCACCAAGCAATCCGATTAAACCTCCTACAGCCATTCCGGTTATGGTTCTCCACTCGTTAGAACCATCTTCCTTCAGTATTTCATAATCTCCGTTCGCTTTTTTACGCACCATCATTCTGTCGTAAATCGAAATGTCACCAAATGAATCTAATTCAACCAGTTTATGCAAAGCCTTAATAGCTTTTTCTTCTTCTTTAAAAGAAGCAACAATTACTTTTGTCATTTTTTTGTTTTTAAACTATGAATAAAAAATAAATCAATTAATCAAAATACGAAGCGTTGTTATTAATAATGAGCTAATCATAAGTAGTACTTACAGAATGGCATCTTCTTTCAGAATGGTATCTTCTTTGCCAGCACAAGAATTCTCTTGCATCGTTAAACATTTTTGACCCATTCTGGTGAGTTCAACTTCGCACGAAATTGCAATTTCATCACTTACCATTAAACCTCCCGAATCGGTTGGCGTATTCCAGGTAAGTCCCCAGTCAGACCTGTTGATCTTTCCGGTAACTGTAAATCCTGCCCTTTCATTTCCCCACGGGTCATTTAACATTCCGCCAAATTGCACTTGTAAGTTTACCTTCTGAATAATACCAATCATTGTAAGCTTACCCCACATTTCATGATTTCCATCCTTATCAGCTTTTGAAATAGTACTTGAGGTGAATGTGATCTCAGGATGTTTTTTAATATCAAAAAAATCGCGGCTTCTTAAATGCTCGTCACGTATCGGATCTCCAGTATTTATTGAGGAGGCATCGATCCGTAAATCAATTACGGCTGTTCTAAAGTCCTTTCCCGATGTACAAATATTTGCATCAAATTTTGTGAATGTACCGCTGACATGCGCAATCATTAAATGTCTGACTTTAAAGCCAATTTCACTGTGTGCCTGGTCAATAGCCCACTTTGTTTTTGACAAAACTTCGGTTTGTTTCATACGTATATTATTTGTTTTTAAGAGATTATAAGGAATAGCAATGAGGAAATATTCATCTTGTTTTGTGACTTTTTAGTCATAGCTATTTCATCTTTTTAATATTTAAACTGGTTATTTTTATTTGCCTGATTTGATTCGCCGTTTGAAAATTAAATCATTCACATTATTATCATCGATTCCTTCAACCTATTCTTAAAAGGGGTATCCGAACATGCAATGATGGTCTCAATGATCCGTTTCGTCTCGTTTGGATCTCTGACCTGAATAGCTGTAACTCCTTCTTCTTTGGCCGGGTAGTCATTTCCTCCAGGGAACAGGGCATCTCCAATAAAAATCATCTCATCAATCTTAATGCTAAGTTTTTCGCGCAATTTTTCAATGCCGTAAGCTTTATCAATGCCCGGTTTCGTGATGTCGACAGATGTTGTGCCACCAAGGCGTATTGAGAATCCGGGAATCAGTTGATCAAGCAGAATTTTCATCTTCTTTCGCTTCGTGAAATCAGGATCCCATTTTTTCTTTTCACCAATGGGAGCCTGTTGTCCCAATGCGGAATAGGTGATCTGGCTTCCCCGGTCTTCAATTATTTCTCCCCAAACCTTTTCAATTTTGAAGTCCATCTCCCTGGTTACCTTTTTTAGAGCATTGATAATATGATCCTTTTCATCTGAAGAGAGATCTTCAGAATAGAGTTTTTCCCATTGCCCATCATATTTATAGAATTTTGTCCCGCAGGCTGGTAGCAGAGAAAGGTCTTTCAGCCGTTCATCATGCGGAAGATTTGAGAGCAATTGTTTCTCAAACTGCGGCCATCCACCTCCCGAGATCACCGCAACTTTGACAACCCCGAGAAGGTCGTGCAACAACTTCGCCATTTCATTATCAAGCGACGATTTGCTTACGGCAAGTGTACCGTCCAGATCAAAAACAATTAGTTTTTTCATGTATATAAGTTACGTCCGATTAGGTATTATTTCTTTTCCATTTGGTCGCTGTATTGTCCTTTTCGTGCGGCTTTATTGCAGGCGGCCCGATGATTCAGAGCTTGCTGCGCTTTAAGCACGTTGGCTTCTTTTCCTTGCCAGATATCCAAAGCAGGTTGCTGAATCGCACGGGCAAACGAAAATGTCAATGGCCATGGCAATTGAGATTTATATCGCATGTTCATCGCATTTAATCGTGCAGATGCCAATTCTGAAGATTGCCCTCCGGATAGAAACGCGATTCCCGAAACTGCTGCCGGAACGGTTCTTAGAAGACATTTAACAGTTGCTTCAGCAACTTCATTGATTGATGGCTGTACAGGACACTTCAATCCCGGGAGTATCATATTGGGTTTTAAAATCATCCCTTCCATCATTACTCCTTGCAGGTAAAGCTGATAGAAAACAGTATGCAAAACCTCCTCCGTTACTTCACAACATCGATCCAAGGAATGGTCACCATCCATCAAAACTTCGGGTTCAACAATTGGGACAAGACCAGCTTCCTGACATAAGGCAGCATAGCGGGCCAATGCACTTGCATTAACTTCAATACAACCTCGCGTTGGAATATCCTCCCCAATTGTAATCACTGCACGCCACTTGGCAAAACGGATTCCCATTTGAAAATATTCTGCGAGTCGGACGCGCAATCCATCAAGACCTTCAGTGATTTTCTCCCCCTGACGATTTGCCATATCTATTGCACCGGCATCAACTTTAATGCCTGGAATAATCCCTGCATCAATGATGGCTTTAATAAAGGGTCGGCCATCTTTTAATTGTTGCCGGATTGTTTCATCGAAAAGAATAGCACCACTTATACTGTCACTTAAACCTTTTGTAGTTACAATCATTTCCCGATAGTCGCGATGGAATTCTGCAGTTTGGGGAATGCCTAATGCGGCAAACCTTTTGTTACAGGTTGAATTGCTTTCATCCATTGCCAGTAATCCTTTTTCGTCGGCAACCAATAGCTTTGCCGTTTTTTCAAGTTCGTCCATCTGTCTCATTTTGTAGTTTATTTAGTGTTTAACCGATGCCTGGTTAGCAACAGCTTTAATCGCGTTCTGAATCTTTGCCTCATCACCCAGATAATAATGGCGAATGGGATGAAGCTCTTCATCAAGTTCATATACAAGTGGTATTCCGGTAGGGATATTAATTGCGGCGATATCAGCATCAGAAATATTGTCGAGATACTTGACCAATGCACGAAGACTATTTCCATGAGCAACAATCAAAACTGACTGCCCCTCCTTAACCAATGGTGCAATATTTTCATGCCAGCAAGGGAGGAAGCGCGAAACAGTATCCATAAGGCATTCGGTTGCAGGAAGTTGTTCAGGAAGCAGAAGTTTATAACGTATATCGTGACAAGGATGTCGCGGATCTTTTTCATCAAGGGCAGGTGGACGGATGTCGTAACTGCGCCGCCATAAGTTGACCTGCGATTCGCCATATTGTTTTGTTGTTTCAGACTTGTTAAGCCCTTGCAGAGCTCCATAATGTCGTTCGTTCAACCTCCATTCCCGAAGAACTGGAATCCACATCTGATCCATTTCGTCGAGTACAATCCACAATGACCGGATGGCTCGCTTCAAAACAGAGGTAAATGCGACATCAAACGTAAATCCATGCTCTTTTAAGGTACATGCTGCCTGCAACACTTCTTCTTTGCCATGATCAGATAAATCAACATCTGTCCAGCCACTAAAAAGGTTCTCTTTGTTCCATACACTTTCGCCGTGTCGTAAAAGAACCAACTTCCGGGTATTGAATCCTTCTTGTTCCATAAAAATGGTAAATTTTGAAGGATCTAAGTTCATCATCTTTAATTTGATATGTGTTACACAATTATTACGAAATGTTACATTATTCGCACATTCTCAAAAGTTAAATCAGACTTGCTATTTTCCTAAAATAAGAAAATACTGAGAGGCTTGTTTTTCCTGACCACCAGGATGAGGTGGTAACGATTCCGGATCAAAAGAGGTGTTATTACCAATTTTAAGGTAATATTCTGTGGCAGAATAATACATCTGACCTGAGACCACATGAAGCAAGATTACCTTATCATTCATAGCTTTAGCCATTGAAGAACCTATCCTGGCTATTTTTTCTTCGCCCGGATCATCATCCAGTGCGAGCAAAACTTTTTTAATTTTATTCACTTTAAAGTAAAATTAAAGAGCTTACAATTCGATGGTTTTTATAATTTCTTTTAACGAATTGGCAGAATATTTAAACAGTTTCTGCTCTTGATCTGATAGTTCGAGTTTCAGGTACTGATCGACTCCATTTATATTTACGTGCGACGGAATACTAATACACACATCACTTACTCCATAATAATCCGTGATGAGTGTTGAAACAGGCAATATAGAATTCTCATTTCGAACAATCGATTGGGTTATTTTAACCAGTGAGAGTGCAATTGAATAGTTTGTAGCCCCTTTTGCCTGGATAATCTGGTAGGCTGCATTCTTTACTTTCTCAAATATTTCAGCCAATTCATCTTTAGCATTCCCAAGCCCCGCATAGTCAGAACAATACTTTTCGATAGCCATTCCGCCTATCGTTGCATTACTCCATAATGGCAATTCAGTATCTCCATGCTCACCTATAATATAAGCATGTATATTACTGGGATCGACTTTGCAATATTCGCTGATCATGTATTTTAATCTCGCTGTATCCAATACGGTTCCCGAACCTATTACCCTGTTCGGAGGTAAACCGGAAATTTTTAGCGTCACGTAAGTAAGAATATCGACTGGATTTGTTACTACCAAAAGAATCGCATCTGCTGCATATTTTGTGATAGCAGGAATAATTGCGTTAAACAATGTGACATTGTCTTTTACTAAATCAATTCTGCTCTGCCCCGGTTTTTGCTTTGCTCCTGCTGTTATGACTACAATATCGGCATCTTTGCAACCCTCGAATCCGGCAGCATAAATTTTTGTTGGATGGGCAAAGCTTAAGCCATGGTTTAAATCCATACACTCACCATTTGCGAGTATTTCATTTTTATCGACTAAAACAATTTCTCTGGCTAAGCCACTAATCATTAATGAAAAGGCAAAAGTGCTGCCTACATTACCCGCACCAATGATTGCAATTTTAGGTTTTAAAGATTCCATCGTAATAATTAATAGTAAGAAGTTAAAAGCATCAGATGAAATAGCCATGAGAGTAAACTTCTCGCAAACCAAAATGATTATTTGGCTATTAGCTTCGCTGATCTTCGATTCCATGCGACCATTAAAAAACAAATTATAAACGCATGAAAAGGTTGATGTGCGGATTCACCTTTCCCATAATATTTTAGAAATTTCAAGTGGTACCGAAGCATTCGGAACGCATGAAATCGCCCTGGCTGTATAATCAGAAGCTGGTCTCGTTGCATTTACCAATGCAAAATATCGGTAGCAGTTGTTTATGCCTTCCAGCTTCTCACCTCGCGTCATTTGTTGTATTATTGCTGGTTGCCCGCTAACACCATTGGCAAAAAGTTCAACTTGTATTGTTTCCGGATCAAGCTCATTGAAATATACCTGAGCTTCGAAATGATGCTGCGATTCAATCATTTCGGACTTTACTTCGCCAAAACGAATTGCGGACCAATTTTGCTCAAGCGTTTGAATTTCGCCATTAATCCTCTTTCCTAACTCTCCCCTATTTTCAGCGCGATTGAGATATGCGGTTGCAGCAGGCAAGTAATGTTGTTCGGTATATTCGCGCACTGTTCTGTCAGCAGAGTATCGTGGTGTAAGTTGTGCCATACTTTCGCGCATTCGTGCTATCCATGCTGTCGGGATGCCCTCTTCATTTCGGTTATAAAACTCAGGTACCACTTCCTGTTCGAGTAAGTTATAAAGTTGTTCTGCTTCGATGGTATCCCAAACCGGATCATCACCATGTTCGACTCCATTTCCCAAAGCCCAACCAACTTCAGGGGTATAAGCTTCTGCCCACCAACCATCGAGTACCGAAAGATTAATACCACCATTTACAAGTACCTTCATTCCGCTGGTTCCGCTTGCTTCCCATGGGCGACGTGGTGTATTAATCCAAACATCCACTCCTTGAACCAGTTTTCCCGATACATGCATATCGTAATCGGCAAGGAATATAACAGGAGGATGAACACCACTTTGCCTAATAAATTTCATCCAATCTTTAATTAAATCCTGACCTTCCTGATCGGCTGGATGGGCTTTACCGGATATAACAAGTTGAACGGGGAACTTTGGATTTGTTAATAAACGCAGAAGACGTTGGGGATCGTGCAATAATAAATTGGGACGTTTGTAGGTTGCAAACCGCCTTGCAAATCCGATTGTCAGAACATTAGGGTCAAAAGAATGTTTAGCACGCTCAGCTGATTCTAATGAATGACCAGCACCCAATAATTGCCTTGAAACAAATTCACCTGCAAATTGGATCAGTTCCTTGTTTGCATTGGTACGCATTTCCCAAAGTTTTTCATCCGAAACACCTCTGATATCGTGCTCCAATGATTCGTTCATTCCAAGCCATCGGTCCTTGCCACAAGCCTCTGTCCAGATTTTATCAGCTTCCTTTGAGTCCCATGTTGGCATATGCACACCATTTGTCACATAACCTATCGGGACTTCATTAGTAGGCCAATTGGGAAATAGCGGCTCAAAGATATGACGGCTGACCTCTCCATGAAGCCTGCTTACTCCGTTTACTGCTCCGCTTCCCCTGACAGCAAGATAGGCCATCTTAAAGGTTTCTGATTCATCCCATTCATTCTTGCGACCCAGCGCCAATAATTGGTGACGGGTTATCCCAAGTTTTTGTTCTGCATATCCGCCAAGGTATTGCTCAATAAGCGACGGAGAAAAAGAGTCGAAACCTGCGGCAACTGCGGTATGCGTTGTAAAGAGATTGCCAGCTCTTGTGGCAGACAGCGCAACATCAAAAGATTGCCCTGTAACTTTCATGAAATTAAAAGCACGTTCCAGTATTGCAAATGCAGCATGCCCTTCGTTCAGATGACAGATCTCTGGATGAATATTCAGTGTTTCCAACAAACGCCAGCCTCCGATTCCAAGAACCATTTCCTGTTTTAGCCGAAGCTCAGAACCACCTCCATACAATTCGCTGGTGATTGCACGATGAACAGGAATATTTGCAGCATCGTTACTATCCAACAAATAAAGTTTTATCCGGCCTACCTGAACCTGCCAGGCGCGAAGCCAAACTGAACAGCCTGGAAGAACAATCTCTAACCGCAGCCATTCACCATTTGATTCGCGTAAAGGTGTGATGGGTAATTGCCCCGGGTCATTAAAGGGGTAAAGTGCCTGTTGAACTCCATTCTTGTCGATCTCCTGCCGAAAGTAGCCCTGCTGATAAAGTAATCCAATACCAATGACGGGCACGCCAAGATCACTTGCTGTTTTAAGCTGATCGCCTGCAACATTACCCAAACCACCCGAATAAATTGGAAGGGCTTCGCTCAGCATGAATTCCATGCTAAAATAAGCGACACAATTCAGAGCAGAATTTGGATAGATTTTTTGAAACCAGGCAGGTGATGAGTTCGCAACCTTCATTGAATCAATAAGCGAATCAATCTTAGCCCGAAATTCGGGATCATTCATCACCAATTGAAACTGATCACGCGAAACTGTTTGCAGTACAACCCATGGATTGTGTGTAAGATCCCAAAGATCAGGATCAAGTTTATGCCATATTTCATCAGATGCATGATCCCATGACCACCTCATATCTAGTGCAAGTTCAGCAAGGGCATCAAATCCATCAATATCATGTGGTAAAAAACTATATACCGGTTTCTTAATTGTTGTTTTTGTGATCTTAGCTTCTTCGTGTGAAAGGTGATGTTTATGGTTAAAGATGGACATGTTGAAAGAGTTTAAACTATTTACGTTTTTTAGTCGGTATTATCAGAAGTGGTATTTCCGATTGCCTTAAAACTTCTTCCGTAACACTACCCATCACAATATTTTCAAGCCATTTCTGGCTATGCGAACCCAATATGATCATATCGGCATGTAATTTCTTTGCGGTTTTTACGATTGAGCCTGCAAAATCGCCTTCTTCTACGACAGTTTGAATGGCTTTATCACCAAGGTGAATTCTTGTTTTATCCAAAAAATTTAAAGAAGCTGTTTTCAGAACTTCCATTGTATTTAGTTCCAACGGATCGGCATTCAGATATCCGGTAAAGCCCATAATCGGCGAATAGTCTGTCGAGGAATAATATACCGGATCGGAAATCACGTGCAATAATACGACCTCTGCTCCCATCGTTTTTGCAAAATCGAAACCAACTTCAGCCACTTTTTTAGCGGTTGGATCATAGTCGAGTGCAATCAATACTTTTTTCATCTTATTTATGTTTTAATGTTCGTGAAATGCAATTAATAATCACTGGCTTTTCAATCTTCTTTATCCTCTTCAAGATCTTCGTGATCGTCGCCGCCTATGCTGTAATAATTATTCTCCTCATCTTCGCTTCCAACATCTTCCTGCTCATCATCCAATTCTGATCCAGGAACATCCAGGTCACTATTGGATTCATCACTGATATCATCAGTTTCGTCGATGGCTAAAACCTCTTCCACTTCGGTTGATTCTTTTGTTTTAGAAATATCCTCAGGATCTAAATCGCGATTGTCCTCTCCTTTATTATAAATGTCTTCGCTTTCGGGATATAAGGGATATCCCTGAGAAATATTTTTGGCTTTGTTTCCTGACTGCCTTGCAATAAGGTTGGTATTTTTGTCTTTTTGTTTCATTTTTTATGAATGATTTTTAAAAGAACTAAGTTGAGCATCATTAACAGGATAAATGTTACACAACTATTAGAAAAGATTACATCATTCACACATTTTCGGGGAAATGTGTTTCGCCTGTTTTTGTGATAGCACAAACAATAAGCGATAACTTAAAATCACAAATTGCTGAAATTGAATCCTGTCAATTGATTCCTGAAATTTCAGTTATATCCACGTTGTCTTTCACTTTATCTTCCTGATATATGGAATAGAAATCTTCTCCTGCAGAATACAACGGGAAACTTCGAAGATTATTCTTCTCGGCTTTACCAGTTTGCCTGTCAGCCAGGTTTGTATATTCGTCTTTCTCTTTCATCTTTTGCGGCTATGGTTTGAGTAGCCAAGTTAAGCATCTTTTACAGGGAATATGTTACACAATTATTCAAAAAAATTGCACTATTCACACATTTTTTGTGTGAATAGTGCAAAAGTTATTTAGACAATATATTGATCAATCAATATATTTGATCTAATTTTTCATCGAAACAGGTTGTCCTGTGGTTTCCAGAACATTCCACCACAATTCACCTTCCACATCAATTTTCTTTCTTTGTGCTACGGAGATTGGAATAGGCAACAATGTAAAAAGATTATTCCAATGTCCGATAACAAAATCAGTTTTGCCTGCCATGGCAGCATGAACAGCATTCTGCCCAAGAAGACTGCAAAACTTGCTGTCGGTGGCATTGGCCGGCGCGCTTCGAATAATGTAACTTGGATCGATATACTTAAGTGAGCAGGCGAAATTCTGCAATTTGAATTCCTCTGTTATTTTGTCTTTCAAATATAAACCAATGTCTTTATTTTTTATATTTCCTGATGCATCCTTTTCCTTTTCGCTATCTTCAAAAAAGTGTTGACCGGCACCTTCGGCTACCACTATAAGTGCATGATGACGGCTTTCGAGCCGGATACGTAAAGCATTCAAAAAGCCTTTGGGACCATATAAATCGAATGTCAACTCCGGAACAAGTACAAAATTTGCAGCCTGCATCGAAAGAGCTGCATAGGCAGCAATAAATCCTGAATCACGCCCCATCAGTTTTAATACCGATATACCATTGTAGACTCCAATCGCCTCATTATGGGCGCAACTGATGATTTCGTTTGCAATGGCAAATGCTGTTTCGAATCCAAATGATTTATCAATCAAATTAATGTCATTATCAATGGTCTTCGGGATACCTGCAACCGAAATATCCAGATTACGACGTGCTATTTCTTCGTGTATGGCATGGGCTCCACGCAAGGTTCCATCACCTCCAATACAAAACAAGATATTTACATTGAGCGAAATAAGGGAATCAACAATCTCGCCGACATCCTGAAGTCCGCGAGATGATCCAAGTATTGTTCCGCCAAAAAGATGTATGCTTTCAACCCTCTGAGGAGTTAGTTCGATTATCTCGTGATTGTATTTGGAGATAAAACCTTCGAACCCATACTGAATGCCTATTACCCTATTAACATTGTACCGGTAATAAAGCTCGTTTACAACACTGCGTATTACATTATTTAAACCGGGACACAATCCGCCACATGTCACAATAGCTACTTTAGTTTTGGCAGCTTCAAAATAAAGATGTTTGTGTGGTCCTGCTTTTTCAAACGAAATGGGCTTTTCGTCGCGTTCCTGGCACAGTTGAAAATTCTCCAGCGAAGCGTCGAGTAGAACTCTGTCGTGATTTTCAATAAATCCAAACGACACACCTTCGTGATGGAATGATGGTTTTAGTGCTGACTTTATAGTTGGTTTGCCCAGTACTTTTACTTTAAAATCTTCGTGAGTCATGGATGAATAGGTGTAATATTTACAAAAACCCGAAGTCGCATCAAACTATTTGTTTTTCGGGATCTCAAAGTTATTATTATTCTCCAAACAAAAGATTTTAATATTGATTGCTGATCAATGAAAATAACGAGTTAATCAATTAAGGATTTGGTTGGAATAACCCTGTTTCAAAATAACCACAATATTCATTCTTTTTGTTGGATTGGACTGACGTGAAACAGGATTGATGCAGGATGAAAAACTTCGTCCATAACACTTTCCATGACAATATTTTTCAAGCCATTTGCGGTTTTGTGCACCTTTGAGCACAACATTTCCGTGTAGGCTCTTTGCCGTCTTCGCTATAGATTCCGTACGAACGCCATTTGCAATATTTTTCTCATTTGGATTGCAATCCAGCGCCATTACTACCTTTTTCATCTCTAAAATCTTGATTTTAAATAATTGGATAACATATACCACGAAGGTGCATATCTTAGGATAGAAAAATGTTACATAACTTTGGAAAGAACTTACATCATTCACACATTTTCCGGGGCCTTACGACTTTTAATTCTAAGGTTTTTGTAGTTTGAAGGAGTCAATCCGGTAATTTTTTTAAATTGGTTCGACAAATGAGCAACACTACTGTAATGCAGTTTAAAGGCAATTTCTGTCAGGCTGATATCATCGTAAACAAGCAATTCTTTTACCCTTTCGATTTTATGGTTGAGAAAAAAATGCTCAATAGTTGTGCTCTGACTTTCCGAAAAAAGATTGGCTAAATATGTATAGTCGTAATTGAGCTTTCCGCTTAAAAAATCCGAGAGATTAGTTTTGGGTTGTTTTTCCGAATAATAGACCAAATCCACAATAATATTTTTGATTTTCTCTATGAGCACCCTTTTCTTATCATCCAATAATCCAAGGCCCGACCGTTCAAGATTCTGATTTAACAGTTTTCGTTCTTCATCCGAAATGTTTTCCATAATTTCAACTTCGCCCAAATCAACGATTATAAAATGCAACCCAAATTCTTCAAGTTCGGATTTCACAATCATTTTGCAGCGATTACTCACCATATTTTTGATGTAAAGTTTCATACTGCACTAATTAAGATAAGCTTATTAATAATCATTTTCTTTTTCTCAGGCCAATAATAACAAAGTTTCGTAAAAAGCTGATCTACTTTTAGAATCCTGAAATATCGACTACTGATAAAAGGCAATTGCGCTCGTCACTAATAACGATTCCTTCCATATAAACAGAGGCCTTGGTTTTTTTATCGCTTCCAAGCATCAGTTTACACGATTCTTTGGAAATGCCGGAATAAACTTTTCTGAGAAAACTATCAAATATAATTTTCGAATCTTCCGAAACAAAAAATTTAAAGTTGCTGCCAATTAAACTAAACCGTTTGTCGCCAAGCATTTCAGCGCCTGTGAAGTTCAGGTCTTCTATCTGACCATCTTCATTGAGGGTAAAATATCCCATTGGAGCAAAATCGTATAACATTGTATATTTTCGCAATGCCGTTTCTGCTATATCGTTTGCCCTACGTAACTCTTCATTCTGCATTTCCAGTTCAATCTGATGCACCTGTAGTTCGTGCGTGAGTCGTTTTTCATCAATTTTCTCCGCAGGATCGCTTTTTTTGTTTTTCAGCTGCTTTTCGGCATTCAACCGGAGCAATTGGGCGTCAGTTAAATCCTCCTCGTCGTTATTCATTGGTTTGATGTTTTCGTTCGTTTTTGCCGGAATAAAGTAAGTTCTGAATTCAGGAGTTTTTTACTCCTGCCCAATGTCTTCCGTTCGTAAATATCGTTATAATATTTACAATTTGTATAAAAATGCAAATTAATATATCAATTTTTGCAATATAACACTAAGAGAAATCATATAACACTAAATATGAGCGATTACTGTCACGTTATCCGAAAATCCGGCTCTTTTAATAATAAAATAGACCATCTCTGTCATAAGCGATGGTCTAATATATATGCCAACTATTTTAAATCCTCAAATACATGAAAACTTTCATCCGAATTCGCTAATTCCCGGATTTAAGTCTTCCGGAAGCAGATGGATATAAAAACAAACAACGAAGAGGAATTCCTCTCCGTTGTTTCATTCTCACTAACCGTTACTAAACTAAAACTAACTCCCTAACAAAAAAACTATTTCAATACAAACACAATTTGATTCAATTTAATTAATGACCATTTCGTTGCCAATGACCCGGAGCCCATGAGTGCCCTCTCGGACCAACCTGCCAATGACCAGAAACGTAGGTTCGGCCATTACCTGGACGTTGCCAATAACCATTCTTACGCATATATACATGTGTATTTCGGTTATATATCCAATCACCATCTATCCAAATATGCATATTGCTTGGAGGTGCAGGTCGTGCATATTCAACATATGCTGGTTCTGATGCAACATACCCTGTTGTAGTGCAAGAGTTTAAAATCATTAACAATCCTGCAAGACTGAATAAGAAAATGAGTTTTTTCATTTGGCTCAAATTAACGTTGTGAATTAATTTTCACAGTACAAAGTTGAGCCTTATTCTATTTTAAAACGTTACACAATTAAAGGAAAGAGTTACATCATTCACACAATTTGGAAGAGGAAGGGGTCCAAAGTAAACTATTGCACATCTTCGGCCCTCCCTGCTTCCATCACTCCATAAAGCTATAATCTCTGGCAGATTCTAATTGTATTCTCTTTTCTTTCTGATCTTTATCGGTGAGTTCAACTTCGCATTGAATATTTACTTCATCAGCAACTACCAAACATCCAGTTTCTGTTGATGTATTCCAGGTTAGTCCCCAGTCACTTCTGTTGATTACTCCCGAAACAGTAAACGCGGCCCTTTCGTATCCCCAATGATCATTTAATTCTCCTCCAAAATGAACATCCAATTTAATTTCGTGTGTGATACCCAATATTGTTAATTCTCCTCCCAGTTCATAATCGCCGTTGCTCGATACTCCGATCGAATTGGATGTGAAGGTGATGTATCTATAACTTTTAACATTTAAAAAATCGCTGCTTTTAAGATGCCAGTCACGTTTTACATGATTCGTTGTTATTGAAGAGGTATCGATCCAAAAATTTATCTGAGCAGTTCTGAAGTTATTTCCGATAGTAGATATACTCGCGTCAAAAGTTTTAAACTCACCTTTTACATGCGAGTTCAATAAATGCTTTACAGTAAAACTAATCTCACTGTTTTCCTGGTCTATCAACCATTTTGTTCTTGCTGTACCTTTTTTTGCATTCATTTTTTGGAGATTTATTTGTTTATTCTGTTTAGCTAATTTCAATTCGGTGTTAGAAGAATTGCTAAACAAAGATGAAAACCCTAAAGTCAATATTTGTTACATTATTCACACAAAATGTTACATGATTCACACATTTAAAAATATTTTACACGATTGATACAATTTGCCGAATGAGTACCACTTTCACTTTAAGGTTTAACAAAATGACTTGATCACTCATATATTTTCAAAAACATGTGAATCATGTAAAATATTTCAAAAACTATATAACCTTATTTTCCTAAGTTCTTTACATCTTTGCAATGTAATTCTGCATTTAATATTTATGATAAGATCAGGAATGGGAATAATCAAAATAAGTCTTGTTGTCAATGAATTGACAGCAAAGAATGATTACAAAACACACGATCTATGAGTATTTTCGGGAACAAAAAATATATATTAACGAGAAGACTCGACGATTACTTCATTGGCGTTCATAACGCTTACACTTTTACTGCTCGGTTCTTTAAAGAAGTATTTAGAAAACCTTTCCATTGGCGTGAAGTGGTCAATCAGTTTTTCGAAGTGGGATTAAAATCCCTCGCTTTAATTTCATTGACAGGTTTCATTGTCGGAATTGTTTTTACAAAACAGTCGCGCCCTTCGCTCGAAGATTTTGGAGCTACATCGTGGCTCCCATCATTAATTGGAATAGCTATAATAAAAGCATTGGGACCTTTGGTAACCGCACTAATTTGCGCCGGCAAAGTTGGATCGAGTATTGGTGCCGAACTTGCTTCGATGCGGGTAACCGAGCAGATTGATGCAATGGAAGTATCGGCAATCAATCCGTTCAAATACCTTGTCGTTTCGCGAGTGGTTGCTACTACTCTTGCCATACCAATACTGGCTTTATATTGCAGCTTTGTCTCGTTGTATGGCTCCTATGTAAATGTACACGCCGAAGAAACAAGCAGCATGGTCAGTTTCTATCAAAATGCATTTAAAACCATCAGCTTTCTTGACATCGCAACTGCGGTTATCAAAACAGTCGTTTATGGATTTACAATTGGTATAGTTGGATGCTACAAAGGATATAATGCCACGCAGGGAACCCGCGGTGTTGGTAAAGCGGCAAACCAGGCTGTCGTGCTTGCCATGTTCCTGATATTCATCGAGGAAGTTATTATTGTTCAGATATCGAACTGGCTCCGCTATTTTTAAAAGATGGAAAAACTGAAACAACATATCATCGACAAAGAGGAAACGGTTATTTCGATTACCGGACTTTATAAGTCATTTGATGAACTCGAAGTTTTAAAAGGGATTGACTTTACACTCTTTAAAGGCGAAAATATTGCTGTACTTGGTAAATCGGGCACCGGAAAATCTGTTTTGATCAAAATAATTGTTGGTTTATTGAAGCCCGACAGAGGTGAAGTAATCGTGCTTGGACAAGAGGTGGCTAAATTAAAAGGCAAAGCTTTGGATGCTTTGAGATTGAGAATCGGGTTTTCTTTTCAAAACAGTGCGCTATATGATGGTATGAATGTTTACCAGAATCTTGCATTTCCATTAACCATGAACTTCCAAAATCTCACTAAAAAACAGGTGCTTTATGCTGTGGAAGAAGTGCTGGAGTCTGTTGGGCTGAAAGACAAATTAAAACAGATGCCCTCTGATCTTTCGGGCGGACAACGTAAACGAATTGGCATTGCACGTACATTAATTCTGAAACCCGAAATCATGTTGTACGATGAACCGACCTCGGGTCTCGATCCGATTACGAGCGCCGAGATTATTGATCTGATCAATGAAGTTCAGGAGCAGTATAACACCAGCTCTGTTATTATTACTCACGACCTTACCTGCGCTAAAAATACGGGCAACCGGATTGCTATGATGTTCGAAGGCAAGTTTCTGAAAACCGGAACCTTTAACGAGGTATTCGATACCGATGATGAGCAGTTGAAGGGCTTCTATAATTACAATTTTATACAATAAATCATGAATGAATCACAAAATAAACGTGCAGTAATAGTCGGTCTATTTATTTTTTTAGGATTGATGTTTCTCTTAGGAGGAATATTAATAGTCGGCAATATACGCGAAACGTTCAACAACAAAATGAAAGTGATTTCAATTTTTGATGATGTTAGCGGCCTTAAAGAAGGAAATAATGTCTGGTATTCGGGTGTTAAGATTGGCACCGTAAGTAACATGAATTTCTTTGGCAAATCGCAGGTTGAAGTTGTCCTGAATATTGCAACAAAAGCACAGCAGTATATCCGTAAAGACGCCAAGGTCAAAATAAGCAGTGATGGAATTATCGGGAATAAAATTATTGTGATATACGGAGGAACACCCGATTTTGCACAAGTAGCTGTGGGTGATACCTTAGCGGTCGAAAGAACATTTACTTCGGAGGACGTGATTAATACGCTTCAGGATAACAACGAAAACCTGTTGACAATCACTTCAAATATTAAAATCCTGACAAACAAATTAGTTGACGGTGAAGGAACCTTCGGGAAAATCATGAACGATACTTCGGTATATGCAAATATTAATGCTGCTACAGTTGCTCTTCGCAACGCTACTGTTAAGGCAGATAAAATGATCAGTTCACTGGCCACCTTCAGTTCGTCGCTTAATAAAAAAGGGACGCTCGCCAATGAATTAACAACCGATACAATCGTTTTCAATTCGATGAAAGCATCGGTAATGAAATTGCAGCAAATGGCCGACACTGCAAAAATATTTGTTACAAATCTCAAAAACGCAGGAAGTAACCCCAACTCAGCGCTTGGCGTCCTACTCCACGACAAAGAAGCAGGTGCATATTTAAAAGAATCGATGAAGAACCTCGAGATCAGCTCAAAGAAATTAGACGCCGACCTCGAAGCTGCACAGCACAATTTCTTACTTCGTGGTTATTTCAGGAAAAAAGCAAAAGCCGAAAAAGATTCGATCAGGAAATAAGGATGTCTCTTAATTTTTTGAATGAAAACGCCGGAAAATGCAAAGATTTATTTCTTTGCAATTTCCGGCGTCCTTGAATTCAATAGACCTTTTCAAAAAACCTTGTTACTTTACGCGGTCATCAATAAATCATATGATTTATTGACAGATTGCTACATTGGGTCCCGCGATTTTCAATCGCGCCGAAAACTATTCGATTGAAAATCACCTGATCCGAATCTCCAGTGTCACTAACATTTTCCCTTCTTTCTCCCAATGTGTGAATGATGTAAATATTACCTAAAGTTTTGTAACATTCGCTGGTTTCAACAACCCTATTTTTGCCAAATGAATTTATCAACCGGATCTTTTTGACGAATTGTATCATTCAATGAAGACATTAACGAAGCGGTTGATCTTTTTTTTAAATGTCGCCTTGTTATTCACAGGCTTTGCTTCAATGACTCAATCCCCTGAAGGAGGAACTGTTGCAGGCAGTGCAAATCATTCGCTAAAGACAGGCGCTGAAAAAGGGGCATCAAATTAAATCACAGGTCAATGCAAAATTGAGCAGGCAAAAGAAACCCGGTATCTGCCGCCTTTTGACCCTATTGCTATTGATCATTTTTAATACACTTAATAATTTTCACTCATTAAAAATCTTATTAGTATGAAAGACAGATTATTTACAAGTTTAGCAATCCTTGCGTTTTCTGCATCATTTGCATTTGCCCAGGAAAGTCCAAGAGGTTCGTTTGCCATTATAGGCGGTTTAAATCTTCAGAATCTGACCGGGAAAGCATACAACGGAGATCGGCTGAATAACGATTTGTACACCGGGTATCACATCGGGATTAACGCACAAATGCCAATTGCTTCGAAGCTTTACTTTCAACCTGGATTGCTTTTTTCAACCAAGGGTGCCAAAACGTCGGGCGAGTTATCGAACAGTACAACAACCATTAATTACCTTGAGATGCCTTTGAACTTTGTTTATAAAACACCTTGCGGAAGTGGATATTTCATGGTTGGAGTTGGACCTTATCTGGCTTATGGAATCGGCGGTAAGGTAAAAACAACGAGCAACGCACTCACTATCGAGCATAATATTGAATTCAAAAATGTGGTCGGCACAAATGATCCTCTGGATGTTCCGTTTTACAAAGCATTCGATGCCGGCGCCAACGCTTTAGTGGGATATGAAGCGGCGAGTGGTCTATTTTTACAATTGAATATGCAATTGGGTTTGACAAAAATCAATTCGGAATACAGCGATTTCCCCGATGATAAAACCGCGGTAAAAAACACAGGTTTCGGCCTGTCGGCAGGATACCGGTTTTAAGAATATTTTTTAAATCATTCAAAAGAGGATATTCAGCCCTTCGGGTGGTACCAAACCCCCGAAGCGGCTGTTTAATGTTTATGCTATCTTCACAATTTTTAAAATAACCGCTTCGAGGTCCTGACGAACGCCCGAAGGGTTTATTCGAACGCCCGAAGGGTTAATAGTTACCTGTAGAAGGATTAAATCATTATTGTGTTCTATTTAGAACAATCGCGGCAAGCTCAGCAACGTTTCTAGCTTTTGCTTTACGAAACATGTTATTTCGATGCCGCTTTACCGTCTCCTGAGATATTTCCAGAACATCGGCAATCATTTTATTGCTAAGCCCATTCAGTACGAGAAAAAGGACCTCTCTTTCACGATACGAAAAGCGTTTAATGACTTTCACATTACATAAAATGCATGCATCATTAAATGCTGAATTCAGTAATTGAAAGGAAGGTGCGCCTTTGGTTATTTCTGTTGCTGAAACCATCATTATTTTAACCGATCCATCGGAGAAGGTCTCTTTAACAACTTTTGAACAATAGAAAGTACTGTAATGATCGTGTCCGATAGGTTTTAAATGCATAATTGTTGTCGAAGTCAGATTCGACCCTTCAGGGTAAATTGTAATCAGACTTTGCTCCAGTTTGATCATGTCGTCCGGATGAACAATCTTACTAAACAAATCATAATCCATATCCGAAATCTCCGATCCTTTGATGCCCATAAAGTCGAGACCTTTCTGATTCATCCAGGTTGTGCGGCACGAACGAATATCACCCCTGCGTCCCACTTCATTAATATAAAATATTTCCGGAAGCAAATAAACGAACCCCTGGAGCATCTCTATTTCCGACATCGGCCCTTTCGGTAATTGATTATTTTTTTTCATAGTGATAGTTATTTTAGTTTAGTGAGTATAAAATTACAACTTTTGTGTTATTGCAGATAATATTTCTGCATAATAATTTTGGGGATGCTTTAGATTTTTTTTAAACAGATCGTCCGGAGCCTTTATTATTTGGCGGAAACTTTAAATTGAATGTTAAAACAACTGCGTTTCATAATAAAGTCAATGGCGTTCATTTCGTTCTTTGATCAAAATGGAAGTTTTTTTTAAGCAATCGGGGTAATCGGATGGAAAATGATCGCTTTCCATCCGGTTATGATCACATTTTATTAAAAAAAGGTCGTCTCAAACGGATATCGATCGTTTCCCGACCAATCACGATCGTTTCCCAACCGATAACGATCGTTTCCCAACCGATAACGATCGTTTCCCAACCGATTACGATCGTTTCCCAACCGATGACGATCGTTTCCCAACCGATTACGATCGTTTCCCAACCGATTACGATCGTTTTCCATCCGATTACGATCGTTTCCCAACCGATTACGATCGTTTCCCAACCGATGACGATCGTTTCTCAACCGATAACGATCGTTTTCCAACCGATGACGATCGTTTTCCGACGGATGACGATCGTTTTCCGACGGATCACGATCGGAACTTAAAAAATGGCTTTCCTTTTTTGTAAAAAGACAGTCGTATTCAACCCTGAAATGGCCGCTTGTTGTCCCGAAATGGTTACAATAAAGCGAATTAGACAGGCTGATTTCACTTTTCTGAAAAGTTCATTGACATATTGAATTAAAAATATACCCACTCACACGACGATTGATAAAAAATGAATTGAAAGGACGAATTGAAAATTTATAAAATTAATTACAATGAGAAAATCTTATGTCGTTTTTGATTTTTTAAAGCTGACAATTCCAGGGAAAGTTGCAAGAGGAAGGACTGTTATCGTAAAAATGGACGGTAATGCCTATTTTGTAACTCCCGATATTTCGCTGGCCGATCTGAAAGATTTGACCGACGAACTCGAAAACAGCTTTGTGGCCGCCGAAAGTGGAGGTAAGGAGGAAACATCCCGAATGCACAGTGCAGAAGAGGCATGGGATGAAAATATGCGATTAGAAGCACGGTATGTTGAACGGATTTCAAAACACGATGGAACCATTATTCTAAGTGCCGGTTTCAATATTGCAAAAACACCTACCCCTTCGCCAAAAGCGGAACTAACGGCCGAGAATGGCGAAAAACCTGGGACAGTATTGCTCAAAAGACAAGCTGTACCAAGGGCCAAATCGTATCTTTGGCAATATTGCGTGGCTAAACTTTCCGAAACCGAAGAGGATTGGATAGATGGGGGAGTTACCACGAAAGCAACTACATTACTCCTGGATGTGCCATCGGTGATGAAGTGTTGGTTTAGGGTGGCAACGGTAACACCTGAGGGGACTTCCGCCTATTGCGATCCAGTTATGCTCGTGGTGGCGTGAATTTTGTAAGCGTCTCGTGAGTGGGTTAAATTTATTGCAACTACCTTTAAGATTAATCCGGGATTGACAAGGTGGATTGCTTCAGCCCTTCGGGTGGTCTATCGATCCTCGAAGGGCCTTTTTTGAAGCGTTTATAATTCAGGAACAATTTCTATACGATGAATTAACGCTTCGAGTGGTCGAAAAACCCTCGAAGCGTTAATTCATCGTTTTTAATAGCAATCAGGAATTGCCTGATTAAGGTTGAAACTATAAATGATTGCCAACAGAAGTTGAATTATCTGCATTTGCTTAATTCTCGTTTATAATTGGCAGATGTAGCCATTTTTCGAACAGGTGTAGCCATTTTGGCTATAAGCGTAAGTATAATTTTCGTAAATTACATAAAACATGCAGTGAGCTGGCGACAAAATCTATATGTAGTAACATATTGATGTCACAAATAAAGAATATAAAGCATCAATCAGTTTCCAATTTTTCTATTTTTGCATTCAAAAAACGAAACACTCTTGAATTAACTTCATTAATTGTGCAAAAACCCGTATTTATGGCAACTCAATACACAATAAAATACCAAAGATGGGATATTTCTCCAGATGAAAATGGGGAGGACCGCGTATTTTTCACAAGTTAGGTTTATCCTAACGGAAATATTGAGAATAGATTCCAGATTATTTTACCTTTTAAATTGGTTAAGGATCAGGCATTCGAAATGTTTCCAGTGCTTATACCTGCGATGAGCGAATTTCAAAAACAGCTCAAATCCTCAGATTCGAAGGAAGAAGAATGCTTTTATGCAATGACAAAATTGTGTATCGATTTGGAGGCAGTTGTTATAAAAGCCATTACAAGTCACATTAACCTGGACGAGGAATTTCAAAAAATTACAAACAATGAAACACATCTGGAATAGCTGTTTACCAGCTTTTTACTGAATAACTGGCAATTGACATCGGTAGTTTCCATGATTTGATATAAATCGTTCGCAAAAGGATACATTGAGCTTTATATCAGTTGGTTTCGATCAAAGATGTCACGAATCTTTTAAAGATAGCTTTAGCACAGATGATCAAACACCAAATTCATAAACAAACCATCCGTTAAATATGTCTAAAAATACATAATAACATAAGTCACCAAAAATAATCAAAATAACTGCAACACTAAATAATGCCATAAAATAGGGATTGATGAGCGATTATTTGTAAGTAATATGTATTGTAAAACAGCTACTTAAAATATTCGAAGGTTCGCGCTAAACTGATCTAATAAAAATTAATATTAATGTTTTATTTCAGGTCTATTGAATTTAAAATTTGTTTATAAGCTGAATGTGTGAATGTTGTAAAATATTTTTAAATTTATATAACCTTTTACTGAAATTATATAACGAACTTTGCGTAGGCTTTATTAACAACAAAGGAATAAATACCTATGAGTACTAACAAAAATTCTGACGGCTACATTTGTCCTTTCATTGCCAACGATTGCATACATTCGGATGCTTCGTCAATGAAATCAACCATAATTTGCAATCATTGCGAAATCTTTCTGCACGATACGAATATGGTTAATAATGAAGAGCCATTAGACGTGGAATTAAAGACGCCCTTGATAAAATTGCGAAATTAACATTAATGAAATTACACAATGGAATTAAATCCAAATCTATCGGATAACGCAAAGCGTGATGTTGAATTAATTGTTGCAGCGTGTGCTGGTCTCGACAGTGCTTATACCAAACTGATGAGACGATACAGAGATGCAATTTACTATATGCTCCTAAAAATGGTGAATAATAAAACCGATGCAGAGGACCTGATGATTGAAACCTTTGGAAAAGCATTTGCACGATTAGATCAGTATGAGCCTGATTTTGCTTTTAGTACTTGGCTTTTTCGTATTGCAGCAAACACCGCCATCGATCATATACGAAAGATAAGAGTTCCGACTGTGCCTCTTGAAATTACAATTGGAAATGGTGTTGCTATTAGTCCTGAGTATAATTACAACCTAATATCAGAAAACGATACGCCCGAGGAGACTTTTATTAAAGAACAAAATGCAACTTTATTGCGTAAGGCTGTTTCGAACTTAAAGCCAAAATTTAAAATCGTCGTTGAATTGCGTTATTATAAGGAATATTCTTATTCCGAAATTGCTGAAGAGTTAAACCTGCCTGTTGGCACAATAAAGGTTCAATTGTCGCGGTCGCGCGAAATGCTTTTCGATATGCTTAAACAAAACGAAATGAGGCAATAAATAACTCCAATATTTAAACTCAATGGTCCCAGGCCGCTTTGGATGTACAATTTAAAACCATTTTCTACCCTTTATGCGGGATGTCGTGCATATTTCAACTTCAGTTTTTAACATGCTTTTCAGCATATTCGATTAGACGGCTGTCGAGTTCATTCAATAAACTCCGAATCTCCACGCTTCGGTAAATCCCGACGCTTCCTTTGAAATCTTTACTTCTGAATTTCTGCCGGGCTTCTTCAATCCGATCTTTATCCAATTGCTGATCGTATTCCATGCGGGTCTTCCCTCCATATCCGGATACCACATTTTCCTGAAGTTTAGAAAAAGCGATTAACTTGAGGCATTCACCATCAAAGAAGTCTTCCTTCAAATATTCAAAATCGTTTAACAGGTATTGAAAGGCTAAAAGTTTATCTTGTGTATGAAAGTCAGGAAGCTTTTTTTTATCGGCGAGTCCAAGTTGGTCAAGGTAAAAGTCGTGACCTATTTTGGAATGATCATATTGGTAAATAACATGTCCAATAAGAAAACGATAATTGATAATGAATTTTTTATGTGCGTTTATATATGTGGCCATCGTGAATTGACCACCCGAACCTTGTCCGTTATCGTAACCTTGGAACTCAAAACCATACTGAGTTAAAAAAGGATTTATAATATCAAGTCCTCTGACTAAGTCTATTAATGGCTGCATAGTATTGCTTTATTATTGCTACACGCTTTTTTGCTTGACAATCCCATACATACCTATTCGTTTCGAGTGTACATATAAAGGCGTCGTAATAATTCATTACAAATATAATGATGTATTCAAAATATTAACCCATTGAAGGTCATTTTGCATTTAAGACATTATAATGATGCTACATAACCGTCGATTCTAATTGACACTAATTATTTTTTAAAATGAAAGCAGTTTTTCCCCTCGAATTTCTGAAGCCAATATTAGAACTGTGAAGCCTAAAAAATAAATTAAAGTTTTAAACTCCAAACGATTACTTTTTTTTATAAATTTATCCTGTCAAACTGAAGCTTATAAAGATTGAATTTATCCGGGAAAAGATAACTCACGAAACATCCCGATTAAAAGCATGTAAAAGAAAAAACTTTAAATAAATAACTCCAGTCATGAAAACTGCACTTCTAACCTCAGTTTTAGTATTCATTACAATGGGCTTGTTTTCACAAACCTCCTTAACCCACAATAACAATGTTCCTCTTTCGGGCGATTCATTTACTTACCAGGAGATTCAATCACCCGATCCTGGCAATGCCGGTTCGAGACAGATATGGGATTTCTCGATGATTCATTATACAGGTAAGAATCCGGTGAGCACTATAAAGGATCCTCCGTTAGTTAAAATTTCAGGTACTGACAATTACAATCTGTCGCTCGACGAAAATGGTTATGACTATTTTATGAATTCATCGGAGAACAAACTGGAAGAGATGGGTTATGTAAATACCGAAAAAAAATTAACCCTGATTTATTCCGATCCGGTTGTAAAAATGAAATATCCTTTTTCATATGGTGACCAGTTCACCGATCATTTTATCGGTGTTGCCTATTATAACGAAACGAACACCATCGACTTTTTCGGTGATTGTAGTGTATCAGCTGATGCGTACGGAACATTGATTTTGCCTGATAAGATTTTGGATAATACTTTACGTGTGAAATCGGTTAAAACAGGATTGCAGATTAACATGTGCGGAACAACCGATGTAAATATTGTCAAATATGCATGGTATGCTCCGGGTTATCGGTATCCCGTTTTAAGCATCAGTAACATTGAAAATAAATATAGTGGAAATAGTACAACTGAGATTATAAAGTCTGCCTTTACAAATACGCAGCAGCTGAAAGAAAAAAGTGCATCCACTGAACCGAAAATCTCGGTTAATCAAGCTATAAAGGCCGATATTACAGTAATTCTTTCACCCAATCCCTTTACCGATCAGCTCACCTTTAATTATATCTTACCCGTGCAGATGGTCGTTTCGGTTGAACTTTACGATATGGCCGGTAAACACATTGCCTGGCTCAATAATAATCAACTTCAATCTGAAGGTTTAAATACAGGAAAACTTGATGCGGCTACATACAGCCTGGCTCCCGGTGTTTACTTTCTGCGGTTCGCTTTTGAAAAACAAGTGATTATCCGCAAAGTTGTTAAAATATAGGAAGGGGTAGTTCGAAATTGTCAAAACACAAATGGCTTTCATGAAATGAATTGAACTATTGAAATACCAGGGGATTTGAAGTATTCTCATATTTAATGAGTTCCAAATAAACTGAACCAATGTAGCGTATATCCATCTTGACAAGAACTGGAAGACAATTTTCATCGTCAGTAAACCAAACCGTTAAATCGTCCTTTGCCTTAAACATTCGACCAACCTCAACGATCGGGCAAATTTTAAAACATTTGATTTTCCCAAATTTTGTTTTGATGTTATCGCGCCCTTTGTACTTAAGATGAAAAGGAAATATGTCATCAGCAAAATACATGTTCACAAAAACAATATCGCCCCTGTTTTTATTCGAAAAATCAATACGTCTTAGATAATAAAAGGCCGAAGATAAATCGAGAATCTTTTCAGGAACATTGTGTATACCCGAGCGTTTTGAACTAACTGTACTATTTTCGCGATCGTAGGTTACTTCATTGTACCATTTATAACCGCCTTCCTTAATATTGCGCACTTGCTTGTATGGCAGGTTTGTTTCTTTGTCGAACCAGCTTTCATAAATATCCCTTACGTCATATATTTTGTCGGCTAGTCCCGAAGTTTGTCCAATGGCCTGAGCATGAAAAACAAATTTTTCATTATAAACTGCCTCGGTGAGCGAAAGGGTTGTTGTTCCACCTACGATTAACCCATATCGGATTTGATAAGTAAGGATTTCGCCAGCTTTAAAAGCAGTATTCGATTTAATGGGGGGTGTGAATATCTCCTGAGCACCGACATATGAAATTTTCAGCAATAATATGAAGAACAAAATGATACGAATTTTCATTTTTTAAATACTTTGTATGAGATATGCAATAAGAAAGACACTGACCAAAAGAATAAATCCGGTAAGGATAGTAATAAGCAGTGTTGAATGCACATATACTCCCTCTCGCAATTGTTTTTCAGTATGTTTATAGCGAATGTATGACAAAAATGCAATTATAGCACCTAACAACACGATAATAATCCCCAAAAAAGCCGAATAACCTCCCTGGTGAATTGGGGTTTCCTTACCAAGCAATAGCGGGACTTGTTTCAGAAACAAAGAGAATTTTACAACTACGAAACCAAATACCATGATTCCGAGGCTTGTTCGTATCCATGCAAGATAAGTCCGCTCATTTGCCAAATGATCATTTACAGCCCCTTTATTGTTCACTTCCTGCATAAACCGCGAATTAGTAAATTAAAATCACCTCTAAGAATTCTTTAAAAACAATTGCCTCAAAGGAAAAATTGCGAAGTTCAAAACCCCGTTTTTCGATTCAATTATTCTTTATTACAAAATCAAATGACGTTATTGTTCCTGATATCGTTGCTTTTGAGCAGTTCGAAAAGGATTTCGTGCGAACGAAATAGCTGTACTTTAACTGTTACCATTGGAAGATTTAGTTCTTTGGCAATTTCATTATAAGAATAATCCTTGAAATAGCGCATTTCGATTATTGTGCGGTACTTCGGCTTCAGACTTGATATAGTTTTGCGCAACAAGATCGCATTTTGTTTCTTGATCAAGGCTTCTTCAGGATTGTCGGAGAGGGTCTTTAGGTTGTAATCGTATTCGATTCTAATCCATGCATCACTTTCAATCATCGATTCTATAGGGATCGTAATTATCTTCTTCTTGCGAAGATGATCGAGCGCCTGATTTAAAGCAATACTATATAGCCAGGTACTGAATGCATATTTCGATTCGTATTGATGCATATTGGTAAATGCCTTTCCAAATGTCTCAATAGTTAATTCTTCAGCATCAATTTTATAAGCAACTATTTTAAGAATCCTAAAATAAACGGCGTCTTTATAACGGCTCATCAGCAAAGAATATGCTTTTTCATCGCCCGAACAAGCAGCAATAACTAAACCGGCATCACGCCTGGCATTTTCTGTAAGATATGTATCTGTTTTCATTTGAATTCCTTCCATGTAAAAATTATTGGCAAGGCCTTTATTAGAATAGAGAATGTGTTAATGATATATACTTGAAAGTATACTCCATAGTAGAAGCAAATAACTGAATCCAAAACAACCCAGGTGCCAAATGCAATTATAATTGCATTTCTAGCCCAGCGTTCTTTACGCTGAAAAGGGAACCATGCTATAAATGCAAGTAAAATATAACAACATGCAATAGTTCCTCCTAATGGTCCCCAAATAAATGCCTTAAATTGCTCCAGCCCAATGGGTATACTTTCTCCAAACCCGAAAACATGAGCCAGCCCTCTATTATAAGGGAGAAAAAAAGGATTGTTACCATATACAGCAAATGTTATCCCGAACAAAGCGAATAACAGACTGCTATAAAATAGCCACCTCTGCCAAAATATAAAAGATTTCATTGTTAGAGCAAGATATAATGAGAGTTTAACACATCAAATAACAAAGTGTTCAAACTATGCCAAATCTATTTTTAAAAAGAGAGGTCGCCGATTGACAACCTCTCTTTATTTTTATCCAGAGCTTAACTTGTAATCCGAAGAATGTCTAATTTTTCTTCCAAACTACAATTGTAGCTTCTGCTCTGCGGTTGGCGGCATGTTCTGCTTTTGTACAAGGAACACCATCAGCACACTTGTTGGTTAACATCGTTTCGCCAAATGCTTCAATTTTAATTCTTGCAGCATCAATGCCTTTACTAACCAGGTATTTCTTAACCGAATCACCACGCTTTTGAGAAAGGGTCATATTGTAAGCTGCCGGGCCTCTTGAATCGGTATAAGCTTTGATTTCAACACTAACAGCAGGGTTATCAATCAAATCCTTCACTAAACGATCGAGTTCGGAAGATGATTTTGCGTCAAGATTGTATTTGTCGAATCCAAAGTTTAGTCCAAAAAGTATTTTATAAGTATTCCCTACCACTGCTGGCTGAACAATAATCACTTCTGGTACCGGTTCTACCTTTGGAACTGGTTTTGGCTCTGGTACTGGCTCCGGAATTGGAGCTGGTTCCACAACTACAGGTGCTGGTTTTTTCTTCCTTCCAAAAGTGTACGAAAGACCAACATATGTATAAAGTTTTGTTCCGAAAATATCATTCTCCGTGTTTCCTGGTGTAACATTGGCAGGATTTCCACCAATGACTTCCTTTCGACCATCAAGTCTGTCGGTATTTATCCAACTCCATTGTGTTCCGACATTTAACCTCAGATTGTCGTTCAAACGGAAAGCAACTCCTGTCCCCAATGGAATAGTTGGAAATTTCCAATGCTCTCCATTTAAAGGAGTCGCAGAAGCGATTGCATTCAAATAGGAAATGCCTAAACCAACTTTCGCAAACCAGTAAATCTTACGATCGAATTTATTTTTCGATAATAAGTTATTCATGTTCCAAACTGTATTCACATCAAATTCATTCACCCGAGTATGAAAATCTGCCATCGGCTGATTATCGTGCTTCCACGAACCTGTTAGGTTCGAGTAATTCCAGGCGCCTTCAACGGCAAATACATGTGAAAAGTTCTTTTTCACCAATAATCCGAAACCCAGGTTCATATCACTGTTCCAGTGGTTGAAATGATTAAAGCGGGCCTCTTTATACATATTGTATTCACCCGCAAAATTAGCAACCCCTACATTAACTCCGATTTCCCAATTATTGTAAGGCTCGGATTTCGCCTTCTCTTGAGCAAATACAAAGGCATAACACAAAAACATTGCTAATACACTTAAAATAAACCTCCTCATAATTGAATTTTAAATAATTAAATTAAGAAATATATGATTGCAAAAATTTAAATATCTTTTTCTACTGACACTTGGAGAGCAAAAAGGACCAAAACATCTGTCTAATTCATTTTATTTTGCTGCAAATTTGATCAGCTCGGCATTAAATTTCTGAGTTTCTTCAAGAAACAAGCTATGTCCACTATTTTCAAATGAAACGAGATGCGAATTCGCGATTCCAGCTTTCATCTGTCCGGCAAGATCGAAAGAACATATTTTGTCTTTTGTGCCATGTAATATCAAGGTAGGAACTGTTATTTTAGCCAGATCTTTCCTTAGATCAGTATCTCGCAAAGCGATTAAACATTGCGCAGTAGCATACGAAGTGGCACTTAAACCAATTCCATTCAACCAGCCACCAATACCTTTATTTAAAGCAGTTTCTGTCGCGGAAAATATCTTAGCAAAATTTGCCAGAAGTTTTGGTCTATCCTGATAGTTCAATTTGATTAAATCGTCGACTGCACTTTGTGGAAGATTGTATAGAAAATCTCCCCGTTGTGTCCAAAGCGGAGCCGCTGCTCCAAACAATGCCAGCTTGGAAACACGATCACCCTTATAAGCCGCCATGTAATGTATTGCTATTGCTCCTCCCATCGAAAAACCACCCAATACAGCATCTTTAATATCCAGCTTTTTTAAAACCCTTTTAATATCAGCGGCATGAACATCGTAATTATAAGCTCCATAAGGTTTATCAGATTTCCCAAAACCTCTCAATGTAATCCCAATCACACGAAAATTGTTATTTACTAAATCATTGTATTGGTATTCATACATTTCATCGCTAAGTGGCCAACCAGGTATCAATACAATTGGTCTCCCTTTACCTGCATCGGTAACATGAAGGCGTACATTAGTTTCAACCTTAATATACTCTGCCCTGGCTTTAATATTCTTTCCTTTCTCAGTTGACTTTTCCATTTTTTTTATCTTTACAATTTACTTATTACCAATCTATTTTAAATCATTTGCATTCTTCCGCATATTGTTTTAATCAACATGCGGGACTCTCGGTTTGATTAACAAGATAATTCTCTATACCCACTTGATCAATCTGAACACGTTGTGTTTCTGTCCAATCTACATGGCCTTCTTCCATTATAAGAATCCTTGTAAGTAATTCAAGCGTGCCTTGGTCGCCGACCTCCCTCGCAAGTTTAATTGCATTATTATATGAGCTAACGACATCAAGTTCACTGTTGTCGTTACTGCTGATCATTTCTGATACAGTTTTACCAATCTTTATCTGGTTAAGATTAAATATCATAGGCGTACTTTCAAAGAAAATAATCCGCTCGATCAGCCACTCCGCATGGAGCATTTCCTCTGTTGAATGTTTCCTGATTGCCTTGTGAAGTTTACTGTAACCCCAGTGTGCGCACATTTCAGATTGCACCATATACTGGTTGATTACAGTGAGTTCACCAACCAATAGCGCATTCAATACCGTAATTAATTCTTTATTGCCTTTCATTCTGCCTTTATTTAACCTAATTTGAACTATCAAATATTTAATGATCAAAGTTGACCATCAAAGGCATGCCTTGTATTACAAAATTTTAGTAATTAATTACATGATTCACACATTGAGGAGACGGACATTGGAGAAGTATACAAAGGGAGGAGCTTCCCTTCATTTTTTTATACTTTAAAGATTGAATTACATGAACAGACTCTGTCCATGCATCGGCTTTGCCGTTCTAAAAAGCAAATCCGGAGTGAAAAGCATCGGCTTAGTACTTCCGAACACCAAAACCGGAGTGAAAAGCATCGGCTTAGTACTTCCGAACACCAAAACCGGAGTGAAAAGCATCGGCTTAGTACTTCCGAACACCAAAACCGGAGTGAAAAGCATTGGTATACTATTCAAACACCAACGGATTTAAAATATTCTCGTATCTAATAAGTTTCAAAAATACTGCCCCTACAATACGAATATCCATTTTAACCATAACAGGAAGACGGTTATCATCGTCAGTAAACCAGATTGTTAAATCATTCGATGATTTAAACATGCGTCCTACCTCAACAACCGGACTAATTTTAATGCAATTAATTTTCCCAAATTTAGTTCTGACTGATTCTTTTCCAATATATCGAAGACGAAAAGGAAAAATTTCGTCAGCGAAATACATGTTTACAATAATTGTATCACCTTCATTTATTTTCGCGAAATCAATTCGCCGTATGTAATAAAAGGTTGAAGATAAATCAAGAATTTTTTTGGGAACCTCATGGACTCCTGAAAGATTTGAATCAACAGTGTTGTTTGACCTGTTGTAGGTAACGACATTGTAATTCTTATAATGACCTTCCTTGATATTTCGGATTTGTTTATAGGGTAGGTTGGTTTCCTTATCAAACCAACTTTCATATATGTCTTTTACACCATATAGTTTTTCAGCCACTCCGGTAGTTTCGCCAATGGCTACAGCATGAAAGACCGATTTCTTTTTATATATAGTATCTGAAAGCGAAAGCGTAGTAATTCCTCCCACTATAAAACCATATCTTATTTGATAAGTAATGGTTTCACCAGCCATAAAAGCAGTATTGGGTTTAATTGGAGGGTTTAATATCTCTTGTGCATCAATATAGAATGAAGATAGCAAAAACATGAAAAGCAAACCAATACGAATATTTGGCTGCAAATAGTTATTTACAAATGTATGAACAGATGTTTCCGAACTATCTGATAAACCTGGCAATAATCTTTCATTGGTGCATGATGTTAGTGAATTTGCTTGTTTCATTTCATTAATTTTTATTGATCAATTGAATCACCTTGCTTTTAGGCAAAGTAAGCACCGATTTTGGGATATAAAAAGGCTCGAAAAAATCTTTAGCAACAAACACACCGTTTTTGCAATCTACCTCGGGCATAGCTAATAAAAATACTGCAGATTTAATACAGTCATTCCGCCATATCATCATGGATGAAATAGTTATATGTGCATCACTTTTTAACATGATCAATTTCTTTAGCAAATATTCAGAGATAAAACTAAAACCCTTCAAGCCCCTAATTGTTCTGTATTTTAGCAACAATAATAAATTTTCTACATGAAGATGAGACCTGCAAATCTATTGAACCAAAGCAAGTCTCATGCTCTGTATAATTATCAAAAATTAATCATTGTCGTGATGTGCCCGTTTTTCGCGTCGCATAATTCTTTCGTGTCGTCTATCATTTTCAATATGTCCACTTTGTACCTGTCCCTCAATGACAACTTCTGAACGAACATGTCTTGGAGTACGGAGAGTTGTAGTACACGAGGAAAGCAGCGTTATCCACGACAACATAAAGAGGACAACAATTGAAGTTAAAATCTTACTTCCATTTAAAATTTTTAGCGTTTTCATATTTCATATTTTAATAGGTGAATATATTTTCACAGATCAAAGGTGACAACTTAACGGTTGGATAGTGTTATACAATTTTAGAAAAGGGTTACATCATTCACACTTTTAGAAAGATCGAAGAAAGGAGCCCTCATACTGTTCAAACAATCAACGGGGTTTCGTCACATCGGTTTATAAACGAATTTTCGTTGTTAATTTTCAGAAGTTTTAAATTGAAAACCATAAAAAAAAACGAAAATTGCATTTTAATACAACTTTCGTTCATTTTGACATTATTTGAATATTCTCCGAAATAATACTAATCTTTAATAGCAAATACTGTTTAGAATACAATCTACTAAATTCTCAAATAATTAAGTGGATATCAAAACCTATTCCGATTAAGATATCACTGGAAAGTTGCGTATTTCATCAAAAAATGGTGTCCTTTTTTCCTCAACACATTTCGCAGCATATAGATAAAGAGCGGCACTCCAGGTTTGCCAATCCTGCCCCATAGGTTTGCCATCCTGTGCTTTTATCCATTCATTAAATCCAAATTCGACAGTACCCGTAGCAGATTTTTTTATACAGTGAGTAAGCGCCACAAGTTTTTCGCTTGCAAGGGCATACCTTTTCGCTGCTACCAAAGCTGCCACATAAAATCCACATATAAAAGGCCATATGCCTCCATTGTGATACTCTCCAGGATTATTAAATAATGAATAACGTGGAAGCCAGTCGGAATCTTCACTTTTAATATACGGGAAGAAATTAGGAGGAAGATCAATTGCCAGTTCCCCATTTTTTTTCATAACTGAGCACTCTTCTTCTATCCATGATACCATTTCGTCGGCCCGTGAAGGTGATGCCAATCCCGAAAGAATGGCAATGCTGTTACCAAGCAAGTCGAACCGTTCACTGCTATAGATTTTATAAGCCCAGAAAGCATAGTAAGGTTTGTGTTTGACAACAAGACCTGCCTGTACATGATGATGTGTAGTTTCACCCGATATGGTGAAACGTCCCATTTCCTCGCGCACGGACTCAGCTCTATCGTTCTTACCTAAAATACGGAGATAACTATATACCAGTGTATTTACAAAAAGGCCATATCCGGTCATCCATTGTTCATCGCGCCAATCGCTCGTAGGTTGCTGGGCCACAAGGTAGCGATCGGAAGGGCTTTGGTACTCCATCCACAACAGCGATTTTTCAACGGCCTCGTGAAGGAAGTCTGATTCACCTGTCACTTTTCTGAAAATGCCAACTCCCAATAAAAACAACGGTGTAGTGTCACTCGCCCCCCGGTCATCCTTATTGTGTACAAGTGAAGTGATATGACCATGGGTAGTCTGATTTTTTGCAAGTGTTTCCAATACTCTGCGGATACTATCCAGCAATTTTTTATTTCCTGAAACAGCAATTCCGAGAATGGAAAACATTAAATCACGAGTATACGGCTCGGGATAACCCCAGCCTGCAGTACGCGGAAGTCCTTGAAATGGACCATGCGCATTGTGAAGCAGCACTTCAAGGGCGGCCTTCTTTGCCTTTTCAATCTCGTTCTTTTCTTCTGTTTGCATGATTTTAAAATTTGAAACCCGTCAATTTAATGATCCGACAATTGTAAAAGATGCATGCTGCCAACCAGCAAAGCATTGTTTTCTAATATGATTGTCGAATATTTAAATTGACGGGTTTGCTCATTATTTTATTCCCAATTTATCCTGTACGATCTGAACAAAACGTTTTGCGACAACGCGGTAATCAAAATTCTCGACTACACGTTCCCTTCCTGCCTTGCCCATTTTTTCACGCAATGCGTTGTCATTCATCAAAACCTGCATATATTTTGCAATATCCGGAACATCGGCCCGGTAATCAACTATGCGGGGAACATCAAAAACTACCTTATGCTGAGGTTCAAATCCCGATTCGTTTCCAAGTATTACTTCATTGACAACGATTTTTTTGGCTACACCTACTAAAAAAGCAGTTTCTCCATCAATAAGCGTATCCAGCATACCCATGGCTTTAATACTTAAAACCGGTTTTCCACAAGCACCTGCTTCAACCTGCGGCATTCCGAATCCCTCAAGACGTGAAGGGGCTGCATAGATATCGCAGGCTCCAACGAGATAAGGCATGAAATTTCGTGAGATAGTGTTGGTTTCAAATATGATATGTTTTTCAATACCCAAATCTTTAGCCAATTTCAAATCCATCAGGTTTTGATCCTTTGTTCGCTGCTGTGGCCATACTTTGCATACATATTTCCAATCAGGCACATTTGCATTTATAACAGCAAGAGCCTGCATCACCTCTTCACCGCCTTTTGAGGCTGCATCGCCGCCAACGGTGAGTATCATTAACTCGTCGGGTGTAATTCCTAATGCATTACGAACAGCCAATATTTTTGGATCTTCCTTTTTGTAAGGTGTAAAAGTATCGGTATCGCAACCAACAGGTAAAACAACTATTTTATCCCCGCTTATGCCATCACGCACATACATCTCCTTTACCCAGTTGGATGTTACCAAAATGAGTGGAAGTGCATTCAGAACGTCCTGATAGTTTGCAATATATCCATCTGCTACTAGCCATGGAACGGGTTGAACACCGAACTTTTGAGGGTGAAGTATCAAATTGGGCGTGTAACCCCAATAGCCTATTCCAACCGCAACATCGGGTTTAAACCAGCGATAGTACCACTCTTTTTCCTGTGCTGATTCATAATTAACAGCATGAACGTCAACGCCCATTTCAAGAAGTCCTCTATAAAGCAGGTCTCCCTGAGTTGCCAATCCTCCTGGTGAGGGAGGATAATCGTACATTACCAATACTTTCATGAAATTTAATTAAGATTTATAAATTGAGCTTATTTTAGAACTTAAAATGAAAATTTGAAAACAATAAATCGATTAAATTATTTGCCACTTTCAAATTGCCTAAGCCATCTTTTGGAATCATTCGGATCTGTAAATTGCCAGAATGCTTCTGAACGTGGTGTTGTCTTGGCTTCCCAGCTATCTTCTTTAAAACCATAGGTTTCCGTTATAATGTTATATTTCCTAAGCCATATCTGCTCTGTTAACAGACGGAAAATATTTGCGCTTTCAACAGCCAGCGGGTAATGTTTTTTCTCTTCGTCCTGGTATGCAAAAGTCCAAAGTTCATTGGCTGGAATTTTGCCGGAATCCCAAAGTCGTATAACAGATTTACTTATCTCCTCATGCCTTAGATGACGGGTATATTCTCCTGAAGGGTTGTGGGTAATCACAAGATCGAAATGTGTCGGAGGTAATAAATCAAGTATTAATTTTTCCAACTCCATTTCATCCAACGGCTTTTGATCAGGACCGTCATCAAGGTCACCCATAACCCCTTCGGCTTTATATACTTTTAATGCCGAATCAAACCTGGTGGAACGTTCTTTATCACTTTTCCGGCTGAGACATACGATAAACCATTTCCATGAGGGATGGCTAAGTATGGTTCCGCCTGCCCACAATGTTTCATCATCGGGATGAGCAACAATAAGAAGAGCGGTTTTTGATTTTTCTCCGTCGGTGGTGTCAGTTTTCAGAAGGTAACTGCTCATTTAAAATACTCTATTACGAATATGTTCCTTTCGCTTTCTGTCATTTTATCAGCAGGTTTTACTTCAATTTTTATTTTATCGAAAAGATGGTTTTCTTTTAGCACATTCATTAATTCGCTTTTGGCTTCTGTTGGTCCAAATAGAATAACTTCGTCATTTCCCAAAATGAGATCGCCAAGTTTTTTGAAATAAGACGAAAGCAGGCCTTGTTCCTTATTAAGGCTATGACTTTCGTCTTTATATTCTATTTGCTGATCTTCCAGAATTTCAGGTTGTGATTCAATTGTATTTGTTACAATTTTTCCATTTTCTAATTTCATCAGATGAGCAGTTGAATGATCCATCCAAATGCCTAATTGTTTTGTTGCCTTCATTTGTTGTAAGTTTTTAATATTTATTTTTTGTATTTCTCGACCGTTAATCGTGCCATCAGGTAGCTTAAGGTTGACTCTGCACCCTGATTGAGATTCACATTAAATTCTTCCAGTCCATCGTAACATCCTCCGGTGCAGGGGTTATAAATAATCTGATGTAAGCGGTTTTCCCCCAGAAACCAATTGAATGCAGTTTCCATTTTTTCACGGTAATCCTCGTCCTCAAATACATCGTAAAATTTGCTCAATGTCATAATGGTATAAGAAACATCAATTGGCTGTTCGCCAAAATGTCCTGCCTTCTCACCTTTATGTAACCATTTCTTATTTGAAATTACTTCTATCCCGTTTTCATTAAAAGTTTGTGATAACAGAAACTTAAACGAAGAGAGCGCAATGTCATGGTATTTTTTTTCGTCGGTCAACAACCATGCGTATAACAGCGCCTCTGGCATTGCACTATTGGCATAGGTTAGCCAATCTTCAAACCATTCCCAATTTTTGACAGATTCCTGTTCAAACATCTGTACCAAACGATTGGCAAAGGTTTTTATCAACTGCAGAGTTTCAGCAGACTTTGAATTAATGTGACTATGATACAATCCTTTTATAGCAAAAGCCATTGCACGAGCCGAATGCACTGTTTCCATGTGCTGGAACGATTTTTCAATTATTGCCTTGGCGTCAATGATAATTTTTTCGGGCAGCAAAGCTTGAATTGAGAATAAATAGCCTAAAGCCCAAATTGCCCTCCCATTGGCATCATCCAAATTTACTGCTTCATTTTGATCGGTAAAGTGGAGATCCTTATCTACATAATTGAGAAAATCGCCTTCCGGTTCCTGACAATATTTAATGAAACCGAGGTATTTCTTTATATAGGTTATATTCTTCTTATCGCCTGTCAAAGCAAAATTCATGCATGTTGCAACCAATGCCCTGGCATTGTCATCCAAAGTATAACCTGATAATATGTCAGGTCGGTTGATTACTGAAAACTGAATAATCCCGGTTTGAGTAGTCATCTCTTTTATATGATTCATATTGACAGCGGGTAGATTATATCTTAACTTTATTTTTTTTTCTAAAAATTTATTTAAAAGCAGAGCATGCGAGACAGCGGAATTTTCCCAGGCAGTTGAAGCTATTTTCTGTAGGGTGTTTATACCAATGCTCCTACGTAATTTATCATTATTGAGCAGCCTCAAGACTGCAGCAGATAACTGTTGCGAATTGCGAAAATCAAAAATAATCCCTGTCTCCTTTGTTATCAGTTCCTTCGCATGTGGTATTGGTGTTGAAATAATTGGGCAGCCACAACTCATTGCGTAAACAAAAGTGCCGCTTACAGCCTGATTCGGATCGTTGGTGGTAAAAAGGTAAATATCGGTGAGTTGCAAATACTCGAGCAATTCAGGTAAATCCACATATTTGTTGATAAATCGAACGTGGTCCTGCATCTGAAGTTGTTCAACTTTTTGCTCAAGCATTTCCCGATATTCTTCGCCATCCGTTTTTACCACTTCGGGATGGGTTTTCCCGATTATCAAAAAGATGGCTTCGGGGCACTTTTTCACAATGGCAGGTAATGCGTCAATAGTGGTTTCTATGCTCTTTCCAGCGCTCAGTAAACCAAAAGTGGTCAGCACTTTGCGACCTTTCAGTTTATACTTCAACTTTAAAGACGTCTTACTTAACCGGGGAACTAAATGGGTGCCATGTGCTATTACATTTATTTTTTGCTGCGGTACATTGTAATCTTTGATCAGTATATCCTCAGAGGTATGGGTCATTACAATAATTGATTGGCATGCAGTTGCAATCTGTTGTACATTTGTTTTGAACTGTTCATCGGGATTCGGTAATACCGTATGAAAAACAAGAACAATTGGTTTTGAAAGCTGATTAAGAAATTTAACAAAAGCTTGTTCCTGGGAATGATAGAAACCAAACTCATGCTGGATTAATACAATTTTAATTTCCTTATCTTTATTTACTTTCAATGCCAGTTTTTCATATTCGGCTGCGATAGATGTTTTAAGTATAAACTTCACTTCATCGGGATAAGGATAAGTTGTGCCATTCGATTCCAGCGCACAAACTTTGATCGAAAACGAATTGCTGAATTTTTGATTAAGCACCTTTATCAAATCCTGCGAATAGGTTGCAATACCACATTCACGAGGCGGATAGGAAGTAATAAACAAGATTTCTGCCAAATCCTGATCAATTTCAGGAATCGGATTCTGTTTATTCACAAATGCATTAATTATCTGATATTTAGAATCCACCAAATCATATAGTACAGCATTGTGATTTAAACAATTGATAGTTGTATTTAAAGTAGTTGTATTTTTCATCAGTTGAAATTTTTTATTAATAATTTTGTAATCAAAAAACCATAATCAGCTTTTTCATACCGGTTTCTGCTTTAACCTTTGTAATCGAAATGGTTTTATCTTTATGATTGGAGGCATTGTATCGCCCAATAAAAGTCCCCATGGTTTTAATGATTCTATACGATCGAAAATAAGTTTTACAATAGCAAGAAGTGGTATAGAAAGAAACATTCCTGATACTCCCCACAAAGCATTTCCAACAAAAACCACTATAATTGAGAACAGCGCATTTATTTTCACTTTTGAGGCGACGATATATGGAACGATGTAATTATTGTCAATTAGTTGAATAATATAATATCCGATCATAACGTATAATGGCCACCATGCTGATGTATTAGTTGCCAATGCTACGATCATTGGTAGGGCTACTGCAACAATTCCACCAATATATGGAATCATATTAAGTAAAGCGCCAATAATGCCAAGCAGAATTGCATAATCAATTCCAAGTATTAAAAGAACCCCTGTATCCATAACTGCCACAAGTATAGCTTCGATAATCAGTCCGATAAGATAATGCTGAATCGTTTTTTTCGTTTGAGTTACTATTTCTTTCACCTCAACCTGGTTGGTATCACTAAAAAGTCTGCGAATAAATTCAAGGATAAGCGGCTGGTAATAAAGCAACAAAAAGATGTAAAGCGGAAGCAGAAACATTACCATCACTCCATTGCTAACTATCACAATGGTTTGCCCGATTGTGGCATTACTAAAAGTCAGAAGTTCATGTATACTTTTTGTAATCCATTCATGAATTTTTGTTGGATCAATATCGAGATAACCAGCTGATAAACTAATGATTTGGTTAAGCATATCGGTAAATCTGTCAACAAGTGACGGCCACGAATCTGTAAAACGGCTTGCCTGGGTAAACAAAATAGCAACAAGTGCAGCAAGTGCAATTGTTGTCAACAGTAATACCAAAATAATTGATATAATCCTGTTTATTCGAAAACGAACAAAGAAATTAACGACAGGATGAAGTACAATTGCAAAAATGATTGCAAAAACAAGAGGAACAATAATTCCCTGAGCGATGTACAATATCGCTACAAACGCAATCAATCCGATCAGGAAAATGGATGTCTTAGCGTAAAATGGGAATTTTAATTCTTGATCCATTGGTACTTCTTAAAATTCGGTTCTTTTTTTGTGAAGAATATGCTGAAAAATATAGTGGCCGATTGATTTAATCTTGTCAGGGTTTTGACTAACAATATTCGTAACACCTAATTGTAATAAAGAACCAAAAAGCTTTCTTACCAAATTACCCGATGCGCCAATCATCGCTATTTTTCTTGAGAGATAGCCGGTAGCAAGACCTGCAGCCGTGCCTAAAATACTATCCATCAAATGTGGCGAGTTGGTTATTTCGTAAATTGTGCTTCTAAGAAGGTTAATTGGTTTAAGGCTCTCGTAGGTTATATAAAATTGCTCTTTTAGTATTTGCCCATTAATAGCTTGCTCAACTTCCAATCGCTGTATTGCATTTTTTAATTCGGTAGCATTAGTAATATTTTCCATTTTATCTTATTTAAGCGCCTGTTTAATAAACCTATTGCACACACAATTCTTAACCCATTTATGCATAACCAATTGGAAAAAAATCCCGGTTATACCATAAAAGGCAGCTACTACTAAAAGACCGTAATAAGTTTTGCCAAGGATTTCTCCAAGCCAAAGCGCTAATCCAGCACTCAAAAAAAACATAAATGATAAAAAAAAGACAGCGGCTATAGAATTTGGTACGAATGAAGAAACTACATCCGAGGTTTTGTCCAAGGCTTTAAGTTTTATCAGTTCCAAACTCGTTTTACCATATTCAGTTGATCTCTCAATCAGTGATTCTATCATCCTGGTATTTTCTTCCATGGTTTCAGTTTTGATCATTTTTATACAGGGTTGTTAATTCTCCGAAAGTTGCAAGACCCTACTTGTAATTGTTAATAGAAGAACAGTTTCTTCCTTTATAGTCAGGCTGTACTTAATATTATCATGGAGGGTGAGTAATTGACCAGCATCGAGGGTTATCGATTCTTTGCGGGTATGAAACATCAATTTACCTTCGATTATCTGAAAAGTAACCGAGTCATTCGACTGGAAAGACTGAATTTCGGTTCCGTCGTGAATAGCAGTAAGAATGATCTGCTTATCAGGTGTTTTTAATAGGATCATTGCATTTAGTTCTCCATCAGACCAACTTTGCTTATGCTTCATCTTATCAACCAAAGTTGGTAAATCGAAAACCAGCAATGAAGGATTCCGCGCCGCATCATCCTTATTCAGAAAATGATTCTTTTTAAACGATTCTTTTCGCATGATACAGTGTTTTCTTCCTATTGAAATATTAAGTCCACTCCAAAAATCCATGTTTGGTTTGATCTGATTAAAAAATGTAAGTGTATTTACCCTATATCAATAATTCACAAGATCCCACACAACTAACCTTTTAAATCGGATTTTCGGAGCAGACTCAATGCTTAATTTATGTTGTAAACAATTTAATTCTTAGAAGCTCTAACCTCTTTTTCGGCCTGTTCCAATTTATCCTTACTCTTTTGAGTAAAAGCATTCACTTCATCTTTTACCTGTTCGAATTTTTCGGAAACATTGTCAACATATTCATTGAATTTTTCTTTCAATCCATCAGCATAGTTTTCACCTTTTTTCAATATTCTTCTTCTGGTGCGTGAACCTTTAGCCGGTGCAAATAAAATTCCTACCAATGCGCCAGCAGCTACGCCAGCCAATACTCCTAATAATACTTTTCCTGCGCTCATAATTTTTATTTTTATATTGATTAAATAATTATAGTATACAAAGGTGCCTTTCATACTAATTATAAGTGTTACACAATTATCTGAAAGAGTTACATCTTTCACACATTGTCAATATCTGATTTTAATTGAAGGTTAGGCGCTATAGGGAACGATTAAAGATCACCTGGCATCTTTGAACTGAATTCATTTTTAACCGTTAAGGCTGTAAGCGTCTGTTCCAGCTTATCAAGGTTATGTGTAAATTCACGTTTATAAGAAATCCATTCCTTTTGATTTTCGAAGTAAATTCCAATCTTTTTCTTCATTTCCAAATTTACATTTTCAAGTGTATTTAACTTTTTTTTGTAAATCGGATCAGGTTGCATTCCTCTTCTTTGCATTTTTACTTTTAATTCAGCAATACGAATGTCATTGTCACTTATTCTGAATTCAGATGCCCTTTTAAATATAATCCAATCCTGAATAGTTACTGCTTTTTTTAAATCCTGGGAGGCGTTTATCATTCCCGCTTTTAGATTCTGATCCTGCGGAGCCACTAATCCATTCGTCAATGCATATTCAATTCTTCGGGTCTGCGTCTGACATCCTGTTAGGGATATTACTGCCATTAGCGACATCATTGCAAGGATAAAAATTGTATTTTTCATTTGTTAGAATTTTTAGAATATAGTCTAAACCTGTTAGCTCATAATGGATAATAGTTATCGAAAGCATAGACATTTGCTCTAAAAGCCAGCTATTATCCTTTTCATTTCTTCTTTCGTTTTACCAAGTCTGGTTCGAAGTTTTTTAAACATCTCCTCTTTCCCCCCTTCTTCAAATATCAGGTCATTATCTGTAAGGATTGCAAATTTCTCAATAAGTTCACTTTTTTGCTTTTCCCACCCTCTTTTTTCTTCTGCCGTGTTCATATTTTCAGTTCTAATAATGAAGTATTTTCATATTGCAAAGTTGTATTTCTCAATATAAAAGTTCGTTACACAATTGCAGATTAGATTTGCAATATTCACACATTTGAGATGAAGTATTTTATGACTCGTCCTTCGTTGTGCGAACGAGGCTAATGCCCGAAATAAAGAACAGAAGACCCAGTATACCATAAATAATAAGTGACTTAGTGTCATTCGAGCCACCATTGACAAATAAGACCGCGGCATAAATAAGACCGCCTATTCCAAGGAGCGTAAGTAGCGCTCCAAAGATTCTTTTAAGATTCATAATTTAAATAATTAAATATGAACATTCATCAGGTAGGCAAAAATTCCAAATACCCTAAGAAGCCAAATAATAAGGGCTATCACCACTACAAGATTGAAGATTCTTTTAATCTTATGATCCATTGGGATGAATGTGTTGATAATCCATAAAAGGACTCCAACAACTATTATTGCGATTAAAACGTCTAAGAGTGCCATATAAATATTTTTAAATGTTTGATTCAAAAGTACTCTCGTTAGTTATGGCATCTGTTACACAATTGGAGGAAAAATTTACATCATTCACACATTCATGAAATAAATACTTGCCCTTCCAGGGTCTTTGACCGCTCGAAGGGCAAAACTGAATCACAATTTATTTCCAAATCTTAAACTTCAACTGAATTTTTTTCTTTTGTATCAACGAACGCCAGTCAACAAATAAGAGAATACAAATTAGAAATAGCCCTACCGTTAAACTTGTAATCGATTTCCAGGACACGGCTTCATCTAACATGCTTTTGGTGTGCTCTGCAGCATATTGACCTAAATTTACAGTAATGGCATCACTTGTAAACTTGCCAATAAAAAAAGCCGGAATAATACGAAGCGGCTTTATTTTCGCCATGCCTGCTGCCAGAAATAGCGGCGTGGTGGGAAGCGGTAATAAGGAATATGCAATGATTACCACCTGACTTTTCCATCCCTTCTCTTTCATTTTTTCCCCAAGAAACTCTACATCCTGGGTTTTTGAACGCTTAAAAAATTTTCCAGCCAGAAACGGAATATATAAAGTGAGGATATACCTTCCAAAAATTGATCCCGAAACACCTACAGCAATAACCCACCAAATGTTTAAATCAAACATGATTTGCAAAAAGATCATGATTGTAAAGGCAGGAGGAAAGGGAATAGGTACAACATCGAACAGAAACGACCCAATAAAAACTAACAGATATTGCCACCACATACTCGTAATATTTTATAATCTGATTTTAACTGCAAACACTTAAAAATCCTTCAGTAAATTTCTTCATTGCCAGATCGACTTCTTCAGTATAACAACGCTATACCTTCCCTATACCAAGTCCTATATTTATATAACGTTTGAGATATCCTCCAGTAATGTATCTGTATTAAATATTACAGATACATTACTAAATCCTTACACATACATTACAGAAGCTATAGCGTTGGTATAGGCAAGGTAAGAGAGATATCTTGTTTATGCACGTCGGAATGTAAATTTTGAAGTATTTTAACGACTTTTTCCGATGGAATCTACAGTTGGAAATATGACATCTGATTAATTCCAATAAATCAGTTTCGATTGAAGATTTGTAGCGTTCGATTTCATTTTTCAGTGAGTTGCATATAAACTAATACCCCGGCAGCAACCGACATGAGGACAAGTGCTGCAATTCCAAGGATGTTCGATAATATCCCGTTGGTATGTGTTCCCATTATTTTTTTGTTGTTCGATATATGAAGAATAATGGCGATCAAAACCGGTGCCGTCAATCCGTAAAGAATTGCGGAATAGATCAGCGCTTTAATAGGCGACAGGCCAATATAATTCAAAAGTAATCCAAGAATCAGTGAAATGGCAATGACGATATAAAATCCTTTAGCCTGGTTGAATTTTTTGTCAAGACCTTGTTTCCAGCCAAATGTTTCGGCGAAGATGTAAGAAAGCGACCCACTTAAGACTGGTATGGCTAAAAGACCCGTGCCAATTACGCCTGCTGCAAAGAGTAGATATGCAAAATTTCCGGCCAATGGTTTCAATGCTTCGGCTGCCTGCTCAACGGTATCAATCTGATGAATTCCATTATTAAATAAAACAGATCCGGTAGTTAGAATAAGAAAGAACATGACAACATTTGAAAATAACATTCCGAAATCGACATCTTTTTTCATTTCGTCAATTACTCTTTTGTTCACCATTAAATGTTTTTGCCTTTTGTGTTCGACTTCCATATTTGCCTGCCAAAAGAAAAGGTAAGGTGAAATGGTCGTTCCAAGAATTGCAACCAGTATAGCTATAAAGTCTTTGTCGAATTTGATAGTGGGAATAAAAGTTGCTTTCAATACTGCCAGCCAATCTTGCTTGTATAAGAACGGAACAATCAGATAAACCAATAAAACAAGGCATAGATATTTCAGGACAGACGCTATTTTTTGATATGGCAAATAAATGATTGATCCCAAAAGCAGTAGTGTAAAACCAATGCAAAAGTAAGTTGCATGAATTGAAGGGAATAATAAATTACCTACAGCTCCCATTCCAGCAATATCGGCTCCGATATTCATAATAATGGCTGGAAAACTGAACACCAACATTAAATATAAAACAGGCTTTGAATAGTTGCTTTTAAGCGTTCCTGCCAATCCGTGTGAAGTAACCAGGCCAATACGTGCACACATTTCCTGGATAGAAGCCATCAGCGGAAATGTAATAAGTGCACACCAAAGCGTCGAAAGTCCATAAGCAGCACCTGCTTGTGAGTAAGTTGCTATACCCGATGGATCATCGTCGCTGGCGCCAGTGACAAGTCCGGGACCAAGTATTTTCCAGAATCGGGAGAGTTTGTTAGCAGTTGGTTTGGTGGCTTTCATTTTAGTTCAATAAAGCTTTAAACTTTATCCTTACTCGTGACCATTACTACGATACCGCCGATAAGTAAAACAATTCCAACGACTGGTGACCACTGTACAGGATGATTCTTTTCGGCATTAATTTTAATCGGCCCCAGATCACCCACTTTTTCGGTAGTCACATAGTTAAATCCGGTGTAAATAATCATAATTACCCCAATAATAATCAGGACAATTGCTATAGGTTTTTTTGACATTTATTTGATTTTGAATATACATTTCGAAGTGTCGAATAAAAATTTTGCGATTAGCTAAATTACACCAACATCCTGTCGGTGTTTTCACCAACAGGAGCTGATTAATAAATGCAACTTAATTTAAAGCACTCTGCTATTTCCCTGGATCACTCTCACTAAAACTGCAATAATTGCAACCACAAGCAGAATGTGAATAATGCCTCCGGTACCATAACCAACGAACCCAATGAGCCATGCAATAATTAAAATAACGGCTACAAGATAAAGTAAATTTCCCATGATAATTGATATTTATATGTTATAATAATTTTAAATTTTCTTATTCAAATCAAACTAAATGATTAAATTAAAAGAAGAATCAGAATGAGTACCAGCAATCCGCCACCACCCATAAAATAGATTGTACCTCCATTATGACGACCATTGTAATTACCATCACCATGTCCTTCACGATGCCTGCGATAACCATCCTGATCATTTTTTATCTCTCTAACCTCTTTACGTAGTTCTTTCTTTTCAGAGCGGCTAAGTGTTGACATATCCATAGCTTTGATTTCATTCAATCGGGCAAGGTCGGCATTGTCTTTTGCCGCATCGGAGGCTGTTGTTGAAACAACTGTCTCTGTGTTCGATTCTGTTGCTGCTTTCGACTGTGAGGGAACAAATGACAATAACATGAATGCTGTCATTATGCAAAACGTTAACTTTTTCATTTAAATAATTTCTGTTTGTGAATAATATTTTATAAAGCAAATATCACCATATTCGATCCCCAAAGCGTTACAGAATTATATCAATTAGTTACATCATTCACACTTCCCGGGCATAAAAAAAGAGGCTAACCTTGCGGTTGCCTCTTTGGGAAATATAATTGCTTTGATTTATTGGGGTATAACTACAGTGTTCATTTGAAGAGTTACAGCAGTTTGAGCCAACATCCTACCATTGATAGTAGCACCGGTCTGTAAATTAATACCTGTTTGACCTAAAATATTTCCTTCAAAATGACTGGTCGTACCTAAAGTAACCGCTCCAGAAGTCTGCCAGAAAATATTTTTGGCCTGTGCCCCACCTGCTAATGTAATTCTAACGGCAGAACTCACCTTAAGCGTACCGGCAACCTGGAATATCCAGACATCGGTAGAGCTACCTGAAATGGTTACATTTGTAGGGATAACAACAGCAGTAGTAAATTTGTAAAGACCAGCAGTAAGAGTTTTACCACCAATATTTCCAGCTCCTAAATTAAGGAAATTAGGATTCGAACGTCCTGCTGCATCAGTATAGGCAGTTTGCATGTTACTAACGGCAGTAGTTAGTCTCGAAGCATTAGTCACCCTGCATGGTAGTGGTCCGGCAGCATCTACTGTATAAATTGTGCCTGTAACTTCGGCGCATTTGATTAATATTGCAGAACCAGAAATTGGACTTGATCCAATATTACCAGTAACAGCAGATTTATAAACATCAGTAATTCCTGTTTTTGAAAGAATTACAAAATCGCCAGCAACTCCAAGATTTACTACTTGTAATGCTCCACTACCTGGTTTAAGTTTACCTGATTTCAAAGCAAGGGAATCAGCTGATGACAAAGTTGCTGAACCCGCTGATAAAGAAGTATTGTTGTCAAGTTCTTTACTACAACCTGAAATTAATGCAATCATTAGCATTGCTACGATTGGTAATCCTTTTTTTAGTTTCACTTTTTTATTTCTTAATTTGTGACTTAATTATCACACCACAAAGTTGAGCCCTTTAATTGCAGTAAATGTTGCAAAACTTTTGAAAATAGTTGCAATATTCACACGTTTTACATATTGCAAATAAATGCGACGATGTTATAACTGGTGAGATTATGCATTAATAGCTTAAATGTTTTCACCTTAACGTATTTTAACCGTTGTTAACGATTTGGTTGTAAATTTATTTACCTTGTTTGTGTCGAATAAATCTCCTTTTATAACTGGAAACTTTCAACCTTTTAAGCATGATGGGATATTTTAAATCCTTCGAGTGCCCGGGTTCACTCGAAGGATTTAAAAAGGAGACTAACCTTTCGGCTGTCTCCTTTGTGTTTTGGATTCATTAGAATTAAAAGATACGGTGTAATTACATGCGCTGCATATACCAGTTTAATTCTTTTTCCATCTTTTTGTAACGAAATATAGTTGTGATGATTTGTTGCAACCGCACAAAGGCAGTTTCGCTTTTCACCACATAGTCGAAAGCCCTGTGGTGCATACAGTTGATTGCTACGTCAATTTTATCCTGAGAGGAGAGTATGATGACAGGAATATCCTGGTTATATGCCTTAATTTTATCCAGAGTCTCTATTCCATTCATCGCAGTAGGATCTATTCCGTCGAGGTAATAATCGAGGATGATTACATCAGGCTCGTGCGATAAGCCCGCCATACATAGTTCGCCTGTAGCAAAAGTTTCAATTGTAAAATCGGCACGCTCAAGAAAATCAATTTCCAATGATTTTAAAAATAAGGCGTCGTCATCTACCAAAAATAGTTTTATCTTTTCTTTATTCATGATTTTGTTCTTTTAATTCTATAAGCTCTTCTTCTAATTCCTCACAAGCTTGACTACAAACTTTACCAAGCTGGAAAACCATATCGTGAATGCCTTCAGATTGCTTCTGTGTACTTGCAAATTCCTGAACTTTTTTTGCCATATTTTCAAAATCAGTACTAATTCCCATTATGGAAAAAGATGGTATCATTTTATGTACTGCAGAATACAATAAATGCCAATCTTTGTCCTTAAAGCTTTGTTTCATTGTACTTATTAATGGAGGTGTTTGTTCCAGATAAAGTGAAATCATTTCCATCATTAAATTAGGATTCGATTTTGTGCGCCGAATTAAATAATCGAGGTCAATACAACGTGATTTTTTGCCTTCCATTTGTTCATCATTATCGTTTGCGTTGTATTTTATAAGTGTAGGTTTTTTAACTAACCCAACTATTTTATTATACAACAATCTTTCATCAACAGGTTTTGCAATGTAATCGTTCATGCCGACTGCTTTGCATTTGGCCAAATCGACTGTAGTAACATCAGCTGTTAATGCAATGATCGGAATTTTGGATTTCATTTCGTTGCGAATATACTCAGTGGCTTCAAAACCGTTCATTTCGGGCATCTGCAAGTCCATCAAAATAATATCGTAGGTTTTTTCCTTCAATTTTTCGATCGCTATCCTTCCGTTTGCTGCAATATCGCGCTCGAATCCGAAATCATCCAGTAAAGTTTTCATGAGTAATTGATTGAGCGGAATATCTTCGGCCACCAATACTTTAATGTTTTTAATTTCTGTATCTAATTCCTCAATCTCAGTTTCAATTTCAGCTTCCTCTGTGGTTTTAAGAAAGCTTAAAATAAAACTAAAAGTAGATCCTTCTCCAACCACACTCTTCACATGGATACTTCCACCCTGCGGCTCTACCAGTTGTTTTACAATGGCAAGTCCTAAACCTGTTCCGCCATAAAGCCGCGAAGTGCCGCTTGATGCCTGCTGGAAGTTCTCAAAAATCCTTTCTATTTTATTTTCAGGTATCCCAATTCCAGTATCTGAAACTGAAAATTCAATGGATACTTTCTCTTCATCCTGGGTCAGTAACCGAATACTTACAATTATTTTCCCTTTGGATGTAAATTTAACCGCATTACTAACAAGATTTAGAATAATCTGATGCAAACGGACGGGATCGCCAATCAACACATCCGGAATATTGGGGTCGTATTCTTTAACCAACTCAAGGTTCTTTTCCTGAATCTTTGTCTCGAACAAATGGAGCATGGCCGATATTGACAATGACATTTTGAAAGGGGTTTGCTGAAATATCATTTTGCCCGCATCAACTTTCGCCAAATCGAGTATGTCGTTAATAAGCACGATAAGCGCATCACCCGACAATTTAATAGCTGTCAAATATTCTTTCTGCTTTGAAGTCAGATCTGTTTTCAGCACCACTTTTGTAAATCCGATGATCGCATTCATTGGTGTACGGATTTCGTGACTCATGTTTGACAAGAATTGCTGTTTCGCCTTTACTGCGCTTTCGGCTATAACTGTAGCACTTTCGGCTTTACCTTTTGCCTCTTCGGCAATTATTGTAGCAAGTTCGGCAAACACTTTCGCTTCTATTAATTCAGTTTCAATTCTTTTTTGGTCGGTTATATCTCTGGCCACAACAACTACGCCAAGCACATTTCCCCTCTCGTCTGTATATACCGAACCGTTCAGCAATACATTGGTATGCTCATTATCCTTCATTATAAGCGGATAGTCGGCAACGAAGCCATTGGCATAAACTTCCTGGTAAACCTCGCGTGCCTTTTGTGGTTCAGTGAAATAATCAAAAAAATCAGTGCCAATTATTTTATCGCGCGACATTTCCGTTATACTTACCGATGCCTCATTCAGATCGGTAATTTTTCCTGATGGATTAATTGTAAACAATGGATCAAGGCTGGCCTCAATCAGACTCCTGGCATATTGAGACGCTAATTTCTGCGCAGTAACATCTCTTGCAACGATCACTACTCCCTGTACTTTCCCCAGATCATCTTTGTAAACTGAGCCATTGAACAACACATCGGTTAGCTTGCCATCCTTGTGACGAAGGGTAAGCGGTGAATCGGCTACCGAGCCCTTTGCAAATACTTCCTGATAAACTTCACGCGCTTTTTGTGGTTCGGTAAAATAATCCAGGAAGTCTGTTCCTTTAAGTTGGTGACGCGCCAAACCAGTAATATTTACCAACGCCTCATTCATATCGGTGATCTTACCTTCAGGATTTATTGTAATTAATGGATCTAGGCTGGCTTCGATCAGACTAAGCGAATATTGCGAAGCTAATTTTAACGAATCGCTAATTGCCTCCAGTTCGACATTAACAATTTCCTGTTTTTCTTTCTCCTTGGTTTGATAGATTAGTTCATTGTCAGTAATGACCAACTCTGCCGCACGTTTTCCTTTCTCTACCTTCTGAAATACAAGTTCTTTGTCAGCGATAACTAATTCAGCTGCACGTTTCTCTTTCTCTTCGTTTTGATATACAAGTTCTTTGTTTGCGATGCCTAACTCAGCGGCACGTTTTTCTTTTTCGTTGTTTTGAAATACAAGTTCTTTGTTTGCAAGGATTAACTCGGCTGCCCTGTTCTCCTTCTCATCGTTTTGGTAAGCCAGCTCTTCGTTGGCAAGGACTAATTCAGCTGCACGATTCTCTTTCTCCTGATTTTGGTAAGCCAGTTCATCGATAGCAATACTTAACTCATCGGCCCGTTTTTGTTTTTCGTCATTTTGAAACAGCAATTCTTTGTTGGCAATGAATAACTCGGCCGCCCGATTCTCTTTCTCTTTGTTCTGAAAGGCAAGTTCTTCGTTGGCAAGAACCAACTCTGCAGCACGTTTTTCTTTCTCCTCGTTTTGAAAGGCAAGTTCCTCGTTCGCGATACTTAATTCATCTGCCCTCTTCCCTTTTTCATTATTTTGAAATACAAGTTCTTTGTTGGCAATGAATAATTCAGCTGCACGTTTTTCTTTCTCTTCATTTTGAAAAGCAAGTTCTGCGTTGGCTATACCCAATTCGGCTGCACGTTTCTCTTTCTCATCATTTTGAAAAGCAAGTTCTTTATTCACAATCCGTAACTCTGTTGCCCATTTTTGCTCGGCAACATCTCTTGCTACGACTACTGCGCCAAGCACATTTCCACGTTCATCCTTATAGACTGATCCGTTGAATAACACATTGGTCAGTTTTCCATTTCTATGGCATATTGTAAGAGGTGAGTCGGCAACCGATCCGTTTGCAAATACTTCCTGATAAACTTCACGTGCCTTTTGAGGTTCAGTGAAATATTCAAAGAAATCAGAACCGGTAAGTTCTTCGCGGGTTAATCCTGTAATGTTAGCCAGTGCCTCGTTCATATCCGTTATCTTCCCTTCGGTATTGATTGTAATCAACGGATCAAGACTGGCCTCAATCAGACTAAGCGAATATTTCGAAAGTAATTTCTGGGCTGTGACATCCCGTGCAACAATGACTATACCCAATACATTTCCAATGATATCCTTATATACCGATCCATTAAATAATACATCGGTCAGTTTTCCGTTTTTATGCCGAAGCGTAAGAGGAGAATCTGTAGCTGATCCTTTTGCAAACACTTCCTGGTAAACTTCGCGCGCTTTTTGTGGTTCGGTGAAATAAGTAAAGAAGTCGGTGCCGAAGAGTTTCTCGCGTGTCATTCCGGTGATATTCACCAAGGCTTCATTCATGTCAGTAATCTTGCCCTCAGTGTTCAGGGTAATCAATGGGTCAGGACTGGCTTCAATCAAGCTAAGCGAATAATTCGAAAGTGATTTTTTGGACGAGGTAAATGCTTCCAATTCATCATTCCTTATTTTCTGGCTCTTTATAATCATGGAAATAAGCACAAAAATAAAGATGATGAAAACGAGAAGTACCAGGAATATTAATTCGGAATTTGTGTTATTCTTTTCAGTTGCTATTTTTCTTTGATTCAACAAACTAAACTCCTCAAGATTAATAGATGAAATGATACCCCTGATTTTGTCGGTCAGGATCTTCCCTTTTCCAACAATTTCAATTTTTCCGGTTTCACTTAATATATCATGCCTCTTGGAATCAATCATACTTGTTAACAAAACCAATCTTTCATCTGCCGTCTTTTTTAATGACTTTACACGTACCAGCTGATTTGGATTATCCGTTGTGAGCAATTCCAAACTTGTTAAATTGGTGTTTATTGTAGATATTTGTTTGTCAAAGGAATCTAAAAAAAGGTCGTTACCTGTTAAAGCGTAACCTCTTGAGCAGGATTCAACATTAAGAATATCCAAAAGAACACTATCACTCATGCGAAGCACTTCCTGAGTATGCTCCACTAAATCGCTGGCTGATTTTACTTTTTTGGTGCTATAATAGAAAAACACCAATATTGAAACCAAAGCAGCGGTAAGAATGAAATAGAAGAGTGTTATTCTCTTTTCTAAAATGAATTTCATAAAGCTTTCTAAAGATTAATTGTGTTTTTCGAATTACCAACTTCTTCAATCGGACTTCTCCTTTTCTCCTTTAATTGTTTAAAATGTGAAGGTGAAAGTCCTGTTACCTTTTTAAACTGATTAGATAAATGGGCCACACTGCTGTAATTCATCTTCCATGCAATTTCAGTAATATTTAATTCGTCATATATAATGAGTTCTTTAATCCGTTCTACCTTATGAGAAATAATGAATTGCTCAATTGTTGTTCCCTGTACTTCCGAAAAAAGGTTGGCCAAATAGGTATAATCGTGGTTCAATTTTTCACTTAAATATTCCGAAAAATTAACTTTGATTAATTCATCGTTATGATGTACCATTTCGACAATTGCATTCTTGATTTTTTCGATCAATACGGCTCGTTTGTCATCCATTAACTCAAGTCCTGAGTCAAGCAAAGCCACTTTCAGCAGTTCACGTTGCTCCGTTGAAATGTTTTCCATGATATCAACTTCACCTAAATCAACGAGTATAAAATGCAGACCAAGTTCCCTTAAAGCATCTTTCACCGCCATTTTACATCGGGTACTAACCATGTATTTGATATAGAGTTTCAAATGATATTTATTTTTAAGAGATTCGTACAAAGATGCACAACTTCGGAATCTAATCCGTTACACAAATTCACAAATAAGTTACATAATTCACACATTGTCTTGTGCGCTGTATCTTTTGTTTTGTTTTATCTTAGATTCAAGTCGTTATCTTCTTATATTCAATATTCTACTGAATGTAATTGAATTGCCAAAGTTGTTCAGTATAGAATTTGTAAGGTTAGGTGGATAAATCAGATATTTCTATGGTTGAATTTTCTCTTCCGATTCGAAAAAATGGTTATCGAGTTGTTTCACCACCTGACAGATCATCATGGCAATGAAGTTTCCTGATATTTGGTTAAATTACTACGTTGAGCTTAAATTTTGAAATTAGTTCACCTAAACCGGGTGAAAAATGAAGGCTTCTTGCTATTTCAAATTTATTTTCTTTTAGAACTATTGCTTTGATCGTTTCGATTCATACAAATAAAGCATCTGCCTCAATCGCCTCAACCTGCAATGGTGCAATAATCGCCACACGTATAGTTTCCGTATTTCTTTTTACAAGATTGGGAATAAATAATATAAAAACGAATGCTGTTATGATACCCATTATGAATTTTTTCATTTTGCAGATTCTTAAGACGTGAATAATTTCAGTTACAAAGATCAGGAAAGCCTAACGTTAATGCGTTACATCATTCACAGATAATGTTACATCATTCACACATTACGAATCGCCTAACGACTCATTATAAACTTTTGGAGGGTTTGAAATCGCCCAGAGGATTTGCATAAAAAAACCCGACGCAACCAGTCTTCTCCGATGCGTCGGGTTGTTTATGAAATTTGCTTATTGCCCGTTCTCTGGTTGAGAAGGGTTATCATCGGGCCTCGAAGTTTGGTTATCGCCATCGCTAAGCAGGAACATGTTGTAACGGGTTACGTCGTTCTGAAAAACCAGTTTGGCGCATTGACATACAAGGGCCATCATTTCCCATACTGTGTTAAGTGCTGTTATGCGCGCATTTGCATCGAGCGTGCGATCGTTCATGGCCTTCTCCTGGATCTTGACCTGATTATCAATATCGTCAGCCAGCGTTTTAATCATTTCAATCTCTGCCTCCTTCAAACCTTTTGCCATCAGCGCTGCTTTGTACTGAGGTGTCGTTGTCTGGGTATAGGTTGAACGGAGCAAGCCGGGGAGTTTTACATGGCTGCTCCGGGCGGCTTCATATTTTGGCTGACCAAATACCTTCAAAATAGCAGCATCATCAGGGAAAGCCAGCCTTACGTAAAGCAAAACAGATTGGTAGTGGTTTGCACCTTTTGTAACTAAAGCTTTGAGTGCATCTGTCTCGTAGCTTTGATTTGCTACAGAAGAATAGTCCGGAACTATATTCCGTGCGGTCATCGTGGCTGAATCCCATTCATCGGCAAATGGGTCGTCCAATTGTGTAAAATGTTCAACAAACTGGCTCTTGTTTTCATTGAAAGAAGCCAGTTTTAAATCCGACTGTTGCATTACTTCGTCGTCGGATTTATGGTAAATTCGACGTACTTCTTCAGGTCTGTTCATAAGATTTAAATTAAAAGTTTGAAAAACTGATAAAGATTATATAATGAAGACTTTATATAGGTAAAATTAATAAATAAAAATTGAATTTACCATGGATTTTAATGGTAAAACTCAAAATAAAAGCATTTATTTTTCTTTCAATAATTCAACACAGTATACAGAATATTTTTGCCGGAATGTAGAAGAAATCTGCCATCCCTTAGATGACCGGTTACGTCCTTTCGAAGAGAATTAACCCAACTTGCAGCTAACCTGATAAAAAAAATTGGTTTTCAATGAATTGACAATCCACCAGTTCAGATTTGTGTACTACAGATTTTCGCTTAATGTATGGTGCGTATTTATATTTTAAGG
>Ga0073936_10000386_pt1 | contig 67213 bp, 71 predicted proteins | sample AliMusrvi5mmetaG_FD_87041 | JGI IMG/M metagenome (GOLD analysis project Ga0073936, IMG submission 87041) | Freshwater lake bacterial and archeal communities from Alinen Mustajarvi, Finland, to study Microbial Dark Matter (Phase II) - Alinen... | ecosystem: Environmental > Aquatic > Freshwater >... | reverse complement strand
TGCACACTTCACCGTTAAACTCCCGATCATCACTGAAGTAAACTTCAGCAAAGGTCTCGACTTGGTCTTCGATCCAGGTTGTAAAACTGCTCTAACCGGAATGCGATCCGACGGCAAGATTGTAGAGTATGACATCAACCCGCTCCGGAAACTCAACATGAAGCTATACCATAAACTTGATAAGTTGATTTCAGAGCGCGACCGCCTCCCATGCTCGCAAGAACTCGCCTGGTACCGTAAACACGTCAAACATTTCGTCGGACCGCAGCTTCCGGAGTATATCCGACAAACAGAACCAATTATGAGTCGAAAGTATCAGCGACTCGACCAGCGTATTGACAAAGGTTTCCAGCTAATTCGTTCGCGAACTAAGCAGAATCTGAACAAATTAGCAAAGACGATTCTCGACGAAAATAAAGATGTTAAAATCATCAGTGTCGGTGACTGGTCTCCACCTGAGACAGTCGCTGATACTGGCAATAGCTTCGCGAACAGAAAAATCAACCGTGCTGTACAGAACAATAATCCCGTCCGCGCACTCATCGAATACTTAACGCAGAAGGCTCCTAGCCATCGGCAAAAAGTTGTCGAATTCAATGAACGCGGAACCACGAGGACCTGTTCGCATTGTGGCACCGTTAGTAATGGTGTACCGACTTCGCAGCGGGTATTCACCTGCTCGGATGTCTATAACGAAAATAATCTTCTTGTTTCACCCGGCTGCGGATTTCGAATTGAGCGAGATGTCAACAGTACACTCAATATGCATCGGATTTTGGAGCATGGCGCGTGGCGCGCCTTAAACTCGTTGACAGAGTTTAAACGCCGTCGAGTGTGTATGGAGCCGCACTCGGCTGTAAAACTTAAAACAATAAAATCGTTGGTTCTGGCTGAGAGTCCGTTATCGGCCGCTTGGTTAGAAGTTACGAGTTGAGAAGCACTTTGTGCTTCACCAGCGCTTTAGCGTGGAAAGTACGTCACAGGTGGAATTTGCGAAGCAGCGGAGTCAGGAGGCGAGAGGTGATGCAAGACACCACCACTAAAAGAGCGATCATACTGGTCGATGGGTTTGGCAGGGTCAATGGCTGGATCCGACGGCAGTAATGCTGATGCGACTTCAACCGTTTTCGAGTTCATGAGTACGCTCCTGGGTTCTGTTAATTATTGCGATCACGAAACAAGCTAGATCGAAGAGATCAAAGAAAGAAAACTTCGCTAAAACAAGTAGTTGCGTTTCACCACCCCGCAAGGTACAGTCGTATGCCTGGTATTCACACTTACAAACTGATTGAGTTGTTAGCCCGATTCTCCGCAGATTCAACGAAGCGGTTAGAGACCGCCGCAGGCATTATAAAAATCCGCACATTACAAACGACGACTCCGAGGGGCAAAAACATGATCGCAAAAATAATATCGAAGAGCGCAGACCGAGTTGAGTACTGTGCAGTTTTAACAGAGGAAGAATTTCGGGACGCATGCGACGAATATCGCGGTTTCTGCATTCACTGCGGCGAAGAAGCGGATCGAGTTGAACCAGATGCAAGGGCGTATACCTGCGAAGAGTGTGGAGCAAACGGCGTGTACGGATACGAAGAGCTGCTTTTGATGGGTGGTGTAGAGCTGTCACAAGAACTCAACGAAGAGGCGGCTTAGACGGCTTTCCCGTCTATTTTACGCGACGAGAGAAAAAGAACCAGCGTTGATGAAACCAGAGCCAACGAAATTTTCTCCGTATGGAGCATCGCGGCTATGTTAGCGCAGAAGTAGATAAGCGCGTCACAAGTAGCGACACACTTTTTCCGCCCATAACAAGGAGACAAACTATGCCCCCAAAAACCAGCTTCAGCGACCTTCCCAAAAACATGCAGTATGACATTCTCCAGAATACACTGGGCATCGACAGTAAACCGTCCGACCTCACTGAAAGTCAGCTGAATACTCTCAATGCATTGTGTCCGGAAGAATTATGGAATTGTTATCTCGAATGGAACGGACTTGTTAACTGGGCCGGTCCGCTGGTCCGTGCACATGCCGAGATTGTTGAAGAGCCGGTATCGCACGATCGATTCAGTAATTTACCTGCCAGTTTTCAGAACGACCTGGCGCAGCATAAATTTGACTGCGATTGCAAGCAGCTTACGCCTGACCAACTGGAGTCGATGAACTCTATGAGCCCGCAAAAAATGTGGGCCAGTTATCTGGACTACAACGGCATCATTGGCTGGGCTGACACGCTCGATCAGGCTCACCAAGCAGTTTTCGCGCCTGCTCCAAGCAAAACGCTGCAAGCAGAAAAAATTACCGACAATTTTCAGAGTGCAGCAGCATACATTTTTCAACCAGGGGATCGACTGACCAAGTCAGTTTCAGGCGGACTGACCGGCACGATCGTCGGTATGCAGGATGCGAATCACGTGCAGGTACAACATGAGGACGGCACACAAGCGGTTCATCATCTCGATGATATCGCAGAGTCCACAGTCGAACTAAATACCGGGCGTGAAAAGAAGAAAACGGAAGCCGGAACGGCGACGTTTTCGGGAGCTGGTTCCCAGAAAGCGCCTATTAAGGACGGTCCGTGGACAAATGAGGATCTCAAGGATGCCTTGTTCAATGTTGGTTTCGAAGAAAACGAGCTGAACGCTATGGTTGATAAGTTGGCGGATGCTCCGTTGATTCAGGCGTACCTGGTCGACGGAATGATCACGTCAAAAATGGAGTTGGAAGGCATCATGAAGTCGATGGGTGTTAAACCGGCAGCGAAGGCGAAAGCGACGAGCTGTTAAAATTCTAAGCGAAAAAGTGAGGGACCGTTATGGGGAATATGAGCTACTGCCGGTTTCAAAATACACTGAGCGATCTGCAGGATTGTTACGATTCAATGCAGGATCGAGACGAGCTTTCATCAGAAGAGAAAAGAGCAAAAGACTCGCTAATTGAGCTTTGCGCCGGAATTGTGAGTGAATACGGTAAAGGGTTAGATTACGAGAAAATCGGGTATAACGACAACACGATGCCGGCAGACGAATTCGATGCTTGTTGCGGTTTTGAGGACGCATGCGAAGAAGTCGGTATCGACGTGGAAGAATTCAAGCAAGTTGAAAAAAATCTAAAAACGATGGGGTACGAAGGTGTCGAATTATATGAAACAATGGCGAAGATGGTCGAAGCACCGGCTTTAAAACAATACGTTGAAAACGGGACGATCACAAATCGAGAGGATTTGAAAGCAACGCTCAGCGTAACGAAGACATCTGCGCAGCAGTGGAAAACGTTATGATTTCGAGCGAGGAGAGAAATCCGGTGTCGGTCTGCAACCCATGCTGGAAGTCAAGAGTGCTGGTCGGTTACAACCGGCTGACGGAGGACGCGAAACGGGCGCATTTCGAGGAGGCGCGGAGGACGACACTGAAACACGTTGGGACGAGTGAAAAAGAGTTCCAGGCGTATTGTCGGTTTACGGCACATCTGGAGATGATTGAAAAGAGTCGGATGCTCCGCGTAACATACGAGTATACAGGAGACAAGCGTCAAGTACTAGAAAGCAATGATACGAGACAAGCACTGCACGGGTGATGTCCAGGTGCAGGTGATCGGAGGTGGCGCACAGGCGGAACGTGGTCGGGACATATAGGGGAAGCACAGAAGCATCGCTGAGGAGTGATGACGAAGTGCAAGTAGGAAGCACGGAGAGATATTGAGAGGTCGGAGGCAGAAAGAGCTTCCGGCCTTTTTTTTTGTCGTTGGTGTTTGGTTCGGGCGGCTTTTGTGTCTAGTTTGAGGCAGACGTGGTGAAGATTGACGGAGGTACTCGGTGAACGAAGATATCGCAGATTATATCGATTGGTGCATGGAGTCAGTGCGTATCAAGCTGAACGCGGGGATGGGTGAGGCAGCTGAAAGTGAATATGAGCTCGCTCGAGTCAATATTCTGATGTATGACGCGAGTATCGTTTTCCCAGCTTTTCCGAGAAGGAGGACGTAATGGCATCGAGAATTATTACCGACGTACACGAGAATATTGCTATTTGCATCAAGGAGCTCAGATGGATGTGCCGTCGTGGCGAGGTCGAGGAAGCCAAAGCCGAATACGAGCGCGCAAAGCAGTGCATAAATATCGTGTATCCAGAAGTCAAGTTCCCGGAGTTTCCGGGTGCCGGTGCGTAGCGGGTCGAGCGAGCGGAGATGAGCAAAACTAAGAATTGCGTGTCATCAGAGCCCGCTGGATTTGAAGCTGTCGCGGTAAGGAGAAAAATTCGTCGCGAAATGTAATTCTTTCGAATATCTTGAGTATGCTAACGTAGAACCTCGAGAAAAGGAGTCCCATATGACACATGATACAACAGCGTCTGTTACTATTAAGAAGGAGCGGAAGCAGGGAAAGGTTGAAGAGCAACAAAAAAAAGAAGAGCCGGGGGCGAAAGCTTCCGGCTCTTTTGAGGTTTACAGTGATGAGTGGACATCGCCTAGTTTCTTCATCCCAATAATTCGGAGCCGCGTTTGAGCCGAGAGGTACCAGTCTCGGTGACAAGCGGAAAGCGGAGTTTCGCCGGTCTCAGCGCTATTTATCCGGTATTCAGAAAGCTCTCCGCTCAACCATGCTCTCGGCAGGTACAGCCACCACGGCTCAAAAATAATGCTCAGTTTATCCGCCCAGCAGAGTGGTGACGGTTCAGCGCCAACGCGATTGGCATAATGTCTGGAGTGCAGCAGGCATAGGTCGTGATATTCAGGTCCAAACAGTTTTCCGGCTATAGCAGCACCGGCTTCAGGATGCTGGATCCCTTTTTCGTCATCCATCTTGGCCTTCCCGAAGTAGCCCCAGTCGTGGACGACGATACAGACGGTTTCCCGGAAGGTGGGTACCTTCCGGAAACGCCAAATCCAGGCCAGCCAGACAGTGATCGGATGCCAGATGACCTGGTGGACACCGAATAGCAGGCTTTTAGTACCGGTCGTCATTCCTGCACCGGTTCCAGGTAGCGGACCAGTTTGTTGTGTTTCAGTGCGTGGTCAAGCTCCCGCTGAGTGCTTTCGCCGATGCGACCACCTACGTTGAGGATCAAGACCTCGTCGGCCAGTTCGATTTTCTGTTTGTGCTGTTCGTCAAACATAGCGTAGAGAGCATCAATTTCATCTTGAGTTTTGCCGGCCAGTATATGCGGATGCTGACGGGTGTTACAGGTAACCGTAAATACGAGGTTGTCGGCCAGTGATTCGGCGATCTCGGCGGCATGGAAAGCTTCAGGGTGCCGAGTCGAGCCGCAGATGCAGACGATAGGTTTACGAGGAGGATCTTGAGTGTCCTTGAGGAACCAGGTCAGAACGTTTGCAAGAGCCAGAAGAGTCTTTTTGGGGGATGCAATTGCTGTTTGTTTGAAATCCGGAAAGAACTCTGCGGCATAGATTTGCAATAACGCGTCAGCCGGATCAATCAGCTGCAGAAATTGCTTTTTGGATTTAGAGCTACCGACAGCTGTTTTGGTTTTCATGCTGGAACCTCCTGAGGTTCGGTTTGATTTGTAAGAGACCGGATTTACACCCGACCTCCAGGGTTATTATTGGGGCGGTATTCAGTTTTCAAAGAGCAGAGCTTTTCGTCCTTTCAGTTTTTTGCTTTCTTTGCTCTGAGGTAAGGAAAAGTACGGGGGAAAAATGATATTATTTTTGGGTCATTTTTTAACTAGCCGAAATTACGGCGATATTATTTTCGTATTTCAGTCAAGATATCTGTTATTGTGGACACGTATTTCAATTACTGGGACTTAATAGCAGATAGAGGAGAATTATCGTGGACTCTAAATTAGATATACCGGTGAGTGAGGCGGTCAAGGTGCTTGGGAAAATGAAAACCGGACGCAAACCGAACGTTGAGAAGGAACTGGAAGTTAAAACAAGGGACTTACGCTGCCGGGTTACCGACACGGAGTATGAGGAAATTGAGACGTATTTCGGCGGGAAGAAATCGAAGTTCCTGCACCAAGCGGTAAAAGAAAAGATTCATCGTCTGGCATCACTGAGAGTATCGACTACATTTACACCGACACAGCATAGGTTGTATGACATGCTTAACAGCCGAAAAATTGATGATTTTACGTTAGGTCTGCTCGTCGATGTTTTAGAAGAGCAAGACCGGCAACGCTTGCTGGCAAAGCTGGAGCTAAAACTGCAGTGGACCAAGACCGCGTACAAGGTGTGACGTCGGAGAGCCTTGGGGCATCCGGAAATGTTTGATAAGGTTTCATATTACGGCGTGAGTTTGAGAAGCTTCAGGATCGCCTAGGTGATCGAGCAATCCAACCGGCGTAAGGTCTTGATTGACAGCGTAAAAAAGTCACGGTATAACGTCGGTATTCATCGACGACGCAGTCAGCCGACGGACCATGCGAATCCTTGAGTGTTTACCAACACCGATCAAGGAGTCGTCGTGGCACAGTGCAGATGTTCCCAACCTATCTTGGAACCAACCCCTACCCTTTTGTACATCCTCGATTTTTCGCAGTCACACCCGCAGAGTCTTCCTGTAGTTCACGATATTTTCTGGTGCCACAACGCGTGCCGAGCAAAACATGACTTGTTGCTTGATCTTTCGGCGTCGCTGAGCCGCGTCACCGGCATAGAAGGGTTCGCTGAGGTCCGTGTTGAGCCGAGATTAATGTTGGATTTCCTCGAGACGTATTACGGCAAAGCGTCCGGATGGTCAAAACCGGCGCAGACAGAGCGAAAACGTATTCTGAAGTTATTGGCGGATCGGAAACGGCACCCGGCTAAGCATGCAACGCTGGCAGCCGTGATGAGGATACCAGCGGCAGTGGCGCTGGTGAATAACGGGCAACCGACGATTCAAGCTCTAGTGGCGGCAGTTTCACTAGTGACTGCAGTTTCAACACTGGCCGGTGCCGCACAGTGGAATCCGGCGCTACTACCGAGCGGTACCCCTGGTTATGTTCGAGTAGATCTAGGCGCGCATCCACCGATTCTGTCAGGTACGGGGCCGGTATCACGGCCATTCGCGCAGCTTCAGTATCCGGTGTCGGTTGAGATACCGGAACGGATGGCACGGGGAATGTTAAGATACGGACATAATTTTTTGAAAGTGGTCGGAGCGTTATCGAGTATTACGACCACGCGCCCGTGGATTGATAGCAACGCTGAGTGGGGACCGGAGGCGATCAGCAATTTTCTATGCTTCGTGCTGAGCCGTAAGGGTGCAGATCCGGCTAAGCTGCCTCAGTTGCTGGGATCGGGATTCAGGCGGAATGTTATGGGGTGGAGCTTGAGTACGGTTAAGAAGAGGATCACGACAGCGCTTTAGAAAACTGCATACGCTGAATACAGGTAATGGCAAGAGCTTCCGCTTACCGGAACCAGAACAAGAAAAAGAGCAACGGAAAGGTGTACAGGATAAATGGCGAGGTCACAGGAAGCGCTGATTCAATTTCTGCGCGACACGGAAGAGTTTGAAACACTTGAGACTCTGTTCATGCTGAAAGCGCATTTTGAGATTATAGAGGCACGGAACTATTCGAAAGATACCTGGGCAACTTTGTCAGAGATCCCAGCGTACGATAATTGCAATGACAACGGTGACGTGGATACAAACGAGCAGATTGCGTCATGGGTTCAGGTTATCCATATCACCATGGAAAGCTCAGGAGAAGAAACAAAGTATTACTACGATTTTATCGTATCGCCGGAAGTTTTTGATCTTGGAAAAAGTCACGGAGTTACCGGAATTCGGAAACTCATAGACACCGTGCAGTTGAATGAAAACGTAATGCCAAATTTGTCAGCCGCAGTCAACGCGCTCAGTAGTGGAGCCGACCCGGCTCAAGCGGCGCAGTTAGCAGCGATGGCAGTACCGATACGGAACAAGCGTCGGGTTTAAGACCGGAGTAGCTAGCGTTGACAGTTTGCAGAAAAAGGTGAAGAAGCGAGTTTAGCAGTAAAAGGAGAGCATATGTCGAGACTGGATCCAGACCGGAAGATCATTTTAGAAGGCGAAGAAATCACTGAGTATGACGGCATTTACGGTGACATCGTCAAAACATACGGGCGACCAGCAGCTGAGGCATTCAAAGAAGTTGTTGCATGCGGAGTCGGAGTCGAGCACGCAGCACGAGCGGTTCGTGAGACACAGGTCATAGGGGAAATACTGACGACTGAAGACCTGGTGAGGATTGCAAAGATGTACTCGGAAAAGAGACGGCGAGTGCATCGAGATTAACGAGGAATCGAGGCGCGGATGAGAGCGACAATCAAAGAAATCGAAGCCGCGTTGCAAACTGGGAATTTAGCTCAGCTCAAAGAATGGGTTAAAAACGGTGACCGGTTTAAGAGAAATCGATACAATTTAACAGACGGAAATAACAAGGCACTTCGCATGGCGACAGAGTATGGTCAGTTAGAAGCCGTGAAGTGGCTGGTGGAGGAATGCGGTTCAACGATGATTCCGACACATCCCGGGTTACGAGCGGATATAAAACGGTGTACACCCAGGTATATATCAGACGATGAAGAAGCAAAAACTCCGTGGTTTATGGATGCCTGTCGCGTAGCGATACACGCCCGTCACTACGACGTAGCCGAGTGGCTGTTAAGACAATCTAGCAACAAGTTATCACCGACAGAGTTCTATGACGTGATAAGCTCGTTATTATTCATCACAATGCCAATGTCGGAAGATGAAGAGTACGTAGGCGACGAAACAGCGATCAGTTTATTTAAGATAGTGTTCGCGTTCATAAGCAGTGATACAGAACAAATACAGAAACTATTCGATGCAATGTTAAGTTATGCAACAGTTGACTGGGTCAAGTGGTTGTTCCAGAATTCAGAAGTCAAGATCAACGTCGTCGTGATAGACAGCATCAATTTGCTCGGGTCCCGGCAAGAAGACGGTGGTTTTGAGATACTAAAGTGGTTAATTGAAGAGTCCGGGCAGTTCGCGTTCATAAACAGCGACATAGAGCAAATTCAGAGACTATTCGATGATATGCTAATATTCGCAACAGTTGACCAAGTCAAGTGGCTCCAGTCTTCAGAAGTCAAGATACGTATCACGATAGAGAATATTGTGATGCTCGGGTACCGGAGTGATGATGATGGTTTCGAGATACTAAAGTGGTTAATTGAAGAGTCCGGGCAGTTCACGTTCATAAACAGCACCACCGCACAAATTCAACGATTATTTGATGTAGTGTTAAGTAACGCAACAGTTGCTCGAGTCAAGTGGTGGCTCCAACATTCTGGAGCCAAAATCAGTGTCACGATAGACGACATTGCGCAGATCGGGTATCGACAAGAAGACAGCGGTTTAGATGTCTTGAAATGGCTAATCGAAGACTCTGGACAGATAATCGATTGCCGGGATCGGAGCAAGTACAGAGATCAGATTTGGAATCAGAAGGTAGTAGATTATTTAGACACGGTCAAACAGGCACAAGATTTAAGCGGCGTTGAAGACGGGATCAAGGCAATGAGACTGAAAGCCAAGTCGAGGGATGCAGCGAGGAGACGTATTTGAAGATTTCGAAAAAGCAGATTGTGATTAACAAGAAACATAGAGCGTTGGGGGAGATTGACAATCCAAAGACTCTAATTCTGCTGAAAGCGCACGCAGAAATTTGTCATCTCGTCTACAACGAAGGGATTCGCATGGACGGAAGTTGTGGTGAAGAAAAGAGCGTACGTGTTTTTGGAAACGATACAGTGCCGTCGATTAGTTTCCAAGCGAGCAATAACGGTTGCGTTCAGAACTACGATTATCGATTTTCGCTTAGCCAAGAGTTGCATGATACTGTAGTAGAAAAGCTCGAGGTTGGTGAAGGTAATTGTGACGCAGTTGGACTTCTATGCGATGCAAGTAATGCAGGAACAAGGTCGACGATGTTATCGAAGATATTAGAGTTCATTCAACATGCACCGGAAAGTTTAATCGATTACGTGATTGTAAACCCAGCGGAGGATCCATTAAGTTACGACACAATATGGAGAGTAATAACACTAGCCGAGATGGCGAGCAACGGGGCGAATCTGCAACATGCAGAGATGGCTTTGAGGAATACACCGGACTTATCCGCTGACGATTTAATCGCTGTGGTCGATGGAGTAAGCAAGTCGCCACAAGCAAAAAAGCGGAGAATGTAATGAAGCTCACCCAACAGATAGTCAGAAGTGAGTATGAGTTAGATACACTCGAAGTATTTATTATGCTGCGGGCGTATTTTGAGATTTTAATGAGCGACGGAATCATAGATGCCAAGTTACCAGTTACGATGCAAACATTGCCGGGGTTAGAGGATTCAGAGTATCGAGTTGCGGTCATTGATGTAGTGTACGACAACGAGACTGCGCTGTGGATAGATTGCACCACAGAGCTTTACGAATTCATCGAACGATTAGAAAATGACGCGGAGGTTCGGTACCACGTAATAGATGCGTTAGTAGATATTTATTACGCGTTAGGTACTGACCTGAATTTGTCGGAGCTTCTTAAGATGATTGAGCTGTTTCCAGAATTACGACGAGATGAGATCATTAAGAAGTATCAGGAGACCAAGTTGTGAGTACAGCAACCAACGCACAGATCACACAGGCAATCACGACCGGAAATCTTGGGATGTTGAAAAAGTGGGTTGAGAGCAAAAACCCCCGGATTGTTTAAGAAGGGAAGCAAGATTGGGAACCGGTACACGAGAAATTCGTACAACCTGATTGATGGTAACAACAACGCTCTGAGGTTGGCGATTGATTGGGATCAGATCGAGGTTGCGAAGTGGTAGGTTGAGGAGTGCAAGCAGCCAGTGTATTCAGAAGCGAAAACAAATCTAAATCTAAATACTGCTGAATTCGGATACGGTAATGCGGCGCTGAAAGCAATTCAGAAAAATCGACCCGACGTTATGAAGTGGTTATTCGAGAATTCATGCACGCAAGGAATAACACATTTAGACGTGTTCGAGTTGCTGGTTCGCCAGAATGATTTTGAGCTGTTCAGGTGGTTGTTTGCACATGTTGGGAGACAAGATGCTCATGACATGTACGTAGTGTATTCTAGCCTTCTGAATTATGCGCCGTTTGAATGGATCAAGTGGATGATTTCAGAAAAGATCGGTGATGCTAAGGTGCGTGATTTGTGGTGCATTTTAGCGCGACGGGAGAGTCACGAAGAGTGCACTGCGATGATCAAGTGGATGGTGGAAGACTCAGGAGTTATAATTGATTGCGAGGATTGGGATGATAGCAGCGAGGATATCCCACCGATGCACGTGAATATCATGCATTACTGCGGAACGGAGATAATAGAATACATCAGGTCAGTGAAGCAGATGCAAAGAGCCGCCGGACTGGAAAAGTGGTTTGAGGGGATACAAGCGAAAAAGAGGCTGGATGATGGGAAGCAGAGGCGGAGATTGTGATTCAAGCGAAAAATGATGAGATCTACGCAGCGATTAAAACCGGGGAGCTTAAAAAGCTACAGACCTGGGTCGAGAGCGGAAACCGGTTCAAGGGAAAGTGGTTCGACCTGACGGACGGCAACAACAATGCGCTGCGGTTTGCCGTGGAATGCGAGCAGTTTGAAACTGTTAAGTGGTTGGTTGAGGTATGTAAGCAGCCGGTGCGGTCGTATGCAGACTCGAATAATCTTACACCAGGTAAGCAGAGTGATATCGTCATAGACAGATATGCAAAACAGGCGCACTACAGCGCTGTGTTTGTCGCGTTGCGTAACAACCACTATGCTATTGCAAAATGGTTAATTGAGCACTCAGGTGAGACCAGTACAGAGCACGAACCGGTAACAACATTCACAATCAGGCGGGAGATTACGTTACGTAACGGCGACGAGGATATCAGGAAAGCAAATTTTGAGTTTTTTAACTGGTTGTTCGTGCACGTGTCGAAATCCGACGCGAGTGAAGCTCAGCGTCTTTTTGAAGTTATCCTGGGGATTCTTCCGTTCGAGTGGTGCGAATGGATAGTGAAAGAGTCTAAAATATCAATTCAGCTTCAAGGATCGCACTTTTGGAAAATGAATATCGATTTCGAGAACGAAACTGAATACCTTCAGTTGATACGGTGGATAGTCGAAGATTCAGGGCAGATTATTGACTGCCGCGACTGGGCCAATCAATTAGAAGAGTACACAATACAACGCGGTATGATGATTAGTTTCTATAACTATGAAGAAGTGCATAAGTATCTAGATACCGTGGAGGAGGTACAGAACGCAGCCGGGATCGAGAAATGGTTTGAGGGGATGCAAGGGAAGAAAAAGCTGGATGATGGGAAGCAGAGGCGGAGACTATGATTACGGCGAAGAATGACGAGATACTTGAGGCGATTAAAACCGGGGATCTTAAAAAGCTACAGACCTGGGTCGAGAGCGGAAACCGGTTCAAGGGGAAACGCTATGACCTGACGGACGGCAACAACAAGGCGCTTTTAGAAGCCGTGAAATTCAGACATTTCGATGTGGTGAAGTGGCTGGTAGATGAGTGCGGACAAAAAGTGATACCGACTCATTCAGGGTTACAGAAAGAAATTCAAAATTATTCAGGTCCATGTACATTACATACATTTTTCCACTCAGTCCCAGATGATATGAATACAATAGCAGTGGCAGTAGGAGCAAGTTATTTCGACATAGCGGAATGGTTGCTTCAGCATACAAACAACAATATGTCACAATCGGATCTTCGGCTACTTTTCTTACACGTATTCGCCGCTGAAAATTTTGACTTCTTCCGGAGTTTCTACACTTACGCAGTAAAAATTGTAGGACCCGAAAATTTAAGCGACCAAGTAGCTTTAAATGGAACGTTCAACATGATTAAGTGGATGATTCATGATTCGGGTCAGGTAGTTGATTTAGCGAAAAAAGACTATTACGCGGTGCGTATGATGCTTTCAAGGAGCGTAATGATAGAAGATACGACTACCGGATTAGCAAAGTGGTTAGTTGAAGAATCAGGCCAAATTATTGACTGCAGAAACTTTCAGAATTGGGTTGGACAGTTCGAATTACCGTTCAAAGCAGCATCGGATGACGATCATAATTATTTATTGTCAGTGAAACAGCAACAGGATTCTCTCAGTCTCGAAGAATGGGCGGAAGCATTAAAAACAAAAAAACGAGCAAAGGTCACAAGGCGGTTTTAGTGACACTTTTCCAGCTAAACAGTAAGAGATTTCAGTATCGGAGGGTTAATCGTTGAGCGCAAAAAAGAAAAGAAAAGCTTCGGAGAAAGCTTCGGAGAAAGAAAAATTAGACCACGCAAACGGTATGAAGATGCTCGAAGGACTCAGCATGACTGAAGCGGAGGTCTGGATCTATTTGATGCTACATCGTTTCCTACCCACAGTGAGTACGATAGCAAAAAAGAAGGAAAGTGCGCAGTTTTGGTGCGATCCGGATCTTGCTACAAGCTTTCGGAATTACTTTCGTACGTCAACATCATTCGCAGCAGAACCAAGTCGTCCATTCGTGTATGGCGTTTCAGCAGCGGATTATGTCGTAGGCAGCAAGAGTCGTCGAGCCGCGATGATGTTATCAACGCTGTTAGCAAACAACTCGAGTTACATCGACGACTTTTTGAGTTTGCATCTGCAAACAAAAATCTCGTTGATTGAAGTCATAGCCGGTATCCCAGGAGCCAACGAGCCAGATGAGGTCCGGTATCTTATACAAAGTGTTAAGAAACTCCATGAGCTCGGTGAAACGGTAGGTGTACAAATGTCCGAGGTCGGTTTTAATACCGGGTGTTTGTCGGATGTATTGTGTTTCTTTCGTGATTACCCGACCGGATTCAAAACAAAAGAGGTTTTTCAGAAACTCAGTAGTTTGGGTTACGAGTCAACGATGTGCTTCGCGTGGTTATGGTCTATAGCCGCTACAGATCGGATGGCAGACATGCTACTCGGAGGTGCATTTTTAACTCGTGATGGCATGGAAACAACCTACAAAACAGTAAAGTCGCCAGTGAAGCGGAGAATATGAGAATCAAATCGGGGTGAAACATGGCTAAATCGAAATCACGAGCGCAAAAGAACAACGCGGCGAAGAAAAAACGTGCAGCACACAGACCTCAGCACGCAAAACAGAGCGCGGTTGACGCAAAAGGCTTATTCGATAAATCAGCCGAAACACAATTCAGAATCACGCAGATAACGTCGGAAGTAGTCGAGCATATTCGTGCCATCGGTATGTCGAAAGAAGAATTTGAAATTCGTCTTAAGATCCTTTTTACATTTCCACCGAGACGAGAAACGGAAGCAGAAGAAATTTTAGCCATAGAAGAAGCAATTGAGTGTTTTAAGAAACCGGAATGCATTTCCGAGTTTCATGAGCTGTACAAAAATTCGATTTTTTATAATAAGGACGCTTCGGCATATACCAACCAAGTTGACGCAGAATTCAAGTGCTCAAGCACAGCAATTGAGCTCGTAGCCGCTTTAATTGACAACCTGAGTCAAAACGACGCAGTTTGCAGAACAATAGGCTGTCATCACCATTTAACGCTGTTTGCGTTGCTGGAGTACGCAGTAAAACACACCATGGAGTATGGTGTGACGAAGACTCCATCCGGAACTCCGAGCTACGTCATCCCGTTCATCGAAGCCAGCGTGGCGGCGACGGTAATTTTAAGCCTAGGTGCATGTTTCGATATGGCGCAAACCAGCCTAGATTTTAAGACAATTTCGTTGATATTAGACACAGTCGGAATAACTCCAAGTGCATTCAATGATCTTCCGAGAAAATGCAAAGTTTTATTGAGGCTCAATGAACTTGAGTACAGTGAGACGGAAAGCTTCGAACAATTAGCGAAAATAATTAAATTGGATGAGATGCACACGTGGTTATTAGACGGCGTGTTCGGATCGATGCAGGAGTATGAAATAGCTAGGGACAAGGTAGTTGAATCATGGAAGAAAACGAGATTCTAAGTCACAAAGCGAGAATGCAAAAATAGTCGATGATAAGAAGCAGAAGCGGAGGTTTTAGTGTCTTTAGATTGCGTTGTTTGTGGCAAACCGATCCATGATTCAGTTGCTGGACTTCTGTATGCGCTGAATATTGAAAGTGAACCACCGAGATTTGACGTGGTAAGAAATAAGTGGACACATTTTTAAGAGCGGGTATTAGTATCCCTCAACGGAGGTGTTCATGTCATCAATCAGAAGGAAGTACACTCAGGAATTCAAAGATTCAGCAGTCAAGTTGATAACGGAGCAAGGTTATCAACTTTCAGAGGCATCTCGAAATCTTGGCGTAAATATCAGCATATTACGCCGGTGGAGAAATGCAGCAAGTCCCGGAGAAAAAGGCAGGTCTGCGTCGGCAAAAGAAGATCTTAATGCGGAGCTGGCTCGGCTGAGAAAAGAAAATCATCGCCTGAAGCTAGAGCGAGAAGTATTAAAAAAGGCGGCAGTCTTCTTCGCGATAGAATCGGGGAACGGTATCGGTTTATAGATACTGAGAAGAAGACTTATCCAGTTTCCCTTATGTGTGATGTTCTGGACGTTTGTCGAAGCGGATACTATGGTTGGAAAAAACGTGAGAAATCAATTCGTCAAAGAGAATATGACACGCTGATTCCGATCGCTCAAGAGGCCCATCGTTTATCAAAAGGAACGTATGGTGCACGGCGCATTGCAAAAGAGGTTGCCGCCCATGGGACTCCGTGCGGTCGAACCAGAGCTGCAACGATAATGAAGCTTGCTGATATTACAGCCAGGCAAAAGAAGAAATTCAAAGTCACCACTGACAGTAAACACAGCTTGCCGGTTGCACCGAACCTTATGAATCGTGAGTTTAAGGTCGAAAAACCTGACACGGCCTATGTTTCGGATATCACCTATATCTGGACCAGTGAGGGTTGGCTGTACCTGGCCGTGGTACTCGACCTGTTTTCCCGTCAGATTGTAGGTTGGTCCATGAACAGCCAAATGGATCGGACTTTAGTAATTGAAGCTCTGCGGATGGCTGTTTGGCGTCGAAAACCAGTACGCGGGTTGATTCACCATTCAGATCGTGGCAGCCAGTATTGCAGTGACGATTTTCAAAGCGAGCTGAATACATTCGGTATTATTTGCAGTATGAGCCGCAAAGGAAATTGCTGGGACAATGCCGTAGCAGAAAGTTTTTTCGGTAGCTTGAAAACTGAGCGAGTCTTTTTTGTAAAATACAAAACCAGAGATGAAGCTAAAAAAGATATCATTGACTACATCGAAATGTTTTACAACAGCAGAAGAAGGCATTCATATTTGGGGTATGTCAGCCCCAGAGAATACGAGGATAAATATCAACAGAGAAAAGTGGCTTAGCAAAATGTCCATTATTTGTTGACCACATCACACAGATTTTACGCAACATCGCATCGAACAACAACTCGCAGAGCGCACAGCAGCGGAGAGATTCCGTGATTTGAAGACGAAAACGACACTCACGACAATTGATACCGAGTTCAAACCGAAAGCGGATAGAGCCTCGCATCACATCGTGGACGCCGGAGCTTTAGAGCTCGCTATCGCCACCGCGAAACGAGAGCACGCCGCATCAGTACTACTCGGACGAAAAAGGAGTCAGTTTTCCGTTTAACGGGGAGCGCTCGCGGAAGATCACGCATACCAGAAAGGACCGAGGTTTCGGTCCTTTCGCGCCTATATAGATTCAAACTTATCACTTTTTTGAGGTGACCAGGAGAGACTCTGGAGATTCTCGCGTAGGTCTAAATGCTCCTACCTTCCGGAATTGAGACTGTTACTTCAGCTGAAGATCCATTCGCTCTGCACGCGGCTAGTGCGGCTTCAAGTTCACGCACTGTGCTACAAGCTGAGTAAGGTTCCTCAAATAACACGTCGCTAAGATCTTCAAGAGAGCTCTCATTCGCTTTTTCTTCCGCTTTTGCTGCGCTATCTTCGAGAGCTTCAGCTGACTTTTCTTCCGAGACCGGAGCTACCACGTCTGTTACTACAACCGCCGCGAGCTCTTCGGTTATCGTCGGAGAGGTCACAGCTTTAGCATCGCTCGGCTCTACTTCAACCGTCTTAGGTACTTCAACTTTCGCCTCGGCATGAAGGCCTGGCAACCCCATTTCAACCAGTGCGTCGTGTAACTGACTGTCAATCGGCAGTCTAGAGATTGCATCTTTAGTCGCGCTCGGAAGGTTATAAACAGCCGACGCACTCCCAACAACGACTAAAATAGGCGCCAAGGCGATCACCAATACGAGTTTAAGATCACCATCGATCGGCGCGCGAAGTAATTTATGCAACGCTCGCAGGCTCATATTCATATCTTCTTCCAACGGTTGAATGGACTTTTTCTCAATCAACGCTCTCTTGTAGCGCACTACCGCGTTTTGCAATTCCGGCGACAAGTCAACCATCTTCTGTGTCGGTTCAATCCATCGATCAGCATTATCCAATACTTCCGCATCACGAAGTACTTTAGCCGATGCTTCAAGCTCAAGATTGGCGCTGTTGATTCGAGTCATATGAGCGATTTTATCGAGGCTGTTTTTAACTTGCCCATGAGTTTGATCAATTCCGAGCACCGGCAGGGCTTTTTTCTGATCTTGTGCGTCCTTAAAACGCAGTGTAGCGCGCCGCAAATCCGGACTCAAATCAGAAAGTTTTTGGGTTGGGTTCGTCCACTTGTGTTTATCATTCAAAAGCTTTGCATCAATCAACGCTGTCGCGGACACATGGTATTCGGTCTCTACCTGCTCTATTTTTTGGTGAAACGCAAGTAGTTTGAGCTCCGTCGACACTGTGTTAATACACTCCTGGACGGCTTGGAGTTTCTTCACATTTTCCGGAATCTGATCCTCCATGTGGTGCAGCATCGACTCAACTTCCTCACTCACGCTTGGCACAGACGCGGGGTCGATCGGCTCGGAGACGCTCACGGCATCTTTCGAGGCACTCCCAACGGCGATTACCGGTTCCGGTTGCGTTGCTGGTTCACAACTTTCGACAGTCGCACCACGTCCGGATGATGGTGCCGGCGACTCGGGTTGTACAGACATAAGTCTCTCCTGGTCAGATCCTCGATTTCCGAGGGTATTTTAAAATTACTCCACGCGCCAAACTAGTCGAAGATGCCGTCAAGCAGTCAGCATCGTTGGCGATATTATCGCACGCGAGCGACGCGTACGCGGTAACGTGCTCAGACGCGCGGACGTCAATTCCCGAGTAGAAATTGCAGAATTTTCGCACTCAATCCGCTGTGTGGAATAACCACCGGAGCAACTACGACTTGCTCCACGTCGCTTGAAATACCACTCACGGTAACTTCATCAACGGTGTCACTAACACTATTTCGGTCGATTGCGCCTTTCTTCACGGGTATTACTTGTGCAAGTGTGCGTGCTTCTTTAGCTTCAAGCGCTGCCAACGCAGCGGTTTCTTGTTCCGGTGTCAAGTTCATTTCGTCTCCTGTTCATCACTGTAGGTGTATTGAAATTGTTTTAAAGCTCTACGACTGTAAGCTCTTTGAGCTTTCTTAGAGTCAGTTTTACGCGCCTTAGCTTCGGCTTCATCTATCAACTTCTGCCGTTGCTCAGTTGTAAATTGATTCACCATGTAGTGCGTATCAAAAATATTCCTCGTCACAGCATTAGGTTTGTGCATCAACTCAGAGTGTTCAAACTCAGCCAGTGACTCATTCAAACGCGGACGCGGACTGTCCGTACGACCAGTTGAGGTAGCGGCTACGGTTTTCGATGACACTGCCGGGGCGGTTGAAAACGAGATACCAACGTTATCTAATAACTTTTTCAAGATACTAATTCCCATAGTTTAGCTCCTTTTTTCCGTCTCAAGTTGGCTTGCGACGATATACCTTTATTTATGCGCGGGCACGCTACGCTCGTACGACGCACGGAAGCGTTTAGCCCATTTCACGCGCGAAATCGTCTGAGATGTATTCTTGAACCGCCCGGTGGAGAATTAAAGACATCACAAAAGACTTTGCATACTTCCCAGGGACCGGCCAGGATTCGATTAACTCAGCAGCAGCACGCAACATTCTTAGAGATACACCTACAAAAACCTCACTGCAGAATCCAACTTTCGGAAGTCTGGCATTCCGTGGGTCGCAATTGATTTCATCAGGTAGACCTAATTCAGCGCGAAAATCCGTATGATGATCACGAATGTAGGTGCTTATCAACGTCGAGATGTGCATCATCGGGGACTTTTTCAGCACCAGCGAGCTATTAACGATCTTGATGCCGTCAAACGCATCAATACTCACCCATATCCAGAGCCGATCAGCATCGGCTCTGGCGACAGGTCGTGGTTGTTCGATGTCTCGCTCCTTATTAAGTGGTGGAGCTGGAAAACTGCTCGTAAATGTTGTTTGGATACTCATAATTTACTCCCGTACGATTAAGTTCCACCAAATTAGAGACGATTTTTAAGTGCTTCAGGCGATTTAGATCCATTCACGGCGGCAGCAGCCGCAAGTCTTTCGGCTTCTCGTTTCTTCCCACCGGGGAGCAGGAGACCGAAGGCTTTCTTTTTCGGTACGGTATTTTCAGAGATTTCGTCTTCATCAAGAGCGACTTGGTCCGGTTCGGATGCGATGTTTTCATCAACTTCAAGCGATGCGATTATTTCCGGGATGGCTGTAGGGACATCTCCAGAGACCTCATTTTCCGATGATGATTCGTTAATTACAGGCTCAAGCACGTCTACGGGAGCGTCACTTTTAAGGACATTTTCCACCGCAGGTTCATCCACAATCATCTCCTTGGATGATATATTTTTTGCCTTAACGACCATTGAGATGCATGCTGACGCGAGGTTGTCGGCCTTTTCTGCAACAACCACCGCACTGCCATCCATGTCTCTCAAGTCGACTGCAGCACGATGTAGAATCTCTGAAACTTTCTGATAATCGGTCGTGCATTGAGCCATTGGCTTAAATTTAAAGTACAGCCGGGTCACTTCCACTAATCGCTCGGTCATACCGATTTGAACCCAAACGTTGCTGCTCGCAGATCGTCCACTCAGAAACTTACAACCTTGAGCACGGCATTCTCTAAGTATCGAGACATCCTCGCGATCTACGACCGGGAGCATTTTATCGCGTATATATAACGCGACAAGTATCGCAGCGAGCTTAGCTTCCGAGGTGTCATTCAGTTTTGCGGCGGCTAAAATTGTTACGGCATCTTGTGGTTCCACAGTGACTAAAGCCCAAAGCCATCCGGTATCAAAATTACGGATACGGAAGCATCCGTTACTTCTCCTACCGACTTTTTTCGAGCTCAATTTCAGATCTCCACAAGCTTGCTGGACTTCTTTTAACAACGAGATGTTCATGTCGTCTCCTGTCAATCAGGTCTGCTGCTAAAATACGCTAAACATTAATTACAGTAATCTAGACGCAAAAGCCGTCGCATCCACTTATCGTTGGGCATCGCTAAAATACGCTAAACAGCAAAACCATGAGGTTCTCGAAATAGCGATAAAATGGAGCTCCCAGAGCGCAGAAATGTTTAGCGCTTTTTAGCGACAGACAGGGAACTGTCAGGACGACGAAAAATGGAAAACCGGCCAGAGCGTGATTTAGCAGTTTTAGCGATGCGCAGTTCTAAGACCTGGCGAGAAAACCGGCGGGGTCATGTTTTAACAGTTTTAGCAGCAGCGCCGTATGAGCTCTGACGACGTGTTTTTAGTCAACGAACTTTCTTTGAATCTAATGATTTATTTATAAATCATACGGTACTAGAGCAAGCGGTTACCCAGGATCGGAGACGCCCTCACTATATACACTCGCAGAGTGTATATAGGTTAAGGTGCCAGTTGTTTGTTTTGGCGATCTCGACTCTTTTTGGACTCTCTCAGATACTTTCAATAGAGAGCGCTGGAAACTACTGCTGGAGGACTCACAAAATCATGATTTTTGGACGCACTCGATTCACAGCAACTTTGAAGATTTTACGGTTAAAAGTTTCACGTCGATTCACAAAAGCTTTGATTCGAAATTAGGCGGGGAAGATGGCATCTGATGATTTGTTCTCACGCGGAAGGGGTTATAGACGAAAAGTTTTTATCGTCACGCAAAAGTGTTCACAAGGGCTCACACTTTTGCAGGGAATTCATGGCTTTGGAACATTACAAAAGCGGGGAAGATTGACTATCGGAACTGGATTTATACTGAATTTTTGGTTTGTTGAGGAGCAGTACGGGAAGGCGACGTGTGTAGGCGGCAAAAGTGCTCTCAAGTTCACACTTTTGCGGGAATCTTAGAATTAGAGGAGTCGACTATGCAGATTGAAACTTACAAGACACCTTACGACAATAGCGGCAAAGTGGCGGCATCGAAATGGATCTCATATGTCTTACGGCCTGCGGAGACAGGTTGTATTTGTCCGACAGCGTTGATGGTGGATCCAGTTTTCGAGCAGTCAATCGCTGATTTACGAGCCAAGCAGATCGCGGATTTTCATGCGACGAGGAGTCCGGCATCTATCGAGATGTGGCGAAATCGTGTGATCCCGGAAGACGGTCTGGAGATGACACCAAAAGAGCTGAAAACGCTGGAGAGACAGAGGCAGCAAAGGAACCGGATTTTAGCGCAGGATGAGAATGTCAACGACGCCGGATCGGTCGGTTATATTCGAAACCTGGATGCGCCAGCAAGGATGCAGCAGCTGGTTCATGATCTCATGCTTACTCAGAAATACAATCTAACGAGCGGACTCTGCGCCGGAAAGATGATCCAGCATCAGTTTGACAAAGTGATTCTACAAGGTGATGTGGTTGCAAATGTCTCGAAAGCGATGATCGCAATCCGAGATTGTTTCCCACCAAATATGCCGGTCGTTCTGTCGTTTCATTTAGGACAGCCGAAGAAAGATCCAGCAACAGGCCGGGTTCTGAAAGACGAGAACGGCGAGAATATTTACGAAAACCCGCATGCTCATGGTTGGCTGGCTGATCGTCTCTGGGATTACGAAAGCGCGGAATGGGGCGATATTAGTCCATTGACGAGCACCGTTCAGGGCCTGTCAGAGTTACGTAAAAAGATGGATGCAGCTGTTCTTCAAGCGACTGGGACTATCTTCGGTGATCAGGCCAAAAAGCTCGATCCAGGTCGGCCAAAACGAGATGTCTTCACGAAGCGTCAAGCATACTGGACCAAGCAGTTTCATGGTCGTCAGGACGAATTCCTGAGTGGCGCATTTTTAGCCGAGATCACGAATAAACACGAGAAAGAAGCAATGCGCCAGTTCATTGAGCAGCGTAAGTATGACGTCGCCAAGATTCGAAAAGCTGAGCAGCTGACTCAGGAGAAAGCGGAACATCGGAATGAGTTGGCGCTGCTGATGAAAACGAACAAGGTTGCACGGCATGAGCGAAAGGCCACATTCCAGGATGTCGAAGAGATGACGATGCTGATCGACAACGCCAATAACCCGAGTTTGGAGATGAAGAAGATGTATCCAGGCGTTGCAGCTACGGATACTGGGAAGTCGAAGAGCTTTTCACCGATCGTCGGCTACTATCGGACAAAGCAGTATCACAAGAAGCTGTCAGCGAATATCACGGCTATGTACGACGGTTACTCAGCTGCAGCTAAAGCCGAAGAAATCAAGTTGATCAGAGCTTCGATCACTAAGATTGACAAGCAGTTAATGAGTAATCGACTGACTGACGAACAGCGCATGAATCTTGAGTTCACCCGTGACTTCGAAATCAAGAGTTTGAAGTATATGAAAGCAGCATTACCGGCAGCGGTGCCGGTTGGTCCGGTAGCAGCGGCACCAGTCGCAGTGTCGACGGAGACAAAACCAGAACTCGATACACAGGTAATAGACCCGAATAAGAATTTAAGGAAATAGTTTTCATAACGCTAAGCGAACGCACGGCTTAACAGTGCGACAGGAGGCAACACCATGTTTCAACCAACGATGATCAGCCCAGTAAGAGCAGTAAGAGAGCAAGTAATTAGTCGTAACGAGGAGAGTGGCGGAATACAGCCGCTGGATATTCCGAGATACGTAACTCGGCCTGAGCTCGCAAAGATCAACTACATGTATGACAATACCTCGGAAGATGATGCCTCAGCTAAAAATGTGATCTTACTCGAGGCGGCTAAAAATGTGGTTTCGGCGGCATTGGTCACAGAGTACCGGCTGGATCCGGTTCAGGTTGAAACCGTTGTGGAACTGATCTTAGCAAAGCCGGAACTTCACCCGTCGAATGCTTTTGACGCCAACACCATTGACCATGTTCGAGATTATCTACAATATGCCTATAAACTCGTGCGGACCGAGTTGTTCGTGGCGTCGATGGAGAAGTATCAAGCCTTTCACAAGCTGTATGTGCCGGTTGATAAGCTTGATTACTTCCCGCTTGAAGAGCTTATAGCCCATATCAAAGATCCAGAGCGTGAGGTTACAGTCGAGGAAGCCGAACTAGCATTCCAGCGGGATCAGATGATGTCGTTCGCTGTCATGTACGCCATGAGCACGCACCAGGTCTACGAGACAGTACCGTTGCCAGAGTTCAGACCTATGATGCTGCCCATGAGTTATCAGCTGTGGAAGCAAAAAATCCTTAATCCCGGTGAGAAACTCGAGAAAGTCGACGATCTTGTCGATGTAGGTTCAGTTGGCAAGACGCTGAAACTTGGTCTGAAGAACCAAGTGCTCGGAATGTAGCAGAAATATCCCTGATGCTCCCAGAGTTCCTTGGAACTTCGTCGATGATTGAGTCATAAGACGGAAAGTTCTGAGGATCTCTGGGATGATTCTGGAAGACGGCAGCAAATTGCGAAAGCATTTTGTTGCCATTTTTTTTCGCTTCCTGCCGGGTAACACCGAATAAATTGATTATTCAGGCATTTATCGCTTGATACCGAATAACTGTAATACTCAAGAATAAATTCATTAACAACAAAACTACCGACGAATTCAACTACCGACGGCAATTTTTCCATCGTCGTCGACTAGCCGAGTAGAAGCATTTATAGCTAGTCACAAGATAAATCCGATGCTTATGAATAAATTGAGTGTTCAAGTGTTTATTGCTAATCACGAGATAAATTCAGTGCCTACGAATAAATCCATTAACAACAAATCCGCCGCTGACTTCGACCACCAACTGCGATTTTTTCAACATCTATGACTCACTGCCACGAAGCATTTATAGCTAGTCACAAGATAAATCCGATGCTTATGAATAAATTGAATGTTCAAGTGTTTATTGCTAATCACGAGATAAATTCAGTGCCTACGAATAAATCCATTAACAACAAATAAACATCTTACTCCGCCATTTATCTCGTAATCATAAATAAATTGTGTGCTCAATTATTTATCGCTTAATACAGCTCCTCGATCTAGCTTCATATAGTTCATGAATATTAGATTTCCAAGGAGTGTCGTTATGATCACGTCAATAATCATGTCAAAAGGTGGAGTAGGAAAGTCGATGATGTCGCTAAATCTTGCGGTTGCGGCAGCGGACAAAGGTGCACGCGTGTTGTTGATAGATACCGACGTGCAAGGTTCGACCGCAACTGCGTTCGAAACACGTAAAAATTTGGCTGAAGTTGACAATAGCGCAATTCCGTTTAAGGAAGTGAATTTCATGCATGTCACGGATTCCTCGGTATTTAATATATTAACGCAGGCACCCGCGGAATATGACCAGATCTTCGTTGATACGCAAGGTGCAGACACAGCCTTCATCTGGAAAATAGCGAATGCTTCGGATTTGGTTGTTGTACCAGTAGCTGCCGGAATGGCTGATGTTAATGCGGTCGCAGAAGTCGCTACTAAGCTCATGTACTACAAGGATCAAGGTGCCGATTTTAGATCTTACAGCATACGCACGAATCATCGCGAGAACACACGCCTCGTAGCGACGATTACAGCGAACCTTGCATTCTTCAAAGATTCACTCCCGATGCTAAATATTTCGATGCGGAATCGCGCAATCTATGCCGAAGCCTTCTCTTACGGTGCAGGTGTACTTGAGTACGCACCAAAAACAGAAGCGGCCGGCGAAATACGCAAACTTTACAAGGAACTTTACGCATAACACTCGTCCGAATTTAGGAGGCAAGTATGGCAACACGACCAATATTAGCTATTCCAACTTTTTCCAAGTCTAAAATCGCCGCTATCACCGAAGCGTCGCCGCGAATTGAGAGCGATGACCTGCCGGTATTATCGGCACCGAAAGATATCACGGAGAAAAAAGAGCGCAGAAAACGCTCGACGTCGACTCAAGACCCGATGATGACATGCTCGCTCGCAATCCGAAAAAGCGCATACGAGAGACTCTGCCGTTTATCTTCCGAAGCTTCCGTGGAACCAGGAGACGTGAACTTTTCCTGGTATACACGTCAGGTACTTAGCCAGCATCTCGCCCTAGTAGATCCAATTATCACTTCCGACCAAGAAGTATGACACATCTCAACTTTCAAAGGAGATTACGCAGATGACTGACCACAAGTATGACATCCCAGTCGTGCCAAACAACGCGACGGTTTCGACAAAGCGCACAAGTAACAAGAAGAAGCCCATTACAACCGACCCAGTCGTCTGCCGGTCGGTTGTAATGCCGCAGAGCCTACTAAATCGTCTTCTAGCACTCTCGAGTCTCGATTACCCGGACGAAGAAATGAATGTCTCGCGCTACGTGCGCGTCGCACTGACTCAGTACCTCGATGTACGCGGTGAACACAAGGCAAGTGGCAACGTCAACAAACGTACGGTATAGGAGACCGCATGATCATCTCACTAATGTCACGGCAAGGAGGCTCGGGCCGATCAACACTTACGTTTAATCTAGCCTCAGCAGCCGCTGCGACTGGATTAAACGTGTTGGTAATAGAAGCCGATCCGCAGGGTTCTATCGCGCATATTCTGCGTCGTAGATCTGTCTCATCGACGAAGACTCTCAGCGACACTTTGATCACTTTCATCAGCTGCACCAGAGCTGCAACTTTGCAGATACTTGACCGAGCACGCGGAGAATATAGCGCAATTTTCATTGACCCGGGTCGTGGAAACAACACTTTTCTACGGAAATTAGCTTCGCAATCAGATCTTGTCTTCGTACCGCTAAGCGATTTAGAAGGGACAAGGACCGAACTACCTCTGCTAAAGCAACTGGTCCGCATAAAAAGTAATGGCGCACGCGTTCCGGTGCTCACAGCAAAAACAAAATATCAGAATCCAAAGTTACACGCAGAGCTCAACTTAAAATTGCCAAGCTCGATATCCAAGCACATCACCGAGTCATCGATTTTACTCAGATACAACGTCAGCTACGACAACGCATCGAGGTTAGGCTTGAGTGTTATTGATCAAGCACCGATGTCTACCACAACTCGATCGCTTAAGAAGCTATACACAGAAATGACGTTGTCGTACCGTGACACAATGCGACGTCTCTTGCTGGTATCAGATATGCCGGACATCGAATTTCAGCCGGTGTTTGAGAAAGTTCTAAGCATTCCGGGGTTACAAGAAGGCATAATCTCCGGGACAATATCTAATATTTTCGAAGCACGTGCGGTCATCCTAGCCGCGACTCGACCAAAAACATCAAAGCTTAAGCGCATCTGAGAGTATTCGAACGAGCATAAAAGTCGGAGGCTAAAGTGATACGTAGCATATTGGTAGCTGGAATCGCGGCACTAAGTTTGATACCGACACCCGTGTACGCGGGGGTGCCGGGTACACGGCACTGCGGCTTCGAAAATTACGGCGAATGCGTTCGACTTGAGTGTGGTGGAGACGGCGGACCAGCCGGTGAAACTTCGTGCTGCAAGCCGTTACCGTATCGACCACAGCTCTGCAAGCAAGTCGAGCTATCGAGACACAGCGACGGTACATCATTCCTACGACACATTCGGGAAATTTTTGAATCGATACTCAAACGCGGATTTTGACAGTTTGGATGATGAGCTGTCCGGTATCAAATATCCGAACATGTCCGATATGACGGGAAATGCCGTCTTTGACGATTCATGCGACGGTGGTACGAAAGTATGGAACACTCGACCGTTGTACTTCATCTGGAATAAGTATCGTTTCAGCATGCACAAAGGACAGATAGCCGACTGCAATTAGTATCTAATATATCGAGCGCCCGTGTACGGTCAGTTGAACAATCTTCAAAGCAGCTCCTCGATCTACTTTCGGCAGATATTGATCTGACGATCGAGGAGCTGACATGCTGCTACCGCGAAATACGAAGAATCCTCTCTACAGTTTACCGCTATTTTGTGACGTCGAAGATCCATTCCCGTTTCAAACCTACATGTTTCAAGTGTTTCGAAATCTTGCGGTCGCACAAGCTTCGAATGTCGAGAATCTCAGCAAAGAGTTCATCGCTTGGGTGGTTAATGAGTTCTTTGACTTGATCTGCAAGGCACCGTTCAAACCGAGATCGGATGGAGACGGCGTGATTACCATTTCGAAAGAGCTGACGGATTTCGTGATGAAGATGTTCAGCAACTGCGATCCAAAAAAGGATGAGCCGAAGGCTAAAGCAGCGAAAAGCGCGATTCCACTGCTCGACAGCAAGGAAGCTACCAGCAACCAAGAGTCTGGGATGTTGAGGATGTTCAAGTCTTTCTCACAGTCACAGGCCACGCAGATGGAATGCTTAGCGAAGGAGATTTTGACTTACGTTCGACAAGAATGGCTGCAAGCCATGCAGACTTCTAAGCTACGGAGCGTCAACGGCGTAGATTGCTGCGATATTACAATTTCCAGAGAAATTTACGACCTGTCGAGCATGTTATTTACCGCGTTCAAAGGTACTAACCGCCGAAAAGCTGAGTTGGTTCCGGAGTGCAGATCTTTATTCAATGAGCTGAAGCAAAACGGTTTGACACCGAAATCTCCAAAGCCGCTGGAAGATCTAAATCCTTTGCTAAAAGCAGAGATCTACAACACGCAAGTTCCGTCACAGGAACGACGACTACCAGTCGAACAAGCTCCAGTGTTCAAGATCGAGCCGGTAGCTACGGAGCCAGTTAAAGTTAACACAGAAGTGATTGTCGAGCCAAAGGTAGCGGCAAAGACAAAAGCGCTGAGCAAGGCTGAGACAGCAAACGCTGAGTTTGCGCCGAAAGCGCCGACAGCGGCCGCTCGCGAGAAGAAAAAGAAATTAGCGCTGTAAAAACATCAGATAGACGATTGGCCGGACCGCCACTAAAAAGCGGAGATATTCTAATTCATTTTCAAGAGCGAGAGGAGCACGGTATGCAACCGACACAGGGTTCGAAGCATTCACAGTTTACACGGGAGCACGAGGCAGTCGGACCAACCGAAGTCGCACGCAGTCTCGAGGAAAAGAATGCAAAGTGCATCAGTTTGGTCAAATACTACGCGCAGTTGGGTGACCGCGAGACCGCGCGTGAACTTTACGCGTTCAACAAGGCAATGACAGAGCGTTGCGATCCTTCGATCGTGTTTCCACCGTTTCCAGTAGTTTTCAAGATTTAGAAGGAGCGACGCTGCAGCAGCTTCAGCACCTCCGTCTATCTTCCTCCAGAACCATTCACCGCACAAGAAACCAGGAGGCTTAATGTTCAAGACAACAATTAATCGAGCGGTAAAAGCCGTTGAGGAAGCAGAGGCGATCATCATAACCTCGGGTGCTGGGATGGGAGTTGATTCAGGACTACCCGATTACCGTGGGCATCTCGGTTTTTGGCGAGCTTATCCTGTTTATGAAAAACTGGGACTATGCTTCGAGAACTGCTCGAATCCATATTACTTTCAAGAGGATCCGCAGTTCGCGTGGGGATATTACGGGCATTGCGTTAACTTGTATCGCGACACCGTACCACATGACGGTTTTCATATCCTGCAGAAGTGGATTAAGGCGAAAAATGCACCGTATTTCATCGTCACGTCCAATGTTGACGCACAGTTTCAGAAAGCTGGTTTCTCGGAAGATAAGATTTATGAAGTTCATGGGTCGTTACACTGGCTTCAGTGCCAGACACTTTGTAATGTCGGTATTTGGAAGAATACGCACCATTTTGATGTCGATGTAAGCACAATGCGCGCTGAAGGTTCGCTGCCGGTCTGCCCAGGTTGCGGCAAGGTAAGCCGACCGAATGCGCTGATGTTTGGCGATTGGTTATGGTTGTCACACAAGGCGGAAGTACAGAAGCGCGAGCTCGATCAATTCATAGTCGAGAACGCGGAGAAAAAGGTGGTCGTTCTCGAGATGGGAGCTGGATCGGGGATACCGACCATACGCGCAAGAACCGAGCGTTTCGGGCGAGAGTTTAAAAACACAACGATTATTCGCATTAATCCGAGAGAACCTAAAATTGAGAATGGGATCGCGATGAAATGCGGAGCGCTTGAGGGGATGCAGATCATAGACCAGTTGCTGAAATAGCATCGAACCAACGAAGGTTGGTGCTTGACGGCTTTCCTATCTAACTTAGTTTGGATGGTAAAATGGGTCAAATTTGAGAGTTAGGAGCAATTATGAAACGAATATTTATTACAAGTTTAATGCTGGTAGCGGTTTTAATAGCTGGAGTCGCAGGTACGAGATCAGCGTATGCGGAAGGACCGGTCACGGCAAATTTGGGTGTGAGCATGGATTTCAGCGTACCGCTCTCTATCACAAGTAACGGCGACTTAAAATTCCGTCTCAGCCGTGATGCATCACTGAACGGGCATTACGTCGGCTTGCATGACTCATCTCGGGACAGCGCCAACTATCAACCAGGAAACATAACTATTCTCGGCCCTCCAAGGCCGGTAACAATGGGCTTAACCATCTCACCAGTCACGTTAACTGACGGAAACGGCCACACAGCTACTTTACATTTAGAGGTAATAGCGACGCCGGCACAATACCCTGAAAATGCCTTCGCAATGTCAGATATCGAACCAATTCCGCTATTTGTGAACTACACGGACAATTACCAAACTCACGACGCCGAAGGACACTTAGTCTATCAATCGGCAGTGAACATAGTCGTAAAGCCATATTCGCTGATTTTCGCTGACGGATCGGATGTTCTCGGCGAATGGACCGGTACCTCAACAATGACGTTCGATTTCGTTGATTAAAACCAAGAGTATCAAGTCAGGTTTAGCATACGGGTCTTCCACAACGGAAGGCCCGTTTTCGTTTGTTCCGCGTGCGCAACGAACTGGCGGTCGCTGCGGCTTCTACGACTATATTCCACTAAATAGCGAGTTTAAAACAGAATATAAACACCACGGAGGAATACAGTGACGTCCTAGCATCACTGAAGTGACGCTCTTCCTAGGAGTCCTTCTTCTGGGTCGAGTATCAGCAACAGCTCCGCATTCTTGATACTTTGCAAACCTGAGTCATCCGTAGTCGGTACAAACGCTTCTTTGACGTACAGCTTCTTCCCAGCATTCGCCATCTCAAGAACCGTCATCGGGACTTTATCCGTTGACGTATCGGCTGCACGGTTGGCGTGATGTTTGGACCAGCTACCGATTGTTTTCGGTACCTTGATACGCTTCACACGTGCATTTCGCGGGTCGTCTACCCGCGTTGATCGAATATTAGCAGCTGCGTTGACGTCTCTATCATGGACAGTATTGCATTGCGGACATGTCCATTCACGGATCTTCAACGGAAGCTTGTCGGCTTTGTAGTCGCAACCGGGTGTCGAGCAGCATTTTGAAGATGCGAAGTATTGGTTCGTCTCTTCGTACTCACTACCGTACCAAGGCGCTTTGTATTTCAGGATGCCGCGAAACTGGCTCCAGCCAGCATCAGATATCGATTTTGCGAGACAGTGGTTACGGACCATGCCCCGGACGTTGAGTGTCTCAGCAACAACTATTTTCGACGACGCCAGTATTTGGTTCGCGGTGTCATGGTGGAACTGTTTCCGTTGGTTCTTGGTGTGGCGGTGAAGCTTGGCAATCTTTTTAGAAATCGTACGATAATGTTTACTGTACCGATCTTTACCGGAGCGTTTTCGCTGTAGCGCTGCAAGCTTGTCTTCGGCTTTCCGATAAAATCGTGGATTATCGATTTTGTAGGCATCGGTGTCGGTTTTGACGATTGCAAAGTGATTTAAACCGAGATCAATGCCGACAACTTCATCACGGGTGCCAGCGGCTAAGATTTGCAGATTTCGTTTCAGCTGAAGTTTCTGAAGTGGAACAGTAGCTGTGAATGTCATAAACCATTTGCCGTGGTCGTAGACTATACACGCATGGTTATGGTTTAGGATGCCGTGGAATTTGTCATGTTTCTTAACGCGAACGTATTCACCTGGACATCGCGCCAGGCTAACCGATTGAAACGACCGAGAGAATCGATTCCACATTATCTGGAACGAATCGGTTGGACGTTTATGTTTGTAGGCTGGAGCTCCAGCCTTCGTAATCTTCTTCATGGCTGAGTACGTTTTCTCAAGATCTTGCGCTGCGCTATGTGTACAGGATGTCGGTACGTCATAGAGCCAGCTATATTTTTCGGTCTTTTTCAGTTGGGTCAGTTCCCGGTTAAGACTATTTTTTGGGATTTCAATACCTGCCGCGAGTCGCTGCTGAGACGAAGTCAACAGGTAATTCCAGACGAAACGCCGAGCTGTTAACTGCCTTCGGAAGAAGAGTTTCTGCTCCCGAGTCGGTAGTAACTCGACTTTATAAGCGATCGTTGTTGTGTCCATATTCTGTAATACACGGGCGCGCGCGAAAGAGATGCAGATCATTGGATAAATATCGGATCAGTTGAAGTTTTGTTGTTTCGGCACTTGCATCTAAGTTCATGTAGATAGACCAATCTCACATAGGAGTCGTTCGCGAAGCAGTGCTGCTTGCCTCTTTTCCTTCCTAGCATCACTGAAGTGAAACTTCTCCTTGAAAAGAGTTCTTATGAAACCACGTATTTTCGGCTTCATCGCAGTAATGCTGCTGAGTATCGGTTTTATGGCTGAGACGGCGGCGGCATCAAACTTCTACTATTTCGCAGTACCGTATTTTGGGACTACCACGGACGTACCAGGTAACGGAGGTACTAACACGTATGGGACAGTAAGTTTGTCCTATCCCGGTACTTCAACCGCGCCACTAACGAATGGTGGTACTCCTGTCACGCAAAAGATTAGCTCAACCAGCAACTCCCTGAGCATTCAGATAACACCGAACACGGGTTACAAGGTAGCGGCAATATCTGAGATCTCTGGGCGTATCAACGGCAGTAATAGTATGTGCGCCGAACCTACGGCTTCAGACTCAGGTTGGAGCGCAAGGAGCCTGAGCGATGTACACTCTGATGGATCGTTCAGCTATGCGCTGACTATCAACAACCCCACAAAAAATAACAGCTCGAGTTACTTCATCCGGGTTGTGTTTGCCCCGATTGTCACTACCGTGTCGTTTACGCCGTATATTGTGGATGATACTCCGCTTAACTCGGCATTAACGCACTGCTCTGCGACTGGTGTTATTAAGCTCAGCGGCGTAACTGTAGCAACAGCGCCGACGATTTCCAGCGGCTACGGGCCTTTAGGTACGACGAATACCGTTATGATCGGTTCAAGCGCTACTTACACGATCGACAACACTTCAGCGCTGTGCACGTTAGACTCGGTTGCATTTAACTCAGTGTCACGACCACCAGCTTCGGCGGATCTGTTACCACAGCCAGGAGCAACGCTACCGTATTCCTACACCACTGACGCGGCTACATCAGCTGCAGGTGATGCAGATGTCGCGGTTAAGTTCAAGCACAAGGGGTACACGCTAACTATCGTCAATGATCCATCCGGCAACACAGCCTGCGGCTCGGTATCACCGACGCCGGGCACCGGGGTAACGTTTGAAGCTGGATCGTCGCAGTTGTTTACGGCGGTGGTCAATACCAACTGCGCGATAGCTAGTGTTACGGTGCTTGATCCAGGCGGGTCATATTCGTCAACAACTGATATCACTGCTTCATTCGTCACAGGCGGAAACTCATACCAGTTTTCGAATATCTCGGCGAACGGAACGCTGTCGGTACGATTCGTACAGGTTTCCACGACGTTGGGCGGTCAGTATTGTCAGGTACCGGCGTACGTTGCAGGTCACTCTACTCTAAAGCCGAACGCGCTATTGATCCTTGATAACTCTGGATCGATGGGCGATTACCCTTACTCGGCAGCCGGATCTTACCCAGCCTGTACGTCAGCCTCCACGCTGCTTAACTGCACGAATTACTACGGTTACTTTGATCCGGGTACAATGTACAAGCGTGATCCGGCGAACTCAAATAAGTATCTGATTGATTCGACAACAACGTTGAACCTAGCGCCGGTATCATTAACGTCGGGTATCACGACTGCAACACGGTGGTCTGGTAATCAGCTTAATTATGCTTACATGCAGAAGATCGACATCATCCGAAAGATTCTTATTGGTGGACTGGTACAGACTGGTACCGGCTATAGAGCACGGTACACTTCCGACCTAGTCGTAACGTATTTTGTACGCACACAGGGTACGACTGGCAGCGGTGCAAAACCGAGTATCATCGTACAGCAGACGGTAGTCGAACCGTCCGGGTTGATCCAGCAGTCTTACGATAAGATGCGCTTCGGCATCATGTCCTTTAACAACAACTCGGCGGAAGTTGGTTCAGATGACGGCGGATATATTTCAGCTCAGCTCGGATCGAGTTTACCAGCTCTGATCGCAGTTTTAGAGGGACCAGATACAACGCCGAACGGTTCAACTCCACTGGCTGAGAGTTTATACGAGGCTGTGCGCTATTACCAAGCCGGTTACAGTGCATATAACAAGGTTGGTTCGGCTTTCGTCAACTACGGCGACACAACTCAATTTACCGAGCCGGTACAGGCAACATGCCAGAAGCATTTTGTGCTGCTGCTCACGGATGGTCAGCCGACCAATGACCAGAATTTACCGGGTAACCCAGATGTAACTGAGAATGTCGCAGATGCTAAGTTCAACGCTGGGACATGGTACTCAAAGATGGACGCGGCAGATCAGTTAACTGGATCGACTACCGGCAACACAGGTGGAACAATTCGCAAGTTCTTGTTACCGGCTGTAGCGTATTACGCACATACCACTGACTTACGGAGCAGTTCAAACGGTAAGAATGACATAGCTGGAACTCAGAACCTTACTATCTACTCAGTATTCGCATTCGGTGACTCGACAGGTGGTGCAGTTCTTAAGGCTACCGGTAAGTACGGTGCATTTACTGACACGAACCAGGACGGCAAGCCGGAAGCCGGTGAATACGTGGCCGCATCCGGTACAACTACAACGTCGACCGGTTTCTATCCAGCGCAACAAGGGGACGTATTAGCCTCGAATCTGGCGAGTGTGTTCAGCACGATACTATCATCTACGGCTTCAGGTACTGCAGCTGCAGTTGCCAATAACCGTAGCGGTGAGCGCGGTGCTAATATGGTACAGGCACTCTTCTACCCGCAATGGCCTACCGACAAAACCGTCGCTTGGACCGGTGAAGTGCAGGCAATGTGGTTTTATCTGTCACCGTTGATGTCGAATACTACTTTGTATGAAGACACAGACGGTAATAAAGAGCTGAATCCGATGATTGATAAACAGCCGTCGTCTAATCCGTTCGCAGTGAAAGCGCTGTGGAGAGCCGGAGCGAAATTACAGCAGACCTCGGCGGCGAGTCGTCACATCTACACGATGCTAAATTCTTCAGCCGCACTGACCGCCGCTGCCAACTCGTTTGACGCGACGAATGTTGTAACGCTGAAAGCAGATGCGATGATGAATATTAACGCGCTGGCAAACGTAGACGCGAGTAATCTGATTAATTACGTGAGGGGAGTAGATAACAGTCTGTACCGGCCGCGTGTAGTGTCTTTCGCTGATCCGCTTACTGGGGCAGTAACGACGGATGTGTGGAAGTTAGGTGATATCATCGATTCCACACCACAGGTTGAGTCGAATATTGCGCTCAACGGTTATCAGACAGCTTACGGAGATGCTTCCTACGCACAGTTTACAGGTGGCTCGCAATATCAAGCTCGTAACATGGTGTTTGTCGGCGCAAACGACGGGATGTTACACGCTTTCCGGTTGGGACTGGTCTCGTCGATCAGCGATTCAACAGCACCTTCCCGCATCGCTAAGATGACAGATGCAGACGGTAGTTTATCGAATCTCGGCGAAGAAGAATGGTCATTCATACCAAAAAATGCGGTACCGTATCTACAGCATCAGGCTGGGACAGCTTACTGCCATCAGGATTTAGTGGACGGATCATCAACACTGGTAGACGTCTCGGTTTTCAACGGTGACTGCACGGAAGCACATTACTGGGACTGCACACGGAAGACAACTCTCAGCGGTAGCAGCGTTGATACGACAAAAACTACCTGGGGAACGGTACTTATTGGCAGCATGGGCCTTGGCGGAGCGAGTCGCGATGCCGCTTCAAACTGTAACGAGACGACATCACATGACGGCGATCCGACTAACAACACTGATTGTGTCAAAACGCCGAAGACTGGTAATGGTCTGTCATCTTACTTTGCGCTGAACGTAACGAATCCGCAGTCACCAGCGTTTATGTGGGAGTTTTCAGATTACTCAATCGCAGCACCAGCCGATAAAGGACTCGGATTTACTACGGCCGGTTCGGCAGTAGTCAGAATTAACTCGCTGGCGAAGACCGGTGCTACGATGCCGGTGCACAGCACGAACGGTCGCTGGTTTGCGGTATTCGCATCAGGACCAACTGGAGCGATTGCAGCGTCCACATTCTCCGGTCACTCGGATCAGAACCTGAAGCTTTACATTGTAAACCTGAACGGTGGTTCGACGTTCAACAAGTGCTCTTCAGCTGGAGCGACCAACTGCAACTACTGGGTAAAGGATACAGGGATTCCGTTTGCATTCGCGAACTCAATTACCGGTACGTCGATCGACCTTGATCGTTGGAATCAGCAGAAAGACGGTAACTACAGCGATGACCTTATTTACATCACCTACACAAAGGCGAATCTGGATTCAAGCGGATATCCAGCTAATTCACGGACTCCAGTTAATGTTGGTGATATCGTATCACCTTGGGACAAGGGTGGTGTGTTGCGGCTGGTAACGAATCACAATCCGGATCCATTCACTTGGTTCACAAGTTTGCTGATCGACAACACGGGTCCGATAACTTCTGCTGTAGGTAGACTGCAGGATCGCAACAGCCCGAGTCAGTGGAGAGCACCGGCACTTGGCAACCTGTGGGTATATTTCGGCGAGGGACGTTTCTACCAGCCAGGTGATGATCTCAGCGCAACTCGCAAGTTCTACGGTGTATCAGATCCTTGCTATAATCAGTACGCCGGCAACAGCAGTGGTACTTATACACTGTACTCAGGTGATAATGCATCACAGTATGCACTCGGTACGAATGCAGCGACGTGCCCATCTGTTTCGCTAAGTGACTTGGTTGATCAGACTTCAACAATTACGGCAACTTCGACAAATACGCTGCCGAATACCTACAAGGGCTGGTACGTTTCGATGAGCGCGGCGACCAACGGTTCCACTGCGTCTGAAAAAGGATCTGAGCGAGTGCTGACTGACGTACGAGCTGATACAAACGGCATAGTGTACTTCACGACTTTTACACCGAACACGGATGTATGCGTACCAGGCGGAACTACTTCGATGTGGGCCGTGAAGTACGATAACGGTGGAACACCACCGGCAGCGAGTTTGGTCGGCAAGACACCAGTTCAGACTTCAGGTGGAGGTATCACGATGCTGAATACGAGTTCTGTATTCAAGCTGAATAATAATCGGAAACTTGACGGTTCAATCGTGATCACCAACAGCGACGGGACAACTTCGACACTTGATCAGTCGCTCGGCGGTATCGCTTCAAGAGATCGCGGCAATAGTATTGGTAGCAATCCAGCGAGACGGAAGATTCTGCACAGCCAGGAGCATTGATGATCGATGTAATAAGTGGAGATTAACAGGACATGCCACCTAAAAGAGAGTGAGATGTCCGGATTAGCGCAGTAGCAAAAAAAGAGTGGGTCTCCCAGATTGATTCTGAGAGACCCATTTCGATTATGAATAGAAACACTAATACTGCCGCACGCGAAGAGCTTCTAGAGCTCCGCACGCTTCCGGAGAATACTTTTGGGAGTAGCCGCAGGTGTCACGGCACTCGAGTCAGTCTGAGCGATCTTGACAGGAGCCTCAACACCATCACTCGGTGCAACGAGCGGCGTCGAGTCGGCGATGGGCTTCTTTTTAGCTTGCCGACCACCAACGCGAGGAGCTCCTTTAGGCGGTCCCATTCGTGAGAAGTACGTAGGTCGTGTTTTCGACCAAGGTTTCACCGCCTGCAACACCCGTGAGTAATCTAGCATGCAGATTAATTGATGTAGTGTTTTGGCATGATATTGTTTTCCGTATCTATCAAAAGTAATGTCATCTTTTTGTATTTCTTCTGAGAGTAGATCAGAGTGACCCACGACGGCTTTCAGTACCCGCTCATTTATCTCCATCGGCCTCTGCTTCAGATCGTCGATTACGGTATGTCGGAAAGAATGAAAGTCTTTTCCTTTTTCAGTTAGTTTAATCCATCGACGGAAGCGTATGAACCACGTAGAAGCATTCTTAGACCTCCGGCCATCACTAGCCATTGGGAGACCGTCAAAGAGGCACTCTTTAGACTTCCGTGTTTGAGCGAACTCCAAAAATCCTAGTTCAATGAGTTTCGGATGGACTGGAACCCGGCGTATACTAGCGCTAGTCTTTACTTTTGTTCCCCCGTCATCGCTAACGATATGCATAACCGGTATACCATTCTCATGGATGATGTCTTGATAGCGTATCTGACATATCTCATTCATCCGCATTCCAGACATTAGTGCGATTAACGGTATAAAGTAATGGTAATCATACTGATAATATAACCGGGTAAAAGTTTCGTGACTGAAGATGCTCAGCAGTTCCCCATCATCAAAGCGATCACGTCCACCTTTTTTACGAGGAACACGAAGTTTCTTAAAAAAATCTTGAGTAACATATTCATGTTCGACCATCCAAGTGCATAACGCAGAAGCGTTAACCATCACGCCGTTTATCGTCGATTCAGCTCTCGGAGTATCATTTAACTCAAGGATCTCATCAATAGACTTACCAAGATAGCGATTAATGCCGTTAATGTTCGCAGGAAGCATCTTAACAACGTTGAAGAGTTTGATAGCATCGATACGATTCAGCTCAGCCGCCGGTTTATCTCCAAGGATACGGATGAGCAAGTTAAAATCTTCACGGACTTCGGTCTTATAATGATGCTCGGCTGATGGGCGAAGTGAGGTTTTCTCCTTAATGTACATCACAGCGGCGGTCGAGAGCGTAATACCCTGAGCTGAAGTAACGCGTGGAACCGGACTATTATCTAACAAGTCGGTACTGGAATTGTCGGTCAGTGGGGTAGGGGATGACACAGGCAATACAGGAGCAGCGGTATTATTATCCGGGGCAGAAGATGCAAACGCTTCCGAGGTTATACCGAGGCGCTGAAATATTAAATCAAGCATCTCTTTTTCTGCGGCAGGAAACCTCGGGTCGGTCTTGAGGCTAGCGATCTCAACCGAGCCATCCGCCGGTTTTTTAAGCCCGCTGAGTTCTACTCTACTGAATAGTGGATGGTTCAATTTCGGCTCCCGGAGTGTATCGAACACTTCATGCCACTGAGCAGCATACCGAATAGCCCTTTTCTCAGCTCGCAGGCGATTCAGTGTTTTAAGCGACTTTTTAATTTCGCGTTTCTTTAATACTTCACGAAGGTCACACGGTACCCCCATCCGAAAATAAAAACTTTTTGGAGTTTCCAGTAAATAGACCATTTCTCCCTCGATGTCCAATTTTTTGTACCGTGGGAGAAGGGGGTAAACGCAAAAACAGCCAACCATTTAGAATGATTAGCTGTTTCTGTGGTAAGTGGTGGCGGTGCAGAGATTTGAACTCCGGACCTAGCGAATATGAGTCGCTTGCTCTGACCAGCTGAGCTACACCGCCATTTGAAAACGCCCCTTAGGTTGGTATTACCGAAGGGGCGAAAGGATTGTTGGTTGCGGGGATAGGATTTGAACCTATGACCTTCGGGTTATGAGCCCGACGAGCTACCAGACTGCTCCACCCCGCGATAAGTGGAAAGACAGATATAGATAATTTTACGACGGATGTCAATATTTTTTTTCGAAAGGATCTGTTTTTCCCGATTGCGCGCCTTCGGTAACGTCATCTGTGCATGAATAGCAGGGGCAGGAAGCACGATGTTATTCCTTGTCCGGGATGGCAATAGCCCCTTTACCGAGCTTTCCGGCCAGTTCTTTTGCCGCATCCGGATCAAGACGCTTGCCGACACGAACCCGATACCAGGTGCCCTTGTCTCCCTGATGAGATTCTACGATGTTGACATTGTAGCCCTTGGCAGCCAGTTTGCTGCGAACTGTTTCAGCTTCGGATTTGAGGCTGTACGAGGCTACCTGGACGGTGAGCCCGTTTGCCTCCTGACGCAGTGTCGGTTTTGCCGGTGCAGCCTGACCAGGCTGCGTTTGCACGTTCTCGTCATTTTGAGGCGGAGCAGGTTTGGTTAAATTGGTGGGCATGGCAGCCTGGAGCGGTTGTTTGGCTGGCTTATCTTCCTTGGTATTGACACCGCTCCCCAGTACCGTGCTTTTTTGTCCACTGGGGAGTGTTTTATAAAAGCTGAGCGGCGGTTCGGTTGTTACCTGTCCATCTCCGGCGGGTGCTGTTTGCTGAGAGGAGTTCCCGGCTTGTCGTGGCTGCGCAGGGAGGGGGAGTGGGGTGGGAGCCGTTGGCTGTTGCTGTGGCGGCTGCGCTTTCGGTTGTTGTGGTGAATTCTCAAGGCTTTGCTGTTCCATCGCGGCCTTGAACGCTTTTTTCGCGGAACGCTGGGAAAACGTCCAGCCACCGCCAAAGCCAATCGCGAGAGATATAACCGCGGTAATAACGAGAAGCAATACCCCTCCTCCGGATGATTCTTTTCGAGGACGGCTCTGGCTTGGCTGGGGAGAACTGCATGATTTTTTTGGTTCACTGTAGTCAATACGCATTGTGGCCTCCGCTACATTCGTTCCGGTGCCGATATGCCCAGGATGGTAAGGGCGTTTTTAAGGGTTTGGGCAGTCCGCTTCAGGAGGTAGAGCCGAGCCGCTGTTAGTGCCTGATCTTCACTGATTACACGATTTTTATTGTAGAAACTGTGGAAACAGCTTGCAAGCTCACTCAGGTAATACGTTAAGCGATGCGGCTCAAAATGCACGGCGCAGTCATCGATCGTATCTGGCAGCGCCGTCAGCAGCTTGATCATCTGCATATCTTCGGGAGTAGAGAGGCAGGACAGAGCGCTGACTGCCGGTTTTTCAGGGGCAACGAACCCTTTTTCGGCGGCATTCTCAAAAATGCTGCAGATCCTGGCATGGGCATACTGGACGTAATAGACCGGGTTTTCGTTGGTCTGCTGTTTGGCGAGGTCAATGTCGAATACCAGTTGGGCATCAGGTTTGCGCATCAGAAAAAAGAAACGGGTGGCATCGCGCCCGACCTCGTCGATCAGGTCGCGCAGGGTGACATAACTGCCGGCCCGTTTGGAAATTTTCACCTCTTCGCCGCCGCGCATGACGGTCACCATCTGGTGCAGTACATATTCGGGCCAGCCCTGCGGAATGCCGACATCAAGGGCCTGAAGACCGGCGCGGACACGGGTAACGGTGCTGTGGTGATCAGAACCCTGCTCGTTGATTACTCTGGTAAATCCGCGTTCCCACTTGGCTTGATGATACGCTACATCCGGTACAAAATAGGTATAACTGCCGTCGGATTTGCGCATGACGCGATCTTTATCGTCTCCGAAAGCGGTTGAGCGAAGCCAGAGAGCATTGTCCTGTTCATAGGCGTGTCCGTTGGCGATCAGCTGCCGAACAACCGCATCAACGCGCCCCTCGCTGTAGAGTGCCGATTCCAGCGTGTACACATCGAATTTTACGTCAAATGCCTCAAGATCAAGATCCTGTTCGCGGCGAAGCCAGGCAACGGCAAAGCTTCGGAGGTTTTCACTATTCTCCGGGTCGCCGCAAGCCGTTGTATGCTGGTCGGTGGCTTCGACGGTTTCTCCGGCCATATAGGCACGTGCCACATCCTTGATATACTCTCCCTGGTAACCCCCATCCGGCCAGCGCGGGTCGTCCGGCTCGATTCCGAGGCAGCGCAGCTGGACGGAGAGGGCAAGGTTGCTGATCTGGACGCCGGCGTCATTGTAATAGAATTCACGCGTCACATCCCAGCCGGCAGCATCAAGCACCCGGCAAAGGGTGTCGCCGATTGCCGCTCCACGGCCATGACCGATATGCAATGGCCCGGTTGGATTGGCACTGACAAATTCCACCTGGACTTTTTTTCTGCCGCCACTTGTCGTATGGCCATACCGGTCACCCTCAGCCTCGATCTCAAGAAGGGCGGTTTGCCATGCCGTTTGCGATACAAACAGGTTGATGAAACCGGGGCCGGCAATCTCGCATTTTGACAACAGACCGTCACCGGTATCCAGGTGTTTGAGGATAATCTCGGCAACCAGGCGCGGTGCTTTGCGTTCACCCTTTGCCAGTTGCATGGCGATGTTGCAGGAAAAATCGCCATGATCCGGATTGGCCGGATGGCCGATGATGATTGCCGGCAGTGGGAATGTCGTCAGTTCCTGCGCCGTGTGGGCTTTTATCAGCGCGGATTCAAGCAGCGGGGCTATTCGGTTTCGCATCATTGTATGGACTGTTCTTTCTGATCGATTGGTGTGCCGGCATCCTCAGCATCACCCTTAATGCTGACATCTCTGGTAAAATCAGGGCATCTCGCACCCCCGTCGGGGATGCAGAATCGTTTTGAGCAGTTTTCGCGCCAGGCACAGACTGCGCAGCTTTGACGTGGCATGGTGTACGTCCTGAATTACGGTTGTTTTTTATCCTGTGGGAACTGGTAGATGACTTCATTGCTGCGTACAAGTCCGAAATCCTTGCGAGCGATTGTTTCGAGGTAGCGGCGGTCGGATTTGAGAGCAACAATCTCGCGTTTCAGCTTTTCATTTTCAGTCTTGTTGTCAGCCAGGCGTGCGTCGATTTTATTTTTGTCCTGCTTAAGTTCAAAAATGCGCAGGAGTCCCTTGTCACCGAAAAAAGTGAAGAAGAGGATGAATGCCAGGCATCCGCCCGGAATAATATACATCTTTTTTTGAAGGGGCAGATTGAACATTTACCCTTTCCTTATTTGTTCGGCAAAATACTCTGCAGTCCTCTTTAGTCCGTCATGCAGGGGGACCAAAGGCTCCCAGCCAAATTTTTCACCAGCCAGGGAAATATCAGGCTGGCGCTGTTTCGGGTCATCCTGTGGCAGTGGCTGAAAGATGATCTTCGACTCTGAGTCCGTTATTGTAATGATTTTTTCAGCAAACTCAAGGATTGTATTTTCCACCGGGTTGCCGAGATTGACCGGTCCGATAAAATCGTCGCATTCCATCATCCGGATCATCCCCTCCACCAGGTCCGAAACATAGCAGAACGAGCGGGTTTGGGAGCCGTTCCCGTATACGGTTATGTCTTCGTTCCGGAGTGCCTGCAGGATGAAGTTTGAAACCACGCGGCCGTCATTCTCCGCCATGCGGGGACCGTAGGTGTTGAAAATGCGGATGATGCGGATATCCACATTGTTCTGGCGGTGGTAATCCATCATCAGGGTTTCGGCCACCCGTTTGCCTTCGTCGTAACAACTGCGGATCCCGATCGGATTGACGTTCCCCCAGTAACTTTCCGTCTGTGGATGCACATGTGGATCACCGTAGACCTCCGACGTGGATGCCTGCAGGATGCGCGCTTTGACCCGCTTGGCCAGTCCCAGCATGTTGATGCTCCCCATGACGCTGGTTTTGATCGTCTTGACTGGGTTGTATTGATAATGTACCGGAGAAGCGGGACAGGCAAGATTGTAGATGCGGTCAACTTCGAGGAGAATCGGTTCGGTGATGTCATGTCTGACCAGTTCGAAGCGATGGCTGTCCATAAGGTGAATGATGTTGTTTTTACTGCCGGTGAAAAAGTTGTCGAGGCAGATGACGTCATGTCCCTCATTCAGGAGGCGTTCGCAGAGGTGTGAGCCGACGAAGCCGGCGCCGCCGGTTACCAGTATGCGCATGTTATTTCGCTCCTGTGCAGATGTCGCCGCTGCAACGTCCGAGCGGAACATAGCTGAATCCGCCGGCGGCCATGCGATCCGGTTTGTACAGGTTGCGGCCGTCGACGATGGTTGGCGTCCTGAGTGCCGCCTTGATACGATCGAAGTCGGGATTGCGGTATTCGCTCCAGTCGGTAATGATTGTCAGGGCGTCGGCGCCATTGAGGATGTCATACTGGTTGTTGCTGTATTCGATCCGTTCCCCGAAGTGATGACGGGCTTCTTTAAGCGCTTCCGGATCATGGGCGCGGACAGAGGCGCCGGCGGCCAGCAGTCGCTCGATGATGGTGATGGCCGGGGCTTCACGCATGTCGTCGGTGCGTGGTTTGAACGAGAGTCCCCAGCAGGCGATGATGCGACCGGTGAGCGGCTGTTCCTCATCGGGAGAGCCGAGCAGCTTGATCAGTTTGTCGGCCAGAATTTCTTTCTGGAGTTCATTTACCTCTTCGACCGCTTTTAACAGCAGGAAGTCGTAGTTTGATTCTTCGGCGGTTTTGATCAGGGCTTTAACATCCTTGGGAAAGCAGGAACCACCGTAACCGGGACCGGGAAAGAGGAAGTCGTAGCCGATGCGGGAGTCGGAGCCGATTCCTTCGCGTACGGCCATGACGTCCGCTCCCATCCGTTCGCAGAGTCCCGCGATCTGGTTCATGAAGGAGATGCGGGTCGCAAGCATGGCGTTGGCGGCGTATTTGGTCATTTCGGCGCTGCGGATATCCATGACGATCATCCGGTTCTGCTTGCGCATGAAGGGGTCGTAGAGTTCTTTCATGATTTCGGCGGTGCGGACATTGTCACAGCCGATAACGACCCGGTCCGGTTTCATGAAGTCATCGATGGCGGCCCCCTCTTTGAGGAATTCGGGGTTGGAGACAACATCGAATTCCAGGTCGATGCCGCGGCTTGTCAACTCTTCCTGAATGGCGGCGCGAACCTTGTCGGCGGTGCCGACCGGAACGGTCGATTTGTCGACGACAATCTTGAAGCTGTTCATGGAACGGCCGATATCGCGGGCAACACCCAGGACATATTTGAGGTCTGCAGAACCGTCCTCGCCCGGCGGGGTGCCGACGGCGATAAAACAGACCAGCGAGGCTTTAACCGCTTCTTCCAAATCGGTGGTGAAGGAAAGGCGCCCTTCACCCTGATTGCGCAGGATCATTTCCTTGAGTCCCGGTTCGTAGATCGGGATGATCCCCTGCTTAAGCCCTTCAATTCGTGCCCGGTCGATGTCGACGGTGATAACGCTGTTGCCGCTTTCGGCAAAGCAGGCGGCTGCAACCAGGCCGACATAACCGGCGCCAAAAATACATATTTTCATGCAAAGCTCCGAAGGTAAAATATAATTGGTACTCTATAACACACTATCCGGCTGTAATTCCAGAACTTCAAGCTCCATCCGGATCATTTTTCAATCTCAAGGCTTCACTGTATGCTTCGCTGCGTGAAACTCCTGAAATTACAGCTGCTTGTTTAGCGATGTCCTTGATCGAGAGTGATCCGTTGGCCATCAGACGGTGGAGCACGGTTTCCAGCGGCTCACACTCCTGCGAAACAGTATCGCCCGGTGCAATCAAGATGACTACCTCACCGCGCACAATCCCCTGTGAAACCGACGTCCTGACCTCCGATGCGGTGCCGCGGATACACTCTTCATATATTTTGGTGAGTTCCCGCGCAACAATTACTTGCCGCTCTCCCAGCACCTCACGGATATCGTTCAGAGTATCCAGCAATCGGTGTGGAGCTTCGTACAGTGCCAGTGTACCCGACAGGGCGCTCATCGCGCCAAGAAATGTGCGCCGTTTTCCCTGGCGTGAAGGGGGGAAACCGGCAAAGGTGAACATGTCGGTCGGGAGGCCGGAGGCTGAAAGGGCCGCTACGGCGGCACAGGCGCCCGGAATCGGCACAACCGGTATATTTTCGGCAACGGCGTCACGTACCAGTTGGTAACCGGGGTCAGAGATGCAGGGGGTGCCGGCATCAGATATCAGCGCCACGGATTTTCCCTGACGGAGCGCATTCAGAATCCGTTCTCCCTTGAATTGCTGATTATGGTCGAAATAGGAGGTCAGCGGCTTTGAAATGCTGAAATGATTGAGGAGTTTAAGCGAATGCCGGGTATCTTCGGCGGCGATCAGATCGACCTCTCCGAGGATGCGCACGGCCCGATAGGTTATGTCTTCCAGATTTCCTATCGGGGTGGCGATTATGTAGAGCGTGGCGGCTGCCATCAGCGTTGAGCCAGTGCCAGCTTAAGCGCTAATCCGGCAAAAATTGCTGCCGCCGCCCGATTAAGCACTTTTTGCGCAAACGCCGAGCGGCGGAATCGTTCGCCAAAAACTCCCGCCAGAATACTGATCGCACCAAAGACAATCAGCGTGGCGATAATAAAAATACCTCCCAGCAGCAGCAGTTGCACGGATAACGGGCCTTTGGCCGGATCGGTGAACTGTGGCAGAAACGCGAGGAAAAAGATCGATACCTTGGGGTTGGTGATGTTCATAATGATGCCGCGTCGGTAAAGTGCGCCGGCATTCAAACGGACCACGGCAGTTACCGGCCCGCTTTCGGCGCCAGCCCGGTAGGCTTGTACCGCCAGATAGAGCAGGTATCCGGCCCCGGCAAACTTAAGGCCGGTGAAGGCGACTGCCGACGCTTTGAAGAGTGCCGCCAGTCCGAAAGTGACCGCTGCCGTATGAAACAGCAATCCGGTACAGAGCCCCACTGTTACGAGCAGCCCCGCTTTGCGCCCCTGTTGGGCAGCCTGGGTCAATACAAACAGGTTGTCCGGCCCGGGGGAAAGTGCCAGCAGGATGGAAGTGGTAAAAAACATAAGGAGGATTTTGGATTCAATCATGCTGTTTTTCTCCTGTTTGATGAAGTAATTACGTGCATAATGGTGTACAAGGAGAGGGCTGTCAAGCGTGACGGCTGAATTAACTTAAATCTTGCAGATAAGTTGCACACATAAAGGAGAACAGATGACCAGAATCATTCTCAACAAAAACGAAGAGCGCCGTATCAAGTCCGGCCATCCCTGGGTGTTCAGTAATGAGATCCGTGAGGTCGTGGGGGAACGAACTGCCGGAAAAGTGGCCGAATTGTATGATTCGGCTGGCGGCTTCATCGGCGTCGGCCATTACAATCCGCATTCGCTGATCGCTTTTCGGCTGGTGTCCCGGATTCGTGAGGAGATCGATTCGGCGGCATTTTTTGAGGGGCGGATTACGGCAGCGCTGGCTCATCGTCAGGCACGCTACTCCGGTTTGGCAACCTTCCGTGCCGTTTATGGCGAGAGCGATTTTCTGCCGGGACTGGTGGTGGACAGGTACGGTGATCATCTCTCACTGCAATTTCTCTCTGCCGGAATGGATTGTCGGCGCGAGCAGATTGTGGCGGCGCTCCGGAACGTATTCAATCCGGCGGGTATTATCGCGCGCAATGATGTTGCCGTTCGCAAACTGGAAGGGCTGGATGAAAAAGTGGAACTGCTCTGGGGGGAAATTCCCGAGCGGGTTGAGATGGAAGAAAACGGGCTCCGCTTTCAGGTTAATCTGCGCGAAGGGCAGAAGACCGGCGGTTTCCTCGATCAGAAACAGAACCATCTGCTTCTCAGCCATATCAGTGCCGGGAAAAAAGTGCTCGACTGCTTTTGCTACACCGGCGGCTGGGCAGTTCATGCCGCGTCGTTTGGCGCAGAGTCGGTGCTGGGGGTCGATATTTCGGCCCGGGCCGTGGGGCAGGCCAGCAGCAATGCCAAACTGAACAAGGTGTCCGGGCGGGTGCGTTTTGAGGAGTGCGATGCTTTTGAGCGCCTCCGTTCGTTGTATCAGGAAGGAGAGCGATTCGGCGTGATAGTGATGGACCCGCCCGCCTTCGTCAAGAGCCGGAAAAATATTGCCGAAGCGACCAAGGGGTATCTGACCGTCAACCGCCGCGCATTGGAACTGCTGGAGCCGGGTGGTTATCTCATCACCTGTTCCTGCTCGTTTCACATGGGACGCGAAGCGTTCCGCGATATGTTGATTCAGGCGGCACGGTTGGCCAAGCGCGAAGTGCGGCTGGTGGAAACCTGCAGCCAGGCGTCGGATCATCCGGTGTTGCTGTCGTTTCCGGAGTCGGAATATCTGAAATGCTTTGTGCTGCAGGCGGTATGAACGGTCTTGAATCCGGAATATAACTGACTGTGAAAGGAACCAACCATGAAAACCTCTCTTGATGATTTTCAAGGGTTATCTTCGGAGCAGATGCACCGGTTTATTCACTTTCCTTTCGAGAGTCCTGATCTTGTTACCTTTCCGGTCAGTCTTGATACGATTCCGGAAGCCTCAATTCTTACCCTCTTCAACCTGCTGACCGCTGCTATCGATGATAACGGGCTGAAAATGACCTCTACCGGAAACCTGCCCCGGAATTTTTGCCGCGAGGCTGCCAAGGCATTTTGGGGGGAAGAGGAGTATGCGCACTGGTCACGTTATGGTGAGATTCGATCGGAAGACGAATTTTCCGAACTGAATGTAACCAGATTGGTGGCCGGATTGGCAGGTCTTGTCAGAAAGTACAAGGGAAAGTTCATCATCGGCAGGGAATGCCGAAAGCTGATGGCAGAACAGGGGATGGCAGGAATCTATCCGCGCCTGTTTCGGGCTTTTGTCACGGAATACAACTGGGGCTACGGAGATCGAATGCAGGAAATCCCGATGGTTCAGCATGCCTTCCTGTTTACGTTCTATCTGCTGAACAAACATGGCGCGGAGTGGCAATCGAGCCGGTTCTATGAGGACAGCTTCCTAAAGGCATTCCCGATGGTGTTACAGCAGGTGAAACCGATTGGCGCCTACTATACGCCGGAAAAGATGTTGCGAAGCTGCTACTCGTGGCGTTGTCTGGAAAGGTTTGCCCGGTTCATGGGATTGGTGGAAATCGAGCGTGACCAAGCCGAGAAGTACACTGCTGATTTTCGTGTGAGAAAACTGCCGCTTCTGGATCATGTTGTTACGTTCCATTTGTGAACAGGTTCTGTTTTTTCGCTTCAATTCGGTCCTATGACATATTCTGTCATGCATCTGTGTTACCCTCTCCCTCATGATCACTATTCCCCTTGAACAACGCCTGGAAATCCTGGCAGATAGCGCTAAATATGACGTCTCCTGCTCTTCCAGTGGCAGTAATCGTGCCGGCAGAGCGGGGGCTCTCGGCAGCACGTCAGTCAGCGGTGTCTGCCATACCTGGACTGCCGATGGCCGCTGCATTTCATTGCTAAAAATCCTTCTCACCAATGCCTGCATTTATGACTGCGCCTACTGTCTTAATCGGCGCTCCAACGATATCCACCGCGCAATGTTCACCTCCGACGAAATTGTTGAGCTGACAATGAACTTCTATCGCCGCAACTATATCGAAGGGCTGTTTCTCAGCACCGGCGTGATCCGTTCCGCAGACTATACGATGGAACAGCTGATCGCCGTAGCGCGCCGGTTGCGGGAGGTGGAGCGCTTCAATGGCTATATTCACTTGAAACTGGTGCCGGGGGCCGATCCACTGCTGATTGCCCAGGCCGGGCGTTATGCCGACCGGGTCAGCATCAACATAGAACTCCCGAGCCGCCGGAGCCTGGCGCTGCTGGCGCCGGACAAGCCGCGGGAAATGGTGATCAACCCGATGCGGCAGGTCAGCGGCCTGATCGTTGAAGCTCGGGAGGCCCGGAAGGAGTCGCGCCGTGCGCCCCGTTTTGCTCCGGCCGGGCAGAGCACCCAACTGATTGTCGGCGCTACGCCGGAGAGCGACCGGGAGATCATTACGCTGACGGAGGGGCTGTACAAAAAGCTGGAGTTGAAGCGGGTCTATTACTCGGCCTTTGTGCCGGGGTCGAGTGACAACCGGCTGCCGATGATGCCGGCTCCACCGCTGCTGCGTGAACATCGTCTCTATCAAGCGGATTGGCTACTTCGGTTTTACGGCTTTGCCGCCCATGAACTATTGGATGAAGCGCGCCCCAATCTGGATATGCGTTTCGATCCTAAAAGCGATTGGGCGCTACGGCATCTGGAACTGTTCCCGGTGGAGGTCAACCGGGTTGACTATGAACTGCTGTTGCGGGTACCGGGGATCGGTGTCCGTTCGGCCCAACGGATCGTGCAGGCCCGGCGCGGCAGCCGTCTGGGGGAAATTGAACTGAAAAAACTGGGGGTGGTGTTGAAGCGTGCCCGCTATTTTTTGACTGCAGGCGGACGCTATCTGGGGGGGATCAGGCTGGACGGGCCCCGTCTTATGGAACGTATGCTGGCGCCGGCACGCCGCCCGGCACGCCTGGATCAACTGGATCTGTTTGCCTCCCTGCCGGATGCTTCCGCGTTGACGGGGGAGTTGTGATGATAACGTACCGCTACGACGGCAGTTTTGAAGGTTTCATCTGTGCCGTGGCCGCGTGCCTGGAGGGGGGAGATGGACAACCGGAGTTTGTTCAAGGTTGCGCCGTTCAGATGGCCGGGCTCTTTGCCGGTGAGGTATGCGAGGTGGCGACGGTGCGGGAGAGAGCTATGGCGTTCCGGAAGCGCTTTGTGGAAGCGGTATCGCAGGAAGCATTTGCCACGGCGCGTTATGCGTTTCATAGCCGGAAGGCGGGGGGGGAGCTGCTATTGTGGCGCTATCTCGCGTTGGGGCTGAAAATGGGGGAACGTTTCTGCCTGATGTTGGCAGAGGAACCGGTGCATTCGATAAACCGGCTTGCGCGGCAGGTGTTGTGCGAAGCCCACAAGTACAAGGGATTTATCCGTTTTCGCGAAGTGGAAGCCGGGTTTCTCTACGCCCGGATTGAGCCGGAGGCTGACATACTCCCCTTTATCGCTCCACACTTCGTCGAGCGGGTCGGAGACCGCCTCTGGATGATTCACGACCTTGGGCGCAATCAGGCTGCACTGTACGATCTTAAATCATGGCGTCTGATCAGGGATATCGAGCTGGCTGCCGATCCTGCGTTTACTGATGCCGAACAGGAGTACACCTCCCTCTGGCAGCGCTATTTTCAGCGCCACGCCATTAAAGAACGGCATAATCCGAAACTGCAGCAGAAGCACGTGCCGCTGCGGTACCGAAAACATCTGGTTGAATTTACATTCCCCGACCCCTCCTTTGACAAAGGGGAGTCTACAAACCGGTGATGTCCTTATCTTTCGGATATTCCACCAGGATGCCGAAGGTCAGTTCCTTCTTCTCTCCGGCCAGCAGCTGGGTTTTCCAGATCACTGTCCCGTCGCTTTTGACCTCAGCCGGTTTGAGGGACGGTTCCTCCAGTGATACTTTGATCTCCTCATCGCCAGCCACCGGCAACTGGTCACGCAAGGTGAGGGTCAGCGGCGTTTTACGGAAATTGTTCATCTCAATACGATAGCGGTAGCTGACCCGGTTCTTGCCGAACAACCCCGCCTCCTTGTGCTGTTTCAATTCCTCCCGTTTGACCGTCACCTGATCGTCGTTACCGAAAAACAGATCGAACTTTTCACCGGCGGCAATCTTGTTCAAGTGGGAACTGCCGGTGAAGCCGGTGCCGATAAAGGTATTGACTTTGCCCGGCAGGAGCGGGTAGGGGGCGCTGTTAACAAGTTCAGCTTTGAGAAAGACCGCCGGAGAGAGTTTCGGCACCGAGAGGTATTCGATGGTGACCGGCAACCGTTCAACAGCTACGACCGTATTGTGGCGGGTGCCGTCGGACGGGATGTCAACTGCGCGGGGAATATGGAAGGATACGGACGACTGCTCATCGCTGATCCGGGCAACGGCAAACGATGCCGGCGCTTCTTCACTGTTTATCATGTCAAGAGCGCCGGAATCCATCTCTCTCCGGGCAGATTTTTTTACCGCTTTGCCGAATGTCATCGGCGCAGCAGCCATCACCTTTGGCATAACCGGTTGCGGGCGGTAAAAAAATATCTGCCACGGCGTCAGTTCCGGCGGCGCGCCACCGATGGCCGGTCGGGCGGTGGAAAGGGTCAGATCGACAGTGCGCCACTCTTCGCCGGTCTGCTGGCGGATCATGGCCTGAAAGGTCAGGTCGGCAGACGTGCCGTCTGATGCCAGACGAACATCGTAGGAGGGCTCCCAGCCTGCCTGGGAGATCATTGCCGTCAATTCAAGCGTCAGGCTTCCCGAGCGGGTGACCTCCACCGCGACTTCGACGGTTTTTACCTCTTTGCGGTTCGAACCGGTCGCCTCATTCTGCTGGCGGCGCAGGGCGTCGATCTTGTCCTTAACGACCTTCTTGTCAAACTCGATTCCCCGGATCTGCTCTTCGGCCTTGCTCACTCCCGTGCCTACAAAAGCGGAAGCGTCCTGCAACTCTGCCGAGGTTGGCCGGCCAATGGCCAGCTCTTTGGAGATACGATCTCCCCAGGCGACGCGGATCGATTCGAGGAAGGACTTTTGCGCCGTGATGCCGGCTTTTTTTGCATCCAACCCGGCACTCTGTTTCTCCAGGATTTGAATTTCATCCTGCAATTCCTGGACGCGCTTCTCGCCGCTCTGCTCCAGAAAAATCCGCTTGATTTCGAGTCCCGTTATGGTCGTTGTGGCGGTTCCTTTGCCATCTACCCGTACCGAGTCGTCCAGTATCAGGGCCGGCAGGGATTCAAGAGCGATCAGGTAGTTTCCGGGCTTGAGGGAGAGAGTTGAGCTGCGAGTTGTCACTGCCCGGTCGGCATAAACGGTGACGGCGGTTATGCGTGACGGTGCGGAAAGGCGCTGCGGTTCTGTTGAAAAGGCAAGGGCGGGAGTCAGAATGAGAGTCAGGAACAGAAGAGAGTTCAGAAGTTTCATTATATGCTCCTTGATGTGTGAGCTGAGACAGATTATCTGCGTCCTTTGGCAGGCGGTTGCGGCGTGTCTCCCTGTCGTTTACCGGCTGCCGGTCGTCCGGTCCGTTTGCCTGCCGGCGCGGGATGTTCCGTTGCGGCACCCTCTTTTGTTGCTCTGGGACGAAATTTTCTGACCGCCTCTTTTGCTGCTGAGGAACGGCCGGTTTTTGTTGCTTCCTGAGCGGCCGGGCGGCTGCTCTTCACAGGTTTTGCCGCAGGGCGCGAGGTTCCGGAGCTGTTTTCAGCGCCTGCCGGTCGAGCTCCCGCCACTGAACGAGCACCTGTTGCCGGGCGTGCCGTAGTCGCAGGCCGGGCCCCGGTTGCCGGCTTCCTCCTGACGTACGGAGTCTTGGCCGGGCGGTCTTTCTGCGGTTTGGCAATGCTGACGACGATACAACGGTCGATCAGCCACGTGCCGTCCAATGTTTCGACCACCTCATTCAAGTTGACCTCGGACAGCATCCGTACGTAGCCGCAACGCTTGAATTCGCCGGTCTGTTCGTCAACGATCAGGTGTACCGAAGTGACAACCCCCATCACTTCAAACAGTTTGCGCAGATCTTCTTCGGTTGCCTGTTCCGATATATGTCCAACGTAGAGTTCTTTTGCCATGTGTATGTTCCTTGATATGATTTATTTCTGTTTCCTGTGGATGGCGAACGGTCCCCATGTCTGGTCAATTGACATCAGTTCCAGCGTATTGACATTGACATGCGGTGGTTGACAGGTGACCCAACGTACCGTTTCGGCAATGTCGTCCGCAGATAGCGGTTCTGTCCCCTGATATACGCCGGCGGCCTTGTCACTGTCACCTTTGAAGCGTACCGCTGAAAACTCGGTCTCAGCCATGCCGGGCTGGATGCAGGATACCCTCACCCGTGTGCCGAGCAGATCGCAGCGCAGGTTGCGGGAAAACTGGGTTACAAAGGCTTTGGTGCCGCCATAGACGTTGCCTCCGGGGTAGGGCCAGTCACCGGCGGTTGAACTGATGTTGACGATGTGCCCATGATTGCGGGCTACCATACCGGGTAACACAAAGCGGGTACAGTACATGACCCCTTTGATGTTGGTATCCACCATCGTTTCCCAATCATCCAGATCTACCCGGTGAGCGGGTTCCAGTCCCAATGCCAGTCCGGCGTTATTGATCAGAATGTCGACGGTCCGGAAGCGTTCCGGCAGGCCTTCGACCGCCCCCTGTACCGCTTCCCGGTCCCGAACATCCAGCGGAATGATGTGTACTTCTGCTTCCGTACCCAGTGCTTCCTGTAATTTAAGGAGCGGATCGATCCGCCGGGCGGTCAGAATAAGCCGGTTGCCCTCTGCGGCAAAGATGCGGGCGCAGGCCGCGCCGAATCCGGAAGATGCACCGGTGATAAAAATTGTTTTACAATTCATAACGCCTCCTCAACAAGACTGTAGACCGCTTCCTGTAATTGATTCAGTTCAATCCCTCTGCGTGTGCACAGAGCCAGCAGCTCTTCCGGCAGCGGGGCGCAGACGGTCAATGGGCCGGCTTCTTCACGAATCAGCGCCGTCCGGAATGAATGCAGGGCAAACCCTGACAATTCGGGCATATCGCCGCCGCCATAGCGTTTGTCGCCCACCACCGGGTGGCCGATTGCCGCCAGATGGCGGCGAATCTGATGCATTCTTCCGCTGATCGGCGTAACGGCCAACAACGAACAGTTGTCGCCCGGTTGCAGTATCTCGTATCGGGTTTCGGACTCCTTTTCGTCCAGCGGTTCGTTAATGACGCCGCTGTTATCGGCGGTTCCCCACACCAGTGCCAGATAGAGTTTGTCCAGGCCGGTCTCTTTTACCTGTCGACCGTAAATGCCTGCCGCACTTGAACTTTTGGCCAGAATAACCGTACCGGACGTGCCACGGTCAAGGCGGTTGACCGGGTAGAGCTTGCAGGAGGTGTCGCGCCCCATCATGTACGCCTGCCCGACGTCCACCAGATTGTCCTCGCATTCCGCGGTGCGGTGCATCGGAAGACCGGCAGGCTTGTTGACAATGACGATGGAACCATCTTCATAGAGGATGTCCAGGTCCGGCCTGTTTGATGTGATATAGCCGGTGGTACTGCCGCTCTCCTTGAGGGTTACACGGTCATGGAGTGCCAGCAGCGTATCGGGATTTGCTAAGGCGCCATTGTGCTTTACAGCTCCACTTTTGACCAGTTTGCGGGCATAACCGAACGGCGATGTCGGCATCAAGGTTCGCAGATAGCTTTCCAGACGGCGACAGTGGTCCTGGTAGGTAATTTCAAAAGTGAGCATGGCTTGAGTTTACACTACGAGGCGATCATCCCGGTAACCCGCATTCAGCTCCAGCGCCTCGTTCATTGCGCGGATGGCAACCTCAATCTGGCTGTCATCCGGTTCGCGAGTGGTCAGACGCTGCAGTGCCAGTCCGGGGGTGATTATCAGTTTAACGAGTGGGTGGCTGTCGTGAGTGGCGCTCCATTTAAGAAATTCATAGGAGATGCCGGCGATCATCGGCAGTAGTACTATCCTCGATCCAGCCTTAAGATAGAACGGCCAGAGCTTGGGAATCAGCGAAAAGACCGCAATGCTGACCAGCATCACGATCAACAGGAAGCTGGTGCCGCAGCGTGGATGCAGGCGAGGGTACCGTCGCACGTTTTCAACGGACAGCTCGACTCCGTCCTCGAAGGCAAATATCGATTTATGCTCGGCGCCGTGGTACTGGAAAACCCGCTGGATATCTTCCATTCGCGAGATGCCCCAGATGTAGGCAAGAAAGACGATTACCCGGATAACGCCATCCACCAGATTGAAGATGATGTTATTGTCGCCGATGACCGGTGTCAGCAGTTTGGTCAGATAGAGCGGGAAGAGAAAAAACAGGCAGATGCCGAAGCCGAAGGCGACCGTCATGGTTCCGGCCATAGCCCATGAAGAAAGTTCGCTCCCCCCTTCCGTGCCGCCACCTTTTTTCTTCCCCTGCTCCTTCTCTTTCTCATCTTCGGTCATCGCTTCGTTTGCAGAAAAATTAAGTGCCTTGATGCCGATGATCAGGGAGGTGAAGAGTGCTACGGCACCCCGGACGATCGGCAGCTTAACGATGGGAAAACGCTCGGAGAGCGGTGCCGCCATCTCCCTTCTCACAACGATTTCTCCATCGGGACGACGAACGGCAATAGCCACCGAACGGGGTGCGCGCATCATGACCCCTTCAATGACCGCCTGGCCGCCAACATGTATCTTGTCCATGGTACCTCTTTATATTAATTGATGTTCTTGTAAAATTCCCTGACTTCGGCCGTCTGTCCGCAGCAGAATTTTCCTTCCGGGCAGGGTCCGCCTACGCAGCCCGGACCTGCCTTCCGGAAGATTACCGGAGCTATCTGTTTGACCAGTCGCAGCATCTCGACGCTCATTTCACGGATTTCCCACTGGGCCCGCTGGCAGCAGCGCAGGGCAAAGAAGTGCAGCAATTCGCGGGCGTTCATCGTCATGATGATTTTTGTTTCCGTTGCATTGGGCAGGATGTAACGGGCATCCTCGGCCGGAATTCCCATCTCGATCAGTTGGGCGTAGGCTTTGTGGACTGTTTCCGACATGAAGGCAAATATCTGGCGCGCGTCGTAATTCTCGGCAATCGTGTCCGGCATGATGGAAGTGAACTCCTCTTTGTGCGACACGTACCGCTGGGATTGCTGCGAAAAAGAGGCGATGCGGTGACGCACCAACTGGTGGGTAGTCACGCGCGAAACACCTTCGATGCCGAAGGTAAAAGAAGCGTGCTCAAGCACCGAATGATGTCCCAGTGTCATGATCTTGTCCAGAAAGGACTCGATATCGGATGCCGCCAGTTTTTCCCGTAAATCATCAATTGAAGTAGGTGAGTAACAGAGACGGGCAGCTAACGCTACCGTGCGTTCAGGATTGGGTGTGTGTTCAATCAGAGTAACGTTCATGGTGTCCTGCTCGAGCCATGCTCAGGGATAGCAATGGTCATTTCAGAAACTGGCATGCTCTTGTTTTGGAGTTGTTACTCCTGCAACGTACCCGGTCGGGCAGGGAGTGTCAGGAGAAAAAAAAGGGGATTTGCCTTGCGACAAAGCCCCTCTCAAAAATCTACGAAACGAACAATCAAGCCTGACCGTAACGTTTTTTGTAGCGTTCAACACGTCCTGCCGTGTCAATCAATTTCTGTTTGCCGGTGTAAAACGGATGGCAGGCAGAACAGATTTCAGTGCTGATCTCTTTTTTTGTTGAGCGTGTCAGGAATGTATTACCGCACAAACACTTAACGGTAATCTCGGAATAATCTGGGTGGATACCTTCTTTCATCTTTTCCTCCTTCAGTAGTGCTTTACGACTAACGTAAACGATTTCGAACAGTAAAGGGTTATTCTAGCTAGTTTAAATATTTTTTGCAACAATTATTTGGTTTACGTCTGGAAAGGGGGCTTTTTCCCCTGATTGCGGCACGTTATTTCGACATTGAATCCAGGAAACCCTGATTGGTCTTGGCTTCCGATAGCTTGTCGAGCAGAAATTCCATGCTGTCGACCACATTCATCGGGTGGATAATCTTACGCAGAATCCAGATCCGGTTCAGGGATGCTTTTTCTATCAGCAGCTCTTCCTTGCGAGTTCCTGATTTATTGATGTCTATGGCCGGGAAGGTACGTTTTTCGACCAACTTGCGGTCAAGGTGTAACTCCATGTTACCGGTGCCTTTAAATTCCTCAAAGATGACTTCATCCATCTTGCTGCCGGTATCGACCAAGGCGGTAGCAATGATGGTCAGTGATCCTCCTTCTTCAATATTACGGGCTGCGCCGAAGAAGCGTTTCGGCTTTTGCAGAGCGTTGGCATCCACACCACCGGTCAGAATCTTTCCGGAGGGGGGCAGTACCGTGTTGTAGGCCCGGGCCAGGCGGGTGATGGAGTCCAGCAGGATAACGACATCTTTTTTGTGTTCTACCAGCCGTTTTGCTTTTTCAATGACCATCTCGGCAACCTGAACGTGGCGGGTGGCAGGTTCGTCAAAGGTTGAAGATACGACCTCTCCATTAACCGAACGCTGCATGTCGGTCACCTCTTCCGGTCGCTCGTCGATAAGCAGAACGATCAGGTATACCTCGGGGTGATTGGCGGCAATCGAATTGGCGATGTTCTGGATCAATACGGTCTTGCCGGTGCGGGGAGGCGCAACAATCAGGCCGCGCTGCCCTTTTCCGATTGGCGCCACCAGTTCGATGACCCGCATCGGCATGTTGTCCGGAGTCGTCTCAAGAGTGAGCTTTTCCTGCGGATAGAGCGGAGTCAGGTTGTCGAAGAGAATTTTATCGCGGGCAATTTCCGGAGATTCGTGATTGACCGACTCAACCTTGAGCAGTGCAAAATAACGCTCCCCTTCTTTGGGGGGCCTGATCTGGCCGGATACGGTATCGCCGGTGCGCAGGTTGAACCGCCTGATCTGGCTTGGAGAAACATAGATATCATCCGGGCCGGGCAGGTAGTTGTAGTCGGTAGCCCGCAGAAAACCGAAACCGTCCTGAAGCGTTTCAAGGACACCTTCTCCAAAGATCGAACCGTTTTGCTCCGTCTGGGCGTTCAAAATCGCAAAGATAAGATCCTGTTTGCGGAGGCTCGATGCCCCTTCAATACTGAGATCCCGAGCGATTGTATTGAGCTCGCTTATTTTTTTGCCTTTAAGATCTTGTAAATTCATCTGTTCTCCTGCGTAACAATCTAATGGTGTGGGGACTTATACATTCATGGACTCAATATTTTCGGGGATGCAGTTGCAGTAGTTAAACTGCCATGGCTGGGAGCTTTTGGCTCAAACAGCGGAATATGATTTTTTTCGAAGTTCGTATATAAATAAATACTGTATGAAGAAGTCTAGGGATCTATTTGGATGCCAGGATGTTTAGACTGAGGTGATATGACGTTACCCTTTATTTTCAGGGCTTGTCAATAAAAAACAGCATAGCCTGCCCGGAATAATTCAAACGGGTGCTTCCTGACACCAATTCAGGTTCAATAGATGGTTGACAACAGTGCCTGCCATGGTGAGTCCGAAGATTGAAGGTATATATGAAATGCTGCCGAGGATTACCCGGCGATGTTCACAGCGGAACGTCTGTTCGCTTCGATTGGGACAAATGCAGTCGGTGCCGCATGCAGTTGACGTTGCCGGGTCGAGCTCACGATGCAGTTCGGTAGAGTAGACAACCTGGACCCCTGAGGTAATCCCGGCGTTTTTCAGAATTTTTCTCATGCTGCGTGCCATCCGGCAGTTTTTCGTAGAGGAAATATCGGATACTTCTATTTTTGTGGGATCTAGTTTATTTGCGGCGCCCATGCTGGAGATGACCGGAATGTCATGGTGGCGGCAGAGTGTAATCAGTGCTGCCTTGGCGGTAAAATGGTCAATGGCATCCAGAACATAATCAGGGCGTGGTGTGAGCAGCCGTTCGCCGTTCTCCTGCGAGAAAAACTCCTTGACCGGAATAATCTCGGCTGCCGGATTTATATCGCGCAGACGAGCTGCCATGGCCTCAACCTTCTGCTGGCCGACCGTGCCGGAAAGCGCATGAATCTGGCGATTGATATTAGTCAGGCAGATATCGTCAAAGTCCACCAGCGTGATCCGCCCGACGCCGCTGCGTCCGAGAGCTTCCGCGGCATAGCTGCCAACCCCTCCGACACCGCAGATCATGACATGTTTATTTGCCAGGGTTGATAATCCTTTGGAACCAATCAGAAGTTCGGTGCGGGAAAAACGGTGAAGTGCCATGAGCTGGTCTACCTTTTCTATGCTGGACTCTGTGAAGTCTATCTGCTATTCTGATACACTCCAGTTCGCACGGATATGTCTCACTCTGGTTCAAACTTACCATACAACAACGAATATTTCCAATTGTCATCTTCCATAGTCTGATATAACCAAGGATGTATTAAGTGCCATTCTTAAGTAGGCAGTTTCGTGCAATTTTTTTTCGCCTGGAACCCGATTTCTCTCTGGCCGCCCGCAGGGCGTGGTTTCTCACGGGATGCGGGTATGCCGGAGAGCCCCGCCTGAAGATACTGAAACAGCAGGTCCGGTGGGCCTTCACCGCTGCGGTCCAAGCAAAGGCAGCTTTGCAATGGTTCGATGCGTTGCAACTACCTGAGTTATCCCCGTTTGTCGAGCTCAATCGAAGGCTGGCCCTAAAACCATTACGGGTTTACATTTCGAATAAATGGGACATTGAACAGAAAATAAAAACAATCAAAGATACCTATACCTTTATCAGATCCTGCGGTTCACCGTTGCAAAATGCCCTGACCCAAACCGGTGGCATAAAATTGGCGCAGTGTGCCATTTCACCTGATTCCGATACCCAGGTAATTCTCCGCTATGAGAATACCTATCGAAAGGAAGGTGAATTGGTTGTTTCTCTTTGGAGTGCGGAAGTCGGTTTCATCATTTCCCTGGCGTTCTCATTCGAGCAGTTGCTTTCTGGTGAATGGGTCATGTATATCGGCTGTATTCAGGGACGTACCGGAATCGATAACAAGCCGATATCAAAGGCGATGCACGGATTATGGCCAAGGGTGTTCATTGTATTTGCAGCTCAGGAAATAGCCCGCACGCTCGGAATCACGCACATTTTGGGTGTGGGGAATGCGATCCATTCTTACAAAAAGAAGCATGTCATCCACATACAGTCCCGTCACGCCGTCACGTTCGACTATGATTCGCTCTGGACGGAAGTGGACGGGACTGCATCTGCTGATGGCTGGTATGAAATACCGCTCCAGTTACAGCGTCGTCCATTTGAAGATATGAAATCGAATAAGCGTTCGATGTATAAGCGTCGCTACAGCATGCTTGACGATATCTCTACGCAAATCCGCTCACTTTTGTCGCCCCGGTAGCCAGCTTCCTGCTACACAATTATCCGTGCAAAATCCGGTTTTGCCGAGATCCGTGCCGGACCATGCCCGATAAAATCACCGTCTATCTGAATCGCTTTTGTTCCATGGATCTCGATAGCCGACACGGAGTGCCGGACCAGATTCCGGGACTGCTGTTCAGTACCCCGGAAGAGGTCAGAGGCGATTCGCAGATAGGTTCTCCGCGTATTGTCCGTTACGCACAGCGCCGTAAGGCCGGTGCTAAAAAGAGTGCTAGCCGGCTCAAGGATAAAATTTCCGCCATAACGGGAAGCGTTACAGATGATAACAGAGTGACATGTCAGATTTTTCTCTGAGGTAGAGACCTCGAAAACGGTGTCATCCCATGAAATAGCGTGGGTGAATGCCGACAGCGCATATCCCCCCTGCCGCAGCAGTTTTTTCCAGAGCGGGTGTACATCTCTGACGACAGCTCCATCAAGCCCGATTCCGGCCATCAGCACAAACCGGTGCGAGCGTCCCTCCAGCTCAATAACTCCAACAGACAAAGAACGCGTGTTCCCGGCAGCTATGCGCTCCAATGCGTCTTCAATAGACGTAATCCCGATTTCAGCCGCCAGCACATTGGAGGTGCCGAACGGTAACACCGCCAGCGTGGCACTGCCGGGATCCAAACCGTTGACCACGGCGTTAAACGTGCCATCTCCTCCGGCAACGATAACCAGATGGGGATCACGTTCTTTATTTATGGTGGTGCAACAGGCGGAAATATCGGTCGGGGTACGTACCTCAAAGAGCTCCGGAACGATGGCACGAATGTGCAACCAATAAAGGGCATCCTGCAGGCGTTTGGTTGAATGATGGCCTGATGTCGGGTTTACAAACAGGAAGGTTTTCATCGTGTTCATTTCTTTTTATTCACCGTTACTTGCCGCGTTTCCGCTGGTAGTATTTCCGGTACCACGAAGACGTCTTCTTGAATAGACTGAACAGGCTTTCTTCGGGGAACATGTTTACACGAAAGACCGCAAAGCGGTCGTCTTCAATCGTAATCCCGCCGGAATCGGTGGCAATGCCGAAGTCAAATCCGGCCTGCCTGACCAGCTCTTTAATGCGGGCATCATACGTTCCGAAAGGATAGGCAAACGATACGACTTTAGTCTGCAATTCCTGTTCGATACGGTTCTTACTATCTTGTAATTCGTGCAGCGCATCTTCATTACTCAACTTCGTCAAATGAGGATGAGTCAGTGTGTGAGCGCCGATTTCCCATCCTTGATCTGCAAAAGCTTTTTTTTGCTCCGTAGTCATTATCCTGTTCGCCGTCTCATCTTCGCCAACGTCCCAGAAGTTACCGATTACCGAAAAGTCTCCCAGTAAGAACATAACTCCCTTGTAGCCGTATTTTCGTGCAAGCCGCAGCACATTGTGGAAGTTGTCCCGGTACCCGTCGTCAAAGGTCAGTATAAAGGGCTTCTTCGGGAATTCCCGTAGCGGCTTCTCCCCGATGGAAAATGCCAGATACTCCTGAAAGGTTATCGCGGTGAGACCGCGCAGAGTAAAAAAGCGCAGATGCTTTTCAAAGTTTTCCCTGGTGACGAAGGTCCGGTGCCGTGTGTTGATGGGCGTGTCGGGCACGCGATGATACATCAGTACGGGAATGGGGGCAGGGGACAGTTTACGCATGATAGCTGAGGAGTAGATGCCAAGTATCTCCGGCATGATCCGGTTAAGATCGTAGATACGTGAAAGTTCGTCGATATCCACATCCGCCACCATTGTGCCGGTTATATATGCCTGCAGCTCGTTGGCAATGGCAGCCGTATCCGGACGAAATGGTACGGCAACGGACAGGATATCGCCAAAATTGGTGCCGATGGCATCACTGAGATTTGCCGCGGTTACAAACCCGTGGCAACACGCTTCACCCATGGCAAAAACGGCAGATCCCAGGGCCAGGGCTTCCATGGCAACACGCCCGGCGCCGATTACCACATCGGAATTGGCCATCAACTCCAATGCCTGGTTCGTAAACCCGAGATAGCGGATGCGTTCACCGAATCGGGATTGCAACCGGGCAAAAGCTTCTTTCCCCTCGTCAGGAAATGAATCCCATTCGCCTCCGGCAATCTGAACGGAAACATCGGCGTATTGCTGCAACATCTGCGGAAAAACATGCGTCACGAGGTCGGAGATATGGGCGCCTTTTGGCCCGTTGAGACGACCAACAACCGAAATTACGACACTTCCGTTGTGCGGCCTGGTTCTCGATATGTGCCGTAGTACCTCAAAATCGAGCGGGTTTGGCAAAAACAGCACGTTCTGTCTGTCCATGCGCAGCTCATTAGCCAGATGTTCGACCAGTTGCGGACAGATGGCGATGACCTTTTCGCCATAAATGTCATTTGATTTCAGTGCGGAGTGTTTTACCTGACGGCCATGAATAGTCGAAACCAGCGGCACGATTGTTCCGCGAACGGCATAATGAGCTATCCAACTGGCGGCACGCGAATGTGCGTGTATTACGTTGATGTTCTGCTCGCGAAGCAGTTTCCGTAAAAAACGGATATTACGAAACCGTTGCACTAACGAGCGGTCAGATACGGGAAGCGGCAGGCAAGTAAACTTGTCGGACAACCCAGCCTGATCGGTTGCCATGTATACGTCATGGCCATCGGCAGATTGGCGTTCCGCCAGCTGGAGTGCATATGCAACCGATCCGGCAAAAAAATTCGAGGATAAAACATGGAGGATACGTAACGGCATAGGTGCACTTCTCTGTTGATTTCGTTGTGTGTCGAGCGTTGTTGCTACCGGGTATTAAGGTGCTCCAATTTCAGCGCGACATCTGCCGGCGAAATATGTTCAATGCAGGCGCACCGCTTGTCATGACGGCATTGCTGACACTGCTTGTCCAGAACGAGATATCCGGCTCGCGGTCCCAGATCTGTCTGGAGCCAGTAACAGTGATGACCGGGAATTGCTTTGCCAGTTCGAATAATATCGGGGTGTTGGCTCTTTCTATCACGAGTTCAAGATAACACGATTGATGATAATTGCAATAACAGGTTTCATATCAAATGCTTGACAGGAAAGTTTTATTCTTTGCAAAAGGAATAAATTGCAGATAGAATCAGCAACCCAAAATTTCCGGGGTACCCATCCATAGGCCTCTGTGAGCAAGGAGGACTCATAAAAAGGTGATAGTTATTTAGAGTATTCTGGTGTGCCATAGAATTTTTATGTAATGAATAGGCTTTATTTAAGACTTCCGGCGCAGCATTCATTCTTCCAGTGCCATATGAGAAAACAATGAAAAACATTATCGTAAACAATCAATACAATATCGGGCATATCTGTACTCGACAGCAATGTGATCAGGGACTTGGGGAAAAAATTGCTTTTCGCTGGATATCTGCCCATCAGGAAAGAACCGATTATAACTTTAATGCTCTTGACTGTGAATCAAGCCGGTTCGCCAATGCATTACAGGCGCTTGGATTTTCTGCGGGTGATATCCTGTTTACCTTTCTCCCCAAGACACCTGAACAATTTTTCAGCTTTCTGGGGGCGCTAAAGCTTCAAATTATTTGCGGAACTCTCTTTTCGAACTTCGGTGACGACGCTCTACTTGACCGGTTGGGTGATGCCAACGCTAAAGGAATTGTTACTAAAAAGAGTCTACTTAAAAAGATTACTCGTGTTCGTGAACAGCTCCCTGCTCTGAAATACATCATTGTAACCGATATCGAAGAGCACCAATCAGCTGAAATACTTAGCTATTCTTTGCTTGTACGCCAGGCTTCCGACGAATTTGTTACGCAATTGACTCCCCCTGATACTCCATCCATACTGCATTACACCTCCGGTTCCACTGGTAAGCCCAAAGGGGTTCTGCATGTACATCGCAGCATCCTGCATCAGAGTAGAACAGCATCTGAAGTACTGAACCTGTCAGAATCCGACATCTTTTGGTGTACCGCCGACCAGGGATGGGTAACTGGCACATCATACGGTATAATCGGCCCATGGTGTTTGGGCGTCACACAGATTCATTTTGGTGGTGGCTATGACGCTAAATATTGGTTCGATCTCTTGCAGAATGAGGCCGTTACCATTTGGTATTCAGCTCCAACAGCGCTACGCATGCTGATGCGCGAAGATGCAGAACTTTATAATGGTTATGACCTTGGTGCTCTCAGGCATATCTTTAGCGTTGGAGAGCCGCTCAACCCTGAAGTTATCACCTGGGCAAGAGCCACTCTCGGCAAAGACATATTTGATACCTGGTTTCAGACCGAGACCGGTGGCATCATGATCACCAACCGTCCCGGACTTGATATTAGGCCTGGGTCAATGGGAATCCCTCTGAATGGTATTGAACCTGCCATCATTGCGGATGATGGAGAAATCCTCGGCAATAACAGGCAAGGTAACCTCTGTCTTAAGACCGGCTGGTCATCCATGTTTGTAACCTATCTAAATAATCAGTCAGCCTACAACTCCAAGATTAAAAACGGATATTACTATACTGGAGACACTGCCGTCATGGATGATGATGGTTATTACTGGTTCAAGGGCCGTAGTGATGATGTTATTAATACTGCCGGGCATCTAATTAGCCCCTTCGAAGTTGAAAGCGCACTGTTGGAAGTTGAAGAGATTGCCGAATCTGGGGTTATAGGCGCACCGGATGAGTTGTTGTACGAAAAGGTGGTAGCTTTTGTTCATCTGCATAAACAATTTACCTGGTCCAAGGAACTGGAAGTAAAAGTAAGGCTTCATATCAGTAACAGAGCTTCATCAATTGCAACACCACAAGAGATTATCGTTGTTGACAGCATACCTAAAAACAAGAGTGGAAAGATAATGCGTCGTATTCTAAGGTCCCGCTATCTGGGACAGGATGTGGGAGACATATCAACATTAGAGGATTAATCATGGAATTACTCGACTCATTAAATAATATTTTCTGTAAAGTATTTGACGATGACACCATAAAAATCACCTTGGAAATGACAGCCAATGATATTGATGGCTGGGATTCCCTGTCACATGTCAATTTAATTACCGCGGTGGAATCACATTTTAAGATCAGATTTACGCAAAAAGAACTCCTCACTCTTAGAAATGTAGGCGACTTGTTTAAAACAATTAAATGCAAAATTGAAGAATAAGTTGCCAGAATGACCTTCAATTCGCTCTCCTACTTCATTTTTCTGCCATTAGTGTTTTTGGTATTTTACGTTACAAAAGACCGTTCTCGCTGGGTTGTTCTGCTCGCCGCCAGTTACGGTTTTTATGCTACATTCAAGGCCCCCGAACTCCTACTTGCCCTAGTACTTGTTACCGTAATCAGTTTTACATGTGGCACCCAGCTTAGCAGAACTACTAACGAAAGCAGACGCAAGCTAATCTTATGGATGGGGATAACTCTCTGTATCTTAATTCTTGCGGTGATTAAGTATCTGCCACTTTTGGTAAACACCCAGCCATCAACCAGCATCTTTGTATCAATTGGCGTCTCATATTTCACCTTTCAAGCCATATCTTATCTTGCCGATATTTTCTTGGAGATACAAGATCCTGAACATCATTTGGGTTACCATGCCCTTTACCTGGCTTTCTTTCCCAAACTGCTACAAGGTCCGATTGAGCGAGCACATGCCCTACTCCCGCAACTTAAACAGCCGTACAGGTTTGATTATGATTCCATGCGATATGGCATACTCCTATTTACATGGGGTTTGTTCAAAAAGGTAGTGGTTGCTGACCGTTTAGCACTCTACACCAATACGGTCTACAGTGACGTGCACTCTTATCATGGCTTGGCGGTAATCATAGGTACTTACGCATACGCTCTTCAGATATATTTTGACTTTGCAGGCTATACGGATATGGCCAGGGGAACAGCAAAGATGTTTGGTATTAACCTTAGCGAAAACTTCAACAAGCCTTATTTGTCAACTTCAGTTGCTGATTTTTGGCGTCGCTGGCATATATCATTTTCCAGCTGGATTCTGGACTATATCTTCAAGCCATTGCAGATGGCTTGGCGGGACCGTGGACATTTTGGTACTTCACTTGCTCTGATTGTGACCTTCCTTGTATCCGGAATATGGCACGGAGCGAGTTTGGGCTTTATTATTTGGGGAGGACTGCATGGGGCATACCTTGCCTCGTCAACGTATTATCGACCATATCAAAGAAGATTACATAAATGGCTGAAGATTGACAAAAGCGGTTTGCTAAGAGCGTGGCAAGTGTTTGTGACATTTAACTTGGTAAGTTTTGCGTGGATATTTTTTCGTGCTAAAAGTGTGTCAGATGCTTGTGACCTAATTAGAAACATAATGGACTTCGATAATTCTCATAATATTCAGCAAATTACATTTGGGAAATATTTAAAAGACAATATTTTTCTTGGACATGGCGATCATAATTTTATTGTCACGGTATCAGTGTTAACTATTATCTTAACAGTTAACTTGCTAAAGAGTCGCTGCAACATATACAAGTACAACTTGGCAGTACGTTGGTCTATATACTACATACTTGTGATATCAATAGTTTTGTTTGGTGTTTTTAAAGGTGATAGTTTTGTCTACTTCAAATTTTAGATTATATGAATTAATAATTAAGCTGCTTGTTTTTTTGTTACTTGTAAGTGTAGCAGTTATAGCAATTGAATACCGACTACGACATCATATCAATAATGATAATTTAGCCTATAAATATCGTTATGATGAAATATTTAATAATAACACAAAATCAGACGTATTGATATTTGGAGCATCCCACGCTTCACATGCAATAATTCCGAAGAAAATTAATATTTCAGGGCATAAAGTTTATAACTTCGCTTTTAATGCCGCCGCTCCCAATTTCAATTACAACTTGTATAAAGACATTGTAAATGTTCACTATACACAACCAAAATTAATAATATATTCAGTAAATTGGTTCATGTTTGACTCAAAAAAGTTGTGGAGAAAAAGATCTGATGATTATAAATATATGTCGTCAAAAAATGTTTTTGAACTTACAAAAAATAATATAAGTTCGGTGATGATGCCTTATGATTATTTATTAATAACCCATGAAAGCGACATTTTTACTTCATTGAAAGAAACTATGAATACCGATATTCATAACAATATTCTTATTGATCACTATGATAATGGATTTGTACCATATGATGCTA
>Ga0073936_10000384_pt1 | contig 67269 bp, 44 predicted proteins | sample AliMusrvi5mmetaG_FD_87041 | JGI IMG/M metagenome (GOLD analysis project Ga0073936, IMG submission 87041) | Freshwater lake bacterial and archeal communities from Alinen Mustajarvi, Finland, to study Microbial Dark Matter (Phase II) - Alinen... | ecosystem: Environmental > Aquatic > Freshwater >... | reverse complement strand
TCCTTCGCCCTGCTGCCCTACGAGCCCATCGAACCGCTCTACGTCAAGGCCATAGACGCGGCGCAGAAAAGCATCCACATGGCCATCTATGAGTTCACCTCGGAGCCCATCCTCGCGGCCCTGCGCCGGGCCAAGGCCCGGGGAGTCAAGATCGATATCGTGCTCGACCGCAGCCACCTCTACACCACCGGCATCGGCCACACCGGCGAGCCCCGCCAACCCAAGCCCGAGGTCGTGGCCCTGGTCAAGGAATTCGACCTCAAGGTTCTCAAGGGCAAGGGCAGCGGAGTGATGCACAACAAGTTCCTAGTCTTCGACGAGCAGCTGGTCTCCTTCGGCTCGTACAACCTGACCGACGTGGCCGAGCACCACCATTTCGAGAACCTGATGTTCTCCAACGACGCCAAGCGCGTGAGCAACTACGACCGCTACTTCGCCTACATGCGGGGCCTGGCCGAGGACGTGGACCACGACAAACTCGACGAGATCCTCAACCGCACCCTGGAGAGCATGTCCGCGGCCGCGAAGGCCGGCGAGGATGAGTCCGAAAAGGCCCCCCCCGAAGCCGAGACGGGGCGCAGCTCCAAGTTCCCGCCGCCTCCCGAGGACACCGACAAGCCGATCGAGTTCAACGGCGTGGCCTTCCCCCGGCAGCTCTTCTCCCCCCAGGGCCATATCGAAGAGGCCCTGATCCAGGCCGTGAAGGCCGCCAAGGCCTCCATCGATATCGCGATGTTCAGCTTCTTCTCGCAGAAGATCGCCGACGCCCTGCTCGAGATGAAGAAGGCGCACCCGGAACTGAAGATCCGCCTGGTCCTCGACTACAGCCAGTCCAAGCTGGCCAGCCTCGACCAATGGTTCGTGAGCCGCGGCTTCGACGTGCGCCTGCTCTCCGGCCCGGCGGGCGATGAAGGCGACCCCATGTTCCAGAAGATGCACAACAAGCTGATCATCGTGGACGACAAGCTCCTGGAGACGGGGTCCTTCAACTACTCGCCTAACGCGGAGAACAACAGCTTCGAGAACGCCAATTTCAGCGACGACCCCACGGATCTGGCCGGCTACGTGGCCTATTACGAGCGCCTCTGGCTGCAGGGCTGGAAGGCGTCCGCGCCCCAGAAGAAGGCGGTCGCCCCGGCCGTAGTCGCCCACGCCCCGTCATCCGGCTCCGAGACCGCGCCTCTGTGGTCCGACTCGCAGCCCGTCCCGGTCCTGGCCGGGATCGAATAGGGGCGTGCCTCCCTTCGCCGCGCTGCTCGGTTGCTGGCTGCTCAACGCCTTCTGGCCCATCATCGGGCAGAGCGGCCTGAGCCGCTACAGCGCTCCGCTCTTCTTCCATGCCGGCATACTCCTGGGCCTGGCCGCGCTGGCGCCTGGTCTGGCGACAGGCGGCCGTTGGCGCCGACTCCTCTCGGCCCAAGTCGGCCTGCCGCTGCTGGCCATGAGCACACTGAGCTGCGCGGCATCGCTCATCTACCTGGAGGCCCTGCGCTACACGACGCCGGCCAATGCAGCCGTGATGGCGCAGGTCGAGGTGCTCTATTCCGCCCTGCTGTCGGCCTGGCTCCTGCGCGAAGCCATCAGCCGGACCCAGGTATGGGCCAGCCTCCTAGTCATGGCCGGGACCGGCCTCATCATGGCGCACGACCTAGGTTCCCTGCGCTGGAAGGGCGACCTGATGATCCTGCTCACCCCGTGGATGTACCAGGTCTCCCATGTGATCGCCAAGCGCCTGCCCAAGGACCTCGACTGCGCCCTCATCTCCGGAAGCCGGAATTTCTTCGGTCTGTTCATCCTGGCCCCGTTCTCCGCCTGGGCCCTGTGGCACGGCGGGCGCTGGAGCTGGTCTCCGGACGCCTTGGCCGTCCTGGCCGCGCAGGGTCTGCTCATGAACGCCCTGGCCCTGCTGCTCTGGTACGCGGCCGTCCTGCGCATGGATCTGGCCAAGGCCACGGCATTCTTGCTCTCCTACCCGGCCCTGACCATGCTGTTCTCATGGGCCTTAGGCCGCGAGCAGGTCCATCCGCTGCAGGTGGCAGGCCTGACGGTGACCTTGGCCGGGGCCTATTGGCTCTCGCGCATCGCTCGGCGCGACCAGACTCGCGTCGGCCCCGTCCCCTCCTCCCACACCTACGGGGACGGCGGGCCCTTACTCGCCGCCGGGCCGGACTAGACGAGCAGGGTCTGGGGAAAGCGCGCCGTGAAGGTCGTCCCCTTCTCCAGCGACGACTCGAAGGAGACCTGTCCCTCCAGGTAGGACTCGCTGAGGAGCTTGATGCTGTAGGTCCCCAGCCCGCGGCCCGGCCCCTTGGTGGAGAAGGAACGCTGGAAGATCTGCCGCTGCACTTCCAGGGGCATGGCCTGAGGGTCATGGACCTGGAACTCCACGAACCCTCCCGTGCCGACGCAACGCAGCGTGACGGCCTCCTTCGGCTTGCAGGCCTCGAGGGCGTTCTTGACGATGTTGCCCAGGACGCGCCCCAGCAAGGTCCGGTCGCTGACCATGAGCATGTCGCAGGAGTCTTCCGCGATGAGCACGCGCCGGTCGGCGGTCCACTTCTGCTCGGCATAGGATGCGGCGACCTCCTTGAGCAGCGCGCCCGTGTGCAGCGGCTCGGGATGGGCCACGAGTTTGCCGCGCTCGGCCGAGAGCAGGTCGCGCTGGGCCTCGAACTCGCCCAGGAGCTTCTGCGCGGCGGACAAGATGTTCAAGGCCATCTTCGATTGCGGCTCCATCTCGAGGAGGACGTCGGCCGAACCGTAGATGATGGCCACGGTGTTGCCGATGTCGTGGAAGAAGGTGTGCTCCAGGGCCTCGCGGCGCTTCTCCGAGCTGATGTCCGTCGCGGCCAGGATGACGAAGGACTCGCCTTCATAGGCCAGGGGAGTGGCGAAGACGCGCAGGTCCAGGACCTCGCTTTGCGCCAGGGTGAGGCGGCACTCCTCCACCGCGGGCGTCCCGCGCTGGCCGCCGAGGATCGCCAAAAGCGCCCCGCAGTCCAGGCAGGACTCGCTCAGACCGCAGCCGCCCGGATTCTCGCAGGAGTGCGCACAGCCCATGGCCTCCCCCGGACGCAGTCCCATGGCGCCGCCGCCGGTACGCTTGGCATGCTCGCGCAGGACCTGGTTGGCGAAGACGATCTGGCGGGTCCGATTGAGGATCATGTAGAACTCCGGGACCGCGTCCAAGAGCGTGCCCAGAAGCGGCAGGCGGGCGAAGAGTCCCGCCAAGCGCTGGAGTTCAGCTTCCGGGGTCCGCTGAGAAAGGGCGGCCGGGTCGGAGATCGTCTTGCCCATTCCCGGACCAGCCCGGCTAGAAGGAGCTCCCACCCGACAACTGGTCGAGGGCCCCGCTACGGAAAGGCCGGAGGAACAGCGACGCGGCGGGCGAGGCCGCCGGAAAGGCGATAAAGACGCGCAGCCGGTCGGCCAGCGCGCCGTAGAGGGGATTGGTCTGCGGCAGCGTGACCGCGCCGTGGGGGATGGCCGCGTCCTTGGGGTAGAGGATGAAATCCTCGCGGGTCTCCGGCGGCAGCGTGTGCATGAACTCGACGACCGAATCCGGGTCGATGGTCTGGTCCGCCGCGGACTCCACGGTGAACACCCCGATGCCGTGGTCCCGGATGTCCTTCATGATCGCCGGGCCATGGGAGGAGTTCTGATGGATCAGGTCGTTGAGCTCGCAGACGGCGTTGAGGGCCATCTTGCCGTACTTGTATGGGTTGGTCTCGGGCGTCGCGGCATCGCCGACCGCCCAAGGATGAGCGAGTTCCATCACCTCCCGGACGCCGGGGAGGCAGTACAGCTCGACATTGTGGTCGGCGATCTTGATGGCGGGCGAGAACAAGAACATGTCTTTGAGCGGGATCGGGTCGGGGCCCTTATAATTTGCGGCCAGAGCGTCGAGCTCCAAGGCCCCGCCGCACGAGAATCCGGCCAGCGATACGGTGTCTCCCAGTTCCCGAGCCACGCCCAGGCCGAACCGGACCTCATCTTTCCACTGCTTGAGGCGGACGGTCTTGAGGTCCTCCGGCCGCGTGCCGTGCCCGGACAGGAGCAGCCCCGCGACGTTATAACCGGCATCGTAGAAGATCCCGGCCAGCGCGCGCATGTAGTGAGGGGAATCGCTGAGCCCGTGCACCATGAAGACCGCCCGGCCGGTCTTGCCGCCGTGGATCATGAGGAAAGGCAGATCATCGGGATCGCGGACCTTCTGGTCCGCGATGTACTGCTGGAAGCTCGCGACCGCGTGCGCGAACCCCGCGTCGGAAGCGGGCGCCGGGACCGGGACGCCGGCCACCGCGGGAACGGGGGATTCGACTTGGGCCGGGAGGTCGCGGACGGAGACCGGGCGCGCTTCGAATCCCGCGACCGGCGAGGAACCCAAGATCAGGAGGGACGCGAGGTAAAACCCGATCTTCATAGCTTGGTTGATAATATCATATCCGGCCAGGGCCTTTGGCGCCTGGGTCCCTGACCCCCGCAAGCGTTAGGTCCAAAGACCCACAGTCGACCTCGCTCAGGAAGGAGGGATGCCCTCATCCCGCGGCGATTCCGATTCGCCCGAGCCCAAGGGTCTGCCCAAATCGTGCCAGGGGTCAGCTGGCTGGGCGCTCGGCAAGGCCAGGTCCGGGGCCGCGGCGAGCCGGGCTTGGTGCTCCCGCAGGAAGACCTTGACCTCGAAGACCACGATGGCCAGCCCGAGCAGAAGCTCCAGGAGGCCGTAGACGACGAGATGCTTGGGCTGGCGCAGGGCGTTGACCCGCGGGGCGGACCTGAGGAAGACCACGGGCGCGGCGTAGCCCTTGTCGTGGGGCAGCACCGAGTAGGGCGTGCGCAGGATCATGGTGTCCGAGCCCTCGGCTTTGACGCAGACCGCGTCCGCCGTCTGGGCCTGCCGGGGGCAGACGTCGAAATGGTAGGAGACCTTGGTGCGCATCACGTAGCTCGGCGCCGCGCCGTCCGCGGCCGGGACCTCCTTGACCGCCTTGACCACGGTCTCGTCGACCAGCGCGTCCACGCGCTCGCCGAAAGCGGCCAGGGCCAAGGAACCCAAGCCCGCGTAGGTGAAGTAGGCCCCGAGCAGCAGGGGCAGGAGCCTGAAGATCATGGCGGCTGGCAGTCCTTCAGGAAAGCTTGATGGCGAGATACTCGTGGAGCATTCGACCGGCTCCGTACTGAGTGGAGGACCGATGGACCATCTTATAGCCGGCGAGGTCGAACTGACTTTGCTGGCGCAGCTTGATCCCGACGTCCTCCGCTCCTTCCAAAGCCGCCACGACCTGCGGCGCCTGGCACAGGACGATATGCCGGGAGTCCCCCATATCGACGATCAGCGCCGGAAAGACCTCGACCTGCCCAGGCGCCGCGGCCGCCGGCGACACGGATTCGGCGGCAGCCTGCCGGGCCTCGAGGCGGATCATGCGGGCCTTGGCCTCCGGGATGCTGGCTTCCAGGGCGGCCAGGACCCAGTCCAGCATCCGCTCGCGCACCGTGGCGATATCCTCGGCCGAAGCGATGGCGGAGATGCCGCCTTCGCGGTGGATCGCGCCGGCCAGCCCCGAGACCTCCTTAAGATAGACGTTCTTCTGAGAGTCCGGGATGTAGTACATCACGACCAGGTGCACTTTCTTGCCGTCCGGCGCGCCATAGTCGATGCCGGCCGGACTCCAGCCCACCGCGCAGAAGAGCTCCCCCTCGCCCTGAGCACGCACATGCGGGCACGCCACCCCCAGGCCCAGCCCCGTGTTCTGGGCCTTCTCGCGCACCATCATGGCCTCATAAAGCTCGGAGATACCGGAGAGGTCCGGCACGGCTTCGATGAGGTGGGCCAGGTACTCCAGGGCCTTGCCCTTGTCGGCCTCCGGCAGCTCGACCAGCCGTCCTTCTTGCAACGCGTTGAGCAGGCTCTTCACTTAGTCAGCTCCATATCTCTTGATGAATTGCATCTTTACGAAATGGGTCAGCACCGAATAGGTGACCAGGGTCGCCGCCATCCAGAGCCAGAACGAACCGGGCAAGGGGGTGAGTCCGAAATAACCGGCCAGCGGGGAGTAGGGCAAAAAGGCCGCCGTGGCCATGACCGCGAGCGTGGTCAGAGTCAACGCCGCGCTGGCGCGGCTCTGGAAGAAGGGGATGCGATTGGTGCGGATGATATGCACGATCAGAGTCTGAGTGAGCAGGGACTCCACGAACCAGCCGGTGTGGAAGAGGCTCTCATAATGCGCCTTCAAGGCCGGATCGGCCGTGGTCTTATACGCGATACAGCCGTAGAAATAGAGCATCAGGAAATAGGTGGAATAATCGAAGATGGAGCTCATGGGCCCGATCCAAATCATGAACTTCTTGATGGCCTCGATGTTCCAGCGGCGGGGCTTCAGCAGGTATTCCTCGTCGACGTGGTCGGCGGGGATGCCCACCTGGGAGAAGTCATAGAGCAGGTTGTTGAGCAGGATCTGGATCGGAGCCATGGGCAGGAAGGGCAGGAAGTAGCTGCCCCCCACCACGCTGAACATGTTGCCGAAGTTGGAACTGGCGCCCATCTTGATGTACTTGATGATGTTGCCGAAGACCCTGCGGCCCTCGATAATCCCGTCCTCCAAGATCAGGAGACTCTTCTTCAGCAGGATGATATCCGCGGATTCCTTGGCCACATCGACCGCGGTGTCCACGGATATGCCCACATCCGCCGTCTTCATGGCGGGCGCGTCGTTGATGCCGTCGCCCAGGAAACCCACCACATGCCCCCCCCGCTGCAGGGCCCGGATGATGTCGTCCTTCTGCGAGGGGGTCAGGCGCGCGAAGACGTTGGTCTTCTCCACGGTCTCGGTCAGCTGCTCCGGAGTGAGCCCGCGCAGCTGATCTCCGGTCACCAGGCTGTCGACCGGGATGCCCACGTCCCGGCAGACCTTGCGGGTGACCAAGGCGTTGTCGCCGGTCAGGATCTTGGTCCGCACGCCGGCCTTGCGCAGGGCCTCCAGCGCCGCGGCCGCCGAGTCCTTGGGCGGATCGAAGAAGGCCAAATATCCCAAGAGCACCAGCTCGCTCTCGTCGGCTGCGGAGAAGACCTCCTGGGTGCGCGGGAATTCCCGGTACGCGATGGCCACCACGCGGTAGCCGTCCCGGCTCAGGGCCTCGTACTCCTCGAGCAGGTCCTGCTTGAGCATGTCGATGAGGGGGTGGACCTCATCGTCGACCTGGTAGCGGCTGCAGACCGCGAAGGTCTCCTCGACGGCGCCCTTGCAGACCAGGACATGCTCGTCCTCGTAGTCGATGATGACCGACATGCGGCGGCGGTGGAAATCGAAGGGAATCTCGTCGACCTTGCGGCAGCTGCGCTCCACGTCCAGGTCGGAATGCGCCAGGATGGCCCGGTCCAGCAGGTTGTGCAGGCCCGTCTGGTAGTAGGAGTTCATGTACGCGTAGCGCAGCACGTCCTCGGAGGCCCGGTTAGTGACGTCGACGTAGCGCTCGAGCACGATATGGTCCTGGGTCAAGGTCCCGGTCTTGTCCGTGCACAGCACGTCCATGGCGCCGAAGTTCTGGATGGAGTTGAGGCGCTTGACGATGACCTTCTTGCGCGACATGGCCAGGGCGCCCTTGGAGAGGTTGACCGTGACAATCATGGGCAGCATCTCCGGGGTGAGGCCCACCGCGACGGAGAGCCCGAAGAGCAGGGCGTCGACCCAGTCATGCTTGCTCAGGCCCACGATGAAGAAGGTCGTCAGCACCATCACCACCATGAAGCGGATCATGAGCCAGGTGAAGCCCTCGATGCCCCGGTCGAAGCTGGTGAGCACCCGCTGGCCGCCCAACTTCTGGGAGATGGCTCCGAAATAGGTGCCCGCGCCGGTGGTGACCACCACGCCGCGGGCCGTGCCGCTGAGGACGTTGGAGCCCTGGAAGCAGGTGTTGGTCAGGTCGACGGCGTTCTTGCCCGCGGCGTCGCAGGCCGCGATGGCCTTTTCGATGGGCATGGACTCGCCGGTCAAGGCGGCCTGGCTGACGTAGAAATCCTTGGCGCTGATGAGCCTCATGTCCGCCGGGATGATGGAGCCCGCGGCCAGGACCACGATGTCGCCGGGCACCAAGTCCCGCAGCGGCAGCTCGACCTCCTTGCCGCCACGGATGGCGGTGCAGGTGGCCTTGATCATGGACAGGAGCTTCTCGACCGCGTGGCTCGAGCGGGCCTCCTGGATGTAGCCCAGCATCACGCTCAAGACGACCATGCCCCCGACCACGCTGGCGGCGCGCAGGTCGCCCATGGCGTAAGAAACGCCCGCGATGACGAAGAGCTGAATGACCAGGGGATTCTTGCAGCGCGACCAGATCTCGCCGAGGACGCCCATCTTGTGCGCGCGTTCGACCTCGTTGTGGCCGTAGCGCTCGAGGCGCTCTTCCACGGCCTCGTCGCTCAGCCCTTTTTCGGTCGCGCCCAGGCGCGCGAGCACGGTCTCGGGGGGCAAAGCCCCCATCTCGAGCAGGTCGCGCTCGCCCTGGCCGGCTCTGGACGCGACGCTGTCCTGGGGCTTGGACGGCGACTGGACGGTCGGCATGACAATAGCCATCTTATCAAACTTCCCGGTTAGAATTCGGCGTGGACGCGCAGGCCCCAGACCGGCACTGGCCCGCGCGAGCGGTTGTAGGCGGGATTGACGACGAGCTGCGCGTCCGGGCTGACCGCCAGGGCCTTGAGGACCTGCCAGCGGTAATAGGTCTCAGTGATCATCTCCGGGCCGTAGTGCAGAGCCCCGTCGCCGATCATGAATCCCAGGCCCCCCGCGGCCAGATAGCGCCGGTGCGGGCCGGAGAGCTCGTTGACCACGGCGGCCACGCCCCAGTCGTCCTGCGGGCGGCCCCAAGCCGCGGGCTTGAAGTCGAGCCCCAAGGCCTCGGAGGCGTCGACCTCGGCAAAAGCCCAGATCTCGTTGCGGCCGTCGCTCCAGCTCAGACGCGCGAAAGCGCCCAGATGCTCGGAAAGCTCCAGGTCGTCGCTGGAGGCCACCCCCCACCTGTTGCGGCCGTAGGCGCGCGTCAGGGTCACATCCGGCGTGCCGGGCTGGGCCAGGGCCTGGTCGTAGTTGCCCATGTGCGCCTCATTGTAGAAGGCGGTCAGGCGCCCCGTCCCCTTGCGCTCGCCCAGACGGACCCCGTGCTCGCCCTCCACCACGAAGCCGTGGGCGCGGCCTAAGTGGCGGTCCATGTCGAGCATGTTGGCCACCTTGGGCTCAGCCACGGCCGCCCCGCGCAGGGCCCAGTCCGGCGCATGGTATTCGGCCAGCGCCCCCCAGGTGTAGCCGCGCGTGTCCGCGGGATAGTCCCATGCAGACGAGCTCATGAGCGACCAGTTCATGAACTGCGAGCGCGCGTCGTGCGAGTAAGCGTTGCCGTCGAAATTGTCGGTCAGGCTGAACTTGCCCGCCTCCAGCATCAAGCGCCGCGCCGCCGCCGTGCCCGCGACCTGGTTGGGGCCGTCCTCAAGCTTCTCGCTCTCGCTGCCGAAGCCGAAGGTCTGGCGCAGGTACAGGCGCGCGGTGGAGATGGTCGGCTGGGGGTCGCCGATGCGGTAGGTCTCGCCGTTGGGGAAACCCGCCACGCCGTGCACGGCCCCGATGCCGCGGCCGCCCGAGAGCTCCGGGTCGACGTAGAGCTCGGTCCCGGGTAAGAGGCGCAGGCCCATGAACAGAGTGGCGGTGATCGAGGTGGCGCTTTCCGGGCCCGGCGGCAGGCTGTTGGCGCCGGTGGAGTGGGAATCGAAGCGCGCATTGCCCTGGTCGATGACCGTGGCCTGGAAATGGACGCCCAAACGGGGGGCAGTCTCCGCCGCGAAAGCCCGGCCGCCGGAGAGCAGGCCCGCGGCGAGGATCGCCCAGGCCTTCATGCGCTCCTGCGCAGCAGGGAAACGTTCTGGCGCAGCCAGCGCCGGCGCTGCTTCTGTTCCGGGCACCAGGCTTCCACGACGTCCCAGAAGCGGCGGGAGTGGTTCATCTCCTTGAGGTGCGCCAGTTCATGGATGACGACATAGTCCACGATCTCGGCCGGGGCGTCCGCCAGGACCCGGTTGAAGTTGAGGTTGCCGCGCGTGGAGCAGCTGCCCCAGAGCGTCCTCTGGTTCTTGAGGAAGACCCGCCTCGGCGCGACCCCCATGGCCGCGCTCCAGTGCTTCACGCGCGCCAGGAAGAGGTCCCGCACCGGGTCCCCGGTCGGTCCCGCTGCGAAGACCCCCGCAGCGCCTGACTCCGGGATGCTCCGCGGGGCGCAGGGGGTCGAAAGACGCAGCGCGAAGATCTCCGGCAGTTCCCGGCGCAACTCGGCCAGGAAGCCGCGCACCTGCCCGACCAGACCGACAGAGCCTTCAGTCTCCATAGGCAGCGGCGAATATGATATAAATTATGCGCCATGGCCAAGGTCCTCATCGTCGACGACGAAGAACACATCGTCGCCCTGATGCGCTTCATCCTGGAGAAATCGGGGCACACCGTCTCATCCGTCGGCAACGGTCAGGAAGCCTTGCGCGTGCTGGGCGTCGATCCTTTGGACGAGGCCGCGGCCCTGCCCGACATCGTGGTCCTGGACGTGATGATGCCCATCATGGACGGCTACACCGCCGCCGTCGCCATCCGGAACTACCCGCGCACCGCGTCCTTGCCCATCCTCGTGGTCACGGCCAAGGGCGACATGCGCCACCTCTTCGAGGCCATCCCCTCGGTGGCGGGCTTCTTCGAGAAGCCTTTCGACCCGAAGGACCTGCGGGCCGCCATCACCAAAGTCACCGCCGGGAAATGACTCCCGCCCCCCTCCTCGTCTTGCTGGCCGCCTTGGCCGCCGCACCACTGCACGCTTCTCCGGCCGGGACCGCCGCCCCCGCGCCCTCCGCGCCGTCTTACGAGGAGGGCATGGCCGCGCGCCAGCGCGGCGACCTCCCAAAGGCCAAGGCCATCTTCCTCCAGATGCTACAAAACGACCCCAAGAGCGGTGGTGCCTTCGAGGGACTCTCATTGGTCTGCCTCTCTCTGGGTGAGTATGCAGAGGCCCTCAGCTACCTCAAGAGGTGGGACGCCCAATCCCCGCACAGCGCCTATATCCTCGGCCTCATGACCCGCGCCCGCGAGGGTCTTTCACCGGTCGGGACCGCCGCCGCGCCGCCTTACGATGAGGGGATGGCCGCGCGTCAGCGCGGCGACCTCCACGGGGCCAAAGCCATCTTCCTGAAGATGCTGAAGCGCGACCCAAAAAGCGGTGGCGCCTTCGAAGGACTCTCATTGGTCTGCCTCTCTCTGGGTGAGTACGCAGAGGCCCTCAGCTACCTCAAGAGGTGGGACGCACAATCCCCGCACAGCGCCTATATCCTCGACCTCATGGCCCGCGCCCGCGAGGGTCTTTCACCGGTCGGGACCGCCGCCCCCGCGCCTGCCGCGCCGTCTTACGATGAGGGCATGGTTGCGCTCCAGCATGGCGACCTCCACGGGGCCAAAGTCATCTTCCTGAAGATGCTAGAGCGAGAACCCAAGAGCAACGGCGCCTTGGAGGGGCTCTCGTTGGTCTGCCTCTCCCTGGGGGAGTACCGCGAGGCCCTCGGCTACCTCAAGACATGGAACGCCCAGTCCCCGCACAGCGCCTACATCCTCAACCTCATGGCCCGCGCACAGAAGAAACTGCGCGACAACACTGGCGTCCAGGTCGCACTTGCGGGAATAGCGGAGGCGGAGCCCTGCGACCCGGAAAATTGGCGCAAGCTGGACGATCCCAAAAGGTCCTTGGCCACCGGGATGTTCCCTACCGGCCGAATCTATAAGACCCTCTCTCAAGAGGAACTCAACACGTCCACCCCCCAGCGCATCATCTACGAGGGCCGCTCCGGCGGGCTGCGGGCCCGCTACCGGTCCTCTCCTGAGCTCGCCTTCATCGGGGGCGCTGAATACGCGCAGGAGGCGCAGCGTAACGACACCAACAACGCCTTCACGTATTACGACATCCTCGACCAGCGCTATTCTTTAGGCTTGGAGGCCAACCCCACGCGCGATGTGCGGCTCGAGGGTGAGTACGGCCAGTCCCTGCTCAATGACATCCAAGGCGCGGGATTGGGCCGCACCAAATTCTCCCGGGCGCGGCTCTTCGGGGAGTGGGACACCCAGGCCGGCGACGCCCGGCTCACCTTGACCCGCACTCCGAAATACCTGCGCGGCGCGGGCCCAGGCAACCTGTACTTCGGCCTGCTGCGCGAGGATGACGTCCAGGGCGAATTCGAAACCGACATCCGAGACGTGGGCCTGCTGGCCCGGGCCGGGCTCAGCAACTACTCTGAGCGCACGACCACCAAGAACTGGTCGCTCCTGGCCACGAAGGAGTGGGGCGTCAACCTCCTCCAAGCGCGCTATGCGCGCAGCCAGCAGGAGTTCTACGGAGCCACCCCGGATGGCCGTCTGGGCTATGTCGATACGGACCGCATAGGCATCAAGGCGCGCCGGCTCCAAGAGGACAAGTACCTCCTTTCCCTCTCTTACGGCCGGACCTTCTTCGCCGATGCCAACCGCACCGATGATTTCAACGCCGAAGCCACGGGCTGGCTGCCCTGGTGCAAGGAGTTCTCCGGCAGCTATCGACTCTCCACGGTTCAATACCTGGTTCCGACGGGCAACTACATTTCCACCAACGAGCAGGATCATTGGCTGGGCGGCTACTGGCGTCGAGGCTGGAACCGAGCCTGCCCCTGCTGCTGGGGCTGCGGGGCCGGGGAAGGGACCCGTCCCCGGCGCTACAGAGGGCTCTGGAGCATGGTAGGCTACGAGCACGGCTTCATCTGGGACGCGGTCAGGAACCACTACGAGAGCAACGTCTACTTAGGCGAGTTGGAATGGTACCAGCGGGAGAACCTCTCGTTCAGGGCCCAGGGCCGGGAGTCCAGGGACACCGTGCACGACCAGTCCTACTCGCTAGGGCTCCAGGCCCGCTACAGCTTCTGATGGATATCCGGGCGCTGCCGCAGCTCGCGGGGAGGGCCCTGCTGGCCACGGCTCTCTTCTGGACCGCCGGGAGCGCGACCGGCGATCGTCCCGCGCGCCTATCCCCGGAGAAAGCCAAGGAGCTTTGGGCCCAGGTCAAGGAGGCCCACGACGCGGGCGAGCCCGCCCGAGCCCTGGGGCTCGCCCAAAAGCTCCTGCGCTGCGCTCCAGACAATCCCTTATATCTCGAAGCTCAGGCCCAAGCCTACGCCCAGCTCAACGATTTCGCCAAAGAAGCCGCTGCCTGGGAGCTCTTCATCGCGGTCACGCCCACGCCGACCGATGCCTGCCCCCAGTTGGGCCAAGCCTACCAAAAGCTGGGCCGGACCGACCAGGCCATAGCCGCCCACCGGCGGTGCGCGGCGCTCGACCCCTCCCTGCCGGACCTGATGCTGTACCTGGCCCTAGCATTGGAGCGGGACAGCCAGAGCTCCGAGGCCAAGACGCTCTACGCCTCCATCCTGAAGGCCTCCCCCGGCTACCCCGACGCCGAATTGGGGCTGGCGCGCATCCTGCGCCAGGAAGGCGACCGTGCGCAGGCTCAGGGCCTCGTGGACGACGTGCTCAAGGCCCATCCCAAGAACGCCGATGCGCTCTTGTCCGGAGCCCAACTGGCCGAGGATGCAGGACAGCTCGACCGCGCCCAGGCTCTGCTGCGCACCGCCGTGGGCCAGTCCCCTTCTTACGCGGACCTCTATCGGATCCTCGCGCGGGTCTGCGATAAACTGGGAGACAATACCTGTTCCCTGCAGGCCCATTCCACTTTGGCTCAGTTGGAGCGGGAAGGGTCCAGATGAAAGGCTCTCTGCGGCTCGCGGCCCTGGCCCGCTGGTCCCTTTTCGCCGTCGCCGCGGCCACCTCCCTCTACTGCCTGCTCTGCTACATCCCGTTCTCCTGGAAAAACTTCATCCAGGATCATCACTACCCCCTCTGGGTCGGCTTCTTCCTGAGAGCGCACGTCCTCTTCCTGGGCGCCGCGCTGGCGCTCGCGGCGCTGACGCTCTCCAGGTGGCGCTGGGCCTTCGCCTTGGCGTCCGGCGCAGCGGCGCTGGCCGTGTCCTGGCCGCTCATGTCCGGGCGGGTCGGCAACGACGGTTGGAGCCTGCTCCTGAGCATGGTCTGCTGGCTGCCGCTCGTGTCCTGGGAGACCCTCCGGCTGCTCGCGAGGCCGCGGGCGCTGACCTGGACGGATGAGCCCGTTGCGGCCGCGCTGAGCGCGCGCCTGCCTGCCGCGCTCCTGGCCGCTGGTCTCGTCTTTGCGGCCTTCACGGCCGAGCACCTGATGGCGCACGGCACGGCCTGGGCCGGCCCCTCACGCTGGACCGCGGCCTTCGCGCTGGGAGAAAGCCTTCTCTCCCACATCTTCGCCTTCCTGGCCCTGTTCCTCTGCTGCGACCTGGCTCGGACCATGGCGAGGCTGCTGCCCGGCGGCAGGGTCCGGGACGAAACGCTGCTGCTCCTGGCCGGTCTCGGCGCCTTCGCCTTCTGGGCGATCGACTCCCTGCTCCTAGGGTCCCTCTCCTTCTCCGGCCCGGCGGCCTGGGCCCTGGCGGCGACGGGGGCCTGGACCGCGGTCCTGGCGCTCCTGGGCCAAGCCTGTGACCTGGCCGCAGCTCGCCCGGAGCCCGTGTCTGACGCCGTGGAATTCGTGACCGCCCCCTTGGCGGCTTTCTGGCGCCCGACCTGGAGGCGCCTGCCGGGACAGCTGGCCGGACTCCTGCTTCTGGCGGCTTCCCCCTGGGTCCTCCGCCTCGCCATCAGCGTAGACTGGGACCGCATCATCGCCACCTTCGGCGTGCTGGCTATCTGGGCCGCCGCCTTCGTCTTCTTCCACGGCTGGCTGCGGCAGCACCCCGGCGGCGGCGCCGACCCCGGACGGCGGGACCTGGCGGCCGTCTTGGCCTGCCTCCTCCTGGCCTGGGGCGCGGACGCGGCCCTGACCGGCTCCTCCCCGAGGCTGCGCCTCACGGGCATCTCCGTCGCGCCGGCCATGCACAGGCTCGCGGAAGAGGAATTGTCCTTGCGGACCGCGCGGCGGCTCTTCCAGCACCGGAGCGCGTCGGGGGATTTCTATGGGGTCCTGCACGCCAACACCAACATATCCCGCCAGACCCCGATCGCGCCCCGAGAGCTGGACCTGGCGGGAGCGCCTCCGGGTGCGTTGGCGCGCAAGCCCAACATCTTCATCATCGTCATCGACAGCCTCCGGCCGGACTATCTCGGCGCCTACAATCCCAAGGCGGACTTCACCCCCGCCATCGACGCCTTCGCCAAGGATTCCTGGGTCTGGCGCCGGGCCTTCACCTCTTACGGAGCCACGGGCCTCTCCGAGCCCTCCATCTGGGCCGGCGCCCGGCTCCCGCACAAGCAGTACGTGACGCCTTTCGCCCCCATGAACTCCCTGGAACGCCTCACCAAGGAGGAAGGCTATCATAGCCTGGTCGCTGTCGATGCGATCCTTTGGGAGCTGCTCGAGCGCTCCCCCGATCTGACTCCGCTGGGCGGCCAGCCCCCGATCGCCCTGCCCATGACCTGCCCGACTTTGACGGAGCTCTCGTCCAAGCTGGCCCTGCGAGGGCCTGGTCCCGTGTTCTCCTACCTGCAGGCGCAGGACCTGCACGTCTCGGTCATCGACCGGGAAGGAGGGAGCGCCGTGGACGGAAAGACCTACCCCGGCTTCGACGCGCCCTACGCCAGCCGAGTGGCCCGGGTCGACGCCTGCTTCGGCAGCTTCCTGGCGTCACTGGAGCGGGCCGGACTCTACGAGGACAGCATCGTGGTGCTGGCCGCGGACCACGGCGACTCTCTGGGCGAGGGCGGCCGCAGAGGACACGCCTACACCATCTTCCCGGAGATCCTGCGCGTGCCGCTCATCATGCACGTCCCCGAGCGGCTGCGGCAAGGGCTGGTCTGGGACGCGGACTCGGCGGCCTTCCTGACGGACCTCACCCCGACTCTCTATGCGCTGCTGGGCCGGTCGCCGCGGACGGACGGGGAGGTGTTGGGGCGCTCCCTCGTCGCCTCCAGCCGCGAAGAACTCCTGCGCACCGCGCGCCCCGAGAGACCCGTGGTCTCCAGCTACGGCCCGGTCTACGGCCTGCTCAAAGACGACGGCCGCCGCCTCTACATCGCCGACGGGATGAACTTCACGTCCTACCTCTTCGATCTGGAGCGCGACCCGGCCGGGGAGCACAACCTGATCACCCCCGAGGTGGAGCAGGACGACAACGCCGCCATCCTGCGCCATATCGACGCCTTGAACGCGTTCTACCGCTTCCGGCCCTGATGATGCGGATGAAGACTCGACTCGTCGCGAGCGCCACGGTGACGGCGGCGCTCGTCGTCGCGGCCTTCGTCATTCTTTTAAATTGGGGCGGTTCGCTCGGCGTCTTGGGGCCGAAGGAGCGCAGCGTCGTCGTCGAGGGCGCGCCGACGCCTGTCGAGACGTACGCGCAGGGCGGCCGCTCGCGCCTGGCGGTCCTGCTGACGGGCACCGACAAGGGCTGGGGTTGGCTCGCATTCGCTCACGCCCTCAAGAGTTGGGGCGTGCCGTTCGTTCTGACGCGGGACTGGCGCGAGGCCGCCGCGCACCGCGTCGTCGTGGTCTTCCCAGACCTGACGGACGCCGAATTGCCCGCCGAGGCGCGGACAGGCCTCGAGGCGGCCGTGCGCGGCGGCACGACCCTGATCGCCGTGAACCCATCAGCCGCGTCGTGGAAGGACGTCTTCGGATATCAAGAAGCCAAGTTCTCCCGCGCGCGCGGCGCGTGGCGTTTCCGGCCCGCGATCCGCGAACTCGCGCCGTTCACGCATCCAAAGGAGCTGACGATCCCGTTGACGTGGCTGACGGAGGGGCGGGACTTGGATACCGCCGGTTACTCCGGCGCGGCCGAGCCGCCGCTGGCCGACTTCGAAGACGGCTCCGCCGCGATGCTCCGTCGCCATCTCGGCCGCGGAGCGGCCTATGCGGTGGGCCTGGACCTGGGCCAACTCATGCACGTCAGCCACAGCTTGCGAGACGAACGGATTGAGCGTTCGTACGTAAACGACTACGAACCCGCCGCCGACGTGTTCATGCGGCTGATTGCGGAGCTCTACCGCCGCGGCGAACCTGCCGCGGCGACGCTCGGCACGGTCCCGATGGGGAAAGCGCTATCGGTACTCGTGACGCACGACATCGACTACCTGCACTCCGTGAGGAACTCCGCAGTCTACGAAGACTACGAGCGGCAGGCGGGTATTCCGGCGACCTATTTCCTGCAGACGAAGTACGTGACTGACTCCAGCGAGAAGGCCTGGTTCGCCCCGGAGAACTTGGCGCTGATGCGCCAAATCGCTGAGGCCGCTCCCGAGCTGGCGAGCCACTCGGTGGCGCACTCCCTGCAGTATGCGAAGTTCCCGATGGGGGACGGACGGGAGAGGTATCCCTCATATCGGCCGCGCGTCATCGACCTGACCCGCACCGACGGCGGCACCATCCTCGGCGAATTGCGCGTCAGCAAATTCCTGATCGAGGCCCTGCTGGGCGTCCCGCCGATCGTCTCGTTCCGTCCAGGCCATCTGTCGGACCCATATTCTCTGCCGCAGGCCCTGCGCGCGGCAGGCTACCTATACAACTCGGCTTCCACGGCGAACAACTCGTTGACGCATCTGCCCTACCGTCTGACCGAATCGAGAGAGTCTCGCGTCGAGACGCCGCTGTACGAATTCCCGGTCACGGTCGAGGACGAAGAGTCGCCGGACCTGCGCGACCGCCTGCCGCAGGCGCTAACGTTGGCCGAAACGCTATCCGGCTATGGGGGCCTGTTCGTCATCCTGATCCACCCGGACGTCATAGCGGGCAAGCTCGAATTCGAGAAAGGCTTCATCACGGCGTGGAAGGACCGCGCCTGGTTCGGCACGCTGTCCCAGATGGGCGCCTGGTGGGCGGCACGCGACGCGGTCGAGGTGGACGCGGACGCCGCCGCCAAGACGGTAACCGTCTCCGCGACGACGCCGATCGACGGTCTCCTATTGCACACCCCGGCAGGCTGGAAGTTCGATCATGTCGAGTCATCCGACGCCACGGCCGAGCCGATCTCCGACGGCCTGCTGTTACGCCGCCTGCACGGCACTTACATATTGCATTTCCTATAAGCCTGGCGACGATGAGCGACCCTCAGCGGCCCGGGGTCTCTTCGGAGCGCTTACTCCCCGTGATATCCTCGTAGGTCCCCAGAACGGCGATGACCTTCCCGTCCTGGTCGTGCATGGGCAGCTTGCTGATCTTGATCCGGCGGGGCTCGCCGCTGGGCGTGGGCTGGGACTCCTCGCAGTCGAGCTTGGGCTGGTCCTGCTCCATGACGGCTTGGTCGTCGGCGCGGTACGCCGCGGCCTTCTCCTTCCAGGGCAACTCGGCGTCTTCCTTGCCCAGGATCTTGCTGTCGTCCTTAAGGCCGGCATCCTGGAGGAAAGGTCGGTTGCAGCCGAGGTAGCGGAAATCGCGCCCCTTCCAGAACACCCTTTGGGGGATATGGTCGAGCACGAGCCGGAGCATCTCCTGGGACTCCCGCGCCTTGTCCTGGGCCTGCCGCTGCTGGCTGATGTCGCGCACGAAAGCGAAGTCGTACTCGCGGCCCTTGAACTCCAGGTAGTTGGCCGTGACCTCGACCGGGAAGACCCGGCCGTCCTGCCTGCGGTGGCGCCCCTCCCGACGGAGGATCTTCGCGCGCTTAAGCTCCGCCCAGTGCGCGGGCCAGCGGTCGGTCGGGATGTCCGGGTCGATGTCGGGCATGCCGAGATAGAGGAGCTGCTCGCGGGGATAGCCCAAGGACTCCGCCGCGGCCTCGTTGACGTAAAGGAAGCGGCCCGAGGGCCCGATCCAGAGCACCGGGATGGCGCAGTGGTCCATGGCGAACTGGGTCAGGCGCAGGACGTCCTCCGCTTCCTTGCGGTCCGTGATGTCCTGGATGACCCCGTCGTAGTAGAGCAGCAGGCCCTGGGGGTCGAAGTGCGGCACCGCGGTGTTGCGCACCCAGCGCGTCTGGCCGTCCTTGCGCACGATGCGGTGCTCGATGGGCCCCGGCTTCTGTCCGGCCAGCAGGCGCCGACCCTGCTCGAGCACCGCGGCCTTGTCGGCCTCCACCACCATGCGCAGCCAGAGGTAGGGGTTGGAGGCGAAATCGTCGCGGGTGTAGCCGGTGACCGCCTCGCAGGCCGCGCCGTGCTCCGTGGCCACGGCCCGGCCGTCCTGGACATGGACCGTGTACACGTAGTCGGAGAGAGCCTGGGTGATGCGGCGGTGGCGCTCCTCGCTATCGCGCAGGCGCGACTCGGCGCGCTTGCGCTCGGTGATGTCCTCGTTGATGACCACGATGCCCGTGATCTGGTTGGCGTCGTCGCGCACCGGGATGGCGGAATGGGAGATGGTCTTGCGCCGGCCGTCCGAGGTCTCGATGTCGATGACCTCGTTGAGGTAGGTCTCGCCGCGCGAGAGGGCCCGCACCGGCGCCCATTCGTGGGGCTGGATACGCCGTCCCGTGTCGTGCCACCAGCCCGGGTATTGTCCGTACTGCTCGATGCCGGAGAAACGGACCCCGCCCCAGATGCCCTCCCCGGCCTGGTTGCACAGGACGATCTGGCCCTGCGCGTCGGTCAGCCACACGCCTACCGGGAGCTTGTCGACCATGGTGCGCAGGCGGCGCTCGCTGGCGCGCAGGGACTCCTCCATCCGCCGGCGCTCGGAGATGTCGCGCGCGATGCGCCACATGCGCGAGGGCCGGCCCTGCTCGTCGCGCACCAGCCAGATGCGCACCGTGACCGGGATGACCGCCCCGTCGCGCCGGATGTACTCCTTCTCGTACTCGTCGCAGTAGCCCCGCTTGAGCACCTGCTCGCCGAGCACGTCGCCATCGAGCTTGGCCCAGCGCACCGGGGTCAGGCGCTGGTAGGTCTGGCCCGCCAGATCCTCGAAGCCATAGCCCGTCATCTCCAGGTAGGCCCGGTTGGCGTCCTCGATGCGGCCCTCCATGTCGGTGATGACGATGCCGTCGCGGCTGGTCTCGAAGAGGCTGCGGTACTTGCGCACCGAGGCCCGGGTGGCCTGGTCGGCCTGGCGGCGCGCCAGAGTGCCGCCCACGCACGCCGCCATGGTGCGCAGGGTGGATTTCTCATCCTCATCCCAACCCCGCTCGCGGCGGCAGTCATGGAAGCAGAGGAAGCCCGCCCAGCGTTCCTGGATGAGGATGGGGACGACCAGGATGGACTTGCTCGACATCGGCTCGAGGAAGGCCCGCTCGGCCGGAGGCATCTCCCGCACCAGGCCCTCCAGAGATCTCCCGGCGGAGAGGGCCGCATGCCAGCGCGGCAGGTTCCCCTGGAGCGAGATGTCCTGGATCGGGCCGGGCTCGGGCAGGGCCGGGTCCCGGCGCCACTCGTATCTGCGGCTGACCAGGGCTTCCTCGGTCTGAGGATGCGGATGCATCTCGAAGACGCAGACGCGGTCGACGTCCAGGGCGCGCCCCACGGAGTCGACCGCGCGCAGGATGGCCTGGTCGGGATTGGCCGAGGTGAGCAAGGTGTGGGCGGCGGAGGCGACGCTCGCCAGAAGGTTACGGCCCGCGAGATTCTGCTGCAGAGCGTCCTTGTCCATTGGTCCGTCCGGCGTCAGTCCCTGCCGGCCAGGGGTAGGAACGATATTACATTTTTTCATGGCGGAAAGGGATTCTCGTCCGTTTCACCGTCCTGGACTGCATACTTTGAAAAGAATACAATTACATTGATGAAGGTCCTCGTCTTCGAAGACAACCCCAACATCCAGATCCTGCTCAAGTACTTCTTTCAGAAACGCGGCTTCGAGGTGCACTTGGCCGGCGACGGTGTGGATGCGGTCCCCCTGGTCCATGAGCACCGCCCCGACCTCATCGTCATGGATATCATGATGCCCGGCAAGGACGGCATCGAGGCCTGCGGCGATCTGCGCTGGGCCGGCATCAAGGTCCCCATCGTCATGCTGACCGCCAAAGCCTACGCCGAGGACAAGGAATCCGCCATCAAGGCCGGGGCCAACGCCTTCCTACGCAAGCCCTTCAACGCCGCCCAGCTCGAAGCGGCCATCGCCCCTCTGCTCAAGAGCCCCTAAGCATCCCTATGGACAGGTGGAGCGGGAAGTTCCTCGCGCTGCTCCTGAAGGCCACGGAAGGCCGGCTCAGCTTGAAGCTCGTCCTGGCCGCCAGCCTCGTCCTGTTCTGGATCGCCTTCGTCCTCTTCGTCCTCACGATCCTGTTCCGGACCTACCAGCACCTCCGTTCCCGCTATCGCGCCAGCCGCCGCAAGCTCTACGACCCCGCCATCGAAAAAGTCCTCATGGAAGAGCCCCTGGAAGACGTGATCGCCGCCCTCCGGCCCCGGCGCTGGGGCGATGCGTCCGTGGTCCAGGAGGTCCTGGTGGACAACATGCGCTACCTCACGGGCCCCTCCTTCGAGACCCTATGCGCGGCGGCGCAGCGGCTGAGATTCGTGGAGCGCAGCCTCGCCCGCCTCAAGTCCCGCAGCAAGCTGCGCCGCGGCACCGCCATGGAGGCCCTGGGCGTCATGCGCGCGCCCCAGGCCCTGGTGGGGATCATCGCCATCCTCGACCGCGAACCCATGGACATGAAGCTCGTGGCGCTGCGCGCCCTGGCCGCCATCGGCAACCCCGCCACTTTGCCCTATTTCGTGAAGGCCGCGGACCGACTCTCCCCGGCCATGCTGCCGCGTCTGGCCTCCCTCATGCTGGAGTTCGGTCCGGCCGCGCGGCCCTGGATCAGAGAGCTCATCAACCGCCATGCCCAGGCCTTCCCGCCCCGCATCATCGAGGAGATCCTGAAGGAGACCGCGACGGACGCCCTCCGGGGAGGACCGGCTTGAGCGGACTTGCGCCGGGGCTGATCTACGTCACGGACGTCGTCTTGGTCTATTACTTATTCATCTTCAACGGCGTCTATCTGATCGTCTCCCTGCTCGCTTTCCAGACCGTGTACCGGCACCTGCTGCGGCGCATCTACGGCGGCTACGACCAGCTCAGCCGCAGCCCCCTGACCCCGCCCATCTCGATCATCGTGCCCGCCTGCAACGAGGAGGTAGGCATCGCGCTCACCATCAACAATCTCCTGCACCTCGACTACATGCGCTACGAGGTCATCGTGGTCAATGACGGCTCCCGGGACCGGACTTTGGCCGAGCTGAAGCAGGCCTTCCGGCTCTACCCCGAGGAGGTCGAAGACGCCGGCCGCCTGTCCACACGGCCGGTGCGCCAGGTCTACAAATCCAGCACCCACCACAACCTCACCGTGGTCGACAAGGAGAACGGCGGGAAATCCGACGCCCTCAACGCGGGCTTGAATGTCTCGCTGCACCCCTACTTCTGCTGCGTCGACGCCGACGTCATCCTGGAGCCGGACGCCCTGCAGAGCGTCATCCAGCCCATCATCGAGTCGGACCGGCGCGTCATCGCAGTCGGAGGCATCATCCGGGTGGCCAACGGCTGCCGCGTGGAGAAAGGCCGCGTCGTCGAAGTCGTGATGAGCACCAACCCCCTGGTGGTCTTCCAGATCATCGAGTACTTCCGGGCCTTCCTGTGCGGGCGCACCGGCTTCTCCCGCTTCAACGCGCTCATGATCATCTCCGGGGCCTTCGGCGTGTTCGAGAAGGACCCGATCCTGGCCATCGGCGGCTACCGGCCCGGGACGGTGGGCGAGGACATGGACCTGGTCACCCGCCTGCACCACCACATGCGCAAGCAGGGCGACTCCGACTACGCCATCAAGTTCGTCCCGGACCCGGTCTGCTGGACCGAAGTGCCGGCCACCCTCGCCGTGCTCAGCCGCCAGCGCCGGCGCTGGCAGAAAGGCTGCCTGGAGGTCCTGGGGCAGCACGACGAGATGTTCCTCAACCCCCGCTATGGGGCGCTGGGGATGTTCGCCTACCCTTTCATCCTCATCTTCGAAGGCTGGGGCGTGTTCATCGAACTGCTGGGCTACGTCGTCTTCGCCTGGAGCTGCTGGCGCGGGACCATCTCGACGGATTTCGCCCTGGCCTTCTTCGCGGCCGCCTTCTTATGCGGCATGGTGCTGTCCCTGACCGGGGTTCTGCTCGGTGAGATGACGCCGCGGCCCTACCCGAGGTACCGGCAGTGGTTCGCCCTGACCATCTACGCCTGCCTCGAGAACTTCGGCTACCGGCAGCTCACCTCGGTCCTGCGCATCCTGGGCACCTGGGACTATGTCTTCAACCTCGGCTCCTGGGGCCACATGGAGCGCCAAGGACTGGCTCAGAAGAAATGAGACGATTGACATTCTTCGTCGTCCTGACGCTCCTCCTATTCGGCCTCTGGCGGCTCAACCGGCCCGTCCGGACCTCCCAAGAGGTCCCGCCCGACGCCCTGGCCTCCCCCAACGAGGGGCTCATCCAGGGCCATCCGGACCTCATGCCAGAGCAAGTGGCGGTGCTGCTCCTGCGGAAGAGCGAGCAGGCCTTCCCTGCGGCCCGCGTCCTGGAAGCGGCCGGCCTGCCCTTCACCGTCACTCGGGACGCCGAGGCCGCCTTGCGTCACCGCATGGTCTTCGTGCCCCTCGACGACCAGCCCACGCGCCTGCCGCGCTCCGGGCGGGAGGCTTTCCGGCAGTATGTCTCGAGCGGCGGCGTCCTCATCCTCCAGATGCCGGCCGCCGATCTCTGGCCGGAGCTGACCGGCTTGGCGCGCAGCCAAGCCTCCCGGTCCCGGCGCGGGCTCGTCTGGCGGGCCATGTCCGATCCCGGGCTGGCCTTGTTCGACCGGCCCGAAGAGCTGACGGTCCCGCTGGCTTCGTCCCGGGTCCGGCTGGGGCCGTGGAGCGCGGCGCTCTTTCCCCTCCCGGGCTCCGACACCCAGGTCCTGGCGAGCTTCACCGGGACCTCCGAACCCGCTCTGGTGCGCCGCAGCCTGGGAGCGGGGTCCGTCTATGTGCTGGGCGTCCATCTGCGCGACCTCTTCGTGCGGCCCCAATCCGGACGGGACTTCGACGCCCACCGCAGCACCGTGAACGGCTTCGAGCCGGGCACGGACGTCTGGCCGCTCATGTTCCGGGCCTGGTATGAGGCGGCCCAGCCCTTCTGGCTGCGCCTGCGCACGGCCCCGGGCCGGGCACGCAGCGTCTTTCTTCTTAGCCATTCCTTTGGTCCAGGCGCCAGCGTGTCCCAGGCCGAGGAGTTCTCGGCCCTGGAATCCTCCTACCTCGTCCGGGCCACCTGGTTCTTCCAGACCAGCGTCATGGCCGACGATCCCTCCAGCCAGTTCTTCGACGCCCGGCTGCGCGGACTGGCCCGGCAGCTGGCGCGGGCCGGCCATGAGATCGGCAGCCATTCCGTGGCCTGCAGCCCGGATTTCGAATCCCTGCCCTTGAACCCCGCGCCTCAGGACCCGCACGCCTACCGGCCCGATGTGGATGCCCGGGGGTTCACGCGCGACGCCTCTCTGTTCGGAGAGCTCGGGGTCAGCAAGGCCATCCTCGACAGAGCGCTCGCCTCGGGCACCGTGGCCGGCTTCCGTTCCCCTGATTCCAGCTATCCGCAGGCCCTGGACTTGGCCCTGGCCCGCACCGGCTACGCCTATGACTCGAGCCTCTTGGCCAACGGGGTGATGACCCACCTGCCTTTCCGGCTCGTGGCTTGGCGGGCCATGACCCGCGAGACGGAGCTGGTGGAGCTGCCCATCACCTTCACGGAACCCCGCAAGCCCGCCCCGCCCCTCACGGCTCCAGCCCTCCTCGACACAGCGCGGACCATCGCGGAGCGCGGCGGCTGGAACGTCTGGTCCCTGACGCCAGACGGCCGGCCGGAACAGACGGCTCTCCTGCGCCAAGTCCTCGCGGACCTCCCCAAGGACTATGAGGTCATGGTCATGCGGGAGGCGGCGCGGTTCTGGCTGGCCCGCTCCCGAGCGCGCTTCTCCTTCGCCCCGGGGCCTCGCGCCAAGGAATGGGTCCTGCGCCTCGACCTGCCCGCGGGCAGCCCGGCCCTGTCCTTCCAGGCCAGCGGCCCGCTGCGTTCCTGCGTGACCTCGGATCGCGCGGTCAAGGTCTTCTGCGTCGACGACATCCTGGTCGTGGACGCCCCGCAGGCGCGGCGGGCCGAGGTGCGGCTCTCTTTGAGATAGCTTGGCTTATCTCTACTATGAACGGAGGATGCACGATGTGCCCAATAAAAAGGCGGCAGAGCAAATCTCTGCGGATCGGACTCATGGCGGTGTTAGGTTTTTTCTCCTTCCCGGCATTTTCGCGCGCCGGGAACCCTCCTACTGAGGAAGGGAAGTCCCTGGCCTCGATCCTCTCTTACGGGATCCCGACCGACCCGCTGCATCAAGGCACGTGGGTCTTGAAGGTGTCTCCCGGATATGTCGTCAATCAAGACAATACCGACCAGAGTACGATGGTTGATATGAAAGGATGGGGAGGGGCTGCCGCCGCAACCTATGCCTTTACGGATCACTTGGGGTTGGCCTTTATTGCGGGTGGCAACCACATTTCCGGATCTCGGGGGCTTGACTCGGGAGGCTCATCAGGCCCCATCGCCCTGTTTCCCGGTGTCAACCCCGGGGGACCGCTAAACGGCCAATCCACCGGATCGGGTTTTTTGGGAGCAGTCAGCGTGATCTGGGATCATTGGTCCGGCGATGGGTTTCGTTTACCTGTCTTTGCGGGGTTGAGCTATCTTGACTTGACGGAAACGGTCGACGACACAACGGCCGGCGTCAAACGTGTCGGAGTAAACCATACTCCCGGCGCCTATCTTGGCCTTGTCCCGCAATTCAACATATTAAAAGTGCGCGTGGCACCCTTCTTAACGTATAGCATGGGCTTCCAGAACGTGAACACAACGCTGACCAGCTATGATCCTGCAACGGGAGCGACATTCAAGCAGATGTCCTTTGTCGACACCCACCTCAATGAGGAGAGTAGGAACGTGCATACGGCAGGGGTATCATTCAGCTATATCCCGTGGGGGATGGGCTTCACCTATATCCCCTCCCAGATCAATCCGGGCATAAGCGCCTATACTCTGACCTGGAGCAAAAGATTCGGGGAAGCAGCAATATCCGCGAAGCGGCCGTGACGATCCCCCCATGCTCAGGTCGTTATTGAAAATGTAACACCCTTCTGGCATCATCTCGGGGCTGCCCGGCTTCAGCCCGGCCCAAGCATGGACAAGGACAAGGAATTCCTCGACGCCGCCGCGGTCAACGACCTGGACACCGCGCGTCTGGCCCTGCGCTGGGCCCTCGAGCGCATCCACAAGATGGACGCGGAGCTCACCGCCCTGCGCGCCGACAAGGCGCAGGCCAACCAGGACGTCCAGAAGCTCTCCCAAGAGGTGTCCCAGAAGGAGGAGGCGGTCAAACGCTGGAAAGAGACCATCCACGCCTGGGAAGCCGCGGTCCAGGACCACCAGAAGATGGCGCTCCATCTGCGCGAGGAACTGGGGCAGGAGGTGCGCCGCGAGGAGGACGCGCGGACCAAGGAAGAGCGCAACCAGTTCCAGCTCCAGATCGACGTCCTCAAGCGCGAGCTCTCCGACAAGGAAGCCCAGCTCGGCGCGCTGCGCCGCGAGGTCATCGACGCCGTCAAGACGGCCCGGAGCGACGGCGAGCGCGAGATGCAGTCCGTCCTGCAGCACCAGGAGAAGGCGCTGGATGAGACCAAGCAGTCGCTCCTGGAGCGCCTCAAGATCCAATCCGACCTCATCCGCTCCAAAGAGCGCGACCTGGAGGGCCAGCAGCGGCTCCTCGACGATCAGATCAAGGCCAAGGAGATGGAGTTCCGGCGCCGCTACGAGAAGGACGAGGAGGAGCTGATCAAGCACAACCGCGAGGTCCTGGCGCGCGAGGAGGCGGCCCTGGAGGACAAGTCCCAGGCCAAGATCGCCCACACCGAGGCCTGGCTCAGGTCCAAAGAGGAAACCCTCGAGGCGCACCGGCTCAAGCTCGAGGCTGAGCACTCCCGGCGCCTGGAGGAATTGGAGAACTCCTACAAGCACAAGCACGAGGCCGAATGGGGGCACCTGCAGGAGAAGCTCGAGGCCGAGCGCCGCTTCCTCGAGGAGCACTTCCGCGACAAGGAGGCCCGCCTGGAGGCCGAGTCCGCCGAGCGCCACCGGGACGTGCTCAAGCACTACGAGGGCCGGGAGGAGGAGCTCGCCGCCCAGTACCAGGCCCAGCAGGAGGCCCTGCTGCTCCGGGAGAAAGAGCTCGTCGCACAGCGCCAGAAGGAGCTGGAGGCGGTCCTGGCCAAGGGCCGCGCGCAGCTCGAGCGCGAGCGCGAGGACATGAAGCGCTCCGCCGCGCAGCATGAGACGGAGCTCATGGCCAGGCTCGAAGCGGAGCAGGCGGCCCATCAGAAGAAAGAGGAAGACATCTTCCGCCAGCAGGTCGAACTCCAGGACGCCTACCGGACCAAGGAGGCGGAGCTCGCCAAACGTTTCGAGGACATGCAGACGGCCTGGAGCGAGAAGGAGAAGTCGCAATGGGCCTCCCACCAGGCCAAGCTCGCCGACAGCCTGATGGCCAGCCGCAAGGCCATCGAGGCCGAGCGGACGGACCTCGAGGCCGCCTATCGGCGCAAGGAGGAGTCCCTCGCCTCCCGGGAGTCCGAGTTGGAAGCCCAGCTGAGCGGCGAGTGGGCCGAGCGTGAGAAGGCGCTGCTGGCCGAGCACCACGCGGACTTGACCCGGGCCCGCGCGGAGTTCTCGACCGAGATCGACGCCGAACGCCGCCGCCTGCAGGAGCTGCATCTGCGCGAGGTCGGTGAGCTGGCCCAGTCCGCGACGGTGCGCGAGGCGGCCCTGCGCCAATCGCTGTCTACGGAGCAGGCCCAGGCCATCAAGGCCCACGACGACGCTTACGCGGCCCTGCGCAAGGACCTGGCCGAAAAATCGCTGGCCGAGTCCGCGGCCCTGCAGGCCCAGTACGACCTGCGGCTCCAGGAGCTCGACGACCAGATGCGCCGGCGCCTCAGCGAGGAGCGCCGCCAGCTCGAGGCCAGATACTCGGCTCTGGAGCAATCCTTCGAGGGCCGCCAGCGCGCCCTGCAGGTCCAGTGGGAGGAGGAGGCCCGCCGCGAGCGCGAGGACGCCAAGGAGAAAGCGGCGCGCGAGCTCGCCGCCCATCGCGCCGCGCTCGAAGAAGAACGCGTCGCGCTGCAGGCGCAGTCCGCGACCCTCAAGGCCGAGGCGGAGTCGGAGGCCGCGACTCAGGGCAAGGCCCTGCGCGACGAGTATTTCGCCAAGGAGACCCAGCTCAAGATCGAGGTGGCGGCCAAGGAGAGCCAGGTCCGGGCCGCCTACGAGGCCAACTTCGCCCAGCAGAAGGCCGCCCTGGAGGAGCGCTCCGCTGCGGTCGAGACCACCCTGCGCGACCGCTTCGCCCGGGAGCAGAAGGCCCTGCAGGACGCCTGGGACCAGCGCGAGCGCGATTGGATCGCCCAGCGCGAGAGCCTGCTCAACGCCGACCGCGAGCGCCTGGAGCAGAGCTACCGGCAGAAGGAGGCGGCCTTCGCGGCCATGCGCCAGGAACTGGAGTCGAAATGCGCCGTCCGGGTCCAGGAGGTGGAGACCGGGGCCGGGCGCAAGGCCAAGGAGGTCGAGGACGCCTGGCACCGCCAGCAGGAGGAGCTCGAGGCCTTGCGCCTGCAGCTCATGATCGAGTCCCGCACCCGCGAGGCCGCCCTGCAGGAGAAGTACCGGCAGAAGGAAGCGGCGCTCAAGAAGACCATCGACGACCGGCTCGCGGAGCTGGCGGCGCGGGAGAGCGGATTCCAGGAGGCCTGGATCAAGCGCGAGGCCGAGCTGCAGGACACCCTCAGCGAGCGCGAGAACCAATGGCTCAGCGCCAAGCGCGAGACCCTGGCCCGCGAGCGCAAGGAGTGGGAGGAGTCCCGCGACCGCGAGATCTCCCAGCGCCGGCGCGAGATGGAGCTCGGCGTCTCGCGGCGCGAGAAGATGCTCGAGGAGACCATCCACGCGCGCCAGAAAGAGGTGGAGAACCTCCTCATCCAGAAGGAGAAAGACCTCATCCTCGCCTACGACGACCAGATCTACAAGGCCCGCACCGAGCTCGACGCCGCCTACCGCTCCCGCGAGGAGGCCCTGGAGCTCAAGTACATGGAGTTCGAGAAGAGGGTGACGGGAGAGGCCGTGGCCAAGGAGACCGCCTGGGCCGCGCAGAAGCGCGACCTGGTGGAGCGCGAGGTGGCCGCCCTGCGCGCCGATTTCGCCGAGAAGCAGGCCCAGCTCGAGCGCCGGACCCAGGAGGCGGAACGCGCCGCGGCCGAGCGCAAGGGCGACCTGGAGGAGGACTTCGAGCGCCGCAAGACCCAGCTCGACGCCGCCGCGGCTCAGGAGCGCGACGGCATGCGCGCCGCTTTCGACAAGCGCAGCCAGGAGCTGGAGCAGGCCTACCGGGACAAGCTCCAACAGCTGGAATCCGACAAGAGCCGCGCCAGCGAGCTCCTGCTGGAGAAGGAGGAGGATCTGGCCAAGCGCTTCCAGAAGATCGAGCACGACCTGCGCAATGAACTCAACCTCACCAAGATCGAGCACGCCGCCCAGGTCGACGAGAAGCTGCGCAAGCTGGCCGAAGACCGCGCCGCCCTGCAGAAGCAGTACGAGACCCGGCTGCGGGAGCTCGAGGCGCGGTATCGGAAAGGGGGCGGAGCCGCCACCTGACGAACTGGCAGCGCGACAGCGCTGCCAGTCGCGCGCGTCCCTTCCCTAGACGCGCGCCCCCTCACAGAAGGCCGTGCGCCCATCCGGAGGATGGCGCAGAACGTCAACAGCCCCCCTTTCCCCCCTCCTCTTTGGTACCATACCGCCAGCAGGACCATTTTAAGGAGGCGCTATGGCTCATTGGGAAGAAGGCGACGTGGACCCGCGGGAGATGCTGGCCCGACATACCCGGACCGTGCTCAGCGCCATGCTGGTCGCGGCCGGCCTCGTCCTGCTCTGGTCGTCCGTGGTCTTCATCCCGGCCGGGCACGAAGGCGTGCTCTTCAACAAGCTGTCCGGCAAAGTCAGCACGACCACTCTCAAGCAAGGCTGGCAGCTGCGCGTGCCCATCATCAACAGCGTCATCATCTACGACTGCCGCCGCAAGGACTACACGATGTCCATGAGGCCCGATGAGGGCCAGGTCCAGGGCACCTCCGACACCAACTGGTCTCCGACCGCTGACGGCAACGCCGTGGGCCTCGACATCACGGTCTGGTACCGCATCCCCTTGGACACCGCGGGAAAGGTCTATCTCAAGCTGGGCGACCAGGACTGGTGCGAGGAGCATGTCATCCGCCCCATCATCCGCAACGCCGTGCGCCTCATGACCGCCAAATACACCGCGCCCGAGCTCTACGGCCCCAAGCGCACCGAGGTCCAGGATAAGATCAAAGAACTCATCGCCAAGTCCTTCAGCGACGACGGATTCTTCGTCCTCGACGGCGACGGCGTCTTTTTGCGCGACGTGCACCTGACCCCCTCCTACCAGCACTCCATCGAGGAGAAGGTCGCGGCCCAGCAGGCCATCCAGCGCAAGGAGTTCGAGGTCGCGCAGGCCCGGCAGGAAGCCATGGCCATCAAGATCAAGAATGACGCCCTGGCCTCGGCCAAGAGCTACCTGCAGCTGCGCACCATCGAGATGCTGGAGAAGAAGGACTTCAAGGTCATGGTGGTGCCCCAGAGCCAGGGGCTCATCCTCAACCTGCAGGACAACAAGTAAAGGGAAAGCCTTAGGACAAGTCCGGGCTTCTCAAGAAGATCAGCCGGAACTCGACGTCCGCCAGCCCCCAGGCCCGCGCTACGGCCGCGCGATAATCCTCACCCTGGCGCCGGTACTTCTCGCGCAGCTTGCTCATGCTCCGCGCAGTCACCGCTTCGCTCTTGAAATCAGCCACCACCACGCGCCCGTCCTTCCGGTAGACCAAGTCGATGGTCCCACGCACCACGGCACCGGCTTCGCCGTAGACGAAGGGCAGTTCCCGCCCCAGGACCTCGGCGGAGGCCAACTCCCGGGCGGCCTGGGAGCCTAGGAAAACCCGCAGGACCGCCTCGGCTTCGCCGCGCGCGGCGGCCCAGTCGGCCTCTGGCTGGGCTGACACCAGACAGCGGCAGGCCGCGGCCACGGCTTGGGCCGGGTCGGCCGAGCCGCGGAAATCCCAGGACGCCAAGACCTTATGGCAAAGCTGTCCCACCAATGGGCCGAACCCGGGGCTGGCTGGCCGGTCGATGACTTCGCCGGGCTTGCGCAGATAGTCCGTCGGAGTCCGGATCCAGCTCCGCGCCGCGGTCTCATCGCGCCGCCGCAGCCTCTCGGCTCGTATCCGCGCCAAGGTCTTCTCTTCGGGCAGCTGATGCGCGCACTTAATCCCTGAAAGGCCCCGCCGGTCGAGGCGCGCCGCTCCCGCGCCGGCCTGTAGGGCATGCACCGGCAACACACCAGGCCAGGCCCCGGCCTCGCGCATGAGTTGCGCCAAAGTCCCCTTATCCGCTTTCTGCGCGCCTAGCAGGATAAGCTTCTCTTTGGCGCGCGTCAGCGCCACATAGAGCAGGCGCACGGTCTCGTCCTGCCGGCGCTGCCGCTCCCGGTCCTCCAGCAGCGCCCGCGCTGCGTCGCACGCGCCGCAGCGCGGCAAGCTCAGGCCGGCTCGGCCCGTGCGCCAGTCGGTCAGCACGGCTTGGCCGCCGCCTCCGCGGACGCTGCCGCCCGAGAGGTTGTAGACGAGCACCGCCGGGAACTCCAGGCCCTTGGCCTTATGGATCGAGAGCACCCGCACGGCGTCTAAGTGCTCATCGGCCAGGGGGCTCTCCCCCTCGGCCCGGGACTCGTCCATGGCCCGAGCCACCAAAGCGATGAACTCCTTCAAGGTCAGGCCCCGCTCGTCGCCGGCCCCGGCCGCCAGACGGGAGAACTTGAGCAGGTTGGAGACGCTCTGCTGGCCGTGGTAGGCCCGCGCCGCGGCCGCGAGCAGAGGCGTCTCGTCGAGCACCGAGCAGACGAACTCGCCCAACGGCACGCGGCCCACGCGGCCGCGCAGGCCGCGCAGGAGCGCGAAGAGCCCAGCCAGACGCCGCCTCTCGGCCGCGGGCCAGGACGCCGGCGGCTCCTCCTGATAGCCCGGCTTGCCCGCGGCGGCCCAGAGGCGCAGGTCCTCATCGGCCAGGCCCAGCAACGGCGAGCGCAAGAGACCCGCCAGGGCGAGCCGGTCCTCCGGGTCGTCCAAGACGCGCAGGAGGTTAAGCAGGTCGATGACCTCCTGGCTGTTGTAGAAGAACTTCTCCATCTCGACGACGTAGGGGATGTCCGCGGCCTTGAAGGCCTCCAGGAGCGGGGCCAGCGCGCTCGAGGTGCGCATGAGCACGGCCACGTCCTTGAATCGTCGTCCGGCCGCGGCGGCGCCTGCGGTATCGGAAGTTCCGCAGGTGCCGGTGGGACGGATATCCTTACCGCCGGGACACTGGGAGGCGATCCAGCCGGCGATCCAGCCGGCCTGCATCCGCTGGCTGGTCAGGGCGTCGGGGTCCTCGCCCCCCTCGCGCGCCGGCCCCACCGCAACGAGTTCAACAGCCGGGCCGGACTCGGCTGTCTCGGCGTTGGCGGAGATGGGGATATAGTCGGGCTGGGAGCCTTCCTTGCGGCGCATGAGTTTCGGGAAGATGGCGTTGACCGGGGCCAGCACGCCGGCGGTGCTGCGGAAATTGGTCCTGAGCTCGCAGAGCAGCGCCCCCTGGTCCCGGAGCAGATGCTCCGTGATGCCCTGGTAGGCCGCGATGTCCGCGCCCCGGAAGCGGTAGATGGACTGCTTGGGGTCGCCGACGATGAAGAGGCGTCCCGGCCCGGGCCGCACCTGGTCCCATTGCCGGGCCCGGCCGCCGCGCTCCTCGGCCAAGAACAGCAGCAGCTCGCCCTGCAGAGGGTCGGTGTCCTGAAACTCGTCGACCAGGAAGGTCTCGTACTTGGCCTTGAGTTCCTCGCGCACGACGAGGTCGTCTCGGACCAAGTCCCGGGCCTTGAGCAGGAGACCGTCGAAGGACACCAGCCCCGCGCGCGCGTAGCTCCTCCGGAAGGCTTCGGCGAAGGGGGCCACCAGACGCCCGGCGCGGCGCGCCAAGGCCTCGCCCTCGGCCGAGGCCTCGGCCGAGATCTTCTGCGCGCTCTCGTAGGCCGGGGCGCAGGCGCCGTCCCAGCCGGCGGGCCACTTGGACTGGGGCAGCTCCAGGGCGCGGGGCCGCGCCAAGGGCGGCTCACCAGCAGCCGCGGCCGCGGAGAGTTTTTCTAGGTGGGCGGCCAGGCCCGAGAGCGTCTCCAGAATCTTGCCGCGGCTGGGAGGCTGTCCCTGATGAGCCCGGCGCAGGACCTGCGCCAGCTCCGCCAGGCGCCGCGGCGCCTCCGGGTCCGGCCGGCCGACTCCCGCGAGGTCCACGGGCGCGCCGGCCAGCCCGCGCGCGAGGTCCTCCAGGTCTTCGAGCGGCGCCCAGCGCAGCACCGCGCGCCATTCTTCGCTCCGGCTGCCGGAGGCTAGCTCGCCCAGTTCCGCGTCGAGCCACTGGGACCAGAGGGTCTCGAAGAGCTCCTCGAACTCCGAGCCTTCGTCGACCCGGAAGCCGGGGTCCACCCCGGCCTGCAGAGGATAGAGCCGCAGGAGATGCGCCGCGAAGGCGTGGATGGTCCCGATCTGGGCCTTGTCGAGGTCCTCTAACGCCGCGCGCGCGCGCGCCAGGACCTCCCCATCGGTCCTGCCGAACCGGGAGCGCAGCTCCGCGAGGACGGTCTCGGTCCGCTCGCGGGCCTTCTCCCCCAGAGAGCCGCGGCTCAGGAACGTCACCAGTTCCAGGAGCCTCTCGGCCAGGCGCAGGCGGATCTCGCCCGCGGCTTTCTCGGTGAAGGTCAAAGCCACCAGCGCGGTGATGGGCAGAGGGCTCTGCCGGCCCAGGAGGTTGAAGAGGATCCGGTCGGTCAGCAGGGTGGTCTTGCCGGTGCCGGCGCCGGCCACGACCACGACGTTGCAGTCGAGGCGGCTGCGCGCGGCGTCGCGGTCCGCCTGGTCCGAAGTGGGCACGGAGAGATTCTACAAATTGCCCGGAGGCTTGATGCCGGGATGCGCTAGGGCTGGCTGGAGCGCAGGCGCTCGAGTTCGCGCTGCAGGGCTTCCATCCTCTCGAGGAGGTCGACGATGATGCTGCCCGAGAAGACGTCGAGGTCCAGATCGGCGCAGAGCCGGCGCAGGCGCCGCAGCCGCGCGGGCAGGGCCGGCGGGACCTCGGCCGGATCCGCCAAGAACTCCTCCCAGTCCTGGTCCTGCCAGCGCAGGCAGTCCTCGAGGAAGCCGGACTCCAGCTCCAGGAGCTCGGAGAGGACCTTGAGCTTCTCCGCGGGGACGGGGCTCATCGGGCGGCCTCCCGCATCTGCTCGTAGAGCTTCGCCATCCGGGCGTCGGTGCGCTCCGGGATGTCCAGGCGCGTCGCGGCGTAGAGGTCGCCCCGGGAGCCGTCCTCTTTGCGCAGGCCCTTGCCCGCGATGCGCAGGCGCCTCCCGGCGCGGGTTCCGGCCGGGATCTTGATGCGGATGGGGCCTTCCAGGGACGGGACCATGATCTCGCCGCCCAAGGCGGCGTCCCAGGGCGCCACGGTCACGGCCGTCTCCAGATCCGCGCCCGAGACCTTGAAGAGAGGGTGCGGCAGAAGGCGCACGCGCACGAAGAGGTCGCCCGGCTGGCCGCCGCCCGGGGCCGGAGCGCCCTGGCCGCGCAGGCGCAGCCTCATGCCGTCGCGGACGTGCGCCGGCAGGTGCGCGGTGATGGAGCGGCCCCGCGAGACCTCGCCGACTCCGCCGCAGCCCGGGCAGAAGCCGCGCCCTTGGCGGCCCGAGCCGCCGCAGGCGGGACACAGGGCCGGAGCCGCGATGGAGAGCTTCTTCTCCCCGCCCTGGAAGGCGTCCTCCAAGGACAGGGGCAGTTCGGCTTCGATGTCCTGGCCTTGGCGCGGGCCGGCCCGGAACGAGCGCCCCGCCTGAGGTCCGGGGCCGCGGGCGCCGCCGAAGAGGGACTCGAAGAAGTCGCTGAAGCCCGCGAAGGACTCGGCGTCCGGGCCCCCGGGGCGGACCTCCCGCCGCGGCGGCGGGGCCTGTTCCGCGTCCCAGCCCGGCCCGATGCGGTCATACTTGGACTTCTTCTCGGGGTCGGAGAGGACCTCGTAGGCCTCGTTGAGCTCCTTGAACTTCTCGCCGGCCTGGGCCTTTTGCTTCTCGGGGTGGAGGTCGGGGTGGTGCTGCCGAGCCAGGCGCCGGTAGGACTTCTTGATCTCGTCCGGGGAGGCGTCCTTCTTCACCCCCAGGATCGCGTAGTAATCCTTGAACTCTATGGCCATGTTGGAAACCGGCCCTGCGCCTCAAGCATAGCAAAACTTTGATAACCTGTTAGCGTCGGCCCCGCCATGAAAGACCTGACCACCGGCCCCGAGGGCAAGCTCATCCTGCATTTCGCGGTCCCCATGCTCATCGGCAACGTGTTCCAGCAGTCCTACAGCATCGTCGACAGCGTGATCGTGGGCCGGGCCATCGGCAAGTCCGCCTTGGCGGCCGTGGGCGCGAGCTTCCCCATCCTCTTCCTGCTCATCGCTCTGAGCATCGGGGTGACCATGGGATTCTCCATCCTCATCTCGCAGTACTACGGCGCCAAGCACATGCAGAAGGTCCAGCGCGCCATCGACACGTCCTTGGTCTTCGTCTTCTTCGCTTCGCTGGCGATCACGGCGGCCGGGCTGGGGCTCTCCCGGCCCGCGCTGGTGATGCTCAAGACCCCGGCCGAGCTGCTGGATCAGGGGACGATCTTCCTGCAGATCATGTTCGGGGGGATGCTGTTCCTCTTCGGGTTCGCCACCATCAGCGCCATCCTGCGCGGCCTGGGCGACTCCAAGACCCCGCTCTATTTCCTGATGGTCTCGACCGTGCTCAACATCATCTTGGTGGCATTCTTCGTCTTAGTCTGCCATTGGGGCATCGCGGGCTCGGCCTGGGCCACGGTCATCGCGCAGGCCGTCGCCTGCGTCCTGGGCGTGGTGCACCTCAACCGCTCCCACAAGGTTGTCAAGCCGCGATGGAACGGGCTGGTCTTCGACTGGGACATCTTCAAGAAGGGCCTGGCCATCGGCCTGCCCACGGGGGTGCAGCAGGTCCTGGTGGCCACGGGGATGATGGCTCTGGCGCGCCTGGTCAACGCCTTCGGCACGGACGCGATCGCGGCTTTCACGGCCGCGGGCCGGCTCGACGCGTTCGCGGTGATGCCGGCCATGAACCTTTCCGCGGCGGTGTCGACGTTCACCGGCCAGAACCTGGGGGCGGGCAAGCTGGGGCGGGTGAAGCACGGCTTGCGGGCGGCTCTGCTCATTTCCGGGGCCTTCTCCGCGGCCACGACGTTCTCGGTGGTCTTGTTCGGCAGGCCCTTGGTGGCGCTCTTCAACGCGGACCCGAACGTGGTGGCCATCGGGGCCCGCTACCTCTTGATCGTGGGCGGCTTCTACGTGGTCTTTTCGAGCATGTTCGTGCTCACGGGCGTGCTGCGCGGAGCCGGAGACACGATGATCCCGATGTTCATCACCATCCTGTCTTTGTGGCTCATCCGCATCCCGATCTCGACGTGGCTGGCGAGCCGCATCGGGACCGATGGGATCTGGTGGGGCGTGCCCATCGCCTGGGGCGTGGGTCTGGTGCTTTCCGCCGGATACTATGCCACGGGCCGGTGGAAGACGAAGGGCGCAGTCCCGCTGCCGCCGCCTCTGCAGGAGCCTCTGCCTGTGCCGCCGCAGATGGAAGAAGCGGCCTGAAATCGGGTCTAGGCTTTGGCCTTCTTGGCGGGTAGACGCCACGGCCTACGGCCGTTTTAGGGCCAATGAGCTCAGGGCTGCGGCTGAAGGCTATCAGCCGTGGTAGTTTCCGTTTTCTTCTGCTGCAAAATCTCTGGGGCGATGAGCACGTCGATGTCGCGGCCCTGGAACAGATTCGACTTGATGTTGATTTCCAGATTGTAGGAACCGTTCTGCGTGAAGGTGTCGGGCGTGGTGTTGGCAGAGTCGAAGATCTTCCCGTCGTTGCTGACCAGGAATTTCTCGACGCCAACCGTGCTGCCGTCCGGGTAGGTGGTGACCTGCTGCAAATCGGCCTTATTGGGTCCGCTCGGATAGTTCACCAGAGGTGCATCAAAGCCATTGAATTGAGCCTGCGGCTGGTAGCCCCACTGGGTATGATCGTAATCGAAATAGTTATTCCCAGAAGGGGAGTGGTCGAAGCAAGTATCAGCAGCCACGTTGCATCCCGCGCTGATCCCGCCACCGGGGCTGGCGTCATTCCGATCCGCCGGGTCCAACTGGAACTGGTCCAGAGGCTGCAGACTTCCGACATTGTTGACGATGCTTTGAGTCCACGTGAACAACCCCCCCGTCGTCTGGCCGTAATCCTGGTGCTGGTCGAACTGGGTCCGCCATCCATCGGTACCGGCTCCCAGCGTGACGCCCGGTCCCCTAAGGAATTGGTCAAAATTAATATATTGCGGATAGTAACGATAATCCGTGCCGGCAATATGGTTAAAATAGCCGGAGAAGTCGATACGAGTCGGAGCGCCCAGGCTGATCGTCTCCTTCTCCTCATCCACCGTGTTGGTGGCGTAGAACTCCATGGACTTGAGCCAGTTCGAGGGCTGGGTCTGCGACAAGAAGGTCCCGGAGATGATGGCCGGAACCTGACTCATGTCGTCGGGGATCTTGCTGTTGAAGTTCTCAATCAAGTGTCCCCAGTCGAAGCGGTCCTGGCGTTCGCTCAAGAACAGCAGCTTGAAGGACTGGTTGTCCGGCCGCAGCAGGTACTCCTCGATGCGCACGCGCCGGCCGAAGGCGTCGATGGCGTCCTTGCCCAACTGCACCTCGTTGGACTTGAGCTCCCGGTTGCGCATGTCCTCGAGCATCCGGCGCGTGGCGTCGCGCGCGCTCTCGCGGTTGACGACCAGCGGCCGCACGGCGTCGAGGGCCCGGTCGTCGGTCAACGAGACTTGGTGGGGAGTCTCCATGCCCTGCTCACCGATGGTGACGGTCTCCTCGGAGGTCACCACGGCCCGCTGCCCCTTCTGGTCCTGGACCTCGAGCACGCCCTCGGCCATGTTCACCTGGGTGCTCTTGGCGTCGGCGCCCATATCGAAGACGGTGCCGCGCACGGCGCAGACCGCGGTGGGCGTGTGGATGGAGATGCGGCTGCTGATGAAGCCCGAGAAAGCCGCGCGCAGCTTGCCCAGGCTCAGGCCGAGAATCGTCTCCTTGCGGTCCGTGCTCTCCACCTTGAACTGGCTGAGCGGACTGAGCAGCACCTTGGAGCCGTCCGGGAAGCGGATCTCGGCGGCCGCGCCGACCTCGGTGCGCGTCTCCTGGCCCGCGGTCATCTCCACCGGACCCGTGACCGGGGCCCAGGCGCCGGCGCCGGTGCGAACCTGCACCGCGCCGTTGGGGATCAGCATGATCGCGGCCGAGGCCCGGGCGGCCAGCGCCCCGGCCAGGAGCGCCGTCAGGAAAGACCGCTTCACAAGAATTTCCATTCTAACCCCGCGTAATAGTTGTAATCGTGATAGCTGTAGACGTAGGTCTGCTGATAGGCCATGTTCGAGCTGACGGCGGACCACGCGCCGCGCGCCTTGACGCAGAGCCCTTTCCAGACCGGATGGGTCGCCTCGACGAAAACGCTGTGGGAGGTCTGGTGCAGCTTGTCGCCGGTGTAGCTGCCGTCGACGTTCTGGGTGACCCGGCCCGTGTAGAAGCGCAGCGCCGCCTCGTAGCCCAGGCGCGCGGTGGTCATGGTCTTAAGGAAGGTCAAGTTCACGCTCGGGTCGAAACGGACCTCCCAATAGTCGTAGTAGGCGCCGATGTACTTGAGGCGCGAGGGATCCGCGTCGAAATGGTTCTGGTTCGAGAACAAGTCCGCGGCGGTCAGGCTCAAGGCCACCACGGGCCGCACGCGCCCGAGCACGTCAAGGTCGTTGAGCCGCTTGCTGCCCCCCACGCTGAGGGTCTGGTAGGCGTCGGAGCGCTTGGCGCCCAGGAACTGATCCTGGGAGTTGACGACCAACTGATCGGTGAAGGAGATGAAGTCGATGGAATAGAAGCCGTACAAGCTGACGAAGTCGGGCAGTTCGAACTCGCTGCGGGTGCCGAGCTGAGTGCTGAAGGTGTCGAGGACGCGCGAGCCCGGGTTGGGAGCGGCCTCGGTGCTGAGCTCGGTCCCGAACTGCGAGACCAGGGACTGAAAATGCGGGTAATGCGTGTAGTAGAAGTCGAGCGTGAACTGATAGGTCCAGGGCACGGCCATGCCCAGACGGGTCTTGCGCTCCCAGGTCAGGCCGGCCTCGTAGCGCCAGAAGTCGTAGAGCCCCTTGCCCCAGGTCTCGTCCGTGGTCTCGCGGAAAAGCTGGTTGTGCACGCCCAGGCGGGGCATGAGGCTGTAGCCGTCCTCGAAGCGCTTGATCCACTTGGCGCCCAAGGAGTAGTCCATGCTCTGCTGGAACAGGGTCCCGCCGCCCGCGAGCTCGTTGACCTGCTTGAAGCCCGTGTAGTTTCCGGCGCCTTCGATGTAGAAGCCGGAGTCCGTGCCCAGGCTGCGCAGGAGCTGGAAGTTGCCGTTGAAGTAGCCGTTGACCGAGCCCGCCCCGCCGTTGTAGAAGTACTGCCCCGCCATCGCGTCGAGGCTGCCTTGCAGCTTCCAGCCCGGGCCATGCTGGGCCGGAGCCGGGACGACCGGAGCCGCCGGGATGACCGGGGCGGCCAAGGCGGCCGGACCAGCCGGATCGACCGGGACGGCCGGAGCGGCGGCGGCCGGGACCGCGGCCAGGAGGGCTGCGGCGGCCAGAGCCCGCGTCAATCCCAGGGAGCCCATTAGAAGCGCCACCCGATCGTGAAGCGATGGGTGTTGCCGAGGTCGCCGAAAGGCACGAAGGCATAATCCAAGACGATCTGGCTGATCTTGACGCCGAAGCCCGTGGCGAAGCCCACCATCGAGCCGGTCTTGTCCGCGCCGTGGCCGAGCTCGTAGCCGGCGCGCAGGGCCAGGGCCTTGTCGAGCCAGAACTCGGCGCCGATGTCCCAGTAAGCCCGCTCGTCCATGGCCAGCCAGTCCACGTCCGAGGCCAGGACGAGGCGCTCCTTGAACAACCGGTAGGCGGCGCCGCCCTTGAAGGTCAGCGGCAGGGAGTCGGGTCCGAGCTTGGTGCCCAGGTTCTGCATGATCAAGCCCGCGGTGAGGTGTTCGACCGGGGTCTTATACAGGGCGCCCAGGTCCACGGCCATGGCGCTGCCCTTGAAGGTGTCGAGGTCCTCATGGATGTACTTGAGGTTGGCGCCCAGGGAGAGCTTGTCCGGGATCACGGATCGGCCGTAGGCGAAGTCCACCACGTAGTTCTGGTTGGTGAAGGTCGAGTCCGGGGTGTCGGATTCGGCGGCCCGGCGGGGGATGTCGGAGACCATGAGGTAGTTGAACCCGACTGCGGCCGCTCCGGACTGGCCCATAGGGGTGGCATAGCCGAGGAAACCCTGGTTCTCGTCCTTGAACAGCGCGTTGTAGCTGGCGGTGACGCTCTTGGCCTTGACCTGGCCCAAGGCACCCGGGTTCCAGTTGATGGCGTTGGCGTCGTCGGCCAAAGTCGAGAACGCCCCAGCCATGGCCAGGGGCCGCGCCCCCACTCCGACCTGGAGGAACTGGGCGCCGGTGGTGCCCACGCCGGCTGCGGCCGACGGAGCGGCCGCAGTGAGCCCCGCAGCGGCCGCCAGAGCGAAGAGCCTCATCATCCTTGCCATGGTCTTGTCCCTGTTCATTTTATCACCGCCATCTTGAACGTCCCGTCCTTGGCCTTGACCCCGGACAGGTTGAGGATGCCGTAGTAGACTCCGTTGGCAACGACAGCGCCGTTCTTATTCTTGCCGTCCCAGCCCGTGTAGTAGTACTTGCCGCCGGTGATGCCTTCACCCAGGTCGAGCTCGCGCACCATCTGTCCGGCCAGGTTGTAGATGCGGATCGTCCCGTGGCCGCCGGTGACGCTGGGGGGCAGGTCGAGCCGGATGACCGTGCCGTTCGTCGTGACCATGCCCGCTGATCCGGCGACATTCTGCAACTGAGTCGGCGGAGGCGAACTCGGACTGAACGGATTCGGGAAGTTGATGATCCTGAGGGTAGTGCTGTTGTAGGGGGTGGTGCCGACCAAAGAAGGCTTCAGGATGGCGAAGACCCCGATGTCGTCAGGCCGCAGCCCCAAAGGCCTCATGGCCGCGCTCGGGGCCAAGCCCTGCGGGGTCATGCGGGCCTTGAGGTCGGACCGGACGCGCAGGACGCTGGCCAAGGACTTGAGCTTCTTGATCGTGATGGTGCTCTTGACCGGGTCGATGGTCTGGGTGAAGCCCTGGCCCATGAGGTTGTCCCATTGCCCCGTCGTGGGGTCCTGGTGGTAGATGGCCAGGTCGCCGGGGTCGCTGTTCGTCTTATCGTAGGCCAAGGTGATGTCCACGCCCCGGTCCGTGCCGTAGTTGGCGCTGGCGAGCTGGATCTGGTAGACGGGACTGGCGAAGGCCGCGTCGTTGCCCACCACCGCGGCCTGGGTGGAGTTGGCGGGCGCGACCGCGCTGAAGGACAGGGTCGGCACCGCCGCCGATGAGATCGGGATCAGCGAGCCCGCCGGGATCGTGATGGCCGAGGCATTGCTGCCGGAGTAGTCCAGGAGGGCGTCATTGGCGTTGTGCCCGCGGTCGTCCGTAGTATCGTCGCCCAGGATGGCCTCGTCGATGGAGACCTCGGCGCCGGCCGAGCGGTTGACGCCGAATGTGATGTCCTTGGTCACGAGCGTGCTGCGGTCCAGGATGGAATAGGCCCGCAGGCGGAGGACATAATCCTTCGTCGGGTCCAGGCTGAAGAGAGGCAACTGCAGGAGGACCTGGTTGTTGGGCAGGTTCTGGAAGTTATTCTTCACAGAGGTGCTGTGGGCCACGTCGAAGGGCGCCAGACTGTACAAAGCGTCGGCGCTGCTGCCGTCGAAGTCGCTGGGGTTGAGGATGGTGAAGTCGTAAGTCCCCGCGGGATACGTCCCGTTCGGCAGGCCGTACACCTCGACGTCCAGGGGCTTGGGCGTGGGCGTGAAGTCCATGCCCCCGACCACGCCGGAGATGGTCACGGTGGTGGCGCTCATGATCATCATGCCGGGCGCCTTCACATAGACCCGATAGGTCAGCCCGGACTGAAGGCCGTCGAGCTGGTAGAAGCCGACCGAACTCGTGTAGGTCTTGTAGACGGCCAGGTCGCCTTGGTAGGTGGTGCTCTCCTCCAGGCGCGCCAGGATCATCGCGTCGGGCAGCAGCTTGACATAGGGCATCTTCTGCGCGTAGACCGTGCCCGTGATACGGGCGTCGCCCGTGGGTAGGGCCAGGGTGACCGCGACGACATTGCCTTTAGAGATCGCCTGGCTCTGGGCCTGGAGCGCGTAGCCCGCGGCCGCGGCGGTCAGCTTGTAGTTGCCGTCCGCCAGACCCACGGCCGTGAAGGTCCCGCTCTCGACCGTGTTGAAGGTCTTCTGCGTCAAGCCCGGGGCCGTGAGGGTCACGGTGGCGTTGGGCAGGCGGACGCCGGAGGGTGTGGAGACGACGACGCCGTTGATGATGCCGCCCACGCCCACGACCGAGTCGAGGTCTATGGTAGGAAGGGTGTTCGTGCTGCGGTCGGCGCCCATGGTGACCGGGAACTGATAGGGCGGATAGTTCGGGGTCGTGAGCACGGCGGTGTAGCTCTGGCCGGCTGGCAGCCCCCGGATCTCAAAGCCCCAGGAGTCGGCCCCGCTGCAGATCGCATCGGTGTCCAAGAGAAGGTGTCGGAACGCAGTCCAGTCCTCGTTGGCGATGGCGATGTTCAGGGCGGCGTCGATGGTCTGCCCATTGTACGTCTTGAGGAAACAGGCCGGATCCGGGATCACGCTCCCCACGGCCTTGAGGCCGTTGTTCGAGTCGTAGAGGGCCAGCAGGGGGATGTACTTCAGGAAGTTCTCGAAATTCCCACCCAAGGCCTGGAACTCGCTCTGGAGGAAGACGGAATTGCCTATGACCCTTCCCGCGAGCGTCGCTCCGGCATGGCTGCTCATGTCGGTCGCCGGCGTGAGGTCGACCGGCCTGACCGTGAGCGTGCTCGAACCCCAGACATAGCTGGAGTTGGCGTGGCTGTCGTCTATCACCACGTTCTTCGTGGAGTAGAGGATCGTGAAATAGGGGCGGATGCGGTTGTACGGGTCCATGCCACCTTTGCGCAGGAGATACATGTCGAAGTTCGATGGCGACGGGAGCCGGTTGACGCAGAAAGCCGGGCCGACGAAGCTGCCGTCACTGCAGATGCGGCCGCTCAAGTTGTCGGCGTTGGCGGGGCTCGTGGGCGGCAGGAAGCGGAACGCGGTGTTGTCGTTGCTGCCGCCATTGAGGACGAAGCTGGAGAGCTTGTCCAGGTCGAAGACGGTGCCGGCCGGGGCCGCCTTCACGATGAAGTCCTCCGAAGGACAGTCCGACTTCACGGCCCCCTCCTGTTGTTGACAGTCGGAGACCGCCATGGGGGGCAGTCTGGACAGCAGCGTGCTGGTGATTATCCGCACGGGCACGCCCTTGACCAGGTTGATGTCCTTATAGGTGTCCTGCTGGGCGCTGATCGTGGCGTTGGGCAGGGGGCTGGCGTCCGTGTAGTTGAAGGTGCCGCTGCCGCTGGTCCAGGCGCTGACATGCAGCGGGTACTGGCCGGGCAGAAGTCCTCCGATGGAGTAGGTCCCGTCCGGGTTGACCTGGCTCCAGCCCCAGGAGTTGTCGCCTTCGGCGTTGATGTTGAGCTGCACTTGGCTCTGGCCGGAGCTGGTGGGGGTGAATATGCTGCCGTCCGGCTTGTAGAGCTTGCCTGTAAGGCGGCCGGACCGGGCGAACTTCATGTTCACGGTCGCGGTCCCGGTGCTCGTCAGGTCGACTTGGTTGTCGCCGCCGCCGTCGCGCACCTGGCCCCAATAATTCGAGGTCACGTTCATATAGTAGGCGTAGCCGCTGGAGACATGGATCTGGTACGTGGCCGTGTTCTGCGTCAACTGCGTGGCGATGGCCGCGTAGCCGCCCTCGCCCGAGCAGCCCAAAGAGCCGCATTGCGGCTGGATGGTGATGTTGATAGGATCGTTGGTCAGGTCCGGAGTGGTGTTGGGCGGGAAGGTCAGGGTGCCTTGGACCAGGCCGGTGTTGGCCGTAGGCACGGTCACGGTCGCGATGATCACGGGCGCATGGCCGGGTCCGGCAGGGCCGTAGTCGATGAGCAGCGTCCCGCTGGAATTATAGAGCTTGAGATGCGGATTGGCCGAGTCCTCCAAGGTCAGCCGCCAGTTCCCGCTGCCGCACAGCTGGCTCATGTCCCATATATCCCCTTGGCTGTCCCTCCCGGAAGTATTCCCGGAGGTGTTGGGATCGGGGATGGGTTCAGTACCCCTATTGAAGGAAGTGCCCTGGTTCTGCGAGAACTGGGTCCAGATGTTGAGCATGTAGTTGCCCAATGGCAGGCCGTGGAGGAGCGCGTTTCCGGTCGCGGCCTGCTGATTGATGTTGGCCAAACCAGGGTTTGATTTCCAAGATGCAGAAGGAGGGTTGGTGGAGGTGCAGCCGCCGTTGGTCTCCCACATCCTTTGGTCCGGACCGAGGTTGACGCCGGACTGCGGGATGAGGTTCCCGAACTGGTCATGGACGATGACCGAGATGCTGTTGACGCCGCCCGCGGCAGGCTGCATCTGAAGCGTCAACGGCAGGACCGTGGCGGTGCTGGCATAGAAGAAATCGTCGCCCAAGACTGGCGACATGGTCGCGGCCGACAGACTGAACTGCTGCCAGGCGGTGGCAGTGCTCTGGATCCCCTGGTAGCAGGTTCCGGACTGCCAATCGCACCCAGAGTTGATGGTGACATAGTAGCTGGTCTGCCCTTGAAGGCCGAAGAGCTGGAACCGTCCGTTCTGGTCCGTGTTGACCCAGCGGTTGTCAAAGCAGTTATGACAATATTGATCGTTTCTCACGAAATTGAAGTTGATCCCGATGTTGGGGATGGGATTATAAGGGCTGACCGCCTCCTGCACAAAACCGTCCACGCTCAAGCCATTGCCTGAAGCCTGCTGGGCCTGGTTCGTGACCGCGGCCGGAGGCATGCCAGCGGCGAAATCGAGGGCCTGGCCGCCGGCTATGGGGTACTGCAGGGGGCTGGTCTGGGAATTGAGATCATTGAGGACCACATGGCTGACCCCCTTGCCGGAACTCGAGTCGAAACAGCCGACGATATAGGTGGACCCGGCGGAAAAAGGGACGTTCCAATAGCGCACCACGTTGCTGCCCGCGATGGTGGCTTGTCCGCTGCCGTCCGCCTGCGTGATTCCGAAGGCCAGGCTGACGTCGCTGGCCGCGTTGTTGGGCCGAACGTCGCAGAAAAGCCAAGCCCCTGGGGTGGCATCCTTGACCTCGACGTCGATCTCGCCCAAGCTGGAAACGCGGGGGCCCGTGTTGTCCAGATAGATGGTCGCAGCCGGAAGCAAGCCCGGGGTCGCGGGCGAGTTGACATGCGGGTGCGACGGGTCGTTGAACTGGTCGCGGATGGTCGGGACATAGCCCTGCATGCCCGCGACGATCTCGTAGGGGGTGTTATCGGTGAGCGTCAGCTGGGCATGACCGCCGGAGTCAGTCAAGCCCATGCTGGTCACAGCCCCGAGCGGGCCGCTGGGGCCGAAGCTCAGGGCGGCCACCGAGGAGCCCGGGATGGCGCTGCCTCCGGAGGTCCGCACATAGACATCAAGCGTCGAGGAGGCGAACAACGGGGCCGCGGCGCCCGCCAGGATCAGACTCAGTAGCCCAGAGACTCGTCTCATATCTTCCTCCGAATTCGTCGCTGTATCGCCCGAAAGCGCATACGGAAAATTATCACATGCCCAGAGTCGGAGTCAACTGCATCTCAGTCACGGATGGATGTCAAAACGACATCAAAACAGTATAGCAATCCGGACCAGAACGCGCACCCCGCCATCACGCTTTCGAACCCAAGGGAACTTTGGTGATCGCATCGAGCCATTGGCGCGTGCGTCGGCTCGCGGGATGGGCGAGGAGGTTGCGCTGGAGCTCTGGGACCCAGCCGAGCCTTAAAGAAGGATCCGCCGCCAGGATGTCGGACACGGATTCCAGCGTCGCATCGGGTTCCACCACTTTGAATTCGTGCCGCGCGATCAAGTCCCGATTCGCCGGCAGCCGCCGCACGAACACCAGACCGAGATCATCCCAGTAGACCAGCGCCCAGCGCTGCCTCGGGAAGTACCGGCGGAAGAGAGAGGTCTCGTGGGAATGCGACGGGAAGGGATAGCGGACCATCGCCGTGGAGATCCCATACCGGTCCATGAGAGCATTCCAGAGCTCCGCGGTGCGCTGAGCGGCGAGGATCTGATCCAAGACCTCGTCATAGCCCTCGACATTGCCCAACCGGCCGTCGATGAAGGCGCCGGGATCGCCCTTGAACCGCCATAGCCAGTAGCTGCCGAACGGGTAATCATTGTAATAGGGGCCGGGGAGCTTTTCGCCGGCGATGAAATCGCACGCGTCCTGGGCATAATAGCTCTGTTCCGCGGAGATCCCCCCCTGGGCTGTCCGCGAGAGGAGCACGACGCCCGGGACCGCGATCAGAGCGCAGGCGGCGACCAACTGCTTCTCATACCGCATGATTCGCCGCAAAACAGGCCCAAAGAGCCGGCGGCTGGCGCCGCCGATGAATGCGTAAGGGAAGGCGCACACGAAAAACGGCGGCACGCCGCGGACATGCTTTACAGCAAGATACGTGAAGACCGCGCAGACCAGGAGCGGCTCGACGAATCGCTCTCCCCGGCGCGGTTTTTCGGTCAGCAGGGCGATCGCGAGCGCCGCGGCCGACGTCCAGAAGACGGTCGCTGTCCACGGCGTCGGGACCCACTCATAGATGGCGCTGTGCTGCAAGGCGAGCGCGCTGCGGATGATGGCGAGATGCAATCGGAGTCCGTAGGGATTGGCGATCGTGGCCGCGATGCACGCGCCATACCACAGCATCGCTCGCTTGAGGGGCATCGTGCGGTCCACCCAGCTGCCAAGGATGAACAGGCCGGCGACCGCCAGGCCCAAGGCGAACATGCCGTGGCAATTGGCCCAAAGCATGAAGAAGGCGGGCCAGCTCCAGAGCAGACGGCGCGGCAGCGCCCCGCGCTGCATCCGCTCCAGGCTCCAAATAAGGAAACAGAGCAGGAACAGCGAGACCAGCTCCGATCGATCATGCCAGATCGGCCGCCCCATGAAATAGATGAAGACCAGGACCGGGAGCCGCACCGCCCAGGCTATCGACATCTCCCTCAAGCGGCGCTCCTGGAAAGCCAGCGCTCCCGTCGCCGACGCCATCTTCAACAGGATGACGCCCCAGACGCCTAGCGCCGAGTAAAGCCCGTAGAGACCAACGCCGTAGAGCCATTCCTGCGCGAGCCAGGGATGAGAGCGGACGGTCGAAGAGAAAACGTCGACTGAAGGGATCAGCCGATGCCGCCAGATATACTCGCCGACTCCCAGGTGCCACCACACGTCGATGTAATCGACCGGCCGGCAGAAGGCGAGCAGCGCCAGCGCGAACAGAAGGGCATACAGCAGTCTTTCATCGAGGGACCTGGACAGCCGCGAATGCCATCGGCCAGCCGGCGGGGTCGGGGCATCTTGTTGAATCATGGCGATCGTCCTCAGGAGATGAATCATTATATCGAAGGTGGGGCCGGTTTGGACGGTGCGGGATGGTCATGGCGGACTGCTGCGACATGAGGCGGATGAAGGCAGAGAGGCTGAGGTATCCGAGCTGGAGAGATGGGTTGGATACATTGTAGGCCTATTGCCGCAGTTGGAATCCGATCTTGGGCCTAGGTTCTTCCGAGGGTGCCATCATCTTCCGGAGGGCATCGATAATCTCCCGTATCGCGCCGTCGTGCTGATCAAGCCGGCCCTCGAGTTCGGAGAGCTTCTTCATCAGTTCGGCTTGCGAGGCCACCATTTGGCGCAGCCTAATGAAGGTCTCCGCGATGCTGACGCTGGTGCGCACCGCGCGGTCGCTGTTGAGGACGCTGGCCAGCATCACGACCCCGTACTCAGTGAAAGCGAATGGCGGGGCGCTGGAATGCTTCAGGGACTCGAACCGGTGCCAAATTGGCACCAGTTCGCGCCGCTCTTGTTGAGTCAGCCGGAACATGAAGGTCGGCGGGAATCTGCCGGCGTTGCGCTTAACCTGCCGGTTGAGTTGCTTGGTCTTCACCCCATAGAGTTCTGCCAAGTCCCGGTCAATCATCACGCGTTGGCCCCGAATCAGAAATATGCGGTCGGCGATAGCCGGCTGCGAGATAGGCTCTTGCATGGTCATGGGTGGGATGCTCCCAACATACATACGAGCTGGGCACCGCGAAGTTCCATTGAGGTCCGGTTTCGGGGGACGCTGTTGCGCGTTGGGGGTGGGCCCCAAAAGACCTCTGGGAAGACCCGTTGCTGATTTGGGCTCAGAGCGCTCCCAGAACGCTTTAGACGCTTACGCTATCGGCGGGTGTCGACGAAGTTGAACGGCGGCAGGCTCTTCAGGCCGAAGGCGCGCAAAGAGAGGCTGTCCAAAACCTCGAAGTCGCGCTTGCGAAAAGCGGTCTTGATGTCCTGCCGCAGTTGAGGCGCAAGCGAAGAAGGCTCCGGCAACCGGATGCGCCGCAGGTACTGGGCCTGGAAGCGGAAGTAGCTCCCCCGCATCTTGACCGCATAGGACCAGATGAAGAACAGCGCCACCTTGGAGCTCAGAAGCCCCCCCAGCACCTCCATATCCCAAGCATCAGAGGTCACGAAGTAGAGGTTGTGATGCGGGTGGTACCGCCCTTCGTCGAAGGCGATCTCGTTGGAGCCCGCGATGTCCGGGATAAGCAGTTTGGGGACCTTGACCAATTCGGGATAGACCCGGTCGATGGTCCGAAACCAGGCTCGGGGATTCTTCTGCGCCACATGCCGCTTCTTGATTTCCAAGCCGTGCGACTCGAAATATCTGCGCAACCGCGGGTACCCCTTAAGTTCGATAGTCTCCCCGGAGGGCTCAAAGGTATTGATGACGCGGCGGCCGGCGTCCTTAATGCCGCCCTTCTCAATATCTGCCCTCATGACTAGGGGAACGAGACGGTCCAGTTCGATATCTGCCGACCGATCGACGATGTAAACGCTATCATTGCCCGTCGCCACTCCGATGTGGACCTTGGCGCTGGCCTCGATGGGCCGAAACTTGGCTTCCAGTTCCCGTAGCACCTTAAGCTGCGCGGGCGGGCTTAAGACCCAAGGCTCGTCACCGGTGAACCAGGATTTGTAGCTGAATACGGTCGGCGAGACGGGGCCGTTCTTTTTGCCTTGCAGGACCGCGGACAAGGAGGCGCATTCATGCGGCGAGGCTGTCTGCAACCGGGAAACCTTCACCGGGCTTGGCGTCCCGCCGCCGATGGAGAAGATAGATGGATAGGCGATGACTTCGGACTCGAAGGGAGAGGCCTGATGGAGGTCGATGTAGCAGCGCACGTTGAACCGCTCGGAAATCAGCCTGCGAAGCGGAGAGCCGTAGCGATTGAGGACCCACCTGTCGGCGCAAACAAAGGACAGGATTCCCTCGGGGCTGAGCTGGTTGAGGCTGTGCTCGATGAAGGCTACGTAGAGGTCCGCGCGGTCATAGAGTGAGGTGTAGCGGCGGCGATACTCGGCTTGCAGGAGGGGCGCGAGTTTCTCGATGCGGATGTAGGGTGGGTTACCCACGATGGCATCGTATGGCCCGAAAGAAGACAACAGGAAATCAGCCTCCCTGACCCATTTCTCCGCCAGCTTGCGCGCCGCATGGCGGGAGGCGCCGAAGCGTTTGAGCTCGGTCTCCACGGCCAAGCGCGACGCCGCGACATGCGCCGAGTCGATATCGAAAGCGTCTATGCAATCGGCCAGTCGCTCCGGCGGGGTGCCGCGGCGATTGGCTGACCTCATAAGGCGTTGCACCGCTTTGATCAGGAAAGCGCCGGTCCCGCAGGAAGGCTCCAGGAGGCGCAGGCTGGTCAGGTCCCGGTCGGCCGTGTAGCCGGCGAGGTCGAGGATGAGCTCGACGATATGGGGCTTGGTCAGGACGACGCCATGGGTCTCACCGGACGAGCGTTTGCCGTAGGCGTAGGCCGCCTTAGGGATGTGGACGGACAGGTTCATCAGGAGCTGCATCCATACATACTTACGATTGACCTACAAAAAAGTTCCAATGTGCCCGCCCAGGCTGGCGAAGAGTCTCCTGGCCTGGAGGTCCTGGGCGGGTTCTTCGTACTGGCCGGCCTTGCCTTTCTTCTCGGTGGAAACGATGAAGGCCGCGGCGTCGTAGAGTCTCTCTCGGACGAGCTTGCGCAACAAAAGCTCGTAGCGCTTCATATATGAGGTTCCTTTGAATTCGGGGAAGACGGGGAAGTGGGGCTCGTCTACTTTCACGGGTGAGCGCGAAGCTTCGCAGTCTTGGAGCAGCATAATCGAACCGAGCCAGGGACAGGGGCTGTCGGCAAAAGCGCCTTCGCGGTAAGCGGTCCGGAGGTCGTGGGCGGTGCCGATGGCTTCCTCGGAGCGGTTGTTGAAGTTGTTGCCGAAGGAGGGGCCTTTCTGGGACTTAAACTCCATGGCGGCGACGAGCTTGCCTTTGTAAACGACTATGAGGTCCCACTTCTTGGTGGGGCGGAAGTAGCCGGGGAGTTCGAGGCTGCGGTCGCGGTGGATGTGGGCGTCGGACATGCCGTTGTCGGTGAGGATCTGGGTGACGAGGCGGCTGAAGCCGTCCATCTGCTTGCCGCCGGTGACGGCGGTGCGGCCGCCGCGGTCAGCGTCGCCGGAGCGTTGGCGACGGGATTGGGAGGCGAGGGTTTTCCAGTAGTGGGCGACGGCGAGGCCGACGCGTTTTTCTAGGTCGTTGAGGATGACCGGCATAGGTTTCCGGAACTGCCAATAAGGATTCTACCAAATAGGGCGACCCAGGACGGATATGTCAGAAATGGTTCGGATAGAATGCGGGGTGCGGTGCCGCAAAACGCCAATCGCACGGGACGCATTTGAGCCCCTTTGATAGAGTTGTCGACGCTGTAGGCCGCGAGAAGTTGGCGCAGGCAGAGCGTGTGACTATGACGTCAACGATTCCCCGACCGTCCAACCTTCCCGGCGTAATGACACCACATAGCATGCCTACAACCATGTTTCACACCGAAATGCTAAAATCGGCATATCATGGCTAGAGCTAGTCTCGCATTCATCGACGATTCCTCATCCGCCAGGAAGTAATCTAAAAGTGGCACAAGGCCTCGTGGGCAGGACTCCGTTCGGTTCATCGCTCGCCCCCTACCCCCTCCACTTCCACTCCAAGATCTCCGGCATATCCTGCCCATGCTTCTGCACGTACTCCTTATGCTCCACCAGCTTATCCCTCATCTCCTGGTGCGCATGCGCCGCGATCGGCTCCAGACTCGGGACCCGGTCCACCACATCCAGGAACAGATGGAACCGGTCCAGGTCGTTCATGACGCATATATCGAACGGCGTGGTCGTCGTCCCCTCTTCTTTGTAGCCGCGCACATGGATGTTCGCATGGTTCGTGCGCCGATACGTCAGCCGATGGATCAGCCACGGATAGCCGTGGTAAGCGAAGATGATCGGCTTGTCCTTCGTGAATAGATCGTCGAACTCCTTGTCCGGCAGACCATGCGGATGCTCGCTCGGCGACTGCAAGGTCATCAGGTCCACGACGTTGACCACCCGGACCTTCAGCTTCGGCGCCCGCTTGCGCAGCAGCTCGACGGCCGCCAACGTCTCCAAGGTCGGGACATCCCCCGCGCAAGCCATCACCACGTCGGGCTCGCCCCCCTTGTCGGAAGATGCCCACTCCCACATCCCGATGCCGCTCGTGCAGTGCTTGATCGCCGCGTCCATGCCCAGCCACTGCGGCGCCGGCTGCTTGCCCGCCACGATCACGTTGATGTAGTGCCGGCTGCGCAGACAATGGTCGGCCACCGACAACAAGGTGTTCGCGTCCGGCGGCAGATACACCCGGATCACGTCCGCCTTCTTGTTGACCACATGGTCGATGAAGCCCGGGTCCTGATGCGAAAAGCCGTTGTGGTCCTGCCGCCACACGTGCGAGGTCAGCAGGTAGTTCAAGGAAGCGATCGGCCGCCGCCACGGGATCTTCCTGGTCACCTTCAGCCACTTCGCGTGCTGATTGAACATCGAGTCGATGATGTGGATGAAAGCCTCATAGCACGAGAAGAAGCCGTGCCGGCCCGTCAGCAGGTAGCCCTCCAGCCAGCCCTGGCATTGATGCTCGCTCAACACCTCCATCACCCGCCCGTCCGGCGAGAGATGATCGTCCGTGGGCAGCTTCTCCGCCATCCAGGCCCGGTCCGTCACCTCCAGGATATTCCCCAACCGGTTGGAAGCCGTCTCATCCGGCCCGAAGACCCGGAAGTTGCGGCTCTCCATGTTCTGCTTCATCACGTCACGCAGGAAACAACCCATCACGCGCGTGGCCTCGGCCTCGACCGACCCCGGCGAGATGACCTTGACCGCATAGTCCCGGAAATCCGGCATCTTGAGCGCGCGCAGGAGTTCCCCCCCATTGGCATGCGGGTTGGCGCCCATGCGGCGCTGGCCCTGCGGAGCCAGCTCGGCCAGCTCCGGCTTGAGCTTGCCCTTGGCGTCGAAAAGCTCCTCGGCCTTATAGGACTTCATCCAGGCTTCCAGGAGCTTCACATGCCCCGACTTCTCCGACATGTCCGAGAACGGCACTTGATGCGAGCGCCAACTGCCCTCGGCCGGCTTGCCGTCGACCTCCTTGGGACCCGTCCAGCCCTTGGGAGTGCGCAGGACGATCATCGGCCAGGCCGGCCGGTCCGTGACGCCCTTGCTGCGCGCCTCGGACTGGATGCGCCTGATCTCCGCCAGGGCCTTGTCCAAAGTCTCGGACATCAGCTTGTGCATGGCCATGGGGTCCGAGCCCTCCACGAAATAAGGCTCGTAGCCGTAGCCGCGCATGAGCGAGGCCAGCTCCTCCTTGCTGATGCGGGCCAGTATGGTGGGATTGGCGATCTTGTAGCCGTTGAGCTGAAGGATCGGCAGAACCGCGCCGTCGCGGGCCGGGTTGAGGAACTTGTTGGAGTGCCAGCCCGTGGCCAACGGCCCGGTCTCCGCCTCGCCGTCGCCGACCACGCAGCAGACCACCAAGTCGGGATTGTCGAACGCCGCGCCATAGGCATGGGAGAGGCAATAGCCCAGCTCCCCTCCCTCGTGGATCGAACCCGGAGTCTCCGGGGCCACGTGGCTGGGGATGCCCCCCGGGAAGGAGAACTGCGTGAAGAGCTTCTTCATCCCCTCTTCGTCTTGGGAGATGTTGGAGTAGACCTCGCTGTAGGTGCCTTCAAGGTAGGTGTTGGCCACAAGCCCGGGGCCCCCGTGGCCAGGCCCGGCGATGAAGATGGCGTTGAGGTCGTAGTCCTTGATAGCCCGGTTCATGTGCACATAGATGAAGTTGAGGCCCGGCGTGGTGCCCCAATGGCCCAGCAGCCGCGGCTTGATGTGGTCGATCTTGAGCGGCTTCTTGAGCAGCGGGTTGTCGTAGAGGTATATCTGGCCCACGGAGAGATAGTTGGCCGCGCGCCAGTACGCGTCCATCTTCTTGAGGAGGTCGGGCGCAAGGGGTTTTCCGGCCGTTGCTTCAGCGAGTTGGGTCGATTTCATGGATTCCTCCTGAACAGCCAGAGCATACCAATTCCCAAGCCGGGTGAAGCCGGCCGCACAAGCGCTATAATCCCACGAAGGCCGCAGCCATGAACCAGAAGACCCTCGCGCTCCACATCGGCCAAGCCGGCTTCGAGCCATTCCTAGCCAAGGAGGCCGGCTCCGCCCTGGAAAAAGGCCCGGGCTGGGTGCTCGCCGAGGACGACACAAGCGAGCTCTGCTTCGCCCACCTCTCCCTCTTGGAGCCCGTCGAAGTCAAGGCCGCCACGCTCAACGCCCTGGCCGGGGGCGTGGCCGACTATTTCCGGCGCACCAGCCGCGATGAGCGCTATGAGACGCCCTGGCCGCTATGCTTCGAGTCCGCCGCCATCGCGGGCCTGGGGGCGCGCTGCCGCGGCGTGCAGGACGCCTTCCGCGAGCGCCTCAGCCGCATGGCTCGGGTCATGAAGCTCGCCCAGGAGGGCCGCCCGGACCTCGGGGAGCGCCGCGGACTCTTCGTCTACCTCACGGATTTCGGCCGCGCCTTCGCCGCTCGCCGCGCCCGGGCCGGCGGCCAGCGCCGCATGGCCGACGACGCCCAGGCCCCCTCGCGCTCCTTCCTCAAGGTCGAGGAAGCCTATTTCGTGCTGGGCGAGGCTCCGGCTCCGGGCCAGACCGTCGCCGACCTGGGCGCCGCGCCCGGCGGCTGGAGCTACAGCGCGGCCAAGCGCGGCGCGCGCGTCCTGGCCGTGGACAACGGCCCCTTGAAGGGCGGCGCCTCAGAGAATCCCTCGATCACGCATGCCGAGGAGGACGCCTTCAGGTTCCGGCCCCGGCCGCCGGTGGACTGGCTCTTCTGCGACCTCCTGGACGATCCGCGCAAGGTCCTCGAGCTCCTGCGGCTCTGGGTGGAGGGCCGCTGGTGCCGCCGCTTCATCGTCAACCTCAAGTTCGGCCGCCACGACCCCCTGCTGCTGCTGCGCGACGTCTTCTCGGAGCGCGCCGGGATCGCCCCACGGTGCGCGATCCTGCGCGCGCGGCACCTCTATCACGACCGCGAGGAGCTCACCCTCGCCGGCCGGCTCCAGGGCGGCTAGATCCGCCGGCGCAGCAAGGCTTCCAGCTCCGCCGGATCGGTGACGGGCGGCGGGCAGGTCCAGTCCCGGCACACGTAGGCCGCGGCCTTGCCGGCCAGGGGCCCGCGGCCCTCCAGGATCGGGATGGGCGCGCGGCCGTCGGCCAGCGCGACGACTTGGTTGGGACAGAAGACCTTGCGCGCGGCGCTCAGCAGCGCCTCCGGCTCCGGGCCCGACACCACGACCGCGGTCACCGGCCCCTGGAGGAAGTCCACGGCGCAGAGCAAGGAGGCGTGCCCGGACGGGATGCGCCCGAGCGCGCCGTGGAAGGAGGCCACCGTGCGCTCGGCCCGCTCGAGGAGCTCCGGCTCGCCCGTGAGCGCATGGAGCCTCAGCAGCGTCAGCGCCATGACCGCGTTGGCCGAGGGCAGAGGCCCCTCATGCTCCTCGCGCAGGCGGACAAAAAGCGCCTCATCCGGGATCGCGGAGAAGAACCCCCCCGCTCGGTCGTCCCAGAACAGCTCGATGGCCCGCGCCGCGAGTCGAGTCGCGGCCGCATAATAGGCCGCGTCGAAAGTCGTCTCATAGAGGTCCAAGAGCGCGGCGGCCAGATAGGCGTGGTCCTCCAGATACCCGTCGAGCCCGGTCACGCCCGCGCGCGAGGAACGCCGGAGCCGCCCGCAGCTGACATGCTTGACGAGGAGGAACCGAGCCGCGCGCACCGCGGCCTTGGCATAGAGGGGCGCGCCCAGGACCTGCGCGGCCTTGGCCAAGGCGCTGATCATCAGCGCGTTCCAGGCCGTGAGCACTTTGTCGTCCCGCCGCGGCCGCGGCCGCCGGCCGCGCGCCCGCAGCATCATGCCGCGCAGGCGCGCGAGATCCCCCTCCTCGACGACGTGCAGGACGCTGCGGTCCCGGGGCAGAGATTCCTCGGAAGGCTCCCAATTGCCGTCAGGCGTCACGCCGAAGGCGCGGCAGAAGCGCTCCGCGTCGGCCGCCCCGAGCACGGCGCGGGCCTCCTCCGGGGTCCAGACGTAGAACTGCCCCTCCACGCCCTCGCTGTCGGCGTCCTCGGCGCCACAGAAGGCGCCCTCCGGCGTGCTCAGGTCCCTCAGCACATAATGCAAGGTCTCCCGGGCGATCCGGGCATAGAACCCGTTGCCGGTGGCCTGGAAGGCTTCCAGGTAGGCCGCGGCCAGCAGGGCGTTGTCGCAGAGCATCTTCTCGAAGTGCGGCACGAGCCACTGGGCGTCCGTGGAGTAGCGATGGAAGCCCCCGCCCAGCTGGTCGTAGATGCCGCCCCGCGCCATGGACTGCAGGGTGCGCTCGGCCATGGCCAAAGGCTCCGGCTCGCCGGTGCGCAGATGCCGGCGCAGGAGGAACCGGATCACGGACGCCTGCGGGAACTTCGGCGCGGGCGAGAACCCGCCGCTGACGGGGTCGTAATCCTGCGCCAACTGTCGGGCGGCCCGTTCCAGGACGTCGTCGGGCTCGACGACGCCCGGCTGGACCGCGCGCGCGGCGTCCTGCAGATACTGCGCCACCGCCACGGCGTCGTCGAGGACGTCCGTGCGCCGAGTCTTCCAGAGCCGCGCGGTCTCGCGCAGCAGCGCCAAGAAACCCGCCTTGGGGAAATAGGTGCCGCCCATGAAGGGCTTCAGGGCCGGGGTCAGCCATACCGAGAGCGGCCAGCCGCCTTGCTGGCCCAGGGCCTGGACCGCAGCCATATAGAGCTGGTCCACGTCCGGCCGCTCCTCGCGGTCGACCTTGACGGCCACGAAGTCCTCGTTGAGGCTACGGGCGACCTCCTCGTCCTCGAAGGAGTCGCGCTCCATCACGTGGCACCAGTGGCAGGCGGCATAGCCGATGGAGAGGAAGACCGGCTTGTCCTCTTGCCGGGCCTTGGCGAAGGCCTCCGCCCCCCAGGGATACCAGTCCACGGGGTTGTGGGCATGCTGCAGGAGATAGGGGCTGGTCTCGGCGGCCAAACGGTTGGTGCTTTGGAGCTTCATCGGGGCCTCGACTCAGACCGGAGCCGGGAGCGAGGATTCCTTCTCCGCCCGCTCCTGGATCTGCTTCGGCGTCAGGTCCTCCTGGTGCGTGGCCACGGCCCAGACGTGCCCGAAGGGGTCGCTCAGCTGGCCGCAGCGGTCGCCCCAGAACATGTCCGCCAGGGGCTTCTTCACCTTCGCTCCCGCGCAGCGCGCGCGCGCGAAGGCCGCGTCCGCGTCCGCGACGTAGAGATACAGCCCGAGCGGCGTACCGCCCAAGGCCGTGGGCGAGAGGCGACCCGCCTCCGATGACTCCTCTTCGACCAGGAAGATCGAGTCCCCGATCTTGAGCTCGGCATGGACGATCCGGCCCTCCGGGCCGGTCTGGCGCATGAGCTCCCGGGCGTGGAAGGCGTTCTTGTAGAATTCGATGGCCTCGGCGGCGCCGCGCACCGAGAGCACCGGCGTCAAGGAATGATAATCCTCGGGGACGGGCTTCACGTGGCTCTGCATGACTCCTCCGAGCGCTCCCTGCGGCCCTGCCTCGCGCCGTCGATAGAGTAACGCGAATGAATCAAGAAACCGTCAAGCGGGGCGCGGCCGCCGCCTCGGATCTTGACAATGATTTTACCCGCCGGGGCTACACTGAGGGTGCGGGGACGGAGGTTCATATGAAGTCCGGTCGGCAGGCCGCATTGGCAGCAGGAGCCGCAGCCGCGATCCTGAGCGTGGCGGCCGCGACCGCTTGGCCGTCTTGGGATTGGCAGGAGGCGCGGGATTTCATCGGCCGCGACAAGACGACGCAGGCGCAGACGGTCCTGTCCGCTTGGCCGGATTACTCCGCCCTGGCGGCCCGGAGCATGATGGAGGAATACGGCCCGCCCGACGAGGTCGACGCGGTCCACTTGGCCTGGTCCAACAATGGCCCGTGGCTGAGGACCGTGGTGCACAAGACCGCCTCCTGGCCGTACTCCAGCCAGGACGTCCTGGAGCAGGCGGTCCGCTATGAGGTCCCCCAGGAGGAATGGCCCGCCTTGGCCGGCTTCGGCCACGGCGTGGACTATGATGCCCGGAGCCAGGAGCTCACAGCGCGCTCCTCCAGCGAGGAGAGCAACTTCCTCGCCCTCAACCTCGCTGACGAGATCGCGCAGGGCCGGATGAGCCCGGAGGCGGCGGGCCGGCTCTACGCCAGAACCATGTCCGAGTCCCTGGCGGGGAAGTCCTCGCGCATCATGAAGGGGCTGCTCTTCACGACCCGCCAGAGCCCGCCGACCTTGAACTGGCGGCGTGAGCGCCGCTGGTAGCCGGGACCCGTCTAGGCAAGCGCCGCCTCGCGCGCGACCGTGGCCCAGACGGCGGTCACGGGCGGCGCCACGCGCAGGACGATCTTGCCGCGGGCATGACCCGTCTGGCTGATCTCCTGGGCGCGGCGCGCCTGGGCCAGCGGCAGGATGGTCTCCACGAACGGCCGCAGCTCGCCGGAATCGACGAGCGCCGCCAATTCCGCCAGCTGCCTGGCGCTGGACTGGACCCAGACCGAGGCCTTGCGCGCGCCGTAGAGCAGGGCGTCCTCATCCGAGGGCGGGTTGACCGTGGAGACCATGATGCCCCCGCGCCGGAGCGTCTTCCAGGAGCGCTTCTGGGTCTCGCCTCCGATGGTGTCCAGCACCACGTCCACGCCACAGACGGTCTCCTCGAACGGCGAACCGCGGTAGTCCACGGCCTGGTCGGCGCCCAGGTCCCGCAGGAACTCCTGGTTGCCCGCGGAGGCGGTGGCGGCCACCACAGCCCCCTTCCACTTGGCCAACTGCACCGCGAAGCTGCCCACGCCTCCAGCCCCGCCATGGATGAGCACCTTCTGGCCCTCCTGGAGGTCCGCCGCATCGAAGAGCGCCTGCCAGGCCGTCAGCGCGGCCAACGGCATCGCGGCGGCGTGGATATGGTCGAGGGTGCGCGGCTTGAGCGCGGCCTCGGACGCGCGGATGACGATGTAATCCGCGTAAGCCCCGTCGCGCGCGAGGTCCGGCCGGCTGTAGACCTCGTCGCCCATCCGGAAGCCGACGACGCCGGGACCCAGGGCCTCGACCACGCCGGAGAGGTCCCAGCCCGGGGTGAAGGGCAGTCGATAGGGCAGCAGGTCCTTGAGATAGCCCTCCCGGGCCTTCCAATCCACGGGATTGACCCCGGCCGCGTGGACGCGGACCAGGATCTCCCGGTCGCCCGGCCGCGGCCGCGGCGCGTCCTCGTAGCGGAGCACCTCGGGGCCGCCATAGGAATAGATCCGCACCGCTTTCATGGTCTCCATAGAAATCTCCGGTCCCGGTCCGGGGACGAAGATATTTTAGACGCGGCGGGTCAAGACAACGTCAAATCCGATGCCCGCAGGGATGGATTCGAATTGGTATAATATTTTTGCGTAGATTTCCGGAGGTCATTTGGCCAAAACTTTTTTCATCGTCCTTATCGCCGTCACGATCGGCGGCACCGGGCATGTCCTGCTCTCCAAGGGCATGCGCACCATCGGAGACATGACCGAGGCCGGGCCCGGGATGTTCGGCCCCATGGCCTGGCGCGCCGTCACCAACCACTGGGTCATGCTGGGCGTGGCCCTGCAAGCCACCTTCTTCTGCGTCTACCTGATGCTCCTTTCCAGGGCCAAGATCACCCAGGTCCTGCCCATGACCGCCATGGATTACGTGGTGGTGGCCCTGCTGGCCCAGGCCATTCTGGGCGAAGCCGTGAGCATGACGCGCTGGACCGGCATCGGATTCGTGACCGCGGGCGTCCTGCTCATCTCCCGGACTTAGCTTCTGCCGGGACGGCCCCGGGGGCCAAAGTCGCGGCGCGCACCCGCGAAGGGCCGTGGCTCTTGCGGCACAGCAACGGGAATGGGCACCAGCTGCAGATCCCATGCTCTCCATCTTCAGGCGTGATGGGGAATCTTCCGCCGCGCATCTGGCGCAGCCGCGCGGCGACCGCCTCCAGGAACCCTTCCCGGTCCTCTTTGAGCCGCTCCGCCTCATAACGGCGGCAGCGCTCCCGGCCCGTGGTCTCCAGGGAGTCTTCCAGGACGTAGAGGCAGGCGCTCTCCAGCTCATCGTGTCCCGGTAAAGAGCGGCCCAGCTCCGCGTAGAGCGGGAGCTGGTGGAGCTTGCCCTGCCCGGCGAGACGGCTGAGGCTGCCCCCTCGGCCCCAGCGGGTCTTATAATCCACCACGCGCCACCGGCCGTCCGGGGCGCGGTCGATGCGGTCCGCGATGCCGTGGAACTTCACTTCCGCGAGCTCCCGAGGCCGGGGACCCGCGGCTTCGCCTTCAAGGTGCTCCTCGAAGCGCTCCGGCCGCAGGCCGGTGCGCAGAGCCTCGGCCCGGTCCCAGGCCAGGAACTCCTGCAGATTCTCCGTGATCACCTCGCGCACAGCCTGCCAGAGCACGGGATAGACGCCCATCTCCTGCCAGCCGCGCTCGGCGAAGACCGCCGCCACGCTGGCCTGCAGGCGCTCATCCCAGGCCGCATCGCGATCCCAGAGCGAAGCCGGCGCTCCGCGATAGAAGCGCTCCAAGATCTCGTGGTAGATCCGGCCGCGCAAGGAGGCGGGGACTTCGCCCAAACGGGCCGCATCCTCAGGCTCGCCCAGGCCGAGGACGCGGGCCGCGAAGAATTGGAACGGGCAGGAGGCGAAGCTGTCGAGGGCGCTGGGCGAAAGGCCTTTGCGCGCCAAGGTCTTGAGGAACTCCTGGGGCGGCTCGACCAGGCCGTCGAAGGGCCCGGCCTGGCCCCAAGCTCCGATGGCCGAGGCGCGCTCCAGGACCTCGTCCAAGAGCCGCGCGTCCGCGATGGACTCAGGCAGGCGGCCTTGCGCGCGGTGTCCTTCCAAGGCCAGGCGCAGGACCAATTCCTGCGGCGCGGCGGTCTCGCCTTCCAACTGGGCCAGCTTGGCCGCGGGCTGGCGCGGCACGTGGCGCACGGCGCCGCCGGAGAAGTCGAAGCCGGAGACGCGGCAGAGCTCGCGCAGATAGAGCGAAGGCACTTGAGCGCGGCCGGCTTCGTCCGAGCGCGGGAACACGCAGACAAGCCGCTCCTTGGCGGAGGCTGCCATCAGATAGAAGAGCAGGCGCTCTTCCTCATGACCCGCGGCCTTCTGCGCGATCCAGTAGCCGGCCGGATGGCGCAAAGCAGCGCGCACGCTATCGCGCAGAAGCGGGTCTTCGAGCACGGTGCGCGGGAAGAGGCCTTCCTTGAGGCCGAGGAGGAAGAGGACGCGGAAGCTTTCGCCGCGCGCGTCCATGGCGTCGCGCACGCGCACGCCGCAGCCGCCGCTTTCCACATCAAGAGCGGCGCGGCGCAGCTTGTCCGAAAAGGTCTCCAGGAAGGTGGCCGCGTCGCAGGGCTCCCGCAAGAGGTCGAAGGCTTCCAATGAGGAGAGCTCGACCATGACTGCTTCCCAGACCGCGAGCTCGCGAGCGTCGGCGTCCTTGGGCAGATGGAGGTTCTTCTCCAGAAGGGCTCGGGCTTGGCGAGCCCGGGCGGACCAGGAGAGTCCTTTCTGGCCGGAAAGCTCTTCCTGTAATCCTGAGACGAACTTCCAGAGCGCTTCCACATCCTTTTTGGGCACGAGAAAGCCTGGACCGCCGTCGCGGGCTTCCTCGGGACGCAGCTGGACCGGGCCGCGGGCGTGTTTCTCGAGTTTGCCGCGCCACTGCAGCCAGCCGGCGTGGATGCCGAGATGCTCGATGAGCCGTCTCCAGTTCGAGACTGGGACGGGTCCGCGGAAATAGGGTGAAGAGAAGACGTCTTCCAGGACCTCGGCCGGGAAATCGCGCTGGCGCAAGGTCAGTAGGTTCAAGGCGCATTTAGCCAAGGGATGGCGCAGGAGGGTCTCGCCGCCGGTCATGTGGAGAGGGATGGCGTTCTCGCGGAAGACTTCGACGAGCGCGTTGCGATAAGGCTCGAGCGTGCGGGCGACGAGGCCGATGTCCTCGTAGGAGCAGCCTTCGTTCTCCACGAGGCGCAGGATCTCCTTGGCCGCGGCCCAGGCTTCATCGCGGGCGCCGGAGGCGGACATCACAGTGAGCGGTGACGGGGCGGGCTTGGACTCCGGGCTGAAAAGGCCGTCCAACGCCGAGTCGAGCACAGGTCGGCCTTGGGATGAGCGCGGGACTTCCTCCGCGTCGTGAGCCATGAGCTTCTGTTCGAAGAATGGTTCAGCGAAACGGAATGCAGGATGGCCTTTGCGGAACGGGAAGTAGACGCGGGTGGGGCAGCGCGAACAGACGGCCTCGAAGAATTCGAGCTGGAGGCCGGTCAGGTCGTAGAAGCCGTAGTAGAGGACTTCCTGGAACCGCCCGAGGAACTCGCTGGTCTCGGCCTGCTGCGCGGCCAGGCGCGTGACGGCAGCGGGCGAGGCGATGCGCAGTTCGGCGAGGCGGCTTTCGTAGCGGCGGCAGAGGTCGAGCAGGGCTTGCAGGCGCGCTCGCTCTTCGGGTTGGTGCACGAGCTCTTCACCGAAGACTTCCTCGATGTCCGCGGCCGAGACGCCGGCGTCGATAAGGTCGCGGAGGCTTCCGCGCAGGGCGCTGGCCAGGGCCCGAGGCCGGGCTTCGCCGCCGAAGAGGCGACCAAGGGCGGGCTGTTCGGTCAGGAGCGAGTCGACGACGCGGTCGTGGAACACGGGGTCGGAGATTAGCTGATCTTCGCCGCGGGCGCCTTCCGTGACGGCCAGGGCCAGGCTATTGAAAGTATGGAAGTGGCAGTCGAGCAGCGGCAGGTTCTTCTCGACTGCGGCCAGGCGTTCAAGGCGCTCGAGCATGCGGCGGGACGGGGCGACCACGGCGATGGATTGCTTGAGGGCTGAGAGTTCGGCGAGGCGGGCGGCGAAGGCGTCTTCCAGATCCGGGTGGAAGGGGCCGTAGAAGACCTTGAGCATGGAAGAAATACTACAAAACCGGGAAAGCCGAATTTCGAGTGCAGATTTACTAAAATAGTCATATGAGCACGATCCCCACCACCCCCCCATCCGGTTTCCGCGACTTCCTCCCCGACTCCTGCGCCCTGCGCAGCCGCGTCATCGAGACCATCTCCCGGGTCTATCGTTCCTACGGCTTCTCCCCCATCGACACCCCCGCCGCCGAGGATCTGGCCGTGCTCATGGGCAAGGCCGGCGGCGAGAACGAGAAGCTCATCTTCAAGATCATGAAGCGCGGCGAGAAGCTCGACCTCTCCCAGGGCGCCAATGAGCTCGCGGACATGGGCTTGCGCTTCGACCTCACGCTACCCCTGGCCCGCTACTACAGCCGCCACCGCGGCGTCCTGCCGACCCCCTTCAAGGCCTTCCACATCGGCCCGGTCTGGCGCGCCGAGCGCGCCCAGAAAGGCCGCTACCGCGAGTTCATCCAGTGCGACGCGGACATCCTCGGCTCGGAGAGCAACCACTGCGAGATCGAAGTCATCTCCGCGGTCATGTCCGTGTTCAAGGAACTCGGGATCGACGCCCCCGCCGTCATCCTCAACGACCGCAGGATGCTCTTCGCCCTCTGCGACCACTGGAGCATCTCTGAGGACAAGAGGAACTCCCTCTTCATCGCCATGGACAAGCTCGACAAGGTCGGAGCCGAGGCCGTGCTCGCCGACATCGGCCAACTCCTCGGCGGCGCCATCCCCGATGACCTGCGCGGCTTCGTCGCCAGCGGCGAGGCCGACCTCGACTTCCTCAAGACCGTCGCGCCCGAGCCCATGGCCGGCCTGCTCCAGATCCGCGACACTCTAGCCCGGACCTCGGACTCCTACGGACCCTTCACCATCTCGCCGACGTTGGTGCGCGGCCTCGACTACTACACCGGCCCGGTCTTCGAGTTCCGCTACCCCGGACTCTCCGGCTCCATCGGCGGCGGCGGCCGCTACGACCGCCTCACCGAGAAGTTCGGCGGCCAGAAGACCCCGGCCTGCGGACTCTCCATCGGCTTCGAGCGCCTCATGCTCGTCCTCGAGGAGGCCGGAGCTCAGAAAGCCTCCGGCCCGGACGCCTGCCTCACCGTCTTCTCCGACGAGCTCTGGCCTCAGACCCTGAGCCTGGCCAAGAGCCTGCGCGCCACGGGGCTGCGCGTCGACGTCTACCCCGGCACCGGCAAGCTCAAGGCCCAGTTCAAGTACGCGGACAGCGTCAAGGCGCGCTACGCCCTGGTCCTGGGCCCCGATGAAGCCGCGACCGGCAAGGTCAATGCCAAGGAGCTCGCCACCGGCGCCGAGACCTCGGTCGCCATCGACGACCTCACGACCTTCCTCAAGCTCAAGGCCGCCTAGGAGACCCCATGTCACAGCTTTCTCTGCGCCCCCTCAAAGGCTACAAGCCGTTCCCCGGACCTCTGGTCACGGTCATCATGGACGGCGTGGGCCTGGGTCAGCGCGACGCGTCCGACGGCGTCTTCCTGGCTTACAAACCCGTCCTCGACAAGCTCTTCCAGGAGAAGGTCTTCCTCAAGCTCAAAGCCCACGGCAAGGCCGTGGGACTGCCCACGGACGAGGACATGGGCAACTCCGAGGTCGGGCACAACGCCCTGGGCTGCGGCCGCGTCTTCGCCCAAGGCGCCCAGCTCGTCAACGACGCCATCGCCTCGGGCAAGATCTTCACGGGCAAGGCTTGGGGCGAGGTGCGCCAGCGCGCGGCGGCCGGCGGCACCGTGCATTTCATCGGACTGCTCTCGGACGGCAACGTCCACTCCCACATCTCCCAGCTCTACGCGCTCCTGGAGCGCTGCGGCGCTGACGGCTTCAAGAAAGTGCGCGTGCACCCGCTCCTCGACGGCCGCGACGTGGGCCAGAAGAGCGCCCTGGACTATGTCCTGCCGCTGGAGAAGAAGCTCACCGAGCTCTCCGCCTCGGGCCGCGATTATCGCGTGGGTTCTGGGGGCGGCCGCATGGTCACCACCATGGACCGATACAACGCCAACTGGGCCGTAGTCGAGAATGGCTGGAAGGCGCACGTCCTGGGCATCGGCCGGCAGTTTCCATCCGCGTCCGAAGCGGTCAGGACCTACTACAGCGAAGACCCCAAGACCACGGACCAGTACATGGACAGCTTCGTCATCACGGAGAACGGCAAGCCCGTGGGCACCATCCAGGACGGCGACGCCGTGGTCTTCTTCAACTTCCGCGGCGACCGGGCCATCGAGATCTCCCGTGCCTTCGAAGAGACGGACTTCAAGTCGTTCGACCGCGTGCGCGTGCCCAAGGTCTTCTACGCGGGCCTGATGGAGTACGACGGCGACGGCCGCATCCCCACCAACTTCCTGGTCGAGCCCCCGGCCATCGACCGCGTGCTGGGCGCCTACCTCTGCGCCGCGGGAGTCACCTCTTTCGCGGTCTCCGAGACCCAGAAGTTCGGCCATGTCACCTACTTCTGGAACGGCAACAACACCGGCTACATCGACGAGAAGCTCGAGAAGTACGTGGAGATCCCCTCCGACAGGATCCGCTTCGACATCAAGCCCTGGATGAAAGCCGCCGAGATCACCGACGCCGTGGTGGACGCCGTGCAGAGCGGCCGCTACAAATTCATCCGCCTCAACTATCCCAACGGCGACATGGTCGGGCATACCGGCGTGCCCGCGGCCGTGCGCGTGGCCGTGGAATGCGTGGACCTCGGTCTCTCGCGCATCGCCCCGGCCGTGGAGCAAGCCAAGGGCGTGCTCATGGTCACAGCCGACCACGGCAACGCGGACGTGCTGTTCACGGAGAAGAACGGCAAACGCTCGACCCATGTGGCGCACTCCCTCAACCCCGTGCCCTTCATCGTCAAGGACTACTCCGGCGCCAACTCCTGGGACCCCTCGGACGTGGCAGTCCCGGGGCTGAGCAACGTGGCCGCCACCATCTGCAACATCCTCGGCTTCGAGGCTCCCGAAGGCTACGACCCTTCGTTGGTGAGCCGGCGCTGAGTCTGGCCGGACTGAGCCGGGAGACCTACTCTCGGTTGGGCCCATTGACGCTCTCTGGCGGCCCGGAAGCCCCCTGTCCCCCTGGCCGCCGGTTGCTATCCTATAGCTGGATATGAATCCCGCGCGCGCGCGTCGTGGCCTGATCGGTCTACCGGTTGCGGCCTGGCTGGTGCTGGCCGCCCCCGCAGCCTCCGGCTTCGAGCTCATGGCACGCACCGGGATCCAGACCATCCCGGCTGTGCTGCCGACGCCGCTGACCGCGGTCACAAGCGCTTGGACAGCGCCCTCCCTGCTCCGCTCCCCGCGCCTGACCACGCCCACGCTGGCGCCGCAGACCATGGTCGTAGCCGTGCCGATCCCCGCGGCCTTGCCTTTCGCAGCCGGCCCTGTCGTCAGCCCGGAGGCCGCGGGCCGCTGGGCCGCCCCCGGCACCCTCAAAGATTTCGCGCCCGTCCTGAGCGGTTTCGCCCGCTCCCGGCCGGGCGGCACGGCCAAAGATTTCTCAGAACTGCAGACCCTCTTCGATGGTGCGAGGCGGACGGGCGCGGATGCCGAGGCTTCGGACTCGGTTCAGGCCTCAGCCTTCCGGGAGAGCCGCCCCGATTACAAACCACATGATTCCGTACCGCTCGCGGTCTTGCCCAGCGGCCAAGCCATCCCGCCGGATTCATTCACAGGCGGCTACCACGGCACGGACATAGGCCCGGACGAGGTGCAGAGCAAGGGCGGTCTGCCCGCGCGCGGACCCGTGGAAGACTGGCGTCTGCTCGAGCATGCGGAGGCGGCCAGCACACCGGTCTCCGCTTTCCGCGGCTCGACCCCTTTCCCGACCAGCCCGGACGGGCAGACCGGGGCCTCCTATTGGGCGGACAAAGGCGGCTGGGTCTACGATGTCTCCGGCGTCCCCACCTGGAACGTCAACCCGGATCTGGAAGGACGGATCAAACGCGGCGACGGGACCTTCCGAGGCAACCTGATGAGCGAGGACGAATCCGCGTTCCCGGCCCAGACCCCGCTCGAATGCATCCAGCGCTGGGGCCGCGTCAGCGAAAGCGCAATCGGGAATCTCTACGTCCGCTCCGGCGACTGGATTAAGAACCCCCGCTACGACCCGGCCATCTGCCGAAAGTTCTGGGGCCGCGCCCCGACCAGTCAGTGAGTGCAGCAGGGATAAACCGTTCTCGGGCATGAAAAACACGATCGGCAAGATAGCGGGTTTTGATATTATGATTGACTAGGATTCGTTCCGGGGAAGTATGGGCTCAAAGTTTGAATTGCTAATAATAATGAGGAGACCGCGGCCATGATCAGCGACGCGATCCTCTGGGTCTCCAATCCAGCCCTCCTGTTCCAGCGCGTCGGCGGCATGACCGTCCTGGAGCGCCAGCTCCACACCCTGAGCCGGGCCGGCC
>Ga0073936_10000379_pt1 | contig 67430 bp, 55 predicted proteins | sample AliMusrvi5mmetaG_FD_87041 | JGI IMG/M metagenome (GOLD analysis project Ga0073936, IMG submission 87041) | Freshwater lake bacterial and archeal communities from Alinen Mustajarvi, Finland, to study Microbial Dark Matter (Phase II) - Alinen... | ecosystem: Environmental > Aquatic > Freshwater >... | reverse complement strand
CGTGCTGACCACCGCCGTAATCACGCCTTTGGCGTCATCCACCACGCGATGGCTCTTGTAACGTAGGCGGCTAGCCCCGTCTTTCTTTACCAAGGCGGCATCCGGATCGGTCAGGCTCATCGCCTTGTCATTCACCGTGGCATGATATTTCCGCCGGCATGCCAGTTCCTGTTCTTCATCCAGCTTCTGCACCTGACTTTGCACGGCGGCGCGAATCCGGCTCATCATTTCTTCCGAGCCCTTCACGACGGAATTCCTGGACGCATTGGCATCCACCAGACTTCCGTCCATGTGGATCTTCGCGCCGCTGACCAACCCCTTCTCGACGCATTGCCGCACAATGCCTACAAACAGCTGCTCAAAAACCTCCACGCCCCAGCGGTTGCGCGCCTTTGACAAGACACTGTGGTTGGGGATCTCATCGTCCAGCCCGTATCCTAAAAACCACAGGTAGTCCAATCGTTCCGGGATGATCCGCATCAGTTCCCGTTCGCTGGCCACATCGTCGTAAAACAGCAGGAACATCATCTTCATCACCACCGACGGGTCCACCGACACATTCCCGTTATAACCATAGCTGCCGGCAACCGCCGCCCGGACAAAGGTGAAGTCCACTGTGCCGGCAATCTGCCGCAACGGGTGGTCGCTGCGGACGCGTTTATCCAGGTCAATCTGGTAGTTGAACAGGTCTTTCTGCGGCTGGTTGGTCCCCATCATTGTCGGCGCCCTCCTGAGGTTGCCGCAGTTTACCAAATGTGGGTTGCTTGGCTACTGTTCTTCAGGTGAAATGTGATTTGGGCAACACGCCGTTGAAATAGAACTTAGCGTTAGAGCCACGAGTGTCACGGCTCGACGACCGACAATCAGGCCATAGCTTGCATTTCCTTGCGCACTCCGCAAAAACACGTCAATAAAAAAATCAGGAATCTTTCGTGTTCATAGTGTTTCAAACGGTTTCACCGTGTTGCATTTTCCCGTCATTCGGCCGCCTTCGCCTCGAACTTCGCATAACCGGGTGTATAATCGCGGGCGTTGGGAAATACTGACGCCGTGTCTTGCAGAGGCTGGAGCGGTTTAGGCTGTAGGCTGTTAGCTTGAGGGTTGGGAGGAGGGGGCAATGAAAGCAACAGGAATATGTGGTAACTGTGAAATGCGCAGAACACGCGAAAACCCTGCATCTGCCAGTTCCGGATGTTGGGTGTCTTTCGTGGTAAAAGGCCCTGCCGTGAGCCGCAGAAATCAAAGTAAATCAAACCAAATCAGGCTAAATCAAACCAAATCAAACCATTATTTTTTTTCAAACCAAGGAGAGGGTAGTCCGTTCCGGTCGTTGGCTGTCATCCGCGGCGCGGTTTGATCTTTTGCGGTTGAATTGTGGCGTGTAAAAAGACAAAGTGGGTTTGTCTTTTTTGGAGGGCTATGGCGATGCAAGTGAGATTGGATATGGTGGAGTGTCGCCGTACAGTTATTGTGCAAGTATGCCGGGTTGGCCCGGTGCGAGTGTGCCGGCAGATTGGGATTGGGAAGCGGTGCCGCAGTCAGTTATCACATGCGGCAGGCGGAGTGTGCCATCTTGCAGGACAAGGCGCTCGGCGTGCAGGTCGCGAAAGCAGAAAAACGTTTGACCGCGATGTGAAGCCATAGCTTTATTTGTTGGTTTTAGGAGTGACCTCTCGGACGAGGAAAAAACATCTCTATGAAAGACAAAATTCACCCCGCGTTGTTGGTGTTCCTGCTGTCTGTCGGAGTGTTTGCCTTTGCGGTGATATATTTTATTATGGCATATGGCCCGGGCGTCAGCCCTGATTCTACAGTCTATATCGGGACCGCCAGAAGCCTGCTTGCTGGATGTGGATTCTGTTTCAGTGGTGAGCCGATGACCCATTATCCTCCGGCCTATCCGCTTCTGCTGGCGGCGGGTTCTCTTTTCAGTTCTGATCTTCTTCAAGCAGCCCGTTTATTGCATGCAGCGCTCTATGCTGCCAATGCGATTCTCTTTGTTTTGTGCGTGTATATCTGCACAAGACGGAACCGGACGGCTGCCGCTTGCGCTGCGCTGATCTATTTTTCATCCAAGTCCATTCTTGTTGCCCATTCCATGGCTTGGTCCGAGCCCCCGTTTATTGCCTTTTCGCTGGCGGCCATTTTAAGTGTTTCATTGTATGTGTGCGCCCCGCCGCCCCGGCGGACATGGCTGCTTCTCGTTGCATCCGGTTCATTAGGTCTTGCGGTTTTGACCCGCTATGTGGGCATTACCCTGCTTCCAGCGGTGCTCTTGGGTCTTTTTCTCGGCAGTTCACCGGCAAAGCGCAAGCTCGGTGATTCGGTCATTGTTGTTTCTGCCGCATGTATTCCCATAGGCATTTGGCTGCTTCGCAACAGCATGGTGGCGCATACACCTGTGAATCGTGACTTTGCAGTGCATCCCGCAGGGCTGCACCATGTCGGGAGCCTGATCAGGACCTTGGTTGATTTTGTTTTGCCGGGTCCCGTCCCCGGCTGGGCCAGGGCTGTCGTTTTTGCGGGGCTTGTTGTGCTGTTTTTGTTCGCGTTGCGGGTTTTGCATAAAAGGAAGTACATGGCCGAAAACAGGGGTTCCGTGGGCGTTGTGCTTCCATGGCTGGGCATTTGCTTCGCTTTCGTATATGTTGCGTTCATCTTTGTTTCGATTTCCCTGATTGATGCGTCGACTCCTTTGGATGACAGGATATTGCTCCCGGTCTTTGTTTTTCTGGTGCTGGGCCTGATCCCGCTGGTCTGTTCGGTGTCGCGGGCGCTGCGGAAGCCGGTCATATGGCGGGCCGTTGTCCTCTGCATTGTGCTGTCGGTTGGCATCAACAGCATCCGTGCGGTCAGAGCGGCAGTCCATATCCGCCTTGAAGGACATGGTTATAATTCGCGCAAGTGGAATGGTTCGCCAACCGTTTTGCTGCTCAAGGCTGTTTGCAATCCGCACCTCAGGATATACTCGAACGGACCGGATGTCATAAGTTTCATGACCGGACGGGATGCTCTTGCGATCCCGCGCCTCTGGTCGCCCTTGAGTATGCGGAAAAATCAGGACTATGAAAAACAACTGCAGGCAATGTGCCGGGAGTGTCTGGATGGCGGGGCCGTCGTTGTATGCTTCAGCGATGAAAGCTTCCGCAGGTGCCTGTGGCTTCCATCGGCGGAGCAAATGGATCTTTCGCACAGGGGCATCCCGGTGTTGAAGCAAACAGTGGATGGCGCGATATACGGCAGGCGCGGCTTGAATCTCACGGCGGTGGCCCCGCGGTCAATGCCTTAAGTGGCGGTTGGCGGCCATGACAGGAGGGCTGCGGCCAGATGCGGTGCGGTCCAGTCCGCGCCGGCCTGGCGCAGCACGGTGTCGCTGAAGCTGGTGGTCAGTCCCAGGCAGCGGGCGCCGGCGGCTTTGGCGGCCTGTATGCCGTTGGGCGCGTCTTCCACCACCATGCATTGCTCCGGCAGCAGGCCGAGGCGCTGTGCCGCCATTTGGAAAATTTCCGGATCCGGCTTCTTGCGGGCCACCTCCAGCCCGTTCACGCAGACGTCAAAAGTCTCCGGCGGCAGGTAGATCTCGCGCAAATTGCCTTCCATCTTCATGTGGTCTGCGCTGGTGGCCACGGCCAGCTTGAAGCCTCGCCGCCGGCATGCTGCGATGAATTCCACCACGCCGGGCAACGGCTGAAGCCGGCCGCGGATGAGTTCCAGGTAGATCTTGTAGGTCAGTTGTTTGTCCCGTTCCACATCCAGCGTGATGCCATATTTTTCCGCCACTCCGCCCAGATAGCGGTTTTCACCCGCGCCGACGAATGGCAGGAAATCCTCCGGCTTGACGCATTGTCCGAACTGTTGTGCGAACAGGGTGATGGCGGCTTCGCAGATGAATGGCTCGGAATCGCACAGCACCCCGTCCATGTCGAAAATCACGCCTTGAAGGTCTTTCAGGGTTGCATGCATGACGGCAATGTATCACCGCTCCCGCCATGATGCGAGTGCGATTCCAGACTTGTGGACGGGGTGGTGTTTCGTCATAATAACGTCTTATTCATGGGTATGGGAGTGTCAAGGTGATGTGGTTTGACAGGATATTTCTTTTTGGCGGGGTGGTGTTGCTCAGCGGGTGCATGGGGATGCCGCAACGGAATTCGCATGTGGATGTGCCAATGCCTGCGCCGGTGGCTATGCCCCGGTTCGAAGTGGCGGTGCCGGCGCCATTGCCTGTGGTTGCGGTGCCGTCTGCACCAGTCCGCGTGGGTGTGCCGGTTGTCGAAAAGCCCGTAAAAGTTTTGTTGCCGCCGCAGGTTGCCGACGATGGCCCCGGGTTCCGGCGGAATCTGGCTTTGCAGATTTTCCTTGATCGCCACAATTTTTCCGGCGGCTGTCTTGACGGCATTGCCGGGTTCCGCACCCGGCAGGCCATACGCGGCTGGCAGGCGCACCAGGGGTTGCTGGTGACGGGCGTGGCGGATGCGGCGCTGCGTGAAACTGCGGGGCCGTTGAAGTCGGAATTGACGACGTATGTGGTGACCGGGGATGATCATGCGGATCTGGTGGAAATTCCCGACAGCTGGCAGGGCAAGTCGGAATTGCCGTATATGGGGTATGAGACCATTCTGGAATGTGTTGCGGAAAAATATCATGCCTCGCAGGCGGCCATCCGGCGGCTGAATCCGGATGCGCTTTGGCCGAATCCGCCTGCGGGCGCATCCCTGACGGTGCCAAATCCTTTTCCTTCGGATAGGAATGTGGCGGACCATGTCCGCATTTCGCTGGGTGAGAAAAGCATCCGTGTGATGGATGCGCAGGAGAAGCCGGTGGCGGTTTTTCCCTGTTCGATTGCGCAGCATGAGGAAAAACGGCTGGTGGGCGACTTTGCGGTGGCGAATGTGGCAATCAACCCGGACTACACGTTTGATCCGGCCGTGTTTGCCGAAGTTCCCGAGGCGCGGACCATGCAGGGCAAGCGGATCATTGCGCCGGGCCCGAATAATCCGGTGGGTGTGGCGTGGATCAGTTTGAATCGGCCCGGCTTCGGCATGCATGGCACGCCGCGTCCGGAGGATATCGGCAAAACCGAATCGCATGGCTGCTTCCGGTTGTCCAATTGGAATGCCCGCAAGCTGGCGGACATGGTGACCATTGGCATGCCGGTGAAAATCGAACCCTGACGGGAAACAGGTGATGGACCAGACACGTTTGACCGTGCGGCTGTGTTATGCGGGCATGATGGTCCTGGCGCTGGTGATCAATCTGGCGCCGCCGCTTTTTATCCCGCTCAAAACGCAGCTGGGTCTGGGCTTTGAACAGCTGGGCCGTCTGGTCTTCATCAATTTCCTGACACAGATCACGTTTGATCTCATCTGCGGGCCGCTGGCGGACCGGTTCGGCGCCAAATTTTTTGCGGTGGCCGGCAATCTGTGTGCCGCGGTCGGGCTATGGCTTTTCGCCCTGGCGCCGGTGCTCTTTCCGTCGCATCCTTATTTCGGATTGGCGCTGGGCACGGTGGTGTTTTCCATGGGCGGCGGGGTTCTGGAACTGTTGTTGAGCCCGATTGTGAACGCCATGCCGTCTGACCGCAAAGCGGCTGATATGAACCTGCTGCATTCATTCTATGCCATCGGGCAGGTGGTGGTGGTTTTAGTCACGGCGCTGGCCATCTGGCGGCTGGGCGCGGCGCAGTGGCGGTGGGTGGCGGCGGCGTGGTCGCTTCTGCCGCTCGCGACGGCCGTCGGGTTCATGCGGGTGAAAATTCCCCGCCTGGTCGAGGAGCGCAGCCGCTTGAAATTGCGGCAACTGGTGCGGCGCCGGGTCTTCATGGCGTCCGTGCTGGCCATCGGGTTTGCCGGTGCGGCCGAGCTGGTGATGTCGCAATGGGTTTCCGCCTATGCGGAAAAAGGGCTGGGTTTTTCAAAGATCACCGGCGATTTGCTGGGGTGTTGCCTCTTTGGCGCCATGCTGGGTGTGGGACGCATGTGGCTGGGGCTCAAAGGTGAGAAGCTGAACATGTTTTCCGTGATGATATGGAGCTGTGTGGCGCTGATCGGGTGTTATCTGGTGGCTGGCTTGTCGCCATGGAACGGCCTGGCGCTGGCGGCATGTGCGCTGGCCGGGCTTGCGGCCGCTTCCTTGTGGCCGGGCATGGTGTCCATGACGGCCGCGCGTTTTCCTCTGGCCGGGGTGTCCATGTTTGCCTTCCTTGCCGCCTCCGGCGATACGGGGTGTGCGCTGTTTCCCTGGCTGGTGGGTGCGGCTGCGGATTCGCTGTCCGGGACGGCGCTGGGTGGCGCGAGCGGCCTGAAGATCGGTCTCTTGCTGGCGATCATCTGTCCTCTGGGCCTGCTGATCCTGTTGCAGTGGATACGCCGCCAGCCGGCGGAATCGCAAGGGGTTGTAGCGTTGGCCACAAAATGAGTGCGCGGATGGGCTTTCAAATTGTTCTGGGCATGGTGATTCGGGTTGTATTCCCGGCCGTGGATGGTATCTTGGCCGCAAAATAAGTGATGTTCACCCGCCGCGAAGGCGTTTTTGGGATGTTAAAGAGTCATGTTGTATTTTCTTGGCATTTGGCTGAGCAAGTTGTGGGGTCCTTTCCGGTTGTTGTCTTCCCATTTGATGCTGATGGGCATCGGCACCGTGTTGGGAGGGTTGTTGGTCTGGCGCTTGATGCCGAGGTATTGGAACCGCTTGCCGCATGACCGCGGCAAACAGTTGGTTTCGGGTGGTCATGTGTCCAAAGGCAAACCCACGGGTGCAGGCCTGCACATGGCGCTGTTGCTTTTCCCCGTCCTGCTTTTGGTGGTGCCGTTTGATATCCGTGTTGATGCCTGGGTGTTGGGCATCCTTGCGTGCCTGATGCTCAGCATGCTTTTCGGCTATCTGGATGACGCCAGCCGCGCGCCGTGGGGCGAATGGCTGAAAGGCTCGCTCGATCTCCTGGTGGCGCTTTTGACCGCGGCTCTGCTCTACCATGCGGGTGAGAACACGTTGTGGCTGCCGTTTGTCAAAGAAGTGGTGAAACCGTCTTTCTGGGTGTATGTGCCTTGTGCGGCCATGCTGCTCTGGCTGACCATGAATGCCACCAATTGCTCCGATGGTGTGGATGGCCTGGCAGGGTCGCTGACATTGCTGTCGCTCTTTTCGCTGGGTTTTTTACTGTATGGCGTGGTGGGGTATCGTCCGGTTGCCAACTATCTGCTCATTCCCCACAATCCGGATGGCGCCCGTTGGGCGGTGATGGTGTTCACCGTGGCCGGCGGCCTGGCAGGTTATCTCTGGCATAATGCCGAGCCCAGTCGCGTGCTGATGGGCGATGCCGGTTCACGTTTTCTGGGGTTGTTGGTGGGCATTTCGGTGCTGGCGTCGGGCAACCCGATGCTGGTTTTCGTGGTCTCGCCGATGGTGCTCCTGAATGGCGGCACCGGTCTCTTCAAGCTGATCCTCTTGCGGCTGTTGAAACGGGTTGGCTTTGACATTACGCCGCCGGTGCGCCGCAAAAACAGCGAGGGCCGTGACGTGGTTGTGGAGGAACGGCATGCGCTGGTGATGGCGCTGCACAGCATCCGGTTTCCGCTGCATGACCACTGCCGCAAAAATCTTGGCTGGAGCAATGCGCAGGTGCTGATGCGGTTCGTGTTGATCCAGGCGGTGCTGACACCGCTCCTGTTCATCATCCTGATGAAAATCCGGTAACCGGCATGAAGCACAAATCCAGAGTCCTTTTCCTCCAGCTTCCCTGTCTGGACAATGATGTGGGAGGCATGCGCGAAAATCTGCCGCTGGCGGGGATTTATCTCAACTACGCGCTCAAGCAGTCTGCGGAATCATGCTGGTTCCAGGGCGCTTTCCTGCCGGCAGTGGATGAAATGGATAACCGCGGACTGGAGCGCGGGATCATGGCGGCGGCACCGGATGTGCTGGTGTGCACGCTGTATCTCTGGAATATTGAGCGCACGCTGCGCGTCATCCGCGCGGTCCGCCGCCGGCATCCGCACGTCAAAGTTCTGGCCGGCGGCCCGGAGGCGGCCCGGCCGCATCCTTTTCTGTTTCGCGGTGCCCTGCTTGATGCGGTGGCGGTGGGCGAGGGGGAGGCTGTTTTCCCCGCCATGTTGCATGCCGTGCGTACCGGGGGTGCAACCGATTTCAATACAGTGGCTTGGCGGCGTGGCCGCGTCTGGAACTGGGGACGAAAGGATGCCGCGCCGGTCGTCCTCGCCCGCGACTTGCCGCCGCCTGATGACGGGCGCCTGCCGCTGGATGCCGGGCGGATCGGTTACCTTGAAACCACGCGCGGGTGTCCCATGCAGTGCTCCTTCTGCCGGTATCATCACTTGCGTCCGGAAATGGATGTCCTGCCTCCGGACGAGGTGGTCCGGCGTGTCCGGGCGTGGATGAAGCGGGGCGTGCGCGAGGTCCGGTTCATCGATCCCACGCTTAACGCGCATCCGCAATTCATCGAGATTCTTGAGCGGCTGGCAGAAGTGAACCGTTGCCGGCGTATGTCGTTTTTTGCGGAGCTTAAAGCGGACACCATTGATGCCCGCGCGGCGGATCTGCTGGCCCGCGCGAATTTCACCGAAATTGAGGTGGGTATGCAGAGCATGGACAGGCAGGTGCTCAAAGCAATCCGGCGGCCCACCCGGTTTGACCGCCTTGAGGAGGGGATACGCCAGATGACCCGGCACGGCATCCGTATTACGTTGGATATCATGTATGGACTTCCGAAACAGCGGCCGGCGGATGTATACCGTGCCATCCGCTGGGGGCGGCGTTTCCGGCGTGTGGGGCTTCAATGCATGCAGACCCTGCTGCTGCCCGGCACGGATTTAAGGCGTGACATGCGGCGTTTTGGCCTCAAAGCCGGCGCGTTGCCGCCCTATGGCGTGGCGGCAACGCCGTCGTTTTCGCAAAAGGAAATGGTCCGTCTGGAGCAGTTCCTGGCCGATGCGCCGGACTTGCCGTCGGATAGCCCCATGGACTGTTTTGTCGGCTATGCGCCCGGCCCGCTTTTCCCGGATGTGACCTGTCTGGATGTTTCCCGCCGCCTGCACACCTTTGTATTGCCCGAAGGCGGAAATCGGCGCGTGCTGGTGCTGGCGGGAAGCGGCCTTTATGCGTATCGCGCCCTGATCAAACAGTTGCTTTCACGGGTAGTGCGGCGGGAACCGGATGTGCTCTGGCAATTTGTGTTGGCGCCGGTGTGCGAGGAGCCTCTTGACCTGGTGGAAGAATTGGCGGAAACTTTACAGAATGCGCCGGCGCATATTCTGGACCGCTATGCGTCTGCATCCTTGTCCGGCCGTTTGGCGGCGCGGCGGCTTTGCATCCTGCTGCAACGCGGTCGGCGCTATGATCCCGCATGGGTTGTGGCGGCGGAAGATGCTTTACGTGCAAGATTTTATTAAACGAAAGGGAAGAGGATATGCAGGAAACAAACATGGCTATGCGTAACGTGAAGCTTGTGCGCACGGATATGGAAGGCTGCGATTTCCGCATTTTGCGCCGGCCTGCATCCGGCGCGCAGGGGTATGTGAAATATTCGACGGGGTTTGCCGAGGATTTCAAAGGGCAGGACGGACAGGGGATTCCGGCACAGATGTTTCAGCTGGTTGAGGCGGAACTCAGGGCGTTTGAAGGGCAGGAGCAGCGTCAGGATGATGCCGAGCCGTTGCTGGTTGCGCAGGTCAAACTGATTCTGTGTTTTGATGTTCAGCCATCCGGTTTGTCCATCGAGGCGCTGCATGGCTTTGCGTGGTTCTTTCAGGGGCAGGCCGCATTGCTGGCGCAGCAGCGCCTGGGGGTCATGATAGCGGCTTCGCCGTTCCGTGGCATGCAATTGCCGTTTGGTGTGTGAGTGCAAGCCCGGGCATTTGGAAGGCGGGAATCAACACCAGTTAGAGCCTATCCGAAAACCCATTGGAACCATGATGGCATGAGTTTTCGTGCCGGGCAAGGCGGCTGTTCGGGCGGGAATACCCAAGGCGGTCTTTCCCCCGAACAGACAACGCCGCCCGACGCAAAAAGACATGCCACCCGCTGCGGGCACGGCGTCTTCCGCCCTGCCGCGGCGTTCCTCGCCGGGGGCCAAGACCGCTGCGGGTATTGACCCCCTGCGCGCGCCTTGCGGGCAGGACGGAATCCCGCCATGTCATGGCCCAGTGGGTTTTCGGATAGGCTCTTAGCCCCTACAGGCTTTTTGCATCGCTGGCTTCCGCCGGCAGATCAACATAGAAGCGGGCATATTGTCCGGGCTTTGAATCAAACGTGATCCGGCCGTGGTGTCCTTTGATGATATCCGTGCTGATGGAAAGTCCCAATCCGGTGCCTTTGTCGCGGGGTTTGGTGGTGAAAAAAGTTTCGAATATGCGGGGCTGGATTTCCAGAGGGATGCCGGCGCCATGGTCTTCGATGGTGATGCGCACCCAGGTGTCGGCGTTTTCCTTGAGGGTGCTGGCGGTGATCAGGATTTTTTTATCCGGATGGTGTTCCGGATATTTTTCGTTCAGGGCGTCGCGCGCATTGGTCAGCAGGTTCATGAGCACTTGTTGGATCTGCTGGACGCGGCACCGGACGGGCGGCAATGTTTCGGGGAGGTTCACTTCGAGAATGACCCGGCTGTGCCGCAAAAGCGTCTGGATGAGCGTGAGCGTGCCTTCAATCATGTCACGTACGGAGGCGGTGCTCTGGTCGCCTTCCTCCTGCCGGGCAAACCGCAGCAGGTTCTTGACGATGTCGGCGACCCGTTGTGTTTCACGGATGATTTCACGGGCAAATTCCGCAACTGGATGTTCGGCGCCCACCGCGTCCAGTGTTAGTTCGGCGTACCCCATGATGCCGCTGATGGGGTTGTTGATTTCATGGGCCACGCCGCTGGCCAGCAGGGCGATGGAACGCATCTTTTCCGACTCGCGGATCTGGTTCTCGGCAATCAGCCGTTCGGTCACATCCACGACGAAATGAAGATACATGTCCATGTCGAGCGGGACCCAATGGATTTCATACATGCGGTTACCGACCGCAACTCCCGGCTTGCAGGCCGGTGTCTGCGTTTCCAGCGCTTCCTCGGCCATGCAGTAGACACAGGGGCTGTTCTGGGCGTTGCCATGGTGCCCGGCCTGGTGTCTGGCTGCATCGGCGGCTGCGGTTTTTGAGAGAAAACCCTGCCAGCAGGAATTGCCGGCCTTGGCGCCGGCGGCAATGGCGGCACGGTTGGCGGTGATGATGATGTGGTCTTTATGCACCAGCATGGCCGGATAGGGCAACCCGTCCAGCAGGCGCTGGTTGGCCCGGGCGTTTTGGGCTTTGACGTCATCGGTCTTTTTCTGCTCGGTGATGTCGTGGAAGACGGTGGTGAACTGGCCGATGGCCGGACAGTAGGCGGTGACTTCAAACCAGCGTTTCAGCACACGCGAGTAGTTCTGGAAATGCGTCGGCTGGCCGGTCAGGGCAACCTTGCCGTAAATATCAATCCAGTATTGTTCTGTGTCCGGCATGATGTCCAGGACGGTGTGGTCAATCAATTGCCGGGCGGTCAGCCCGGTCAGCGCTTCAAACCCCGCGTTGACTTGCAGGAACCGGTAGTTGATGGCGTGCCCCTCTTTGTCGCAGATGATCTCGTGCAGGGCAAACCCGTCGTGGATGGTTTCGAACAGCTGGTGGTAACGGGTTTCGCTCTTGGACAACTCGTCCTCCAGATGCATGCGGCGCTGCGAGAAATACCAGACAAGGAGCGTCATCACGATGGTTGAAAATAAGCCCGCCAGCAGGGCGAGCGCCTGGGGCAATGCGGATGTCGAGGGCGCGGTGGCGCTGGTGGTGATGATCCATGGCTGGTCAAACATGAACAGGGGGAACGCCATGCGGTCATGCGGATCGCTTGGATGATGAAGCGGTGTCATATGGGGCAGGGTTTTATGCGGCGGGAAAGAGGCCAGCAGCGAGGGTTCCTTGCCGCCCATATTCCAGATGTCCATGTTGATCAGCAGGTCTTTGGTCGGGCCTTGTGATTTGAGCATGAGCATGTTGAGGATGTTCTGGGGATCCAGCGTGCATAAGATCATCCCTGCGGGCGGGGTGTCCGGCTCTTTGATCACAGGCATCAGCAGCACGAGGTTTTTGTGCAGGTCTGTTTTCTCGGTGAGCAGCGTCGTGGCCGTATCGACCGGTCTGGGCGTGTGGATGGCTTTCTGGATGGCGGCGTTCCAGACAGGATCGGCGCCCAGGTCGGATCCGATCGCGCGGCCGCTGGTCGGGAACGGCAGGGCGTAGACAATCGGATAATATTCCTGGGTCCCGGCTGAAGCGCCTTGTCCTTCTTCGTTGGTCGCGATGAGAAAACGGTCCAGGCCTTGTGCGCGCATCTCTGATTCAAAGCGTTCTTTTCCCGCTGCCGGGACGATGGCGGCCCATTCCAGCGTCTGGATGGAGGTGTTTTCAAGGAGGGACGGGGTGAATTTGGCAAACTCCTTCGGGGTCACATTTTCGCTGTTCTGGAAGAAATCGGTCAGGTACATGAGGTTTTTATATAGAGCGGTGAATTCATCGTTGACCCGCTGCCGTTGCGATTCGGCGACCCGGTTGAATTCGTGTCGGGCGAGGAATGTTTCACGGTCGCGGATGATGACGGTGAAGATAAGGGTGATGGCGCATCCCAGCACGGCCGCGATGATCGGCTCTATCCGCTGGAGGTGCCATGGTTTCTCCTTGTCGTTGAAGATCTGCCGCCAGCTCAGCAGTGTTTTGCCGACGATCAGGATGATGATGGGGAACAGGAACAGAAGGATGACTTTCAAGCGCGCCACGACGATTGCATGTTTCCATAGCGTGGCCGGCATGTCCACGGAAATGCTCATGAGGATGGTGCCGGAATGGTTGTCCTTGACCGGGGCCATGGCCGAGATGAATGTGCCGAATTCATCCGTGAAGGGGCCGTAGACCTGCGGGATGCCCATGCGCAGGACCTGCCAGTCCTCCGGTTGCGGTTTTTCGTAGACCGTGCCGGGCGGGGTGGCGAGCGGATCGCTCGGCAGGTACGTTTCCGGTCCGAACACAATCTGGTTGTTGCGGATCGCTTCCGTGCAGATCCCGTGGAGGTTTGAAAATTGTTTGTAGGCGATGAGCTGACGTTTCAGGTGCACAAATTCGGGGCGGTCGACATCGTCAATGGTGAAAGAGAGGGCCTTGACCTGTCTTGGATTGATGCTGTTGGCGATATTGACCGCGTGCCGCAGGATGTCCTGCCGGGTTTTTGTATCCATGGTCCGGCCGTAATATTCGGCGGTGAACCAGCTGATGGCAATGATCAGTATCAGGGTGAAAGGGAAGGTCCCCTGTTTGAAGAGGTATTTCCGCGATGCGACGGCCGGCAATGCGGAGAACACCATGGTGAGGCCGGCCATGCAGATAAAGGCGCAAACGGTGCGCACGAGCTGGATGGGAAACCCTGTGAGGTTGAAGAATGTGTCATGGTTGAGCCATGTGGCCGGCCAGAGCGCCGCCTGTGGAACAACCAGTCCGGTGGCCAGGGCGTAAAACAGCATGGCCACCGCTGCCAGCCGCAGCCCGCGCCATTGCAGGAGGTTCATGGATGAGGTGCGCCATAGCACCCATGCGCTCAGCAGGCCGCCGGGCAGCCCCAATGCGTAGCGGCAGACGGGATTCATGCCTTGGAGTCCTGCTTTTCCGGCTGTTCCGGCCACGATCAGGACGGGTAGAAGGAACCATGCCCATGATGCTTTGCGCCCCTGCATTTTCCATCCGCGTCGTCCGAATTCAAACAATGCGATGAACGACAGGGTCAGTAAAACCATACGAGCCCAGTTGAATGCGGTGGAATATGAAAGCCCCAGCGCGACCATGTCCATCCACTCGTTGACGCCATGCAATATGCCGAACAGGTAGAGCCATGTCCATGGTAGCGGCGGCCGTTCCGGGTGCCAGACCAGCCGCAGGCAGGTGATTCCCATGATGAAAAAAGACAACCCGTAGATCAGGCAAATGTAGTCCATTTGCTGGATCATGCGGTGGTCTCCTTGCTGGCGGCCGCCGGTGTAACGGATTCGATGGCGGGCATGGCAGGCAGCTCGATGTGGAGCCGCGAGAATTGCCCCGGCTCGGATTCAATGTGGATCCGGCCATGGTGCTCCCTGATGATATCCGTGCTGATGGAAAGGCCTAGCCCGGTGCCTTTGTCTCGGGGTTTGGTGGTGAAGAAAGCGTCGAAAACCCGTCCTTGGATTTCCCTTGGAATGCCCATGCCCCGGTCTTCAATGGTGATGCGGACCCATGGTGTGTTGTTCTCCGTGAAGGCGCGTGCGGTGATCATGACTTTCTTGTCCGGATGGTAGTCCGGGTATTTTTCGTTGAGGGTGTCGCGCGCATTGGTCAGCAGGTTCATCACCACTTGCTGGATCTGCTGGATGTGGCAATGGATGGGCGGCAGCCCGTCCGGGATATCCATGTCCAGGGTGATGCGGCTGTGCCGCAGCAGGGTTTGCACCAGGGCGAGCGTTCCCTCGATGATGTCGCGCACGGTGACGGTGCTGTGCTCGCCCTCGTCACGCCGGGCGAAGCGCAGCAGGTTCTTGACAATATTTGCCACACGCTTGGTTTCATGGATCGTCTCGCGTGCATATTCAGAGACCGGATGATCCGCGCCCATCATGTCCAGCGTCAGTTCGGCATAGCCCATGATGCCGCTGATGGGATTGTTGATTTCATGCGCCACGCCGCTGGCCAGCACGGCGATGGAACGCATCTTTTCTGATTCGCGGATCTGTGTCTCGGCCAGCATGCGGTCCGAGATGTCCACGATGAAGTGCAGATATAGATTGGCGTCCAGCGGCACCCAGTGCAGCTCAAACATGCGTCCGCCCACGGATACGCAAGGCGCGGTGACGGGGGACTGGGTGATCAGTGCCTGCTCCGCGAGGCAGTATCCGCAGGGGGTGCTGTTGGGCTGGACGGTGGTGCTGTGATCATGATCTGCCGGCATGTGCTGGCAGATGGAGAAGTCGCGCCAGCAGACGCCGTTGGTTTTTGCGCCGGCGGCGATGGTGGCACGGTTGGCGGTGATGATGGTGTGGTCTTTGTGCACCAGCATGGCGGGATAGGGCATGCCGTCCAGCAACCGCTGGTTTTCGCGTGCGCGCTGCGCCTGGTTGGCGTCGGCCTGTTTTTGGGCCGTCACATCGCGGAAGATCGTCAGCAGGGCGGTGTGCCCGGCGTAGGAAACCGGAATGGAGGTGACTTCCACATCGATGGGTTTTTCATCGAGCCGGAGGAATTTTTCCTCGATTAATGGCGAGGCTTGATTGGAGGACCTGGCGTTGCGGGTCAATGTGTTGAACAGGCTGCGGTAATCCGGATGTATCAGGGGGGTGATCTCCCGTCCGGCCATCTGCTCGGGGTTTGAGGTGCCCAGGATTTCTGCGCCGGCCTGATTCATCATGATAATGCGTCCGTCGCGGTGGATGAAGACGCCGATAGGCAAAATGGCGATCACATGGCGGTACTCTGCTTCCTGCCTGCGCAGCGCTTCTTCCGCCTGCATGCGGGCGATGGAGGCGCCGATTTGTGCGGTGAAACGTTCCAGTACGGCACGCACGTTGAGCGGAACAAAGTCGTGGTTGTGCGAGCCCAGATTCAGGCAGGCAATCACATGTCCGTGGTTTTTAACGGGAACGACGGCGACCGCTTTGATGCCCTCGCGGCGCCGGGCATCCAGGCCGGAATGCGCCTGTTCCGCCATCAGGTAGAAAGGTTCGCCTTTGGCGATCTGTTGCGCATTGGCGGATTCGGCGTCATAATGCGAGGAGGCGCGGATGAATGCGGCGAATAAATTTTTATGGACGATCAAATCCATGCTCCTGTCCGGCTGGACCAGATAGATGCCGCCGCAGTCCATCTCGGAGATTTTTACAGCGGCATCCAGGCAGTGTTCCAGCACCTGTGGCAGGGTCTCTGCCTGGCTGAGCGCCAGTCCCAGGTCACGCTCTATGGTTGTCAGTTTTTGGGTTTGGACCTGGGTGGTGATGTCCGCGAAGGTGGCGATGACCTCGTAGGGTGTCTTGGCGCCGGTTTCAAATTTCGGGATGGCGGTGGCGGCCAGCCAGTGGTAGGCGTTTTCGCCCGGCTGTCGCACGCCGATAATGTCATTCTCAATTGGCTCGCCGCTGCGCAGTGCGCGCATGGATGGATATTGTTCTTCAGCGAGCGGCGTGCCGTCAAGGGTGATGGCCGGGTTGGTGGAGAAGTCCTGATTGTTGAGGTTGTCCATCGGGATGTCCAGCAGCCGGCTGGCGGTCTGGTTGATGGAGGAGAGCCGGCCGTCGCTGCCGCGCACTGTGATGCCCAGCGGGACGGTTTCAAAAAGGTCGTGATATTTTTTTTCGCTGCGGACTAGGCGGTGCATCAGGGCCCCCGTGGTTTTGATGAACCACAAGGTTCCGATCGTGATGATCAGGATGCTGATGCCCGTCGCCAGTAAAAAGGCTTTGAGATACGGCGCGTTGCTGTTGTGCAGGGCCATGATGTACACCGTGCTGACGGCAAGGCACCCGAGCGTCAGGATCACCATCAGCAGTGTGGTTTGGTTCCGGATGTTATAGGGTTTGTCGGGTGGTGATTGCCGGATCGCTGCCGCAGCAGCATGGCGGCTGTTTTTATTGTGGTCGGCATCGTTCATAAGATGACCGGATTCTTTCAAGCCGTTTGGTTTTGGGTGACACGAGCAATGACATCCATCAGTTCCGGCGGCGAGACCGGTTTGGAGACAATCTCATCCACCCCGTCCGGGCGCTCGCCGCTGGCGCGCATCAAATCGCCGTAGCCGGTGAGCATGATCAGGGGGATGTCCGGTTTGAGGCCTCGGATCTTTTTGGCGACTTCATCACCGGTCATGCCCGGCATGGACCGGTTGGTGATGGTCAAATCGAACGGCATGCGTTCGAAAATGGCCAGCCCGAGCGGGCCGTTCTCGGCGGTTTTCACGGTATGCCCTTCGCAGGTCAGGTATTGTGTCAGCAGCCGGCGTGAAGTCTCCTTGTCGTCAATGACCAGGATATGCAGCGCGCGTGTCTTCCGGGTGGTGTTCGAGGTGGTGGACGGGGCGCGCCGGCCGGCGGCAGCGTCATGTGGCATGCCGGGGTTGCCGGCGGGTTGGCAGAATTCACCCAGGTTGCGCACGGTGTCGCGCGCATCCCGTGCGGCGGCAAGGATCTCCTGCAGCATGGCCGTCAGCGCGGCCTTGTCATTCAGCAGTTCGGGGTTCGCCAGCAGGTGTTCCGGCAATCCCAGGACCGGCATCAGGATATTGTTGAAATCATGGACCATGTCCGTGATGATCTGGCACTGCGCTTTAAACTGTTCTTTTTTCACCACCGTCTTATGTGTTTCCTGGACCAGTTCCAGGTGTTGCTGCTGCTGGCGGTTGGTCTCTGAAAGGCGGTCGCGGTCCTCGTCGAGCGTTTTCAGTTTCAGCGCGGTGCCCACGGCCCGCAGCACTGATTCCCTTTGCACCGGTTTGAGCAGGTAGTCGCAGGCGCCGATGCGGACGGCTTCGGAGGCGGTTTCGATGGTCGGCTCGCCGGTCATGAGGATGACCTGCGTTTTGGGTGCTGTCGTGCGGATGATCTGGAGCAGTTCCATGCCGCTGGCGCGGGGCAGCACAATATCGGAGATCACGATATCGAAATGTTCGGTTTGCAGGCGTTGCTGGGCCGTTTCAGCGTCTTCCGCCATGGCGGTGGTGTGCCCGGCTTTTTGAAGAAAGGAGGATATGATGATCCGGATGTTTTTTTCATCATCCACCACGAGCACATGCGCCATAGTACTTTTCCCTGATGCTTGACGGTTGTTGTGCGCACGGCCTTGAACCGCAACAGCACATTTATTTATTATCATAATAAGCTGGCGTGCGTTGACAAGAATGTTTTGCGGATATCGTGGAATAAAGCAATAGGGTGGTTTGGTGGGTTGTCGGTGTGGTTTAATAATAGGGCTGGACTCGGGGAAGGACGGGATTTCAGCTGTCCTGCAGGGTTTGTTTCGCCGTTTGGTGGCCGGTTAGGTCGCGGATAACCCTCACGCGGAACACCCGCGCCCCGCACCGTAGCGGTTTTGAGCGGGCTTCCATGGGGAAAATGTGGCCGTCACCACTTGCTGGAAATCATCTGCGGGTTTGGCGGCCTGTGCCGCCAGAAGGATGATCGCGCCAATAAATCGCTTTTGTCGGCAGGGGAAATGGTGGTATTCTGTGCGCGGAAAAGAAAAAAGGAAGGAGCGTATATGCCTTTGTTGAAATTGCACACGTCGGCGCCGGTTCCGGAAGGTAAAAAAAACAGCATGATGGCGGAGGCTTCCCGCATTCTCAGCGAGGCTGCCGGCAAGCCTGAGAAATATACCATGGTGGTGCTGGAAAGCGTGGATGTGATGATGGCCGGCAAGCCGGCCGCCACTGCCGCTTATGTGGACATCCGCGGCATTGGCGGGTTCAATCCGGCGGTGAACAAAAAGATTTCCGGAGAATTATGCGCCATGCTCAAGGCGCAGTTGGGTGTTGACCCGGCGGCGGTTTATATCACGTTTACCGATGTGCCTGCTTCCAACTGGGGGTGGAACGGCGGCACTTTTGGCTGAGCCCGGGAAAACACCATGTTGAAGCTTGAGGAGCTGTCACGGATTTTTGAAGCGGAATCGCCGCGTTTCATCAGGGAATGGACGCGGCTTCTGTCGTTTCCCAGCATCAGCGCCCTGCCGGATCATGCCGCCGACTGTGAGGCCTGCGCGGCATGGCTTGTGGCACACTTGTGCGGCATGGGTCTGGAGTCCCGGACCCTGGCCACCACCGGGCATCCCGTGGTGTGGGCGCAGACCGCCCTGCGTGCCGGTTGCCCCACGGTGCTTTTCTACGGCCACTATGATGTCCAGCCGGTGGATCCGCTTGGCGCATGGCAGACGCCGCCTTTTGAACCCGTTTGGCGCGGCAACCGGCTTTATGCGCGCGGCGCGGAGGACAACAAAGGGCAGCTTTTTTATTTTCTTAAGGCCTTGGAAACACTTTTGAAACATGATGCCCTGCCTGTGAATGTGAAGATCCTGCTCGATGGCGAAGAGGAGAATGGCAGCGGTGGCCTGCTTCGGTTGTTGCCCGATCTGCGGGAGCGTGTGCGGGCGGATGTGCTGATGGTCTGCGATACCGGCATGGTGATGTCCGGGGCGCCTACGATTATCATGGGCCTGCGCGGCTTGATCCACCTGACAGCGGTGATCAGGGGGGCGGACTATGATTTGCATTCCGGCGTGCATGGCGGTGTGGCGCCCAATTCCGCCCAGGCCATGGCGCAGCTGGCGGCCTCATTGCATGATGCGCGCGGCCGTGTGGCTGTGCCGGGGTTTTATGATGGCGTGCGCCCGCCCAGTGATGAGGAGCACGCGCTGGCGCTGGCGGCCGGGTTCAACGAGGAGACCTATCGTCAAAACACAGGGGTGTTGCCGGTGGGCGGGGAGGCCGGGCTTGCGCCGGTTGACCGCTGTGGTTTTTATCCCACCATCGAGATTAATGGCATGCATTCCGGGTTTGGCGGGCGCGGGTCCAAGACGATTATCCCCGCCGAGGCGCTGCTCAAAATTTCCGCGCGCATGGTGGCCGGCCAGTCGCCCGAAGCCTGTCTGGCGGCGATAGAGGCGCATCTGCGCGCACACGTGCCCGCCGGTCTTAAACTGGAAATTACCGAAAAAGGCGTGGGCGGGCCTGGGTTCCGGCTGGATCATCGTTCGTTGCAGGTGGCGGCCGCGCGGGATGTGTTGCGCGAGGTGTCCGGCCGCGAACCGGTGTTTTTATGGGAGGGCGCTTCGATTCCCATTGTGGCCGCGCTGGGTCCCATGGCGGGCGCCGGGCCGTTGCTGGTCGGGTTCGGCCGCGAGGAGGACCATATCCATGCGCCGAATGAATCGTTCAGTCTGGACCAGTTCCGGCAGGGCTTTTTGTATGCCGCGCGGATACTGACCGTGTGCGGTGCGATTGGGAAAAATAAAGGCTGACATGGATCTATGGGAATACCAACCGAAGAAAAATGGCAAAAAGCAGGATGCATCACCGCCTGCTGAGACCGGCGAACCGGAGGAGCTTTCCGGCGTGGTGGAGAACATCGTGTATCACTCTGAGGAGAGTGGCTACACGGTCTGCGCGGTCAAAATTCCCGGCCGTGAAGATGCGGTGACCGTGGTGGGCACTTGCGCGGCCATCTGGATTGGCGAATCCTTGAAGGCTTCCGGTCAATGGGTGCGTCACCGCCAGCACGGCCTTCAATTCCAGACCGATTCCATCCTCTGCGTGGCCCCTACTTCCGCCAGGGGGCTTGAACGCTATCTGGCCAGCGGCATGATCCGTGGCATCGGCAAGGTCATGGCGGCCCGGCTGGTGGAGCATTTTGGCCAGGACACCCTGAAGGTGATTGAAAAGGATTCCGCCCGTCTGGAGGAGGTCGAGGGGGTTGGCGCCGCCCGCCGCAGGATGATCAAGGATTCGTGGATTGAGCAGAAATCGGTGCGCGACATCATGATTTTCCTGCAGAGCCACGGCGTGGGCGTGGCGCATTCCGCGCGCATTTACCGGCAGTATGGCAACCAGGCCATTGCCATGATCACGGATGATCCTTACCGGCTGTGCCGTGATATCTGGGGCATCGGGTTCAAGACGGCGGATGCCGTGGCTATGAGTCTGGGCGTGCCGCGTGAATCGGTGGTGCGGGCCCGTGCGGGGCTGGTGCATGTCCTGCAGACCATGATGGACGATGGTCACTGTTATTGCGGGGTGCCGGAGCTTGTCCTGCAATCCCAGGCACTGCTGGAGATCGCGCCGGAGATCCTCACCGAAGCGCTGGCGGATGAGGTCAAAAGCGCCCGGCTGGTCAAGGATGGCGAGCGGATTTATCTGACTGAACTTTATGAGGCTGAGACCGCCGTTGCGGCAAAAATCAGGCGTTTGCTGGATACCCCTCCGGGATACCGGCCGATTGACACGTCCAAGGCCGTGCCCTGGGCGGAGGAACAGATGAAGGTGACCTTTGCCGCCATGCAGGCCGAGGCCCTGCGCATGACGCTGGCGGAGAAGGTGTCGATCATCACCGGTGGCCCCGGCGTGGGTAAAACCACGATCATCCGCGCGCTGGTGGATGTGTACAAGCGCCGTGGCTTGCGGGTGCTGCTGGCCGCGCCAACCGGCCGTGCGGCCAAGCGCATGGAGGAAGCCACGGCGCACAAGGCCAGCACCATCCACCGGCTTCTGAAATATATGCCCGCCACCCGCGAGTTCGAATTTAACGAGGCCCAGCCGCTGGAAGGCGACGTGGTGATCCTGGATGAAGTCTCCATGGTGGATATCCAGCTCATGCATGAGTTCCTGCGCGCCATGCCCGATGCCGCCAGCCTCGTGCTGGTTGGCGATGTCGATCAGCTCCCCAGCGTGGGGCCCGGCAATGTCCTGCGCGATCTCATCGCATCGGGCATGGTCCCGTTCCGGAAGCTGGAAACCATTTTCCGCCAGGAGACCGGCGGCTGGATTGTGCGCAACGCACATCATGTCAATCATGGGGAATCGATTGAGTTTCCGCCGCAGGATGAGCCGTCTGATTTTTATTTTCTGGAGTGCGACAGTCCGAAGACGATGATTGAACGCACGCTGGAGCTGTTGACCCAGCGGATCCCCAAACGGTTCGGCTTCAATCCCATGACCGACATCCAGGTGCTCACGCCCATGCGGCGCAACCAGCTTGGATCGGAAAACCTCAACGCCTTGCTGCAGGCGGCGCTGAATCCCGCAGGGCCGGAAGTTTCGCGCTTCGGCCGCCAGTACCGGCAGGGCGACCGGGTCATGCAGGTGCGCAACAACTACGATAAGGAAACGTATAACGGCGATGTGGGCATCATTCAGAACGTGGACGTGGCGGCGCAATCCTTGACCGTGATCTATGAGGACCGGCTGGTGAAATATGAGTTTGCCGAGCTGGATGAATTATTGCATGCGTTTGCCTGCTCGATCCATAAGTCGCAGGGCAGTGAATACCAGGCGGTGATCATCCTGCTCGCCACCCAGCATTTCAAGCTGCTGCAGCGCAACTTGCTTTACACCGCGATGACGCGCGGCAAGAAGCTGGTATGCCTGGTGGGGTCGCGCAAGGCGGTCCATATTGCGATCCGCAACAACCAGATCCGTATGCGGCGCACCGGGCTGAGCCGGCGGCTGGGCGGCCGGGATGAAGAAATTGTGATGGAAGAAGGCTCTTGAAAAAAACGGGTACAACCGTTGAATATCGCGCGATCCGCGACGCGGACCTTGATGAGCTCTGCCGCATGGCCACGGGGGTTTGGCGGACACATTATGCCGCAATTATCTCCATGGAGCAGATCAATTACATGTTGGCGAGGCAATACACCCCTGAACAGCTGAAGCGTGACATGGCCGCGAAATCCATCCGGTTCGCGGGCGCATTTGCCGATGGGAAAATGGTCGGATTTGCCGGCTTTGGTCCGGAGCCGGGCGTGCCGGAATGGAAGCTGCATAAACTGTATATTATGCCGGAGTTCCAGCGGCGCGGCATCGGCCAGCGGTTGATGCGGGATGCGGCGGATACCGCCGCCGCCCATGGTGCAAATTTTCTGGTCCTGAATGTCAATAAACGCAACACGCAGGCGCTGGCCGCTTACCGGAAATTCGGATTTGGGCGGCGGACCTCCGTGAAAGTTGATATTGGCGGCGGTTTTGTGATGGACGATGATGTCTTGGAATATGATCTGCGAAAGGAGAAGAAGCTATGACTTCCAGGGAACGTGTGTTGGCGGCCATTGCGCACAAGCGCACCGACCGGGCGCCTGCGGATTATTCCGGGCACCGTCCGGTGACCGAACGCCTGATGGAACGCCTGGGCATCAAGGATGATGAGGCGTTTCTGCAGGCTCTGGGCATTGACATGCGCCGAGTCTCCTTTGATTACAGCCAGCCGTCCGGCGCGCCGGATGCCGAGGGCTTCCGGCAGGATATGTGGGGGGCGAAGGTGCGGACCCGCAAGGGCTATGAAGGATTCCCGGAACTGATTTCCCCGTTTGGCGAGGACTCCACGGTGGATGATGTGCACGCACATGCCTGGCCTGATCCGTCAAAGCTGGATTATTCCGGCATCCGTCCGCAGTGCGCGAAATATCATGATGAATATGCCACCTTCGGCGCGCCGTGGAGCCCGTTTTTTCATGAAGTGGGCTGGCTGATCGGACAGGAACCTTTTTTCATCTGGCTGCACACCAAGCCCGAGGTGTTGCAGGCGATCATTGATCATATTGTGGACTACGAGGTGGAGGCGTTGCGCCGGTTCCTGGCGGCGGCGGAGGGCCTGCTGGATATCGTCTATATCGGCAATGATTTCGGCACCCAGCGCAGCTTGTTCATCGCGCCGGAACAATGGGTGCAGTTCATGCGCAAGCCCCTGAAACGGTTTTATGACATGGCGCACGACCACGGCTGCAAAGTCATGCAGCACTCCTGCGGCTGTGTGCGGCCGGTGATTCCTTTCCTGATCGAGGATGGCGTGGATGTCCTGGATCCCGTGCAGGTGGCGGCGGAGGGCATGGACCTGGCGAGCCTGGTTCGTGATTTCGGCCCCCGCCTGGCCTTCCACGGCGGCGTGGATACGCAGCGGACGCTCCCGTTCGGTAGCGAGGCGGATGTGCGGGCGGAGGTGCGTTCCTATCTCAACCTGACCCGCGAAAAAGGCGGCTACATTCTGGCTGGCAGTCAGGAATACATGATGGATATTCCGCCGGAAAATCTGCTCGCCATCTATGATGAAAACAAAGGCTTGAAACGGCGGAAATAGCAGGGAGCGGTGGTCCGCCACCATTCGCTATTCCCGGCTGGGGCAGACGGCTCACTCGGAGAGTTCGCCCCACCTGCCTGAGTCCCCAAATTCCAAAGGGTAGGGCGAGACCTCCGGGCGAGCCGCATATCTCAAGCTTTTGCTGTCTATTGCACAAGGTCACAAACCCGGAATTCGCCTGATTTGCAACCACCCCTTGACTTCACCAAAAGGCTGCGCTGGATGCGGCCAAAAGTCATTTTGTGTTGCACAAAATGAGGCGAACCGCAGGTTGCATTTCGTGTCTGTGGTGAAAAAGATGCGGTAAGCTTGGGATGATGGCAAGGCAGAGCGGATGGGGCTGGATAAGTATCCGCACCATCCGCGATAACACCGCCAGCGCCCAAGATCACCGCATCCGTTTTCACCCGAAATGCAATCTGCATTCTTAGTGACGCGGCCTTGCGGTGCCTATAAATAAAAGCTGCCGCCGGGCTGGCGGGACTCGCCCACGGACGTGACGCGGATGGCGGCCTCGTCAGCCACCGGGCATTCATGTTCACAAAGCCCGCAGCCGATGCACTGCGCCGCATCAATATACGGCCGCCGCAAACGGCGCGTTTCGTTGCCGGGCAGGGCCACCTCTTCTTCGATATCCTTGATTGCCTTGGGTGAGACCGGGCAGACTTCCTGGCAGACCAGGCACTGCCGGCCCATGGCCCACGGCAGGCAGCGGTTGCGGTCGACAAACGCCGTGCCGATTTTGACGGGTTGTCCGTTGCGCGCCCGGTTCTTCTGCTCAAGGGTCAGCCGCTGGATCGCGCCGGTGGGGCAGGCCTGCCCGCATAGCACGCAGTTCAGTTCGCAATAACCCTGTCGCATATCCAGGACCGGCGTCCACAGGCCTTCCATGCCGGACTCCAGCAGCGCGGGTTGGATCACATTGGTGGGGCACACCTTCATGCAGGCCCCGCATTTCAGGCAGCGCGCCATGAAATTCGCTTCGTCCAGTGCGCCCGGCGGACGGATGCGTCTGGGCCAGCCACGGGGTCTCAGGGACCCGCCTAGCCGTACGCAGGCAAATGCCGCAACGCCGCCGAACAGGGCGCCAAAGAACTGCCGTCGCGAAACATTTGTGGCTGTATTTGTGGCGTGTTGCGTCGGCTGCCATGACCAGCTCAGTGCGTCTTTCGGGCAGACCGGCAGGCAGGTGCCGCAGATGAAACATTCGGCAGTGCGGGTTTTCTTGTCCGGCTCACAGGCCGCAGGGCATTGCTGGGCACATAGCCCGCAGTCATTGCACCGGTGGATGTTGCGCACCACCGCGCCGGGCGAGAATTTTGCGGCCACCCCCAGCAGCGCGCCTAGCGGGCAGAGGTAGCGGCACCAGAAGCGTGGCCGCCACGCATTCAGCAGGAAAAGCGAAGTGAAGATCAAAGTGATGAGCCAGCCGGTGGGAAAAGAACGTGGGGTGGCATCCGTTGTCAATGAACCCCGGATGGCCGACGCCGCCGGCGCAAGGAATACCGCGCTGGCACGGGTGAGGAGTGCAATGGGGTCAAACCAGCCGACCTGCAGGATGCGGCAGGCGGCCAGCACCAGCAGGATGATCAGGATCATATACTTGATCCGTTGTGTTGAGGTGTACTGCCCGGCTTCCTTGCGTTTGGCGGCCGTGCGCGCGGTGAAGATTTTTGAGGCGAAATTAAAAAGCGTGCCCAGCGGGCATATCCAGCCGCAGAAAAACCGGCCCAGCAGGAAGCTCAAGCCCAGGATGGCAAACCCGATCCACATGGTGTGGGCCACATTGCCGGCGCTCAGCAGGGTCGCCAGTCCGTTCAATGGCGAGGCATCAAGGAAGAGGGTGATGGGATAGCCTTTCACGCGTCCCTGCGTGGCGGCGAACAGCAGGAAAAAGAACAGCAGCAGAAAGAAGACCTGATAAAATCGGCGCCAGCCTCGCATGAAAATTGCTCCTTGGTTAAGAGCCTATCCGAAAATCCATTGGGAACATGATGACATGAGTTTTCGTGCCGGGCAAGGCGGATGTTCGGGGGGAATACCCAAGGCGGTCTTTCCCCCGAACAGACAACGCCGCCCGGCGCGAAAAGACATGCCACCCGCTGCGGGCGCGGCGTCTTCCGCCCTGCCACGGTGTTCCTCGCCGGGGGGCCAAGACCACTGCGGGTATTGGCCCCGGCGCGCGCCTTGCAGGCAGGGCAGAACCCGCCATGTCATGGCCCAGTGGGTTTTTGGATAGGCTCTAAAGGGTGATTTCCCGGAATGTCTTTAAGCTTTTCCAGTCGCGCTTGCCCAGACCCTGTTGTTCCGCCTTGGCCAGATAGGCGATTTCATCCGGTTTCCGGTCCAGCAGGGTGGCTCCAAAAGTGTCCAGCGCGACCTGGTCGGTCCCGGCCGCAATCACGTTGCCGGGTTCCACATCGTCGGGGTTGCCGCCGGTGGGCCCGTTGCGCTTGAGCAGGCGGGACCCGTCCATGACCACCAGCGTGGGGGTGATGAAACAGCCCAGGTCCACAATGACCTCATGGATGGACTGGTGCAGCCGGTTGCGGGGTCCGCCCAGCAGACCGTACCAGTTTTTCATGGTGAGCGAAGCGCCGCTGAGATTGTGGCTTTTCACCGTGGGCAGCCCGATGATTTTGGTGGCCCATTTCAGCGGCGCGCCCAGCGCCTCCCATTCCGGGATGCAGAGCGGCCCGATTTTCACGGTGCTGAACAGTCCCGGTTCCGGCAGCCAGATGCGGCCGCCCGCGGCTTCGGCGGCCTTGGTCAGTCCGGATTTTGAAAAACAGCCTGCGGCATCGTTGATCGGATTGTCGATGACCCGGATGTCGCTGGCGCCTGCGGTCCGGCATTGGCGGACCACTTCCGCCAGCACCTCGGGCGAGGTGGTGGCGCCGAGGTGTGCGGGGCGGTCAAAGGCGCAGTTGGGTTTTAGCAGCACGCGGTCGCCCGGCTTGATGAAGCGGCGGATGCCGCCCAGCTCCTGCAGGGCGGCGGCCACGGCTTTGGCGCTGTCCTGTCCGTGCGCCACGGCCATGAGGCTGTCGGTGCCTGCAACGGCAAAGGAGGGGATCGTGATGGCGCGGCCTGCGGACGGCACAAGCCGGCGGTTATGGAAAAGCCAGCCCAGCGCGCCGCTGCCCGCCGCCAACGCCGTGGCGGCGGTTATGCGGGTGATGAATTCCCGGCGGGTAAGTCCGTGGTGGCTCATGGCGTGGGCTTGCTCCGTTGTTTGAAAAACTCCCAATGCTGCAGCGCGCGCTCTTTTGTGGGGGCGTTGCGCACACCGGCCAGCCCCCCGTTGATGATTCCGGCGATTTCCCATGAATCCAGCATGAGCCCGCCGCTGGCGCCATCGGGGAGCGTGAAGAGCTCTTCACCGCCATATTGTGCCAGTTCCTGCGTGTAGCGGGTCAGCGCCCCGGTTCCCCCGTCCGCGAAGAACCATGTGCCGGTGGTCTGGTTGATGACGTATTGCGCATTCATCACATTGGCAAGCGAGGTGTAGCCGAAGGCGTCTTTCGGGATGAGCTTTTCAGAACCGGCAATTTGATCGGCGGCCGGCAGGATCAGCATGGTTCCGGTTTCCGGCGGGCTTTTTGCGAGCAGGGTGCTGGATAATGCTTGGGCCAGGTTTGTGATGGTGGTGGCCGTGGCCGCGCCTTCGGCGCTGGTGCTGATGAGTTGCAGGTAAAACCGGCCTGCCTGGATTACGACCGAGCCGGACGAGCTGTAGCGCCGTGCGGTCCCGGGTTCCACGGTTGCGGCTGCGGGTTTCTCGCCGCTGAAGGCGCCATAGGCGCCTTTGGAATCCTTCATGACGTAAAGATACATATCCCACGCCTCAGCCCCGCTCGTCCATGAGCCGCATTGCAGCCCATCCACGCCGAACGGCTGGTAGAACTGGTCTTTGCCGTCGATTTTTTCAAACATCCGCTCGGCGGGGAACCAGGCCTTGTCGGTCAGGGTCCATGTGTCCACCTTGTCCGGCACCCATGATTCGGCGGTTGGCGTGGTCGCTTGTGGCGGGACGAAATAAGCGGGATCGTAATGGCGGCTTTTCCACACGATCCCGCCCGCAATCAGCAGGGGAATGATTCCCAGCACTATATGTGATGAGCGCTTCATGTTGAGCCGTTAAAGATTTTATCCCGGTTTTTTAGGCCAACAAGGTGTACGACCGGTTCAGGTGGTGCCGGATGGGGACCTGCTGATTGCAGGCCTGTTCGCAAAGCCTGCAATTCGCGCAATCCGCGGGGGTGCCGCGGTTTTCGAGCGAGGCGAACACATCGCGCGCCATGCCGTGGTAGGCGGACGAACTGAGGTAATAATCCGAGCAGCGCACCAGGTCTGCCACCGGCATGCCTTTGGGGCAGGCCGCCGTGCAGGCCCCGCACATGGCGCAGTGGCCGGTGAGCGCGATCCGGGATGTTTTTCGGATTTCATCCGCATCCTGCGCCGTGGCTTTTGCCCGCGCGTGCGTGATGGCGGCATCAATATTGGCAAAGGAGCCCAGCGATTTGTTGATGGTGGTGACGCCGGGCGTCGCCAGCAGCTGGGGAATGGCTTTGCTGTAGGCGTCGTCATCCAGCTTGTGCTGGGTTTTCATAAGGATGATGCCCACATTCTGGCGTGCGGCTTCTTCAAACACCGGCCGGCATTCGGCTTCCATGGTTAAATTATAGCTGGGCATCAGCGCCTCGTAAAAGCCCTGCTTGAGCGCCTCTTCCATGCAGCCCTTCATCTCGCTGTGGGTGGTCATGCCGATGTGCTTGAATTTCCCCATTTTGATCCAGCGTTCCGCGGCTTCGTGGTACTTGGGATCTTTCACCTCGGCCGCGCTGTGGATGTTGAAGAACGCGATGTCCGCATAATCAGTCCCCAGGGTTTCCAGGGCGGCATCCATCTCCTTGTCGTTTTTCAGTCCCCAGGTGATTTTGAGTCCGATCACCGCCTTGTTCCTTTTTCCTTTGATCCCCAGGCCGAGGTTCTGGATGGCGGCCCCTTTGGCATAGCCCGTGGCCGTATGGAAGAAATTGATGCCGCGTTTGATGGCGTATTGGATGATTTTTGGGTCCTGCCCGCCGCCGGTGCCCACGGAAACGGCTGAAATTTTCAGGCCGCTTTTGCCGAGCGTGCGCATCGGAACTGGCCCTGACGGGGGGACGTCATTTTTTTTTGCGGGTTCGGCGGCATTAAGCAGCGAGGGGGCGAGCGCGGCGGCTCCGGCAACCCATCCGGCGGTTTTCAGAAAATCCCGGCGCGACAAATCTTTGGATGAACTCATGCCCGTGCCTCCTTAAAGGTTTATATTTGGGGACAGCATAAAAGACAGGGTCCTGCTCAGCAATAAAATACGGCAAAGAAACGCGGTTCTCCAAGGGGCAGGGGCTTAGAGCCTATCCGCAAACCCATTGGGACCATGATGGCCTGAGTTTTCGTGCCGGCCAAGGCGGCTGTTCGGGCGGGAATACCCAAGGCGGTCTTTCCCCCGAACAGACAACGCCGCCCGACGCGAAAAGACACGCCGCCCGCTGCGGGCACGGCGTCTTCTGTCCTGCCGCGGTGTTCCTCGCCGGGGGCCAAGCCCGCTACGGGTATTGGCCCCCAGCGCGCGCCTTGCGGACAGGGCAGACCGCGCCATGTCATAATCCAGTGGGTTTTCGGATAGGCTCTAAGTGTCTGTTCCCAAATTTTGGACATACTATGAAAAAGAACATTCTGATTCGCTCGGTGGGTGGCGGACTGCCCGAAAAACGAGTTTCGAATGATGATATATCCAAGCTTGTGGATACGTCAGATGAGTGGATTTACACCCGCACCGGGATCCGGTCGCGCCGGATTGCCGGCGCGCATGAGGCGACATCTGATCTGGCGACACAAGCGGCCAGGATGGCCATTGAGCGGGCGGGTTGGACGCCTGAGTCGGTGGATTTGATTGTGCTGGCGACCATGAGCCCGGACTATTTCGGCGTTCCTGCCACGGCGTGTATCGTTCAGCACAATATTGGCGCGGTCAATGCCGCGGCTTTTGACATCACCGCCGCCTGTTCCGGGTTTATTTACGGGCTGACCATGGTCAACAGCATGTTGATGACCGGACCCTGGAAGCGGGCGGTTGTCATCGGCGCTGAAGTGCTGACCCGCTTTGTGGACTGGATCGACCGCAACACCTGCGTATTGTTCGGCGATGGCGCCGTCCGGGCCGTCTTCGATGGCGAACGCGTCGGCGCCCAGCGACGCGTCGAGCGCCAACTCGACGACGCATGACGACCCCGAGGTGGTCGCCGTGCCGCAGCGCGCGCGGACCTGCCGCACGAACACCTTCGCCACGTCGTCAAACCCATGCGGGAGCGGTGACGGCAGACGGAGTGAGATGGTCGCGATCGACCGCGAGATTTGATCGTTCATGGCGGACCTTTCGTAATGCGTACGTTTGCAGTCAGACGATTCCTAAACACGGCTCCCACAGACAATTCGGAACAGCTGCGGCGCGGCCGGAGGCAACGGCGCTTGCACCTGACCATCTGCGAACGCGGTTTCCTGCCAGGAACCATCAGGCAAGAGCCGCTCGATCCGAACAACAGGTTGCGCGGCCATCAGCGGGATAGCCTCCAGCGGATCGTGCCCCAGGTTGAAGAGGGCCAGCAGGTACCGGCCATCGGCGAAGCGCCGGAGCTTGACGTAAACCTCGGCGTCGCTGGGATAGTAGAACGGGATGGGCCCGCCGCAGACGAATGCCAGCAAATCCACCAGCTCGCGCTTGCGATCCTCGTCGTAGAAGCTCAGGCCGGGTGCCGTCAGGGAATAGTTGCCACGTCCGCAACTGGCCGCCAGCACGGCCACGCGCCCGCCCACGGCATTCTGGAACAACGTGACGGCCGGGCCGATCTCGGAGTAGGCCTCGCTGACGCCCGATGAGCGGTGCAGCAAGGTCGAGTGGACGCGCGTGCCGGGGCCCAGCGGCTCGAGCCGGGAATAGCGCTGGTCTCGCGGCAGGATGACCGCGCCCCACCGTTCGGCCGAGACGCTTGGCCCGGTCCAGGGGGCCGCCGTCACGCCGATCGCCGCCGCAAAACCGCGCCGGGTGAGGGCTTCGGCGGCCGGCCCGTCGAGCAGCAGGCCGTGGGACAGCAACTGCCGCAGGTCGTCGTCGCTGAACATGTCCACGTCCTCGCCGGTCAGCATCGCGGGCAGCCCGGAGATGCGGGCGTAGTTGCACGGCAATCCGAGCACGCCCATGGTCGCCGCCCAGGTCTTCTCCGACCCGTCGCTGTCGCAGCGGTCCGGCGCGGGATTGAACCGCGGCGCGGACGGCAGCGCGGCGGCAACGTACCCGGCGGGCACGCTCTCCTGCACGGCACGGTAGAGCGTCTCGTAGAAGTCGTGATGTTGCGCGAGGATCTCCCGGTAGGCGGCGCCGCTGGCGGGTTGCCAGGCCTCGGTACGGGTGAGCCAGTGCTTGGCGCCGTGGCAGCCTTCCAGGATCGAGCCGGTATAGTGCGCGTGCATCAGGTGCGCCCCGGTGCTGTAGCGGTTGTGCGGACAGGGGTCGGTTTCGGCGAGGATCGTCACGTCCGGGTCGAGCGCCGCCACCTGTGCCGCGCCGTGGAACATCCGCACCGGGAAGGAGCGCATCTCGGCGGTCAGGTAGCGGGCATTGTTGATGCGGATGACAGGAGAGTGGCCCGCGCCGGCCAGCCGCCGGGCAAGCGGAGCGGCGTGGCGGATGTCGCCGTAACAGGCGCAGAAACTCCCCGGAATGGCGGGGGCCGTCTCGTCAATCGCGTCGCGGATGACGCCGGCCAGCCCGAGCAGGGAATCGAGCAGCAGCGCGTCGTAGGCGCGGGCGACGGCGGGGTCCTTGCGCAGGGAATCGAGCAGCGATTCGCGGGTGAACTCGCGGCCGAGGCGGCGGCCGATCTCCGCCAGGTGCAACGGGCAGTAGCAGCCCTGCCGACCGCACAGCAGCCGGAAGTCGTCGTCAATCATGACGAACGCGGGCTTGAGGGCGGCGAGCTGCCGGAAGGCGTCGCGGATGTAGACCTGGAACGCCGGATCGAGCGGGCACATCTGGTAGGCCGGGGTTCCATCCGGGCGGATGATTTTTTGGTAGGGCGCCGGCTCGTCGGGCGCCCAGCCGTGGCCGATGGTGGCCTGGGCGAGGATGCCGACCCGCGTGGGGTCGCCGTTGAAGGCCTGGCGGAAGGCCTGAAAGCGCGCGCCCAGGAGCCGCGCCTTGTCGACCGGTGGATCGCTCTCGGGCACCAGCGTCATCATGCAGGCAATATCGGTGCAGACGCCTGTGTTGAGAAGAATTTCCGCGTCGGCGGCGAGTTCGGCCTCGCAGCCCGGGATGAGCGGCATGACGTGAAAAGCGGTTAGCGAGTGGTTGCGCATGGTGAGGTCTCCGTGGGTCATTAGGCCGCTTTTACCGAGCATGCGCATCGGCGCCGGCCCTGATGGGGTGGCCGCGCTTTTTTTGGCGGGTTCGGCGGCATTAAGCAGCGAGGGGGCGAGCGCGGCGGCTCCGGCAACCCATCCGGCGGTTTTCAGAAAATCCCGGCGCGACAAATCTTTGGATGAACTCATGCCGCGTCTCCTTCAATAAAGGTTAATATGGGCAACAGCATAAAAGACAGGGTCTTGCTCAGCAATAAAATACGGCAGGGAAACGGGACGACCTCGAACCCTTTACGCATCAGATGGACGGGATCCTTGTCAGGATTTGTGCCGGATAGTATGATGGATTTTCGGATGGAAATCGCCAGTTTATCTTAATGTTTTTTGCGTCACAAACAGCTTGTCATAAACGTTTAACGATAAAAACGCCTTAAAACAGCACGGATGTGGGGGTTGACAATCGGCGGGTTTTGGTCTAAGTGTCTGTCCCCAAATTTTGGACATACTATGAAAAAGAACATCTTGATCCGCTCGGTGGGCGGCGGGTTGCCTGAAAAACGCGTTTCGAATGACGATATATCCAAGCTGGTGGATACGTCGGATGAGTGGATTCACACGCGTACCGGAATCCGGTCGCGCCGGATCGCCGGCGCGCACGAGGCCACCTCCGATCTGGCGACGCAAGCCGCCAGGATGGCCATTGAACGGGCGGGCTGGACGCCTGAATCGGTGGATTTGATTGTGCTGGCGACCATGAGTCCGGACTATTTCGGGGTTCCCGCCACGGCCTGTATCGTCCAGCACAATATTGGCGCGGTCAATGCCGCAGCTTTTGACATTACCGCCGCCTGTTCGGGGTTTATTTACGGATTGACGTTGGTCAACAGCATGTTGATGACAGGGCCTTGGAAGCGGGCGGTTGTCATCGGCGCTGAAATCCTGACCCGGTTTGTGGACTGGACGGACCGCAACACCTGCGTATTGTTTGGCGATGGTGCCGGGGCGGTCACGCTGGAAGCGGTGCCGGCCGGTCCTGACAACCGCGGACTCCTGGATTTCTATATCGGGTCGGACAGCTCCGGCTATGAGGCGATCATGGTCCGCAATGGCGGCTCCCGCCATCCCCTTCAGGAAGGGCAGCCCGGTAAACCGCTTGTTTTGGAGATGATGGGCAAGAAAGTGTACAGCTTTGCGGTGGATATCCTGCCCCGCGTGGTGCGCCAGCTGATGGAGCAGGCCCATATCACGGCGGACGATATCACGTATATTGTGCCGCATCAGGCCAACGCCCGGATCATCCACACCGCGGCGGAGAAGCTCGGCATGGATATCTCGAAATTTTTCATGAATGTGGATGAGTATGCCAATACATCGGCGGCTTCAATTCCGCTGGCGCTGTATGACATGGATCAGCGCGGGTTGCTGAAGCCGGGCGATTTAATCATCGGGGTCGGGTTCGGGGCCGGGTTGACCTATGGCGGCGTGCTGGTCCGCTGGTAGCCGGCGGCAGTATAAGTGAGGAAATAAAATGAACATCATCATGAAGGAATACCTATGAAACGTCGAGTCGTTGTGACAGGGCTTGGGGCCATTACCCCGATTGGAAACGATGTGGCGACCTTCTGGGACAGCATCCGCAACGGCAGGAGCGGCGTTGCCCCGATTACGCGCTTTGACGCATCCACCTTTGATGTGAAGATTGCGGCCGAGGTCAAAAATTTCAACATGGAGCCGTATGCGGATAAGAAAGACATCCGCAAGATGGCGCTCTTCACCCAGTATGCCGTGGCCTCCGCCGTGCAGGCGATGCAGGACGCCGGCCTGGATGAGACCAAAATTGACAAGTGGCGCACGGGCATCATGCTTGGCAACGGCATCGGCGGCTATGAGGTGATGGAGGCCTCCTTCCATAAATACGCCAAGGATGGGGTGCGCCGGATCATGCCGCTGACGATTCCCATGATCATCAACAACGAGGCGGCGGGCAACATCGCGATGCGCTACGGCATCCGCGGGCCGGCGCTGACGATGGTGACGGCCTGCGCGTCCGCCACCGATGCCATCGGCTGTTCGCTGGATATGGTCCGTGACGGCCGCTGCGATGTGTGCCTGACCGGCGGGACCGAGGCGGCCATCACCGGGTTTGCGATCGGCGGCTTCCAGATTCTCAAGGCCCTGACCTCCAAATTCAACGATCAGCCGGAAAAGGCGAGCCGTCCGTTCGACAGGGACCGCAGCGGTTTTATCATGGGCGAAGGCGCGGCCGTTTTGGTGGTGGAGGAGCTGGAGCATGCGCGGCGCCGCGGCGCGAAGATTTATGCGGAGCTCTCCGGCTACGGCGCCACCTGTGATGCCTATCACCTGACCGCGCCCGACCCGGAGGCCGAAGGCTTTGCCCAGGCCATGAAGGTGGCGCTGGCGGATGCCGAGCTGAAGCCCGAAGATGTCCAGTATTACAATGCGCATGGCACCTCCACGGAGATCAATGATCCCACGGAGACCAAATCCCTGAAAAAGGCGTTTGGCGACCACGCGTACAAGATGAAGGTGTCGAGCACCAAGAGCATGACCGGCCACTGCGTGGGTGCGGCCGGCGCCATTGAGGCGATTGCCTGCATCCTGGCCATCCGTGACGGGTTCTATCCGCCGACGATCAACTTGGACAATCCGGACATCGAGGCCGGGTGCGATCTGGACTATGTGCCGAACAAGGGGCAGGAGGGTGTCATCAATGCTGCGGCCTCCGGGTCGCTTGGCTTTGGCGGCCACAATGGCGTGGTGATCTTCCGGAGGTTTCAATGATCGGAATGGACCGGAACGAAATTGAAAAACACATTCCGCACCGCGATCCGTTCATTTTCGTTGACCGCATGGAGCTGAATGACGACGGCACGGCCACCGGGTATCGTAAATACACCGGCGCGGAATGGTTCTTCAAGGGGCATTTTCCCGCCTATCCGGTGGTGCCGGGCGTGCTGCTGGTGGAAGCCATGGCGCAGTGCGGCGGCGCGGCCGCGCGCAAGCGCGCGCTGACTTCTGAAAAAACAACGTTCTTCCTGGCCACTGTGAACAATGTGAAGTTGCGGCGGCAGGTGCGGCCGGGCGATGAAATCCGCATGGTGATCACGGACCTGAAGGTGACCCACCGCATGATCCGCCAGCAGGGCAAATGCTATGTGGGCGAGGATGTGGCGGCGGAAGCCGAGTGGATGTGCATCTGCGCCGAAGTTTCTTGATCCCCCGGCCGCCGGTCCGGTCCGCGTATGTGTGATGGCGCGCACATTGCCGGTGTTGCCGTGGATTGGCCGTTGCTTTTGCTTGAACCCTTCTTGTGTTTCAAAAACAGCTGCTGTCGCAACATTGCGGCATTGACGCGGCTTTGTCGTTGGGTGCATAATATGTCTGTTTGGCGGATGCCGGATTTTTAATAACAAGGAGATGCAACCGATGAAACGTAAGCAGAGCGATCACATGATTGTGGCCATTCATGTCACCAACCGGGTCAAACACGCCTTGGCGGTGCAGAAAATCCTCACCAGCTATGGCGCGAACATCAAGACCCGCATCGGCCTGCATGAGGTCGCCGCGCGGTCCGTGGCGTCCAGCGGCATGATCCTGCTGGAAGTGGTCGGAATGGAAAAACAATGCACCAGCCTCTTCAACAAGCTCAATGCGGTTGAGGGTGTGGAAGCCAAGTGCGTTGTGTTTACGCATTAGACTGCGCGTTTTGGATGTGCAGCCGGCCTTCAATCGAAATGCGCTTAAGAAATCCTCATCATTGCCGTGGTTAATGATGAGGATTTCGCCCGTTTTGAACCATCTTGGCTCTGGAATATCCCGGTAATTTGGTTGACAGGCAAAGCGGGCATTTGATAAAAGCTCACCCCTTATGGGACAACAACTTAGACCAAGAGTCAAGCGGGCTCGCCGCTTGCGCCGCCTTAAAAGGCTGAAGGTGCAAGCGAAGGCGAAAAAACCTGCTAAAAAGTAGAATATTGTGGTTTTTGGCGCGATGGCCGAGTGGCTAGGCAGAGGTCTGCAAAACCTTGTACACCGGTTCAATTCCGGTTCGCGCCTCCATTCCATCTTCCATTGAACTCCCCTTTTGCGCGGGAGCGTTTTTTGTTTTTGTTACTCCAGGGTTCCCGTTATCATCCCCTCAGCGTAACGACTCATCGCGGATGATGCGGATGGATGCGGATAAAATACAGAATAAGTGCGGCCGTTTGGAAATTGTTTTGTGTTGCACAAAACGAGGCGAACCGCAGGGACGCAGAGGCTGAAGGTCGGAATGAGCGAAACGCGATCCCGGAAAATCGAAAAATCCTTTAAACGAAAAGGAATGGAAATGTCTGGATTTCCTAATCGTCTAACAGCCTACAGCCTATCAACCTGGCATCCTTTGGGATGCTGATCGTCATGAACCGGACGATTCTACATGTGGACATGGACGCGTTCTATGCGTCCGTCGAGCAATTCGACCACCCGGAGTGGCGCGGCAAGCCGGTCATTGTCGGCGCGCCGCCCGACCAGCGCGGGGTCGTGGCCGCAGCGTCTTATGAAGCGCGTAAATTCGGTGTCCGCTCCGCCATGCCGTCACGTACCGCCGGGCGGCTCTGCCCTCATGGGATATTCACGCCTCCCAACATGCAGCGCTATGCGGAGGTTTCCGCGCAGGTCTTTGCCGTCTTTGACCGCTTCACACCCCTGGTCGAACCCCTGTCGATTGACGAGGCGTTCCTGGACGTTACTGGTGCGATCCATCTTTTTGGCGGCGGTGAGGCCATTGCCCGGAAGATCAAGGCGGCCATCAGGCAGGCGGTGGGCTTTACCGCCTCGGTCGGCGTGGCGCCGAATAAATTCCTGGCCAAGGTGGCGAGCGAGATGAACAAGCCTGACGGGCTGACGCTGGTGCCGTTTGAGCCGGATGCCGTTGCGGCGTTCCTGGCGCCACTGCCGGTGGGAAAGGTGTGGGGTGTGGGAAAGGTGACGGCCGATGTGCTGCAGAAAAAAGGACTCCACACCATCGGCGACCTGCAGAAGGCAAGCCTGTCGCTGCTGACTCAACTGCTGGGCCGCTCCGGCGCGGAGAGTCTGCATGAGCTGGCCTGGGGACGCGACGACCGCGAGGTGGAAACCGGGAATGAAGCCAAAAGCATTTCGCGCGAGCATACGTTTCTTGAAGATGTGGAAGATGCCGTGGTGATCGAGGCCGTTCTGAACGAGCTGGCGGATGATGTGGGTGCGCAGCTGCGCGCGGCGGGCATATATGCCGGGGTGGGGCGGCTGAAGTTCCGGTGGCAGGATTTCACCACGCTGACCCGGCAAAAAGCTTTTTCGTGCAGGGTGTGTGATGATTCCAGCCTGCGGGAAATGGCACGGACCCTGTTCCGCGCCATCACGCTGGACCGGCCGGTGCGGCTGGTCGGATTCGGGGTCACGCACCTTGGCGCGAAGCAGACCGAACAGCTGGGGTTTTTTGCGGAACCTTCCAAAACCCTTGAGAAAAAAGAGGCGCTCAGCCGGGCAGTGGATGATATCCGCCATCAGTTCGGCAAAAAAAGCCTGCGCCGCGGCGGATCGGATTTGTAGGTTCAAGGGTTCAGGTAAGAGGGTAAACGGATGCTGGTCATATGCTTCTAGTTTTGATCCTGTTCATCCTGTCTATCCATGTTAATTGTCTTCTCAAACGAAGGCGGTTTAACATTGATGTGCAAGATATATAGGATGAAAGAAACCGTTCAGAAATCGTTTTGTGACGCACAAAACGAGGCGAACCATGGCACGCATTCGGTATTCTTCCGTCAAAACGGCTGGATAAGTTTGTCTCGGCTGGCAGGCGTCTCAGGCGCCGCTGGAATATGAGGGCAGCAGCCAGAATATGGGAGTCAGTGTTCAGGATGAGGAAAGCGGCCGAACTCTGGCGGATGAATTTCGTTGGAGATACGAGACCCGAAAATCCATGACGTCGCGTCATGGAGGCGAACCGCAGGATGCATTTCGTGTCTGTGGTGAAAAAGATGTGGTAAGCTTGGCTGTGCCCCGCATAGCTTCCGAGCGACGTGGGGGATGATGGCGCGGCGTCGCGGGTGGGGCTGGATACGCATCCACACCACCCGCGAGAACAAAGCCAGCGCCCAAGATCACCACATCCGTTTTCACCCGAAATGCAGCCTGCTTTTCTGTATTCGAGGCCACAAGGGACAGAAGTTTGTCCGGCCTCTTCACCAGTCCGCTGCAGTCGCGCAGGGCTCAGTTCTGCATCGCGATGCGGGCATTGCGCTGGATGCGTGCCAGTCCGCTGCGCAGCACCGCAGTTCCGGCAAACCGTGCTTTGAATGTTTTCGCATCCATGGCCAGGCATTCCGCGGCATCCGGCATGGGCTGGGGCTGGAATGCGTCCATGATGGCGCCGGCGTTGGGTGGATTGAACGGGCAGACGGCGGTGCAGCGGTCGCAGCCGAAAAGCGTTTTCCCCATGGCCTGCTGCAGGCTGGCGGGAATCTCGCCCTGATGTTCGATGGTCAGGTAAGACAGGCATTTGCGCGCGTCCACACAGCCTTGCTCGTTGATGGCGCCGGATGGACAGGCATCCACGCATTTGCGGCATGTGCCGCATTGTGCCGCCATGGGTGTGCTGGGTTCCAGGATGGTGTCGGTCAATAACGCGCCAAGGAAAATGCAGGCGCCGTGTTGCGGGTGGATCACCTGTCCCTGTTTGCCGCGCCAGCCGATGCCGGCGCGCAGCGCCCATTCGCGTTCGAACAGAGGTGCGGAATCCACGCAGATGCGGGCAATCTTCGCACCGGCTTCATGGGCCAGCCACTTGGCGAACGCTTCAAGGTTTTGGCGCAGCACGTCGTGATAGTCCCGGCCGCGGGCGTAATATGAAAAGCCTTCACCCGGCGTGGGATGGACCGGATAACGGGCGGCGGTCATGATGACCGATTGGATGCCCGGCGCCAGGACTCGCGGGTCGGCCCGCAGTTCCATGTGGCGCTGCAGCCAATCCATGCCGGCGGCATTATGGCCGTCCAGCCACGCCTGGAAAAACGCCAGCGTCTGGCTGGCGTCCGCCCGGGCGATGCCGATGGCCGCGAAACCCAGCCGCTGCGCTTCCGCGGTTAATTTTGCCTCAATGCTCATGGCATGCCTTCCTGCCGCATCTTCCATCCGTGTTCATCGTGCCGCGCCCCGCATCGTGTCCGGCATAGCTTGCCGGAGCGAAGCCGGAAGCTTCCTGGCGGCGCGGGGTGATCTGTGGGCGGTTCTGCCTTCTGTTTTCTTTATCTTTCCTGAACCCCGAACCCTGAACCCTATGTTTCTGCCTTCGCCTGCTCCCTAAAAATAGCCCAAGCCCGTCCGGCTGTCAAAAAGCCTTTACGTGAGGCATAAAGAATTGACGCGCGATGGCTATCGTGGCATATTTAAAGACTAAATTGCTACGTAGAAGGTATCCATGAAGACGATTCGAATAACAAGTGATTTGATCACCGGCATTCCGATGATTGACCAGCAGCATCGCGAGTTCTTCAAGCGTATTGCCGCGTTCCTGGAGTGTGTGGAAGCCGGCAAATGCGATTGGGTGCAGCTGGGTGGCACCTACTCGTTTCTGGAAGCCTATGCCATTGAACATTTTGACGCGGAAAAGTCGCTGATGACCCAGGCGCAGTACCCGGAAGTGGTCTCGCACTTGAAGATGCACGCGGCGTTTGTGGCGCAGTTGGAGGCGATGAATCCCGCGAATTTCAATGAAGATGACGACGGCGCCGGGTTGCGCATGAGCTTCCTGCTGGTGGATTATCTCAAGCAGCATATTGCGGTGACGGACCAGAAGCTGGCACGTTGGCTGAAAGACAGGCATCCGGATCAATATGGTCAGGTGAAAACATAGGAGGCATAGGTCATGAGTACAACCGGAAATCTGAAGCATGCATTTGCGGGTGAGAGCCAGGCGAGCCGGAAATATCTGGCGTTCGCCAAAAAGGCGGAGCAGGATAAATTCCCCATGGTGGCCCGACTGTTCCGTGCTGCGGCGCAGGCTGAGACCGTGCATGCGCAGGCGCATTTCCGCGTGCTGGGCGGCGTGAAAGACACCGCGGCCAATTTGCAGGATGCGGCCGCCGGGGAGTCCGAGGAATTTACCGCCATGTATCCTCCGTTCGTGGCCGAAGCCAAAAAAGAGGGCAATGCGGCGGCGGAACGCAGCTTCCAGTATGCCATGGAGGTGGAAAAGCTCCACTACGCGCTTTATCAGCAGGCGCTGGCCGCGGTTAAGGGCGGCAAGGACATAACGGCCACGGCATTCTATGTCTGCCCGGTTTGCGGCAATACCGTGCAAGGCCAGGCGCCGGAAAAGTGTCCGCTGTGCGGTTCGCCGAAATTTGACGAAATCAAATAAGCACGGTTTGTGGTTTTGCATATTGTGTCTGCAGACAGGCCGGCCATGCAGGCGGCCTGTTTGTTTTTCGGGTTGGAAAGGACGGGGTGGTGGGCGTATGACAACGGAAAATGCCGGGAATAAGTATCCGGATTTCATTGATGACGCGCGGTTGACCGCCTTGGTGCGTGACACCCGGGAGGATGCCGGCCGGGTGCGTGATGTCATTGCCAAAAGCATGGCCAAACAGCCGCTGACGCTTGAAGAGTGCGCGGTGTTGCTGGCTGCCGGATCTCCGGATCTGGTGGAGCAGATTTTTGCGGCTGCGCGCGAGTTGAAGCGCACGGTCTATGGCAACCGCATCGTGCTTTTTGCGCCGCTTTATATCGGCAACTACTGCATCAATAACTGCGCGTACTGCGGCTTCCGCACCGGCGCGACCTCGGCGCTGCGCAAAACCCTGACCAACGACGAGCTCCGGCTCCAGGTCGAGGCGTTGGAGGATATGGGGCACAAGCGCCTGATCCTGGTGTGCGGCGAGCATCCCACCTATACGCCGCAGTTCATTGCCGATGCCGTCCGCACGGTGTATGGCACGCACAAGGGGAAGGGGGAAATCCGGCGGGTCAACATCAACGCCGCGCCCCTTGAGATCGAAGGGTACAAGATCATCAAGGCCGCCTGCATCGGCACCTATCAGATTTTCCAGGAAACCTATCATCACGAAACCTACCGCGCCATGCATCCCGCGCACACGCGCAAGGGCGATTATCTCTACCGCCTGCAGGGGTTGACCCGCGCCTTTGAGGCCGGGTGTGACGACCTGGGGATCGGGGCCCTGTTCGGCCTGTATGACTGGAAATTCGAAGTGCTGGGTCTGGTCGCCCATGCGGCATTCCTGTCGCAGCGCTTCAACTGCGGGCCGCACACCATCAGTTTCCCGCGCATCCAGCCTGCGCATGATATGCATCTGGACACAAAACACTTTGTCTCGGACGCCGACTACAAGCGGCTGGTGGCCATCCTGCGGCTGGCGGTGCCCTATACGGGCCTGATCATGACTGCCCGTGAGTCGGCCGCCATACGCAATGAGGTCATGGCCTTTGGTGTTTCGCAGATTGATGCCGGCACCCGGATCGAGCTGGGCGGCTACACGCGCAAAGGCGCGCAGGATTTGCGGCGCGAGCAGTTCCAGATCGGCGATGTGCGCTCGCTGGATGAGATGGCCCGCGAGCTGATGCAGGCCGGGTATGTGCCCAGCTTCTGCACCTCCTGCTACCGGCAGGGGCGCACCGGCGAGATTTTCATGGAATACGCCATCCCCGGGTTCATCCAGCAGTTCTGCACGCCCAACGCCCTGGTCACGCTGGCGGAATATCTGGAAGACTATGCTTCGCCCGCCACCCGCGAGATCGGCCGTTCGCTGATCGCGCAGGAATTGGGCAAGCTGGAGGCCCCGCAGGCCGAAGCCGCGCGCACCGCGCTGGCGGCGGTGGCGCAAGGCAAACGGGATATTATCTTTTAGTAAGAGCTTGCGTGCTACATCCGATACGCCCGATCCGTCCGACTTGACCCAAATTCATCGCCCCGATCCCCGTGACCTTGTGTCACGGGTGAAGGAAGCTCTTTACTGTCCCGCCATCTCCGCCTGTCCGTTTTCGCGATTTTGGCGTATTTCGTAGTTAAAGCTCTTACTCTTCATCAGTGTCCATCTATGTGATCTGTGGGCGGCAAGTCTTTTCTGAATACTGTCTCCTGTATTCTGTCTCCTTGTTTGAACATCCGCCTTGCCCGGCACGAAAACTCATGCCATCATGGTCAAAACCAATTCTGAGATAGGTTCCAAGCTGGCGTTGCGCGTCAGGCCAGAGGAGGAATAGATGCCATCTGAATCATCCGGCGTGCGGTATGAGCGATTGCGTCCATCACAAATCGTGGACCGGCGGCAAGCCTGTCCTGTTGCGTATCTTCCGGTTGGCACCATCGAGTGGCATGGCGAACACAATCCTGTCGGGCTCGACACGCTGAAGATGCACGCGTTGCTGATCCGGTGCGCCGAGGAGCTGGGCGGGCTGGTGTTCCCACCCCTTTACTACGGGGAGAATCGTGAGCAGGCGCTCATGGAGGCCGTCGCGGGAGACCGCGGGCAGATTGCCGCGCGGATGGGGCTGTCGGGCGATAACTTTGCGTCCGGATACATGGTTGAGCCTGTGTCCGTGCAGAACCGGAACTACCAGAGCTTCCTCATGCACATATTCCATGAAATCAAGAGCCTGGGCTTCAAAGTTCTCGTCGTGGGTGCGGGGCATTACCCGTTGCTGGACCATGCCCGTGCCGCCGCCGCCCTTTTCCATCAGGAGCAGTCCAGCCCGAAGATGATCATCTGGGCGATGACCGGCTACGAACTGGTCCAGGGGCAGTTCACGCCCTGCGGCGACCATGCGGGCAAGTGGGAGACTTCACTGCTGATGCATCTCGATCCGGGCATGCAGGATTTGACGGTTTTGCCTAAGGACCGGAGTGAGCGGCCGGTCGGTGCGTCAAACAACGGCATTCAGGATTCGACCGCGGAATTCGGACAGCAGGCGGCCACGGCGATCATCAAGGCGGTCGGCTGCCGCATTACGGACTTCTTGACGAACCATGCCCGCTATCAGGGCAACGGATCGCCGATGTAAATGTCGATCGGGATAGGCTCTAAGTCCCGCTCCCACCACTTTTTTCCGCCGGCCTTTGAAATCTGCAATCTTAAATCTGAAATCGCGCCCCGTCCGTTTCGCTGTGCCCGGCATAGTTTCTTGCGACGCCGGGTCCCCATCCGCCCAAGCCAAGTACAAAACCTGCTTCGCGTCAATTCACAGACCAATATAAATCGCTGAACTTTTTGCGCTGTAAACTTTTTTCTGATTGACGGTCACCATTGGCATGCGTACCGTTCAGTTGAATCTAGGCAAGATTTTGTTAAGTTCAAAGTCAGGCTAATAAATACTGTTAGGCGTCGTACCATGAGAGCACTATTTATCATGCCGCTGATTTGCGCGTTGATGAGTTTGCTTGCCATCTTTGGGCTTTCGGCCATGACCGTTGTTCCTCGCTCAGGAGTCGAAAGTTTCCGCGGTCACATGATTTTTGTTGCCGGTGTATTTTTTGTCGCTTGGCTTTGTCTGGCGTTTTGGTTACGAGCGCACCCGCAAGCATCCCTGCCGAATTGGTTCAAGCGGCTGTTGGTGGTGGTCAGCATTTTTATATGTTGGCAGTTTTGTTTTTTGTTATTGGATGAGTATGACCACGACGCCTAACAAATCGCTGCAGGCAACACGAGATAGCGTCTCCAGTTCCGCTTCGCGGTTTACGCTGGTTTGTCCCGCGTGCCTGAGCTATGAACGTCGGCTCGGATAAGCCAGAATAATGAGTGTCGTGACGTCTAACTATGGATGGGAGTTTCTCCGCGTGGTAAAAAAAGATTACATCATGGCGATTCTTTCATTCTTCTTGATCCCTGCGGTGACCTTGTTGGGCGGAAGGATATTCTGCTCGATTGATCCGGAAATTGCCGCGCGCACGCATAACTATGTGTTCAACTACTGGCTGCTGGAAAAAACGAGGAATGCCTGCATTCTGGCAGCCTTTCTTGTGAATGTTGGCTTGTGGTTTCTGACGTGTTTCTTTCTGCTCAGGTCGAAGAAGCAATCGTATGGGTGGCTGCCGATGGGTGTTTTCGGGCCGTTTGGTTTCATCGTCCTGACTACCCTTGGGGACCACGCGGAACAGCCTTGGGATTTTTACCGTCGGTTTGTCCGCAGGATGAATGTCTTTTTGCGCATTGCATATGAGCTGTGTGCGGTCTATGTCATTTGGAACCTGGCGTATGAGATGATGATGTTGAAGCGGAACCTCATGATCAACTATGAAGCGGCCAGGACAGGGGTTTCGACCGCGCAAATCGTCAATCAACAAAACGCGTCCGGTGGCATGTGGGCGTTCGGCGAGGGGCTGGAGGTTTTGTATCTAGTGGTTCTCTTGTATCTGTTCTGGCCGATATGTTTTAACTTCGCAGGCCATTTGCTCAGGTCATGGTTAGGCCGCTGGGAAAACGTGACACGACCTGATCCAGGGAAATGAGGGTGAACAGCCGAACACGCCACCCGCGAGGTCGGCCGGTCGCTGATCGCGCAGGAACTGGGCAAAATGGATGCCCCGCAGGCCGAATCCGCACCCGGTCGGTTACGGGTCACAATATCATGTAAGTCATGCGGCAAGGCCCTTTATCCTTGGTTTTTGGCGTGCCAGATGCACCTGCTATCGAGACGTAACCGAAAACGTTGAAGGCGCTATTTCTTCCACTTCACCAGACCTATCAAGCCACCGTCACGCCAGCCCGGCGGACATTGACAAACCGGATTTTACGGTCTAGCATTCAGGCAGGTTGATGGAACCCATCACATATGGAGCAGGTTCAATAACACGGTTGGCCAGAGGCGATCGTCTATGGCAGGCTTCACGATGACGGAATAAATCCAGAATAGCTTGAGGTGATGATATGAAGTGCTTTGTTTGGCGGTGGGCGGCGGTGGTGGTCGTGTTGGTTTGTTCTGTGACCCGGGTGTCCGCCGGGCCGGCTGTGTGGCCGGCGCATCTGCCGGTGTATGACCACGTCGTGATCGTGGTGGAGGAGAACAAGAATTACGAGCAGGTGATCGACCCCAAGGCGGCGCCGTACATCTACGGGACGCTGCGGGCGGAGGGCGCGAACCTGACGCAGATGTTTGGCGAGGAGCACTACAGCGAAGGGAATTATTTCTGGCTGATCGCCGGCGGCAACATGAACATCGGGTTCGGCGATGCGATTCCATCGAAGGAGAACAATCCGGCTTATCCGTTTCTTGCGCCGAACCTTGGCGCGCAGCTGATCATGAAGGGCCTTTCGTTCAAGGGCTATTCGGAAGACCTGCCGGCGGTCGGCGATACGGTCGGCAGGAAGAATCACTACGCGCGCAAGCATGTTCCATGGGTCAGCTTCGGGAACATTCCGAATGGGACGAACGTCAGCGATTCGTCGAATCTCCGCCTCGTCGATTTTCCGACGGATTTCGCGAGGCTGCCGACGGTGAGCTTCGTCATCCCCAATCTGATTCACGATATGCATGACGGCAAGTCGGCGGATAGCATTCCCGCGGGCGATATGTGGCTTAAGAAGCATCTCGATGCTTACTATCAATGGGCCAAGACGCACAACAGCCTTCTGGTCATCACGTTCGATGAGGACAGCAATGCGAGCGGCTATACGGGCGTTACGGATCCCGCCAGCGCCGACAAGGGCATCCGGAACAACATTCCCACACTCTTCGCGGGTGCGCACATCAAGCATGGTGATTACGCGGAGGGCCGCGGCACGACGCACGTGAACATCCTGCGCACGCTGGAGGCGATGTACAAACTGGAGAAATGCGGCGCGCAGCAGCCAAACGCGCTCAAGGCTGGCATCGCGGACGATGCGCTGCTCACGGACATCTTTGAGAAGGTTCCGTAATGCCCGTTGAAACTGTTCGCCAACAGAAAGGGACAACATAAATGACAGACACCCAGATACAGGATCCGCCTTCAGACTTCGGGATCCGACTGATGGAGGGTGAGGAGGTGATCTTCTCGCTCCGTCCCTTCCGCTTTGTTCGATACGCTGTCGTCTCGGCTGCCGTTGCCATCGTGGGCATTCCACTTATCCCGCTCACGTTTCTGTGGGCAATAATCGCACGGCGGCGATACCATTATTGGCTGACCAACAAGCGAGTCGTGTGGTGCCACGGCTTCATCGGGTATCGGATCAGGAGTGTCCCCTTGGAGCGCATCACCGATGTGGTGATCAGCAGGACATTGCCCGAACTGATCGCTGGCATAAGTTCTATCGACATCAGAGATATGACGGGACAAACACAACCAGAAATTGGGATGGGGGCAAAGTGGATTGGGGTCGAGAACGCTCCGGAAGTCCAGAAGCGAATACTGGAGGAAATCAGGACCGTGAACACCCAAAGCCGAAGAATCTGAGGCGAACCAGCAGCGGCAGAGTACGCGGCACAAGCGCCGCGCCTTTGCGCTGCAACGTTGGCCAGAGGCGATAATCAATGAGATTAGGTGGACCGATATTCGCCCAAGCCGGCAGCCCGGAGTCCTGGGTAACGGCGGTCAACGCCGCCGGCTACAGGGCCGCGTACTGCCCTGTTGCCCCGGAAACGGATGTGAAGACGCTCAATGCCTATGCGGAAGCCGCGCGCAAAGCCGATATCGTCATTGCGGAGGTGGGCGCGTGGAGCAATCCTATGAGTCCAGATCCCTCAACCGCCACGGCGGCGATGGACAGATGCAAGGCGTCGCTGGCGCTGGCGGACAGGATCGGCGCGCGCTGTTGCGTGAATATCGCGGGATCATGCGGCAAGAAATGGGATGGCCCCGATGCGGCGGACCTGACGGACACGGCCTTCGACAGGATCGTCACAATGGTTCGGACGATCATCGACACGATCAAGCCGACTCGGACGTTCTACACGCTGGAAACAATGCCGTGGATGTATCCCGACTCGCCGGATGCCTACCTGCGGCTTATCAAGGCCATCGACCGGAAGGCCTTCGCCGTTCACCTCGACCCGGTAAATCTGGTGTCCAGCCCGCAGCGTTATTTCGCGACGGGGCGCCTGATCGAGGAGTGCTTTGCAAAGCTGGGCGCGCACATCAAGTCCTGCCACGCAAAGGATATCCTCCTTCGCGAGAACCTGACCATGCATCTCGATGAAGTCAGGCCGGGACAGGGGAATCTTGACTACCCGGCCTTCCTGCGTGGCCTGGACCGTTTGGATGCGAATGTGCCGTTGATGCTCGAACACCTCCCCAATGAAGCGGAGTATCGTGCGGCAGCCACGCATATTCGAGGGGTCGCCGCCAATGAGGGGATCACCTTATAAAGCACGGTGCAATCTCCATAACGGCCGGGGAACACGTCGAGTCGGGGGCCGAGGATCGGTCCTGAAAATAGCAAATAGCAGTTTTCTTTTGGCGTGGGTTGTAGTCGAAGATGTGAACTCTCCCCATGCAGTCTGAGGCTTTAATTTTATGCCGGGTTGGGGTAGTGTGTTCAACAGGATAATAATGCCCATCAGACGAAGATGCGGCCATGGCCCATTCACCAAACGGAGGCAATATCATTCAACTGGGCAAATCGTACGGCCTTCGTCATGGTCTCTCTCATGGTGTTTTATCAAGGAAGAGACAATCAGCAATCGCCACTTGAAAATGAAATCGAAAACGTTCATAACATCACTTGTGTATTGAGTCGACGTGGCTGATCTCAAGATCAGCTAAAAGTTAACCGGACAGTAGTGGATGACGGTGGAAAATGAATAACGAAACCGCGCTGGCCGTTTTTGAAAATTATAAAATCCGCCGGGTTTATGATGAGAAATCCGAAATCTGGTATTTTTCCGTGGTGGATATTGTTGCGGCGTTGATTCAACAACCGGATTATCAGACTGCCCGTAAATACTGGAATAAGCTGAAAGAACGCCTGAAAAAGGAGGGCAGTCAGTCGGTGACAAACTGTCACCAACTGAAACTGGAAGCGGCCGACGGTAAAAAATATGCAACCGATGTCGCTGATCCGGAAACCCTTCTGCGGATTATCCAGTCGGTGCCCAGCCCAAAAGCGGAGCCGATCAAGCTCTGGCTGGCCAAGGTGGGCTACGAGCGGATTCAGGACATGAGCGATCCGGCTCGCTCGCTGGACCGCGCCCGGGAATACTGGCAACAGCACGGACGCAGTGAAAAGTGGATTCAACAGCGGATGATGGGGCAGGAAACCCGTAACAAGCTCACGGACTATTGGAAGGATCACGAAATCCAAGGCGAGGACGAATACGCCATCCTGACCAACATCATTCATCAGGAATGGAGCGGTGTATCGGTCAAAAAGCACAAGACAATCAAGGGGCTCAAGGCCCAGAACCTGCGCGACCACATGACCGAGGCGGAACTGATTTTCACGGCGCTGGCGGAGTTGTCCACACGCCAGATCGCCCAGAGCGTTGAGGCGACCGGGATGGTTGAAAATGCCGGGGCCGGCAAGCAGGGCGGAAAGATCGCAAAGCGCGCGCGCCTCGAACTGGAACAGAAGACGGGGAAAAGAGTGGTGACGGGCGAGAATTTCCTGCCGCCGGCACATCCGGGCAGGAAACTGATGAGATCACCCTTTGAGAGTCGTCAGCGCAAGTAATAGGTGAACCGCGATGAAGTTGCAAATTCGCAGATTGACTGAGACGGCACGAGCCCTTCGAGAGCAAACCAGCACCTATTTTTCAATCACGCGCCTTACCAGCCTCAAAAGTTTGTGCAAGGAGCCTGCCATAGCCAATCAGTTTGTCTGCCATCTGGCCGAATGCGTTCTGGCGAAAACGCAGATTGCACCCTGTCCAAAATACTGCCGCCGTGCGGATTGGGAACACTATCGAGCCCTTATTGCCGAAGCCGTGCCATTGATGAGAAACTACCGGCAAAAGCCGACGGAGAAAAATCTGGCAACGTTGCGGAAGATGCGGCTCAAAGTGGAATCCGTGCAAAATTATACAGGCAAGGAAATTTGGGGACACCCCATCCGTGCCATCCACAGCAAAGATGTATTGGTGATAGAAGATGCCCTCCAGTGTATGAGTTCACCGGAAACCGCATCATATTGGGCTTATCAGGCGGCGCGTGACTATGCGGAATGTTACAATCCGCTATATGGAAGCGGCCTGATTCCAGAGTCAGCTCCGATGCTGGAAGACATACTTCGTTTTTGGAGCAGTCGTAGTTAGAGCCTATCCGAAAACCCACTGGGCCACGACAAGGCGGGTCTGCCCTGTCCGCAAGGCACGTCTTCCATTTACCGAATCTCTCGTGTAAATGACATGAGCCGTCTGTCTCGATGGGTAAGAAAACGGCAGAGACCACCATCTCCACAATGCCGCTTGCCACAACACTGGAGCCGGTTGTCCACGACCGGTAGATATGCATGAAGGACCGAGTATGGCGGCAGGATTTCCTGACGGCTCTGCGCTTCGACGGAGCTCAGTGCAGATAGGGACGCCTCGCCCTTCTACCATGCATGACGTATATGTATGCGTCAATATTTTTCAATCCAGCATTTCCATTGGAAAGTTTTTGCTCGTGTATTATTTCAAAAAAAACGCAAAAAACCTAAAAATAAGTCACAAGTTGTTTAATTGGAATTTATTACGATGAAAATGAGACTCGAAAATAACATTGGAAATATCATTTAACATTGTAAAATGTTCACATGCAATAAATTGCACCAAAAACGAGACAAAAATGTTTCTCGAAAAGAGTCTCATTTAGTCTCAAATAGTCTCATCAGACCTGAACATACATTAAAAATCAGGCGGGAAACCGTTTTCGTATATTTCGCGCATTTCGTAGTTAACTCCGCATCGTCCGCATGGGTCCGCGTAAATCCGTGCCATCCGCCTTATCAGTTCTTGGCGGAAAATAGGGTCAAACCAGCGTTGACTAATGGCCCGGCACTGGTTATGTTTACCCTCCGAATTTTCGATAGGCCCCCTTCGTCTATCGGTTAGGACATCAGGTTCTCATCCTGGAAAGGCGGGTTCGACTCCCGCAGGGGGCGCCAATCCTTTTTCCCGTTGGCTCCTCGGGGCCGCGCTCACGGATGGGCTGCGGAATCCAGGCGCAGCAGGACGGTCTTCGTGTCCGAGTAGGACGCGAGAATCCTGTGCGGTCTTGCCAGAAGTGCTTGGGCTTCTTTCTCAAATGCATAAATATAATCATAGCCGGTGCCGTTTACCGGGTCCCGTGTCACCGGCGCCAGCCAGGTGTATTTGCGCGTGACGCGGTAAAAGTTCATCGAAGGCTCCATTTTCCAGCTGTTGCCGAGGACAATGGTCCGGCTGGGGAAGTGTTGTTTGCGGTCCTGGTCGATGATCTCAAGGACCTTGTCAAGATGGCCGTCATAGCCCCAGCTGTAACAGGACTGTGTCGTGAAGCTCCGGGCAAAGTGCCAGCCGAGGATCACGGCCAGTGCGGCGGGGAACATCAGGATGGCGGTTTTCTCCCAGCGGCGGACTGGATGGCTTGCCAGCCAGTCGAGGGCGGACAGCAGCACGAGGGCGCCCAGCGGCAGATAGCACAGCGCGGCGCGTTCAATGGGAAACAGGGCGTTGCATAGGCGGTGCTGCAGGATGGGCAGGGCCACCGCCACCGCCATGACCAGTACATACATCACGAACAGGGGTGATTTCTTCTTCAGTAGGAACAGGTGAAGGCCGAGAAGCAGCACCAGCACAAACACGCCGGCCCATATCGCTGCGATGGTTTTTTCCGTTGTCGGCGGGATGGCGGTCGAATACAGCGAGCACCGGACCAGGCTGCCGGCCGTATCGGTTATAAACCCGGTTTTTCCGCCAAAGCAAAACTCCCCGGCCCGCTGCAGGCGGAATAGTTGGGCGAAGATGAAGGCGAGGAATATGCCGCTTGCGGCAAACAGGGCGGCGGCCCCGGGAATATGTCCGCGGCTGAACCGCCGCAGTGTCGCATCGCTGAGAAGCAGCCACGCGCCTGCCAGCAGCAGCGGCAGGAAATAATTCAGGAAGGAGAAGTTGGCGAGCACCGCCAGGGCGCCGGCCAGCACGGACAGGTGCAGGAATTTCGGGAAATCCTTTTGCGGCTTTTCCTCATGGGCGCGCGTCAGCAGGTACAGGCTTGCCATCATGAACGCCAGCGCCAGCCCGTACCCGCGGGCCAGGAAAAAGAAATCCAGCATGAATGGGTTCAGGTTGAGCATCACGAAGCCTGCCGCGAGCAGGACAGTGGACCGGAAGCGTTTGAGCAGCAGCATCGAGCAGGCAAGGTACCCCAGATGCGCCAGGAGATTCGGCAGGCGTAAAGACAGTTCCGATTTGCCGAACCAGTGCATGCAGCGGTGCATCATGAAGGTGTTCAGCAGGTGGTTGTTGGCGGATGTGCGCCACTTCGGGGCCCAGCTGAAGATGGCATAACTCAGGCTCTCGTCGCAGGTGAAGGGGAATGTTGCGGCCCGGTAAACCGAGGATGCAAGCAGCCCGGCGCTGCAGCAAAGCAGCAGGATCCATGTGAGGCGCCGTATGTCTGGGTGGTTGATGGTCACCGTTTTCTCTCGTGTTTCTGGTTGGTCCCGCGAGCCAGTAGCCAGCGCAACGCTGTCTACTGATGGGCGGTGCGTTACCTTCGTGTTGCTTGTTAAGGGAGTAAAGTGGCATGCCAGGAACCGGAATACAAGCAGAATTGCTATGCGTGGGTGGAGCTCCGCCGTGCCCCACGGCGGAAGAGTTTCTACGATGCCCCGCTCTTTACGGGGCACAACCAAGGAAGGCGGCCATCTTTTCCCTTGGCGTCAGCCATCCCAGACACTTCCGGGGGCGGTCGTTGAGAAACGTGTCGATCCGCTTAAGGGCTCGTGGCCCGCTCCAGCCGCCGCGCCATCTCTCTCGGCCCATACCCTTCTTGACTCCATCGATAGATACATCTACGCTCTTCCTCGGTCACGCGCTTGTAAGCCATGTTGCTCCTCGTGTCTCGCAACCGAAGAGCTTAGCTTGCCGCGTGACCTTTTACCATTTCAGCTGTTGCAATAGCCGGTCGCGCGCGCGGCAATAAATGACGATGTCACGCGCTTTATATTCTGTGAGCTCGGCGATGCGCTCCGGCAATTGCCGGCGATATGGCCGGCGGCAAAGGATCTGGCTGTCCGTACGTCAAGCAATACCGGCGGTTCGGATGTCGCCAGTCGGCCCTGCAATTCAGCGGCAGTGAGCTGCTGCACCGATGGACCGATTAATATGTCGAAAAGCTTCATGGCACCCGAACCAAAAACAGGTTTGGATGGCGGGGCCTACTTGCCGATGAGTAGCTTGTGCAGCCGTTTCAGGCGTGCTTTGGCCACCGCCTCCGGAATCTGGCCCGGAAGGGTTGCGCTGAACGTCTTCGGCCGGCCGCTGTACTGGAACGAGAGCACCTTGTCGAATTTGCAGGCCTCGACAAAATCATAGGTGTCTTGGAATTCCGCCTCTGTCTCTTGGGGGAAGCCAACCATGATGTGGGAGCAGAAACTGACCTTGGGATTATCGGCCTTGAGCTTGATGAACTGCTCCTGGAATGCCTTCACATCGAAGGGCCGGTTCATGAGCTTGAGGACCCGGGGATTGGCCGATTGGATGGCAAAGGTGATCTCGTGAATCTTGCCGGTCTTCAGAATCGCTTCGATTTCATCGTAGTGATTGAGCAGCATCTCCGGTTTGCAGTCGGGGAGGATGAGTTGGAAGTCACCATCCAAGGCGGTCATCTTCTTAATCAGATCAATGGCCATCGGCTGCTTATGGACATCATAGCCGTAGCAATAAAGATCTTCGGCCAGCAGGATCATTTTTTTGAAGCCCTGCCGAATGCCTTTTTTGACCTCCTCCAACACCTTGTCCTCGGGTTTGCTGCGCAGCCGGCCACGCGCGAGCCGGATGGCACAATAGGAACAGGCCGACGTACAGCCCCAGGAGATGCGCACGCAGTATTTCCCCATCATCTCGTGCTCGGCGGGGAATTTTATATAGCCCATCAGGGACGCCCAGTTGGTGTCCTGAATGAAGTGGATGAGGCCTGCGAGATTGGGTTGGAGCAGCGAACCGCCCAGAATCCCCTTGGCTTGGGCAATCTTGGGATTCTCCTCGACCGTGTGCGGATAGGGGATGTCGTCCATCTTCTTGGGGACGCCGATCATATCGTTGAGCTGGTCGAGTTCATCGAAGGTGAGGACGTCGCAGCCGTATTGCTCCTTCAGCCGGTCGTAGCTGATCTTGGCCAGGCAACCGGTAATGATGAGCCGGGCGTCAGCCTTTTTCTTGGCGAGTATGTTGTTGATCAGATAGGAATGTTGGACCTCGCGGCTCGCGTTCAAGCCGCACAGGTTCAAAAGGATGAAGTCGGCCTTGCGGAAATTGCCGGTCACCGCCAGATCGTTGGCCCGGACGAAATCCTTATATAGCTGCCCCTCGATGTGCGAGCGCGCGCACCCTTGAGTGATGACGTAGACCTTGCGTTTATCCGTTTTCTGTGTTGCGGGCATAATTATGATGGTCTCCTTTATTTGCCTTCCCGCGAGCCAGTAGCCAGCGCAACGCTGGCTGCTGATGGGCGGTGCGTTACCTTCGTGTTGCTTGTTAAGGGAGTAGAGTGGCGGACATGACCCCCATTTTTCGAACCACTTTTGACACTAATTTACACTAAGTCTTGCCGGGGTTCAATCCCTACTTTCTTTAAGAAGTTTACTGGCGCGGTATTATCCAGGGAGGCGTGCCGACGAACTTCATTGTAATACCACATCCGTCGTTCGACGACTCTGATCACACCCGCCATATCCTTCTGGTCCCACAGGATGGATTCATTCTCCGCCTTGAAATGGCCGTTGAAGGATTCCATTGCTGTGTTGCCTCTGGCGCCATTGAGGGTTATCTTTTGTCCGGCACTGCCTCGACAAAGAAGCAGGGATCCTCTTTCATTTTTTTCAGCACCGCCCGTTTGAGTCCGGGTGCGTCCATGACAAAGGTGGTTGCCTGCAGCACCTGCCCCTTGCGCATGAATGAGTCGGGCTCGAACTCCAGTACTTTGTCATACCGCTGCCGGTATCCGGTGAACCCGTGGGTGCGGTATTCCTTCTGGAATGTGTGGCCTTGCGTGTCGGTGAGCGTGAACACGCAGCTTGGCCCGTAGAGGTAGGGCGGTTCCACATACTCTTCCAATGCGTGCAGGGTGGTGTTGGGTTCCAGCCCGCATCCCAGCATGACAATTTTCCCGTTGGTTTCCGCCACTTTCCGGAACGGCGAATGGAGCCCGCAGGGGGTGCAGTCAAGCCGATGGTCGTCGAGCAGCTCGTGTGTGCGCCTGCCGATGGCGCAGACGGAATGGGTGGGATGGAGGCTCCGGCGGGTGCCCTCACGCGTGCGGAAATATTCCGGGACGGCCCCAACGTTCACAGGTGTCAGCCTTGCGTTGAAAATCTCAGGGGGACGCAGCGCCCAGCTCAATGCCGGCATCAGGAGCGTGCCTTCCGGTCCGATGGTCTGGAGAAATCCCTGGATCAAGGTTTCTATCCCGCCCGGGACGGGTCCCGGTGCCTTGAATGAGGTGTGCCCCATGATGGTGTGTCCCGGCAGGATCCCCAGGCTCCTGAGGTCCGATGCTATTTTTTCAGAACAAATGCGTTGATCCATTTTTTGCCTTTGGATAATTTCAATACTTTTACGGGTTCCCGGCGCTCCGTCAACCGTTTTATTGCATGGGCCGTTGCGGTCTTCCATTTTCTTCATGGACGGCCAGAGCCATGCAGTTTATGTTAGGCGTTAAGTATTGTATTGCAGTTTTTGGCTGCAACCGGAAAAAGGAGCTATGCTGGATTATCTTCCAAGGAACTCACGCATCACGCTCTTTCTCGAGCCGTACAGCTCGGTGCTTGCCTGCATTCTGACGTTTTATGCGGCCCTTTATATGCAGGGAAACGGCTTGGATGCCAGGCAGATCGGACTCATTGCAACCCTTGCGGCCGCAACAGGACTGCTCAACCAGTCCGTGGCCGCACCGGTCACCAACCGGCTTGGACGGAGGCGCACGCTCCTTGCGTTTTCCATCATCTGCTGGTCGATCCCCCTGCTGCTGTGGACAATGGCCACCGGCTTTGCGCTGTTTCTGCTGGCCGCCGTGATTTTCTCATTCTCCCGGATCACGAGCGTGGCGTGGTACTGCGTTGCCACCGAGGATGTGGCTGACGATAAAAAAGCGAAGGTGTTCGGTCTTCTGTTCATCATCGCGTCCATGGGCGGGATTGCCACCGCATTTGCAGGCCCGGTGATTGATCGGTTCGGTCTGGTGCCATCCGTCCGCTTCCTCTACGGCTTTGCGTTCGTGAGCATGACGTTCATGTTCATCCTCCGCCATGTGCTGTTGACGGAAACTCGTGCAGGAAAGGAGCTGAACGACCTCCACTTGGGCATGACGCTCGGCCAGACTTTCCGCCGCTGCCTGTCCGTGGTCGGTGTGAGCCTGAAGGACCACGAGTTTTCCCGTTTGGTCCTGGCCTACATGCTCTTCAGCTTTGCCCTCGCCATGGGTTTTGTCCAGGTCCTGTTCGTCAACAATGTGCTGAAGCTGACCGTGACGCAGCTTTCCATGATGCCGCCGGTGGCCGCCGTTGTCAGCGTGGTCCTGTACCGGTTCGCGGTTCCACGTGTCCGCGCAGCCAATGAGCGGATGGTCATGGCGGTTTCGCTGGCGGTCTTTGCCGCCGGCCTGTTCCTGATGCTGCTTATCCCGTCCGGGAAACTGGGGTTGGTGCTGCTCGCCGCGGCGCTGGTTGCGGCCGGATCCTATCTGTTTCAGGTGGTCGTCAACGCCGCCATGAACAACCGGATGGGCCTTTTTCACAAAGCGGACCTGTACTCCGCTGTCCAGCTCATGGTGGCTTTGGTCACCATCCCGGCGGGCTATCTCGCCGGCAGCGCCTTTGCGCTCCGGCCGGGGCTGGCGCTCGGCATCACCGGCCTGGTCGGTGTTGCCGCTGCCTTGGTGGTTTTGTGGCCGGTCAAAAACAGGAGGGACACAGATGAAAAGTGAAATAATAGCTGGAGACACGCGCCCCGAGGATATGCAGCAGAGCCGGATCTGGACCCGCCGGTTCTTTTCGAGTCCGTCCGCCATTCCGGTCTCGTTCACCTTTGACGGGAAGCCGCTCCGGGGTATTCCCCCGGAGTGGAACCCGACCAGCCGGAAGCGCCGGATCGATGCGAACATGGTTGAGACGGTCTTTGAGGGCCGCGAGGCCAAGAGCGGCCTGGGTGTCCGCGTCGAGTGCGTGGAGTATGCCGATTATCCGGTCGTGGAGTGGACGGCATGGTTCACCAATGGGGGCAAGGCGCCGACCCCGTTGCTGGAGGATATACTTGGGCTGGATGGAATATTCGAGGGCGTGGAGCCGGTCCTGTGGCATTCCAACGGCGACTTCTATAGCGGGGAAGGGTACTCGTTTCAGGAGACGCCTGTCCGGGACAACGAGCCGCTCCGTTTTGCCCCGGTTGGCGGTCGGCCCTGTGACCATGCATTCCCTTACTACCGGCTGGCATTCAAGGGATGCGGCCTGTCCTTGGCGATCGGCTGGCCGGCACAGTGGTCGGCCTCCTTCCAGGCCGTGTCCGGCGGCGTGCAGGTCAAAGCCGGGCAGGAGAAGACGCATTTGCGGCTGATGCCGGGCGAGACGGGTCGCACGCCCCGCATGGCGGTGATGTCGTGGATCGGTGACCCCGCGTGTGCGGCGAATCTCTGGCGGCGCTGGTATCGCGACCATCTTCTGCCCAGGCCGAACGGCCAGCCCCTTGGGCCGTTGCTGGTGGGCCACGGGACGGACGAAGGTGAGGAGTTTACGGCTGCCACGGAAACAAATCAGCTGCGGTACATCGAAAAATGGGCGCAGCGTGGTATTCCCATCGATGTCTGGTGGATCGATGCCGGCTGGTATCCCTGCTACAGCGCGAAAGAAGGCAAGCGGAAATGGCCGATGACCGGCACGTGGAAACCGGATCCGGAGCGGTTCCCAAACGGGTTCAAGCCGGTGTCCGAGTGTGCGGCGCGGCACGGCGCTGATCTGCTTATCTGGTTCGAGCCGGAGCGGGTGCGGTCGGGGACTGAACTGGATTGCCAGCATCCAGAATGGCTGCTGAAACTGGAAGGGGATGAAAACTGCCTGCTGAACTTGGGCATCCCGGCCTGCCGCCAGTGGCTGACGGACCATGTGTGCAGCTTGATCCGGGACAATGGCATCAAGATCTACCGGCAGGATTTCAATTTCCCGCCGCTCGAGTTCTGGCGCAGGAACGACCCGGCGGATCGCCAGGGGATGAACGAGAATCTGCATGTGCAGGGCTACCTCCAGTACTGGGACGATCTGCTGGCGCGGAATCCGGGGCTCTGGATCGACTCCTGCTCGTCCGGCGGCCGGCGCAACGATCTGGAAACCATGCGGCGTTCGGTGCCGTTGCACTACACGGATTTCGGGTATGGCGACCACCCGGTGAAGCTCTTGTTCCACCATGTGATGTTCGAATGGCTGCCATACTTCAAGGAAGTCACGCTTTCCTGGGATCAGAATGGCGAAGCGCGGTTCGACCATCTGGTGGACAGTTATTCCTATCAGTGCGGGTTGGGTCCGATGCTCATCGCGGCCGTCGATATCCGGCGCGACGACTACGACTGGGTCATGATGAAGCGGATGCTCGTCGTCTGGCGCCGTGCGGCCGGCCTCATGATCACCGGCGACTATTATCCGCTCACGCCCATCCACCGCACGCCGGAGAAGTGGGTGGCGCGGCAGTTCGACTGCCCGGAGACCGGGTGCGGATTCATCCAGGGCATCCGCCTGCCGAAAGCGCCGGAAGAATCCCTGACGGTTCAACTGCACGCAATTCAATCCGGCGCGGTGTATGCATTTGAAAACATGGAAACCGGTGAAGTCAGGGAGATCCCGGGCAAGGAACTGGTGGGGAAAGGCTTCACCTTTGCGCTCCCTCCGCGCAGTGGCGCCGTCTGGTTCTACAACCTGAAATAAGATTTTGGGATGCCGGAGTGTTTATGGCTTGCGGGTGTGCATGCGGCATTTGCCGGGCGTCGTGCCGAGGTGCTGACGGAAGAGGTGCAGCATGCGCCGGTAGTCAGGGAACCCGGCGTCGGCGGCAATAACCTTGAGCGGGCGCGATGTGGTCATGGCCATCTGGCGTGCCGTTTCCAGCCGGATGATCCGCGCATCCTGCATCGGTGTCCGCCCGGCCATTTTCTTGTAGGTCCTCAGGAAGTGGAATTTGCTCATGCCGGCATGGCGTGCGAGGTCGGCCAGGGTGATCGGGTTGCTGATGTGCGAGCGGATGTACTGCCGGATGGCTTGCACCAGCCCGATGTCGGGATATTGGACCAGCTTGGCCAGCTGGACGGCGATGCTGCAGGTCAGGGCCTGGGTGAGGTCCGGCGTGAGCGGCGTGTGGGTTTTCTTCTCGGCGAACAGCCAGTCCATGAGCATGCGGATGCGGCCCTCGCTGTCGGGCAGACAGAACGGCTGGCGCACAGGGTAATCCTTGCTTTCGAAATGCAGGTAGTGGAAGAGCAGGTGCCGTTTGGCGGCATTCCACTCCCGGTGTTCTGTTCCCGCTGGATAGAACACCAGGCTCCCTTCCTGCACCGTGAATTCTGCTCCGCCGGTCTCCACGCCTTGGCACCCCGCCAGGCAGAGACCGAGCTCATGGCAATGATGCGCATGGGGTTGCGAAACCCATTGTCCGCGGTAGTACAGCTCGCTCGTGTCTATGTATCGTGCCGTGATCATCTGCGCAATTTAAACCACTTTAATTTTTTCACATTATACCTGCGGGTCTGCAGGATTGCAAGGCTGCTGCGGCAGGAGCGGTGCAAGTGCATTCATGTTCGTGCGGAGGCAAGGGCGCAATTTCCGACATCGAATAGCAATTTCCAACACTAGCCATGGAGGAGGCGGGGGAGTATCCTTCCCAGATTAACATTTATCAAAGGAACCGGGAGCATGAGTTCATCCAAAGATTTGTCCCGCCGGGATTTTCTGAAAACCGCCGGGTGGGTTGCCGGGGCCGCCGCGCTCGCGCCCTCGCTGCTTAAAGACGCGACGGCCGATAAAAAATCCGCCGCCGCATCAGGGGCGATGCGCATGTCCGGGGAAAGGGATTGGAATATGTCATCCGCGAAAGGCCTTGATGTGCTGTGCTGCTGGGCGGACGCCGGCGATCCGGAGCAGTTCGAGAAGAATGTGATCACGGCGAAGAAGGACGGCTTCTCGGCCATAGGCATCGGCGCCATCACCGCCCCGACGCCGGAGCAGCGGTTCATCGAGGGCGATACCTGGGAGTATTTCAGCTTCATCGGCGCCGCCCTGTTCAAGATCTTTGAAACGGACCTGATTTCCGGTTACTTCAAACCGGAAACCTACCGGCGCAACCAGGAGGCCCTGCGCTGGAAGAACGCGATATTGCAGAAGCACCATATGAATGCGTGCCTCTCATGGGTTCGCGAACCGGTGTGGATGCCGACCCCCTGGTATGATGACAAGCCGGAGCTGAAGGGGTGCGCCTGCGAGCACCCGAGCGTGGCCCTCGCGCCCCACTATGCGCTCAATATCGACCATCCGCGCGTCCTCGACCACTATCGCCAGATGGCAAAGCAGCTTGCGGAGCTGGCGCCGTGCATCGAGACGGTGCTGTTCTGCTCCAATGATTCAGGCGGCGGCATCAACTGGAGCAATGGTCTCTATCCCGGTCCGAACGGCCCCGCCGGGACAAAGAATCGCGACATGGGCGAGCGCATGATGGCCTGGGTGCAGTCGGTGTTCGACGGCAGCCGGGCGGGTGGCCGCCAGTTTCGCATCGTCTGGGATCTCGGCTGTTTCTCGCCGGAGCAGTTGGCCTCGACCGCGCGGGCGTTCGGCCCGCAGGTGGCGGTTTATACCGGCAGCAAGTACAAGATGAACGTGCCGTTCACCGGGTACTGGCTGGAACAGCATCTGAAAGTCACCAAAGATACCGGTACTCCGGTGGTGGTGGATTGCCCCAGTGATGGCGGTTATTCCTACGCGCCCATCCTCGGCCTGCCCCTGCTGCAGCAGTCCGGCGAAATGCTCATGGCGATCAAGGCGCGCGGCGTGCATACGCTTTCCAGCTCCTATACATATCCCGGGCCCCTGCCCGGGAGCAAGTCCCCGATGCAGCTGCTGGTGGAGGGGTGCCTGATATCGTGTCCTGCCGATGCCCATGAGCTCGAAACGCGCGTCTATGACATTGCACACAGCCTGGTGGGCTGGCACCATGCCGTCGCGCTCTACTCGGCGTGGAAGGACCTTGACCGGGCCCACTGCTGCTGGCGCGGGGAGCAGGAGGACTTCCTGAGCTTTTTCTATTCGGTCGTTGGCCGGCGCTGGCTGACCCGTCCGTTTGTGCCGGTTCCCGCGAAGCTTAATGCCGATGAACACGGCTACTGGTCGCAGTACATCATGAAGGACCGCGACCTTGAGCTCGGGTTCCGCAACTTGTTTGCCGCTGAAAACAGGATCCTTTTTAACGTGCCGGAGTACCACTTCTATTACGACGGGCTTGAGAGCATGGATCTTTACCTCACCCATGGCGTGCAGGTGCTGGAGACAAGCTTGAAGTCGGCGTCGGCGGGATCGGAGGCCGCGATGTGGCTCAAGGACCAGCGGGACCGCCTCGAGATGTTCCGGTGCCTGGTGCGCTGCAACCTGCATGCGACCGGCATGCAGTGGATCATTGACCGGTTTGCGGGAAAGCCCGCGGCGGACAAACACGCCCAGCCCCGCGAAAAGAAGCGCATGTATGACATGATCGACGGCGAGATCGCGAACTGCCTCGATATCACCCGCCTGCTGGCAGGTGCCGTGGCGCCGTTGATCGGCATGGGCGAGGAGTCGACCTATACCCTGCCGCAGAATCTTCCGGAACTGCTCCGGAAAAAGATCGAGGTCATGCGTCGTCATCGCGGCGAGGTCGAGGAGCTTTTCCCCGGCATACAGGCCAGGGCCTTTTCAATGCCGGGCTACTCGACCAAGGGCGGGAACCTGACACATGAGGATGCCGAGAAGGAGCGGCAGGGGATCTGACGCAGGCTGGTGACTGCCCGCGGGCATTGACATGGATGAAGACACCAGAACGATAGTTCCGCCCAATGAGCCGGCCCGCAGCCTGCGCATCTCGATTATCGAGGGGAACATCGAGGGCGCATCCTTTGCGATCACCGGCGGCGCGATCCTGACCGGCTTCGCGCTGATGCTCGGGGCCAACGAGTTCCATCTCGGGCTGATGTCTGCCTTGTTGGCCCTTTCCGCCATCGGGCAGATGGTTGCCGCGTGGCTCATCGGCAGGGTGCGCCGGCGCAAGCGGTTGACCGTCGGCGTCTTTCTCGTGAGCCGGCTGATGTGGGTCTTTCTGGGGGCGCTGTGGTTCCTGCCAATCCCGCCGCCGTTCAAGCTGCCGGTCTTCCTTGGCGTCCTGTTTGTGTCCAACTTCATCGTCAATATAGGTGGCAACACATGGCTTTCGTGGATGACCGACCTTGTTCCGCCTGAGCAGCGCGGGAGGTACTGGGGCAAGCGGAACACCATCAATGGCCTGTTTTGCATGGCGGCAGGCTATGGCGGTTCATGGCTGCTCGACTGGATGAGCGCGCTCCACTTGCGCGCTGAAGCGTTCGCCCTGCTTTTCGGGCTTGCCGCGTTCTGGTCCTGCACGGCGCTGACGGTCATGTCCCTGCAGTGGGAGCCGCCGTTGCGCGGTGAAAAACCGACCCCCATCCTGAAATTGTTCGGCACGCCGTTCCATGACGTGCGCTTCCGCCGCGTATTGCTGTTCAGCGTCCTCTGGTCCGCCGTGACATCGGTGGCGTCGCCGTTTTTCGGGGCGCACATGATCACCAACCTCCACATGTCCTATTCCACGATTGCGCTCTACTCCGTGGTGGGGGGCCTGATTGCGGCGGCTTCGCAGCCGTTGTGGGGGCGGCTGATGGACCGCACGGGGTGCCGTCCGGTCCTGTTCTTGGCCTTGTGTTTTTGTCGGTGTCGCCGCTGCTGTGGCTGGTGGCCGGGCCGGGCTGTTACTGGCCGCTGTGGCTGGATGCCGTGGTGGGCAGCGTGTTCGGGCCGGGATTCGGGCTGGCGATGTTCAACCTCGTCCTCGCGGTTGCCCCGCAGGAGAGCCGCATGGCTTATTTCGGGGTGCAGAATGTCGCGCCCGCGGTGGTGACTGCGGCGGGTTCTCTGCTGGGCGGATGGCTGGCCAGCGCCCTGCATGATTTCAAGTGGGTGGTGTTCGGCCAGACGTTGCTGAACTACCATCTCATATTCGCCTTGTCCGTTGCAGGGCGCCTGGCGCTGATCCCGCTGGTCCGGCGTATCCCGGAGGAGAAGGCGCACCCGGTTGGCGTGCTGCTCGGCATGGTTCGCGACAAAATCCATTATGCGGTAGGGGAAGGCCTTGAAAACGGCATCGCGGTGATCAGGCGCCTGCGGCGGTGATGTTTTTATTCCCTTGCGGGCGCGAACTGAAACAGCCGGCCGGAGCGTGCGGGCATGTGTTCGATGACGTAGACATTATTGTGGACCCCGAGATCGATGCCTGACCAGAAATCAATCACACGCATGTGCCCGGCAAGCGGGATGTGGCGTGTCTCCGGGTCGTCGCTCCAGTTCAAGGCGGCCGCCATTTTGATGTCGCCTTGGTCGATCCGACCCACCGTGAGCTGGTCGTTTTCGAACTCCGCGGCGACACCCGGGCTTGAAATCATCTTGCGGAAGCGTGACCAGTCCTCTTTGCGGTAGCTTCGGACGGCATCCCCGCTTAGCACCATGCCACCGGATGCGTAGGTCGCCGTCCAGTGGAACAGCTTCTCGTCTTCGGAGAGGTCAGGGAGGTCGAGGAGGACGCAGTCCGGATCATTCCACCATAGGCGGTTGTTTTGCCAGTTGCGCAGCAGGTTCTCCCTTGCCACCCGTTTCACCATGCTCCAGTTCCGGGCGATGTCCATGGAATTGCGGCCGCCGTGGATCTCGCCCAGCGAGGGCCATAGCGGATGGTTGCACCCTAGCAGGAAAGCTTTGCCCGCGCCCCGCCGCACGGCTGCCATGCCCTGGCGGTAGGCTTCAACACTCGTCGCATCCGGGTCGTGCCGCTTGCCGAAGGGCAGTGCGCCCCAGATGTTGGCGTCGAGTTTGAAGTAGGTGCAGCCCCATTCCTCGCGCATGATCCGGAAGACCTTTTCGAGATACGTCTGCGCCGCCGGGTGCGTGCCGTCCAGCATGTACCAAGGGCCCTGCCGCCAGCCTCCGAAGGTCACCGTGTCGGATTGCAGCGGCTTGCCATGCTCATCCTTCACGAACCAGTCGGGGTGCTTTTGGAAGAGGCTTGATTCCGGGCTGGCGATAAACGGCGCCACCCAGATTGCGGCCTCGAATCCCAGGCCGCGGATTTCGCGCATCAGGCTCCCGATCCCATCCGGAAAGCGCTCCGATGGCTCCAGCCAGTCGCCCATCCAGGGCTGGTACCCGTCGTCCACCTGCACATACCGGACTTCGGGAGCATGTTCCTTGAACAGGGCCAGGTTCTCGCGGATCAGGGCTGGTGTGACGTCCGGCCCGTAGCAGTACCAGGAGCACCAGCCCGTGGGCAGGGCGGGGAAAGGCAGCCGAGGATGGTGTTCGCAGATCCTTGTGGCCAGTTGCTTCAGCAGTTCGTTGCGGTCTTTTCCAGAAAGGATAACCAGCTCTTCCAGATTCCACGATTCACCGGCGTGCAGGGTCAGTCCTTCGGTCTGGATGACCACTTGCAGCTGCGCGTGGTTGACGTTGAATTTGCCAACGAACCGTCGGCAGGAGGTGAACCCCAGCACAATGCACTGTCCGTCGGGTGCGGTGGTTGACATCATCCCATAAACCGTCCGGAACCCTGCAGGTTCGGGCAGCTTGTATAGTTCGCAGTCGGTGTAGGGGTCCACATCCTCGGGCTGGCCAAGGGTGCCTGTCATCTGGCTGATCTTGTTATACCCCTCGCCGTGGAACCGGCTCTCCGCCGGCAGGCCGTGTTCGCCGTCGAACAGGATGACTTCCTTGATGCATTGGTCGATTCGTGTTTTGTTTTCGAGGACAAATGAATATCGGTCGCCATCGCAGCAGCATCTCAGTTCCACACCTGCCGGTGCCACCCGTCCATCGACCAGCACAATCCGGCCTGCGTATGTGCGTATTTTGTCTTGCAGGGTCATCATTGTCTTTGCCTTGTAACACGAACGCAAATGTTAGTGACTGGAATCAGCCGTCGACGACGTCTCTGCGCGAATTGTCTGGCGCCCGTTCGATGCATTTTCTTGTTCGATTTTTAATTTTACCCCGCTCTTTTCTAATAACCTGCGGAACTCGGGGTGAAGCTTTTGTCCGCATTCAATAGCCTTGTTCGCGCTCGTTTCTGCTTTCTTCCAATCTTTTTTGTTGGCATAGTAGTTTGCGTAGCTCAGGTGTGCCTCTCCGCACTTCGGGTCCAGTTGCAGCGCCTTATCGAGCATCTTCAGTGCTTCATCAGGCTGTTCTTTTTGAAGGAGTGCGTAACCAAGGTTTGCAAATGTGTACGGATAGGTCTGATCGTGCTCCAGTGTTTCGCGGTAATACTTGATCGCATCATCCAGTTTCCCTTGAACGCTGTAAACGTAAGCTATTCCGTAATAAGCGGGGGCGAACGTCTTGTCATGTCGGGTCGCCATTTCAAAACGTCGCAGCGCTGTTTCGTAGTCTCCTTTGTTGAAATACTTCCAGCCAAGCTCAACTGCACCTTTGGCGAACTGCTTCATTTCGGGTGTGCCGAGAGGATCCTCTTCTACGCACAAGGCCGAGAGCGCAAGGCTTAAGGTGATAACGATACAAACTGTAGTTTTCATGTTGCGCCTAACACGGGTCTGATAGTTTTCCGGGGCTCACCCCAGCTTCTTCATCAACCAGGCCATGTTCTCGCCCAAAACCTTCATGGTCCGGATGCCTTCTTCATCGTTCTCGACTTCGCCTTTCTCCCGGCCGGTCCCCTGGTTCCAGTAGCAGGAGCCGGGGATGATCATCTCGCAGATCAAGAAGAGGTGGTTGATGGTGTCGAACGCGTGGATCGCGCCGCCGCGCCGCACGGCGATCACGGCCGCCCCAACCTTGCGCTTCAGGAACCGGCCGTTCGCCATGGAGACAAACCCGGCGCGGTCGATCAGCGCTTTCAGTTCGGGCGTCACATCCGCAAAGTAGGTGGGCGAGGCGAGGATGATGCCGTCCGACTGGCGCATCTTTTCGATGCAGTCGTTCACGATGTCGTTTTTGATGACGCAGTGGCCGTCCTTCTTCTCGAAGCATTGATAGCAGGCCGTGCAGCCGTGGATCAGGGTGCCGCCCACCTGGACCATTTCGGTTTCAATGCCTTCGGCGTTGAGGGTTGCGAAGACATGGTTGATCAGGCAGACGGAATTTCCGTCTTTCCTCGGGCTCCCGTTGAATGCGGTAACTTTCATATGGTCTCCTTTTTTATGTTAGAACATGGGACATCTTTCAGATAAACCCCATCCGCACGGAGTTTGCTTTGGAGCGCGGCCACGTCCACTTGGGCCAGCTCTTTTCCTCCCTCCAGCGCCATCGCCGCCGCCGTCCCGGCCCCTTGGCCCATGACCATGCAGTGGGTTTGCACGCGCACGGAGGAGTGCGCTTCATGGGTCGAAGACGCGCAACGGCCCACCACGGCGAGATTGGGCAGTTCACGGTTCAGGCACATGCGTAGGGGGATATGGTAGCTCGTTCCGGCGCGAAGCTTGTTGTGGTCCCCCGGATCGGAGAAGGTGGTGTGGCCGCTGCCCTTGGGATCGTGGATGTCCACCATCCAGACACCGTGGCCGATGGCGTCCGGCTGTTTGGCGGCGCCCAGGACCATTTCCGCCATCAGGGTCGTCAGTCCGCGGATGCGGCGGGATTCGCGGATGCCCAGCGCAAAACCGGTCTGCTCGATCTCGGCTTTTGCCATGCCGGGTATATTGGCACGCAGGAAATCGAGATATTGGACCACATATTCATGCGCCGTGGCATTGAGGCGGGACAGTTCTTCTTCATCGAGAGGGTTGCCTGCCACAGGACACACATTCCAGGGCATGTGGTTCCGCGCGCCCCAGTAGGTGAACGAGCCGCGCATGTTGCCCTCGTTGAACGGGGGCATCCGGCCCTGCTTGCGGAGCTCGACCATGCGGTCGATGATGGCATTGATCCGTTCGTGTGGCGTGGCGCGGATGGCCGCCTCGTCGATTTCCCGCAGGGCGAAGATGAGGGTCATCCCCTGGACGAGTCCGTCCGATTCCCGTCCGTAGTCGAACGGCACCCCGGCTTTGGCCGCCACATCGCCATCGCCGGTGGCGTCAACCACGATCCTGGCCAGCAGCGCCCGCCGCCCGCGCTTGGTGTCCGCCACGATGCCGCGGATCCGTCCGTTCTCCAAAACAGGGTCGCCTGCAACGAGGTGGCACAGGGTCTTGACTCCCGCCTCCGTCAGCATACGCTGCCATACCATCCGCATGCCTTCCGGCTCGAACCAGTGCGTCTCGTGGGCATGGGGGAACTGCGCGTCCTGGCGGATCCATCCGTGCTTCAAGGCGCGCTGCGCGCTTTCCTCCACCAGCCCGTTGATCACCACCTTCTCGCGGTCGCTCCGGTGCCAGCCGTTGACCAGCGCGTTGGTGGCCATCCCCCCGATGGTTGGCCAGCGCTCCACCACGGTGACCCGGCAGCCATGCCGCGCCGCGCTGATGGCGGCGGCAATCCCGGCGCAACCGGCACCGCAGACGAGCACATCGCTCTCGTCCAGGACCGGCACCTTCTGGCGGGGTATCTCGATGTTCATCTCAATTCCCTTAACGTAAAATCACATGGGGGTTCTTTATTGAAAATGATGGTATTTCAAGACAAGCAGGTGGTCAACTGCCTAATGTCAAAATGTCGCGACTTTTTGAAAATGTCCCCTTGTAACTCAATAGGAATGTCCCCATTAACGGTTTCCAGCCTAAAGGCAAGGAGACCGAATGGAGACGATAGCAATGAGCGTAAAGGAGCGACGGCG